>Ga0308159_1002697_pt1 | contig 19756 bp, 18 predicted proteins | sample PhyCR1_FD_201040 | JGI IMG/M metagenome (GOLD analysis project Ga0308159, IMG submission 201040) | Phyllosphere microbial communities from UC Gill Tract Community Farm, Albany, California, United States - DLSLC.R1 | ecosystem: Host-associated > Plants > Phyllosphere > Unclassified | place: USA... | reverse complement strand
CTTCTTTTGGCGAAGCAAAAGAAAGTAGGTCGCCCGCCGGGGCGACATCCCGGCCCCCGCACCCAAACAAACCACAAAAGTCAAAAAATCCCTACTTCGGCCTCACCGCATCCGCCGTCCCCTGCACAAACGCCTTGATCGCCTCGATATCCTCCATCGACAACTTCCCCGTGAAGTCCGGCATCCCCCGCGCCATCGCGGGCCCCTTGAGCACGAACTTGTCCAGGTTCTCGATGAAGGCCGCGTTCATGTAGCCCAGGTTCGGGATGTTGCCGCCCCGGTCCACGCCCGGGACGCCGTGGCAGAACACGCAGTTCGCCACGTACAGACCGGTGCCCTTCTCCACCTTGGCCGGGTCGTACTTCACGCCCTGCACCAGCTTGTCCATGCGGTACTGCACGAAGTCGGGCATCTTGGCCGTGCCACCGACGGCGAAGGTGTAGACCGTCCCCGGGCCCTGGCGCTCGGTGGCGCGCTGGGCCAGGCCGTAGACGCCGCCCCAGCCCACGGCCACCGACACGTACTGCTTGCCGTCGACCATGTAGGTGGCAGGGGCCGCGACCACGCCGGTGCCGGTGGGCGTCTCCCACAGCTTCTCGCCGCTCTTCGCGTTGTAGGCCACCATGCGCCCGTCGGCGGTGCCCTGGAAGACCAGGTTGCCCGCGGTCGTCAGCGTGCCGCCGTTCCATGGCGAGACGTGCTCCACGCCCCAGGCCTCCTTCTGCGCGACCGGGTCCCAGGCCACTAGGCGGCCCATGGGCTTGCTCTTGGGCGGCTCGGCGTTGACGAACTTGGCGGTGTTCCAGCCCATGTCGGAGTGCGGACGCAGCGGCGCGCTCTCGTTGAACTTCCAGTCCTTGTCGTCCATCAGGTTCAGCGGCACGTGCTGCGCGGGCAGGTAGACCAGCCCGGTCTGCGGGTTGAAGGACATGGGATGCCAGTTGTGCGCGCCGAAGGGCCCCGGAATGGCGTCGTAGGGCTTGGCGCCGTCGCGCGCCGCCGCGATCTCGATCGGGCGGCCCTTCTTGTCGTAGCCGCTCGCCCAGTTGACCTCGACGAAATTCTTGGCCGAGATGAACTGGCCGTTGGTGCGGTCGATGACGAAGAAGAAGCCGTTCTTCGGCGCATGCAGGATCACCTTGCGCGCCTTGCCGCCGACCTGGACGTCGGCCAGGATCATCGGCTGCGTGGAGGTGTAGTCCCAGTTGTCGCCCGGCGTCTCCTGGTAGTGCCACTTGTACTTGCCGGTGTCGGGGTCGAGCGCGACGATCGAGGCCAGGTACAGGTTGTCGCCGCCCTTGGGGCTGCGCTTGCGGTGCGCCCAGGGCGAACCGTTGCCGGTGCCGATGTACATGGTGTTGAGCTCGGGGTCGAAGGCCATGGTGTCCCACACGGTGCCGCCGCCGCCGGCCTGCCACCACTTGCCGTCGGCGTCCCAGGTCTTGGCGGCCTTTTCCATCGATGCGTCCTCGAAGGGCCGGGCCGGATCGCCGGGCACGGTGAACCAGCGCCACTTCTGCTCGCCGGTGGCCGCGTCGTAGGCCGTGATGTAGCCGCGCACGCCGTACTCGGCGCCGCCGTTGCCGATGATGACCTTGCCCTTGAACACGCGCGGCGCGCCGGTGATGGTGTAGCTGCCGCTCTGGCCCTCGATGGTGTTCTTCTCCCACACCTTCTGGCCGGTGGCGGCATCGAGCGCGATCAGTCGCCCGTCGTAGGCACCGACGTACACCTTGCCCTGCCACAGGGCCACGCCGCGGTTGACGACGTCGCAGCAGCCGCGAAAGCCCTTGGACCGGTCCACCTGCGGGTCGAAGGTCCAGATCTTCTGCCCGGTGCGCGCGTCGATCGCGTGCACCACGCTCCACGAGGCGGTGACGTACATCACGCCGTCCACCACCAGCGGCGTGGCCTCCACGCCGCGCGTCGATTCGAGGTTGTACGACCAGACCAGGCCGAGCTGCTTCACGTTGCCGGTGTCGATCTGGCTCAGGCGGCTGTAGCGCGTCTCGGCGTAGTCCAGCCCGACGCTGGGCCAGTCGGGCGTCTTCGCGGCGTTGCTGCGGATGAAGTTGCCGTCGACCTTCTTCGCCGCGGCAGCGGCACGCGCGGCGGCGTCGCTTTGCGCATGCGCGTCAAAGGCGCCACCGCCCGTCCCGAGGACCATCCCCACGCCGAGCGCGAGGCCGGCGAGCCATTGAGCTTTCATCGCGATGTCTCCTGTCGTTGTGGGCCGAAGGATCGGCCGTCGGGCGATCGCGTTCACCCTCGGGATTTCCCCAGTGGGGGCCTGTTCCATTGCGGAACACATTCGGCGCACCCGCCCCGGCGGCCGGAGCCCCTTCGATGACCCATGCCCTGCGCAGCGGTGCCGATGCGCCGCGCCAACTGTTCAGCACCACGCCGGCCCAGCGGGTGGCCATGGCGCGCCAGCAGTTCTTCGAGGAAGGCCGGCGCCCTTCCGGCCTCGTGGGCGAAGCGGTGATCCAGTCGTGGATGCGCTGCCGCCGCGCGCATGCCGACACGCGCCAGCCCGTGGCCTTCGACCCCGTCACGCCGAGCCGCCTGCATTCGGCGCTGGGCCGCAACCGCGAGCTGCTGGCCGCGGCGCAGGCCGACCTGCAGACGATGGAGGCGGCGCTGGCCGGGACCGACTGCCGCGTGCTGCTGACCGACCGCGACGGCGTGATGCTGCACGTGACGCACCACCCCATGGCGCCGCGGCAGCCGGTGCTGCACCACACGGCCCGCGTGGGCGTGAACATCGCCGAACACCGGGTGGGCACCACCGCGCCGGGCATCGTGGCCAGCACCGGACAGGCCTGCACCGTGAGCGGTGCGGAGCACTATTTCGACCTGCTGCGCGAGGTGCACTGCGCCGCCGCGCCGATCCGCGACGTGCACGGACGCCTGGCCGGCGTGCTGGACCTGTCGGTGGAAGGCCAGCGCTTCGGCTTCGACGCGGGCTCGATGGTGGGCCTGTATGCCACCACCATCGAGAACCGGCTGCTGCAGGCCCAGTCGGGCGCGCACCTCGTGCTGCGCTTCCAGGCCAGCCCGGCGCTGCTGGGCACGCCGCTGGAGGCGCTGGCCGGCATCGCGGCCGACGGCACGGTGGCCTGGCTCAACGATGCCGGCGCGCGCCTGCTCGGCCGCCTGCCTGCCGAGGCCGGCGAACGCCGGGTGGACGCGCTGCTCGGCCACGACCTGCGCAGCCTGCTGCGCCTGGGTCGCCGCGAGGCTGCTCAACCGATGCGGCTCGCCAGCGGATTGGGGGTGTGGATGCAAGCACGGCTGCATGCGGCCGACGGCATCGACTTCCGGCATGCGGTGGCAGGGTCGGGAACTTCGATGGCCTGCGCGCCCGCCGTGGACGACGTCGTCGCCCAGGCGCAGGCCGACGATGGCCCCATGGCCACGCCCGGAAGCGCCGAGACGCTGCGCGAACACAGCCGAAAGCTGGTCACCGACACGCTCGATGCGCACGGCGGCAATGTGTCGCGCGCGGCACGGCAGCTCGGCATTTCGCGCGGGACGCTGTATAGGCGCCTGCGCGGCGCGGACGGCTGAGCGCCTGCGTCGTCGCCCACGCGACGCATCCCTGGGTTAGCCCCCTCGCCCCGATTAGTCACGTTCGTTACGATTTTGGCTGCAACACACGCCGCATGTGTGCTGGAGACAAGATGCATTCCTCGCTGTCCGGGCCCAAGGCCCTGGCTCTCTACCGCACGATGGTGCGCATCCGCGCCTTCGAGAACGCCGCCGAGGCGGCCAGCCAGGGCGGCGTGAGCGCCTATGGGCAGCAGGCGGGCGGTACCGCCAAGGTGCGCGGGCCGCTGCACCTGTCGACCGGGCAGGAGGCCGTGCCGGCCGGCGTGTGCGCGCACCTGCATGCTCGGGATTACCTCACGTCGACGCACCGCGGCCACGGCCACACGCTGGCCAAGGGCGCGGACCTCGGCCGCATGATGGCCGAGCTGTTCGGCAAGGCCACGGGTTTCAACGGCGGCAAGGGCGGCTCGATGCACATCGCCGATTTCTCCGTCGGCATGCTGGGCGCCAACGGCGTCGTGGCGGCGGGCCTGCCGATCGCCGTGGGCGCGGCGCATGCCCAGAAGCTGCAGGGCCAGGCCGCGATCACGGCCTGCTTCTTCGGCGACGGCGCCATCAACCGCGGGCCCTTCCTCGAATCGCTGAACTGGGCGCGCGTGTACGCGCTGCCGGTGCTCTTCGTGTGCGAGGACAACCGCTGGAGCGCCACCACCGCCAGCGGGCCGATGACCGCGGGCGCCGGCGCGTCTGCGCGCGCCGGGGCGCTGGACATCCCCGCCACGCAGGTCGACGGCAACGACGTCTTCGCCGTGCACGACGCCGCGCAGCGCCTCATCGCCGAGGTGCGCGCCGGCGAGGGCCCGCGCCTCCTGCATGCGTTGACCTACCGGGTGAAGGGCCACGTCTCGGTCGACCCCGCGGCCTACCGCGACCCGGCCGAGCTGCAGGCCGCGCTGCAGACCGACCCGATCGCACGCGCACGCAACCGCCTGCTCGCAGGCGGCATCGACGCCGCGGCGCTGGCTGCGGTCGAGAACGCGGCGCACACGGAAGTCGACGCCGCGCTGGCCGCCGCCGATGCAGCGCCATGGCCCGAGGCCGCAGCCGCCTTCACCGACGTGCAGACCCTCGGCGAGGGGCAATGGACATGATCGAGACCACCTACGCCGATGCCGCCGTGCGCGCCGTCGCGCACGAGATGCAGGCCGACCCGCGCGTGGTGGTGCTCGGCGAGGACGTCGGCCGCGGCGGCATCTTCGGCCAGTACAAGGGCCTGCAGCCGCGCTTCGGCACCGACCGCATCATCGACACGCCGATCAGCGAGGCGGCCATCATGGGCGCCGGCGTGGGCATGGCGCTGGCGGGGCTCAAGCCCGTGGTGGAGATGCGCGTGGTCGACTTCGCGCTGTGCGGCATGGACGAGCTGGTCAACCAGGCGGCGAAGAACCGCTTCATGTTCGGCGGCCAGGGCCGCGTGCCGCTGGTGGCGCGCATGCCCGGCGGCATCTGGGACGCATCGGCCGCGCAGCACTCGCAGTCGCTCGAGGCCTGGTTCGCGCACCTGCCGGGCGTGGTGGTGGTGTGCCCGTCGACGCCGCAGGACAACTTCAGCCTGCTGCGCGCGGCCATCGCCTGCGAGGACCCGGTGGTCTACATCGAGCACAAGTCGCTGTGGGGCACGCGCGGGCCGGTGGACGAAACGCTCGCCGTGCCGCTGGGCCGCGCGGCGCGGCTGCGCAGCGGCGATGCGCTCACGATGGTGAGCTGGAGCCGGCAGGTGCAGGTGTGCGCCGAGGCCTGCGAGACGCTGGCGCAGGAAGGCATCGCGGTCGACCTGATCGACCTGCGCACGCTGTGGCCGTGGGACCGCGCGGCGGTGCTCGACAGCTGCGGCCGCACGGGCCGGCTGCTGGTGGTGCACGAGGCGGTGCAGGCGGCGGGCTTCGGCGCCGAGGTGGCGGCCACCGCCGCCGAGGCCACGGGCTGCCGCATCGCGCGGCTCGGTGCGCCGCGCATCCCGGTGGGCTACGCGCCGGTGCTGGAAGCGCAGTCGCGGGTCACGGCCGGGGCGATCGCCGAAGCGGCGCGGCGCCTGGCGGGCTGAGCGCCGCACGCCGCCACCAAGACGCATGGACCCGCTCTTCTTCAAGCTCGTGCGCGTGGTCAACCTCACGGCCCGGCCGTTCCAGGAATCGGTCGGCCGGCAGCACCAGCTCACGCTCAACGAGTGGCGCGTGCTGTCGCTGCTCGGCGCCGAACCGGGCCTCACCGCCACCCAGGTGACCGAGCTGACGGGCATGGACAAGATGAGCGCCAGCCGCGCGATCGCGGGCCTGTCGCGCCGGCGGCGCCTGCAGCGGCGAGAGGACCCGGCCGACCAGCGCCGCAGCCGTCTCTACCTCACGAGCGCCGGCAAGACGCTGTGCAACACGGTCGGTGAACTGGCGAAGGCGCGCGAGGCGGCGCTCTTCGCCAGGGTCAAACCGGCCGACCTCGGCCGGCTCGACGGCATCCTCGACAGCCTGCTGGCCAGCGTGGCGGCCGACGGGCAGGCCGGGGCCTGAGCGCGCTCAGCGGGCCGGCGCGCCGGCGGCGATCTGCGCACGCCGCGCATCGCCCTGGCGCGACAGCATCCAGCCGGGGTACTCGGGCGGCAGCGCGCTCACGGCATCGAGCGCCTTGAGCTCGTCCGGACTCAGTCGCACCTGCGTGGCGGCGATGTTGTCGTCGAGCTGGTCGACACGCTTGGCGCCCACGATCACCGAGGTGACCGCCGGCTGATGCAGCAGCCAGGCCAGTGCGACCTGCGCCACCGACACGCCCTTGCCCTCGGCGATGCCGCGCATGACGTCGACGCAGTCCCAGGCGCGCTCCTTGTTCACGGGCGGGAAGTCGAAGGCGGTGCGGCGGCTGCCGGCCTCGGCCTGCTGCGCGCGGCCGTACTTGCCGCTGAGCAGCCCCCCGGCCAGCGGGCTCCACACCATCAGGCCCACACCTTCGCTCTGCATCATCGGCACCAGCTCGCGCTCGAGGTCGCGGCCGGCGATCGTGTAGTAGGCCTGCAGCGACTGGAAGCGCGCGAGGCCCAGCCGCTCCGAGGCGCCCAGCGCCTTGGCGATCTGCCACGCCGCCCAGTTGGACACGCCGACGTAGCGCACGTGGCCGTGTCGCACCAGCGTGTCGAGCGCCTCCAGCGTCTCCTCGACCGGCGTGGCCGGGTCGAAGCCGTGCACCTGGTAGAGGTCGATGTGGTCGAGTTGCAGGCGCTTCAGGCTGGCCTTGCACGCTTCGAGGATGTGATAGCGCGAGAGGCCGCGCGAGTTCGGTCCCTTGGTGCCCGTCTCGCCCAGCACCTTGGTGGCGACGACGACGTTCTCGCGCGGCACCTTCAGGTTCTTCAGCGCCTGGCCGGTGATGACTTCGGAGTTGCCGTCGGCATACACGTTGGCCGTGTCGATGAAGTTGATGCCGGCGTCCAGCGCGCGGCCGACCAGGCCATCGGCCTCGGCCTGGTCGAGCCGGCCGATCTGGCCCCAGATGCCGGCGTCGCCGCCGCCGAAGGTCATGGTGCCAAGGCACAGCTCGGACACGAAGAGGCCGGTGCGGCCCAGGGGGATGTAGCGCATGCGTTGAAGCTCCTTGCAGTCGCCGACAACAACGACGACGACCCATGCAGCGTGCATCAGCCGCGCATTCCGTGTCGCGCGCGCGGGTATCGCTGCAGCTGGAGTTGGCTCCAGCTGAGCTCGCACACCTGGACGGACTGCTGCGCCGCTCCACGCCCACCGGCCGTGTGCGCGGCTGGACCTTGCGCCATGCGACGCAGGGCGAAGTGACGGCGGAAGGCCCGCGCCCGCGCCCGCGCGCCATCTTCAACGACCCCGAAGCGATCGCCGAAGCGGCGCGCCTCGGGCTCGGCGTGGCGCTGCTGCCGGTGCCCTTCGTCGCCGCATCCCTGGCGCGCGGAGCGCTGGTGCGCCTGCTGCCGGTCTGGCACCAGGAGGTCGGAAGCGTGTACCTCGACCACCCGAGCCGCACGCTGCTGCCCGCGAAAACGCGCGTGTTCGTCGACTTCGTGCTGGCGCGCTTCGAGGCCGACGGCTTCGCGCGGCGCATGCGGGCGGACTGACGAAGCGCGCGCCGGCTATTGCTCGGCGATCACGTCGACGAACACCAGTGGCACGCTGCCCGTGTTGGTGAGTCCGTGGGACTCGCCCTTGCGCACGATGGTCACGTCGCCGGGCTTCACCGGCACGTCCTTGCCGTCCTTGTCCTTGAAGGTGCCCGTGCCCGAGACGATGACGTAGGTGTCCTCGTTCGTGATGTGCTTGTGGTAGCCGATGGAGTCGCCCGGCTGCAGCGTGAGCCAGCTGATCTCCTTGATGGCCTGGTCCTTCGTCGCCTTGTCGCGCGTGAAGGCATACTCGCCGACGAGCGTGCCCTTGCCGCCGCCGGCCTCCTTCTTGTCGGCCTTGATGAGGCTCTCCTTGGGGTAGACCTCGGCACGCGCGGCGGCGACGAGGGCAACGGCCAGGCCGAGGGCGGCGAGCACGGTGGTGGGCTTCATGGCAGGTCTCCGGATGTTGTGTGGCACGCATGCTAGGCCCTGGCGCGACCCCACCCGCCCCGGGGTTTCCACCCGCGGCGGATCGGCATCGGGCCGCTACAAACGACGCCATGCCGGTGTGCCTGCGCGTCGTCGACCCGCTCACCGGTGCCGGGCACCGCGGCGCGAGGCGCCCGCGTCCCTGTCCGTGAATCCCGAGGAGACCTCCTGATGACTTTCAAGCCGAATCGGCGCGCAACGCTTGCCGCATCTGCGGCGGCAGCCGTCTTGCTGATCGCCGGCCCGGCGAGTGCCGACGTCTGGCCGAGCAAGACGGTGAAGATCGTCGTGCCCTTCGCGCCCGGTGGCACCACCGACATCCTGGCACGTGCGGTGGCGCCCGAGCTGTCGAAGGCCTTCGGCCAGCAGTTCATCGTCGACAACCGCGCCGGGGCCGGCGGCAACATCGGTGCCGAGCTGGTGGCCAAGGCGCCCAACGACGGCTACACGCTGCTCATGGGGACGGTGGGCACGCACGGCATCAACCGCGCGCTGTACAAGTCGCTGCCCTTCGACCCGATCAAGGACTTCGTGCCCATCACGCTGGTGGCGGCGGTGCCGAACGTGATGGAGATGAACGCCGAGAAGGCGAAGCAGCTGGGCATCGCCAACGTGCAGGACTTCGTCAAGTACCTCAAGGCGAACCCGAACAAGCTGAACATGGCGTCCAGCGGCAGCGGCACCTCGATCCACCTCGCGGGCGAGCTGTTCAAGAGCATGACCGGCACGCAGATGACGCACGTGCCCTACAAGGGCTCCGGCCCGGCCCTGCTGGACATGGTGGCGGGCAACGCCGACGTGATGTTCGACAACCTGCCCTCCTCGATGCAGCAGATCAAGGGCGGCAAGCTGGTGGCGCTGGCGGTGACCAGCTCGCAGCGCTCGGCCGCGCTGCCCGACATCCCGACGGTCGAGGAGGCCGGAGGCCCCGCACTCAAGGGCTACGAGGCGAGTTCGTGGTTCGGCCTGCTGGCGCCGGCTGGCACCTCGCCCGAGATCGTGAACAGGATCCAGCAGGCGGTGGCCAAGTCGCTGGGCACGGCGGAGGTGAAGGAGAAGATGCAGGCGCAGGGCGCCATCCCCAGCGGCAACACGCCGGCACAGTTCACCAAGCTCATCGCCGACGAGCACGTCAAGTGGGCCAAGGTGGTGAAGGACTCGGGCGCGACGGTCGACTGAGTTCGTGCACTCAAAGACAAAGGCCGCGCCCGATAGGCGCGGCCTTTGTCGTTCAGGGCTGGCGTGGCTTCACGTACTCCAGACGATGTCCTTCTGCTCGCCGAGCGACTCCTTAAGCATGTGCAGCAGCGGCGTGGCGCGCTGGTGCAGGCCCACGTGCTGCGCCTCGGATTGGGCGTCGTGGTCCTCGGCGGCGTGCGCATCGTGGTTGTGCTTGCCGTTCTGGGCCTCGCGGGCGACGGCGGCCTCGAGCGCGGAAATCGCGCCGGACATCTGCTCGACCGTGATGACGCCGGCCGCCCCGGAGGTCTTGCCGATGATGTCGAGCAGTTGCCGTGCGTTGGTTTCCAGCATGACGACGTCGGCGCTGGCCTGGGACTTGAAGCGATAGAGCATGGGCGATCCCCTTTCTTACTTGTAGATGTAGTCGCGGGCGAAAGGGTACACCGACTGGGCCCCGCGGATCGAGTGGGACGACACCGCGCCGTCGGGTCGGGCCGACAGCATCTGGTGCAGGGCGATCCAGCCCTGCTCGAAGCTCATGGCCGAGCCGGCCAGGTACAGGCGGTACGCGCGCAGGATGCGCTCGCCCTTTTCGGCGCCTGCCGTGCGTTCGAGCACGGCACGCGCCTCGTCCAGCCGCGCCTCCAGCGCATCGGACCAGGCCCACAGCGTGCGCGCATAGTGGGGCCGCAGGTTCTCCGTATCGACCATCTCCAGCCCGGCCGCCGCGGTGTCCGTGAGGATGCGCGTGACGTGCAGGATCTCGCCGCCGGGGAAGATGTACTTCTCGATGAAGTCGCCCATGCCGGCGCCCATCTGCTTGTGGTCGAGGTGGCCCGAGGTGATGCCGTGCTGCAGCGTGAGGCCGCCCGGGCGCAGCAGCGCATGCACGTCGCGGAAGTACTCACCCATGTTCGCGCTGCCCACGTGCTCGAACATGCCGACCGACGAGATCTTGTCGAAGGGCTGGTCGGCCTTGAGTTCGCGATAGTCCATGAGCCTGACGCGCACCCGACCGGCGAGGCCTTTTTCTTCGATCAGCCGCGTCACGTGCGAATGCTGGTTCTTCGACAGCGTGATGCCGGTCGCGTCCACGCCGTAGTGCTCGGCAGCCCACAGCAGCAGGCCGCCCCAGCCGGAGCCGATGTCGAGGTAGCGCTCGCCCGGCTGCAGCATGAGCTTCTTGCAGATGTGGTCGAGCTTGGCTTCCTGCGCCGCCGCCAGGTCGAGTCCGGGCGTACGGAAGTAGGCGCACGAATACACGCGGCGCGGATCGAGCCAAAGGGCGTAGAAGTCGTCCGAGACGTCGTAGTGGAACTGGATCTGCTCGGCGTCCTTGCGCTGCGTGTGCGTGCCCCGCGACTTGGCGTTGCTCAAGAGGCGCGTCCACCAGCTGCTGTTGCTCTCGATGGGCTTGCCCGGCACGAGGGCGGCGGCGAGCGCCATCAGTTCGCGCATCGTGCCCTCGATGCCCACCCGGCCCTCGACGTAGTCCTCGCCGATGCCGCCCACCTGCTGGGCCGCCAGCTTGGCGAGGGAAGTCCAGGACGAGAAGCTCAGCCGCACGCGCGCACCGGGCTGGTCGATGCGCGCGCCGCCGGGCAGCTGGATGGAGACGGGAACCGGAAGCGAGGCGAGTTGGGATTCGATCTTGGGGACCAGGCTCAACATGGCAATGAATTTTCACAACGGCATCGGCACGTTGCAAATGGTGGCACAAGCCGCGCGACTTTGCAGGGAGCGAACGCGGCCGGCTCGCCAGCCGGGGCGACGCACCCCGCGCACCGGCACGGGCCGGGCCCCATTGACAGTCGATGCTTGAAACCTAAACTATTGAGCCATCGGCGGCGGGCCCGCCGGCCTGTACTTCGCGCTGTTGATGAAGGCGCGCCGGCCGGCGCTCGAGATCACGGTGGTGGAGCGCAACCGGCCTTTCGACACCTTCGGCTGGGGCGTGGTGCTGTCGGACCAGACGCTGGACAACCTGCGCGAGGCCGACCCGCCGAGCGCCGCCGAGATCGGCCGCGACTTCCACCACTGGGACGACATCGAGGTCTTCTTCAAGGGCCGCAGCGTGCGCTCGGGCGGGCACGGCTTCTCGGGCATCGGCCGCAAGCGGCTGCTCAACATCCTGCAGGAGCGCTGCCTGGCCCTGGGCGTGCAACTCGTCTTCGAGCGCGACGTGGCCGACGACCAGGCGCTGGCCCGCGAGTACGGGGCCGACCTGGTGATCGCCAGCGACGGCCTGAACAGCCGCATCCGCCAGCGCTATGCCGAGGCCTTCGAGCCCGACGTCGACACCCGGCTGTGCCGCTTCGTGTGGCTGGGCACGAAGAAGCGCTTCGACGCCTTCACCTTCGCCTTCGAGAAGACGGAGCACGGCTGGTTCCAGGCGCATGCCTACCAGTTCGATGCCGACACCTCGACCTTCATCGTCGAGACACCCGAGGACGTGTGGCGCGCGCACGGCCTCGATCGCATGGAGCAGCCCGAGGCCGTGGCCTTCTGCGAGAAGCTCTTCGCGAAATACCTCGATGGCAACGCCCTCATCAGCAACGCGGCGCACCTGCGCGGCTCGGCGATCTGGATCCGCTTTCCGCGCGTGGTGTGCGGCCGCTGGACGCACCGCATCGACGTCGACGGCCGGGCCGTGCCGGTCGTGCTGATGGGCGACGCGGCGCACACGGCGCACTTCTCCATCGGCTCGGGCACCAAGCTCGCGCTGGAAGATGCGATCGACCTGGCGCGCGAATTCGAGCGTGATGAATCGATCGACGAGGTGCTGCAGGCCTACGAGGCGCGCCGCAGCGTCGAGGTGCTCAAGATCCAGAACGCCGCGCGCAACAGCACCGAGTGGTTCGAGAACGTGCAGCGCTACAGCGGCATGGAGATCGAGCAGTTCGCGTACTCGCTGCTCACGCGCAGCCAGCGCATCAGCCACGAGAACCTGCGCCTGCGCGACGCAGCCTGGCTCGATGGCTATGAGCAGTGGCTGGCCGGGGGCCGGGCACGCATGCCGATGCTGATGCCGCTCAAAGTCCGGGAGCTGACGCTGAAGAACCGCGTCGTCGTCTCGCCCATGGCCACCTACAGCGCCGTGGACGGCGTGCCGCAGGACTTCCACCTCGTGCACCTCGGTGCCCGCGCGCTGGGCGGGGCGGCCCTGGTCTTCGTCGAGATGACGAGCCCGACGCCCGAGGGCCGCATCACGCCCGGCTGCCCCGGCCTGTACAACGACGCGCAGGCCTCGGCCTTCCGGCGCATCGTCGACTTCGTCCACACGCAGACCAGCGCACGCATCGGCCTGCAGTTGGGCCACAGCGGCCCGAAGGGCTCGACGCGCGTGGGCTGGGAGGGCACCGACGAGCCGCTGCCCGAGGGCAACTGGCCGCTGATGGCCGCCAGCGCACTGGCCTACGGCGCGCACAACCAGGTGCCGGCCGCCATGACGCGCGCGCAGATGGAACTGCTGCGCGACCAGTTCGTCGCCTCCACGCGGCGGGCGGCCGAGTCGGGCTTCGACTGGCTGGAGCTGCACTGCGCGCATGGCTACCTGCTCGCGTCCTTCCTGAGCCCGCTGACCAACCAGCGCACCGACGAGTTCGGCGGCAGCCTGGGAAACCGCTGCCGCTACCCGCTCGAAGTCTTCGCCGCCATGCGCGCTGCCTGGCCGGCCGGGCGGCCGATGAGCGTGCGCATCTCGGCGCACGACTGGGCGCCGGGCGGCAACACGCCCGACGACGCCGTGGCCATGGCCCGCCTGTTCAAGGACGCGGGCTGCGACTTCATCGACGTGTCTTCGGGCCAGACCACGCGGGCCGCCCGCCCGGTGTATGGCCGCATGTACCAGACGCCCTTTGCCGACCGCATCCGCAACGAGGTGGGCATCGGGGCCATCGCCGTGGGCGCCATCACCGACGCCGACCAGGCCAACAGCATCATCGCGGCCGGCCGCGCCGACCTGTGCGCGGTGGCGCGGCCGCATCTGGCCGACCCGGCCTGGACGCTGCACCAGGCGGCGCAGCTGGAAAGCCACGATGTCGACTGGCCGGTGCAATACCTGGCGGGTCGCGACCAGATGGTCCGCGAGATCTCGAAGCAGAAGGCGGCCGCAGGGTCCGCGGGCAGTGCCCAGGCCGTGACGAAAAAGACAACGAACGAGGAGTAGAGACGCGCATGCAACCCCCATCCCCTTGCCCAGGAGCGCGCCGCTGATGGACCTCGAAGCCCGCGCCCACAGCGAACACCCCGAAGCGCTGCGCCTGTGGCTGCGCCTGCTGACCTGCACGCAGCTGATCGAGAAGCAGGTGCGCGCCGGCCTGCGCGAGCGCTTCGACACCACGCTGCCGCGCTTCGACCTGATGTCGCAGCTCGAGCGTGCGCCCGATGGCATGAAGATGAGCGAGCTTTCGCGCCGGATGATGGTGACGGGTGGCAACGTCACCGGCATCACCGACCAGCTCGTGGCCGAAGGGCTGGTCGAGCGCGTGCAGGTCTCGGGCGATCGGCGCGCCTGGCGCGTTCGCCTGACCGTGCGCGGGCGCAAGGCCTTCCAGGACATGGCCCAGCAGCACGAGGGCTGGATCGTCGACGCCTTTGCAGCGCTGAACGACAAGGAGATCGCCCAGCTCCACAAGCTGCTCGGCAAGGTGAAGGCCGATGTCCAGAGCCGCCACCAACCCGCATCCACCCCCGGCCAGCGAGCCACCCCGGAGACCGCATGAAACACTACATCGGCGCAGGCAACCCCATGCGCGCGCAGTTCGAGGCCAAGGCGCCTTACGTGGCGGAGCACTTCGCCTGGCATTTCGAAGATGGCGTGGGCACCGTCACGCTCGACCGGCCCGAGCGCAAGAACCCGCTGACCTTCGACTCGTACGCCGAGTTGCGCGACCTGTTCCGTGCGCTCGTCTATGCGACGGATGTGAAGTCGATCGTGGTCACCGGCGCCGGCGGCAACTTCTGCTCGGGCGGCGACGTGCACGAGATCATCGGCCCGCTCACGCGGATGCGCATGCCTGAGCTGCTGGAGTTCACGCGCATGACGGGCGACCTCGTGAAGGCCATCCGCCAGTGCCCGCAGCCGATCGTCGGCGCGATCGACGGCGTGTGCGCCGGCGCGGGGGCGATGATCGCGCTGGCCTGCGACCTGCGCTACGGCACGCCGGCGACCAAGACCGCCTTTCTCTTCACCCGCGTGGGCCTGGCCGGCGCCGACATGGGCGCCTGCGCCCTGCTGCCGCGCGTGATCGGCCAGGGGCGTGCGTCGGAGTTGCTTTTCACGGGCCGCGCCATGAAGGCCGACGAAGGCCTGGCGTGGGGCTTCTTCAACGCGCTGCACGAGAGTGGCGCGCTGCTCGACGCCGCCACCGCCGTGGCACGCGACCTGGCGCGCGGGCCCACCTTCGCCCACGGCATGACCAAGACCATGCTGTCGCAGGAGTGGGCCATGACGATCGAGCAGGCCATCGAGGCCGAAGCCCAGGCGCAGGCGATCTGCATGCAGACCGAGGACTTCCGGCGCGCCTACGAGGCCTTCTCGGCGAAGCGCCAGCCCGAGTTCGGCGGCGACTGAGCCATGCGCGTCCTACCGGGCCTTGCCCGCACCTCGGACACCATCACCTGCAGCACGGAGGTTTTTCGATGAGCTTCGTCCCCACGACGCTGGTGCCGCCCACGGCGCACCTCGCGCTGCCTTTCTTCGGTGAGGCGCACCGCACCCTGGCGCGCGAACTGCTGCCCTGGGCCGCTGCACAGAGGGTCGACGAGCACGACGACCGCGCCGCCTGCCGCGACTGGGTCCAGCGCCTGGGCGCGGGCGGCTGGCTGCGCTACTGTGTGCCCTCGGCCGCAGGCGGTGCGCTGGAGCGTCTGGACTCGCGCGCCCTGGTGCTGCTGCGCGAAGCGCTGGCCTTCCACTCGCCGCTCGCCGACTTCGCCTTCGCGATGCAGGGCCTGGGCAGCGGGGCGATCACGCTGGCCGGCACGCCCGAGCAGCAGGCACGCTACCTGCGCGCGGTGGCGAGCGGCGAGAAGATCGCGGCCTTCGCGTTGAGCGAGCCGCAGGCGGGCTCCGACGTGGCGGCGATGGCGCTGCGCGCACAGCCCACGGCCGAAGGCTGGCAGCTCGACGGCGAGAAGACCTGGATCAGCAACGGCGGCTTGGCCGACTTCTACTGCGTGTTCGCCAAGACCGAGCCCGACGCCGGCGCGCGCGGCATCACGGCCTTCATCGTCGACGCGCAGGCACCCGGACTCGACACCTCGGCGCACATCGCGCTGATGGCGCCGCATCCGCTGGCCACCCTGCGCTTCGAGTGCTGCGCACTGCCGGCCGACGCCCAACTGGGCGAGCGCAATGGCGGCTTCAAGCTGGCGATGCGCACACTCGACATCTTTCGCGCCTCGGTGGCCGGCGCGGCCCTGGGCATGGCCCGGCGGGCGCTGGCCGAGGCGGTGGCGCATGCGCAGTCGCGCCGCATGTTCGGCCAGACGCTGGCCGACTTCCAGCTCACGCAGGCCAAGCTGGGCGAGATGGCCGCACTGGTGGACGCCGGCGCCCTGCTGACCTACCGCGCGGCCTGGCTGCGCGACGATGCGGAGTCGCGCGGTGATGTGTCCGCTGCGGCAGCCTCGATTTCCACGGCCGCTGCAATGGCCAAGATGACGGCCACGGAAAACGCGCAGCGCGTGATCGACATGGCGCTGCAACTGCACGGCGGGCTGGGCGTGAAGGTCGGCACCAAGATCGAGTCGCTGTACCGCGACATCCGCTCGCTGCGCATCTACGAAGGCGCCACCGAGGTGCAGCAGCTCATCATCGGCAAGGCCGTGTTGAAAGGGACTGCGGCATGACCCACCCGAGCGCACAGACCGACCGCTTCGTGCACGACCGGCTGCCGCCGCCGGAGCAATTGCCGATCTTCCGCTACGACCTGCCCGAGCTGCAGCTGCCCGATCAGCTCAACCTGGTGGAGGAGCTGCTGGACAAGGCCGTGAGCGACAAGGGCTGGGGCGACCGCCCGATGCTGCGCGAGGCGGACCGCACCTGGACGTATCGCGAGGCCGCGGCCGAGGTCAGCCGTATCGCCCAGGTGCTGACGGGCGAGCTGGGCCTGGTGCCCGGCAACCGCGTGCTGCTGCGCGGGGGCAACTCGGCATCGATGGCGCTGGCCTGGCTGGCCGTGGTGAAGGCCGGGCTGATCGCGGTCGCGACCATGCCGCTGCTGCGTGCCAAGGAACTGGGCGACATCATCGAGAAGTCGCGGCCCACGGTTGCACTGTGCGATGCGCGGCTGCTGGACGAACTGCTGGCCGCGCAGAAGGCGCAGCCGGTGCTGGCACGCGTGATCGCCTTCCATGCGCCCGATGCGGCCGATTCGCTGGAGGCGATGGCACGCGGCAAGCCCGAACACGTGCCTGCCTGCCCGACCGCGGCGGACGACATCGCGCTGCTGGCCTTCACCTCGGGCACCACGGGCAAGCCCAAGGCGCCGGTGACCACGCACCGCGACGTGCTCGCGATGTGCCAGACCTGGCCGCGCCACATCCTCAAGGCGACGCCCGAGGACATCGTCATCGGCTCCCCGCCGCTGGCCTTCACCTTCGGGCTGGGCGGGCTGCTGATCTTCCCGATGTGGGCGGGGGCGTCGGTCTACTTCCACGACCGGGGCTACACACCCGAATCGATGGTGCAGGCGATTCGCGAGGTGGGGGCCACGATCAGCTACACGGCGCCGACCTTCTACCGCCAGATGGCGCCGATCGCACAGCGCCTGGGCGTGCCCAGCCTGCGCATCAGCGTGAGCGCCGGCGAGGCATTGCCCGACGCGACGCGGCAACTGTGGAAGGAGGCGACGGGCATCGAGATGCTCGACGGCATCGGCGGCACCGAGGTCTTCCACATCTACATCTCGGCGGCGGGTAACGAGGTGCGCCGCGGCGCAGTGGGCAAGGCCGTGCCGGGGTTCACCGCACGCGTGGTCGACGACGCGGGCCGAGAGGTGCCACGCGGCACGGTCGGCAAGCTCGCGATCGTCGGGCCCGTCGGCTGCCGCTACCTGGACGATGCGCGGCAAGCCAGCTACGTGAAGGAGGGTTGGAACTACCCCGGCGACGCCTTCGTGCAGGACGCCGACGGCTACTTGTTCTACCAGTCACGCGCCGACGACATGATCATCAGCGCGGGCTACAACATCGGCGGCCCCGAGGTGGAGGACGCGCTGCTGCAACACCCCGCCGTGGCGGAGTGCGCCGTCATCGGCAAGCCCGACGACGAGCGCGGCATGGTCGTGAAGGCGTTCTGCGTGCTCAAGCCGGGACACGTGGGCGACGAGGCGCTGGTGAAGGCGCTCCAGGACCACGTCAAGGCCACCATCGCGCCCTACAAGTACCCGCGGGAGGTGAGCTTCGTGGCTGCGCTCCCGCGCACCGAAACCGGCAAGCTGCAACGCTTTAAGCTGCGCCAGCTCGGCGACACCTCGACGACGACAACACCATGAATCGACTTCTCCAACCGCCCGGCTGGGCGACCCCCAAGGGCTATGCCAACGGCGTGGCCGCCCGCGGCACGATGATCTTCGTCGGCGGGCAGATCGGCTGGAACGCCGAGCAGCAGTTCGAGACCGACGACTTCATTGGGCAGACCGCGCAGGCGTTGCGCAACATCGCAGCGGTGCTGAAGGAAGGCGGCGCCGGCCCCGAGCACATGGTGCGCATGACCTGGTACGTGACGGACCGCGACGAGTACGTGCGGCGCCTGTCGGAGCTGGGGCCGGTGTACCGCGAGGTGATGGGGCGCAACTTTCCGGCCATGACCTGCGTGCAGGTGGCTGCACTGGTCGAGACGCGCGCCAAGATCGAGATCGAGGTCACGGCAGTGGTGCCGGACTGACCGCGTGCGCGACGCGGGCATCGATGCCTGCGTCGTGCGTTCTCCGCCGGCCGCCACGCAGCGTGGCGGATCACGAAACGGACGAATTGGACAAAAGAAAAGGCCCTCTTTCGAGGGCCTTTGAACTTCTGGGATTTGGTTGCGCGAGCAAGATTTGAACTTGCGACCTTTGGGTTATGAGCCCAACGAGCTACCAGGCTGCTCCATCGCGCGTCAGAAGAGAAAGTATAGCTTATTCCGCGTCGCTTTGCTCGTCGGCGGCCTCGGAAATTTCCGGGCGATCGACCAGCTCGACGAGGGCCATGGGCGCGTTGTCGCCGACGCGGAAACCCATCTTCAGAATGCGGGTGTAGCCGCCCGGGCGCGTCTGGTAACGCGGGCCCAGTTCGTTGAACAGCTTCACGACGCTGTCGCGGTCGCGCAGGCGGTCGAAGGCCAGGCGCTTGTTGGCGACGGTGGGGTTCTTGGCCAGCGTGATCATCGGCTCGACGACGCGGCGCAGTTCCTTGGCCTTGGGGACCGTGGTCTTGATGGCCTCGTGCTCGATGAGCGAGTTCATCATGTTGCGCAGCATCGCGAGGCGGTGCGAGCTGGTGCGGTTGAGTTTGCGGAGTCCGAGTCCGTGACGCATGGTGATTCCTTTGACTTTGTTGTCAGGGCAGCCGTATCAGGTACTGCCCCGTGCGGTTTAACGCTTGTCGAGGCCGGCGGGCGGCCAGCTTTCGAGCTTCATGCCCAAGGTGAGGCCGCGCGAGGCGAGCACTTCCTTGATTTCGTTGAGCGACTTGCGCCCCAGGTTCGGGGTCTTCAGCAGCTCATTCTCGGTGCGCTGGATCAGGTCACCGATGTAGTAGATGTTTTCGGCCTTCAGGCAGTTGGCCGAACGCACGGTGAGCTCGAGCTCGTCCACGGGGCGCAGCAGGATCGGGTCGAACTGCTGGGCGCTGCGCGGTGCGGGTGCATCGAACGCGGCGAGCTCACCACCTTCGAGCTGCGCGAACACGGCGAGCTGCTCGACCAGGATCTTCGCCGAGGCGCGCACGGCGTCTTCGGCGCTGATGGCCCCGTTGGTCTCGATCTCGACCAGCAGCTTGTCCAGGTCGGTGCGCTGCTCGACGCGAGCGCTCTCGACCGTGTAGCTCACACGCTTGACGGGCGAGAACGAGGCGTCGAGGACGATCCGGCCGATCGACTTGGTCGGCTCGTCGGCGTAGCGGCGCATCGTGCCCGGCACGTAACCGCGGCCCTTCTCGACCTTGATCTGCATGTCGAGTTTGCCGCCTTGCGACAGGTGCGCGATGACGTGCTCGGGGTTGATGATCTCGACGTCGTGCGGCGTCTGGATGTCGGCGGCCGTGACCGGGCCTTCGCCATCCTTGCGCAGCGACAGCGTGACTTCGTCACGGTTGTGCAGCTTGAACACCACGCCCTTGAGGTTGAGCAGGATGTTGACGACGTCTTCCTGCACGCCGTCGATGGAGGAGTACTCGTGGAGCACGCCGGCGATCGTGACTTCGGTCGCT
>Ga0308159_1002696_pt1 | contig 19757 bp, 22 predicted proteins | sample PhyCR1_FD_201040 | JGI IMG/M metagenome (GOLD analysis project Ga0308159, IMG submission 201040) | Phyllosphere microbial communities from UC Gill Tract Community Farm, Albany, California, United States - DLSLC.R1 | ecosystem: Host-associated > Plants > Phyllosphere > Unclassified | place: USA... | reverse complement strand
TAGTCTCCCCCGCAGCGCCACGGACGAACGACGACGCCCCCGCCGTCGGCGTGAACGACCGACGGCGGGGGCGCTTGCACGAGGGTCAGTCGCGACCGCTCTCGGCCTTCTTCTGACCGGCTTCGAGCACATCGCCCGCGGGCAACTCCTGGTGTCCGCCGAACTGCAGACGCATCGCCGAGAGCACCTGGTTGGCGAAGTGGTCTTCGCCGCGCGAGGCGAAGCGCTCGAACAGCGAGGCGGCCAGCACGGGCACCGGAACGCCCGTGTCGACGGCGGCCTTGACGGTCCAGCGCCCCTCGCCGGAGTCGGACACGCGGCCGGCCAGCCCGTCGAGCGTGGGGTTCTGCGCGAGAGCCGCGGCAGTGAGGTCGAGCAGCCACGACGAGATGACCGAGCCGCGGCGCCAGAGCTCGGTGACGCGAGCCGTGTCGATGTCGAACTGGTAGAACTCGGGCTCCTCGAGGGGAGCGACCTCGGCGGAGTGCTCGCCCTGGTGCAGGCCCGCGTCGGCGTTGTTCAGCACGTTCAGGCCCTCGGCGAGGGCTGCCATGATGCCGTACTCGATGCCGTTGTGGACCATCTTCACGAAGTGACCCGAGCCGGAGGGGCCGGTGTGCAGGTACCCGCGCTCCTCGGTCGTGTAGTCGCCGGTGCGACCGGGCGTGCGTTCGACCTCTCCGGGGCCCGGCGCGATCGTGCGCAGGACGGGCTCGAGGTGCGAGACGGCCTCGTCGTGCCCGCCCACCATGAGGCAGTAGCCGCGCTCCAGTCCGAACACGCCCCCGCTCGTACCCACGTCGACATAGTGGATGCCGCTCTCGTCGAGCTTCTTCGCCCGGCGCACGTCGTCGCGGTAGTTCGAATTGCCACCGTCGATGATGATGTCGCCCGGCTCGAGGACGGCGGCGACCTCGTCGACGACCTTGCCGGTGAGGCCGGCGGGGATCATGAGCCACACGGCGCGGGGCTTCTCGAGCTTCGAGGCCAGGTCGGCGATGCTCGTCGCCCCGGTGGCGCCCTCGGCGACCAGCGATGCCACGGCATCCTGATTCACGTCGAACACGACGCAGTCGTGACCATCCCTCATGAGGCGGCGCACGATGTTGGCGCCCATTCGTCCGAGTCCGACCATGGCGAGTTGCATTGGTTCCCCGTTCGTCGTGGATCACGGCCGCCGCACGCGGCCCCTCCGCGAGTCTAGGAGCGTCCGGGGGCACTCGGGATCGGTGCTAGCCCTGGAAGTCCTCGGGATCGACGTCGTCCAGGAACCGCCGGAACTCCTCCACCCGGTCCTCGTCGGCGCCGCCGTCCAGCTCCACGGCCTCGTCGGGCACACCCGCCTCGTCGAAGACGGCGTCCGCCACGAGGATCGGCGCATCCGCGCGCGCCGCGAGGGCGATGGCATCCGAGGGACGCGAGTCGAAGGTGCGGGGACCGGCCGGAGTGTTCAGCACGACCCGCGCGTGGAAGGTCCCCGCGTCGAGGTGGGTGATCTCGACGCGATCGACGGATGCCGACAGCTCGCCGAGCATCGCGGTCATGAGGTCGTGCGCGAGGGGACGCGGCGAGCCCGTGCGCTCGATCGCGACGAGGATCGACATGGCCTCTTGCGGACCGATCCACACCGGCAGCACCCGGTCGCCGTGGGTCGCGGAGTCGACGGGCTTCAGCAGGATCACGTGCTGCTGCGAGGGGTCCAGGGCGACCCCCACGACGTGCACCCGGATCATGGGGCCATCGTACGGGGCGCCCCCGTCGCGCGAGCGTGGCCCGCGCGCCGCCGGGAGCCCGCGCGCTCGTCACCACCCGTACGCGTTGAACCATTCGCGGCGGCGATCGGCCTCGGCGCGGGACTCGTCGCCCCGCCACGAGTCATGGGGCTCGAGCAGACCGTCGTCGTCGCGGGCGACGAACGCCCAGCAGAGCGGGCACAGGGCACGGCCGTCGGGGAACCCGTCGTCGAGCGTCGGCGCGCGTTCGGCCGGGGTGCCCGCGGCGGCGCATTCCGGCGGGTCGGCCTGCAGGTCGCTCCACAGCAGACGACCACCGGTGCGGTGGTGCAGCCCGCGGTGGCCGTCTTCACGGGTGCAGATCTCGCCGTTTCTTCGGCTGAGACACAGTCTCCGAGCGGCGCCCGGAAGCGCTGCCAGTGTTCGCGTCATCCTTCGATTCTCGCCGCTGCGAGCGCAACGGGGGCAGGTGCGGGATGCGCACGGGGCGGTGGGGGCCGGTGGGGAAGGGGTCGGCGGTCATCGCTGACCACCACCGGTACGACGAGAGAACATGTCGACCTCCTGATGAGACGACCATCCGCCCGTCAGCCGGGAATTCCGAGGGGGTTGACAGGACGAGGGACGGTGCTAGGCATACCCCACGGGGGTATCATCGAGTCCATGCACGGATACGAGGGCCACAAGGACGACCTCCTCAAACGCCTCCGCCGAGCCGAGGGACAGGTGCGCGGCATCGCGCGCATGGTCGACGACGACCAGTACTGCATCGACATCCTGACCCAGGTCTCGGCGGTGACCAAGGCGCTCGAGAACGTCGCCCTGTCGCTGCTCGACGACCACCTCTCGCACTGCGTCGCCGAAGCGGCCGCCCAGGGCGGCCCCGTCGCGGAAGAGAAGCTGAAGGAAGCCAATCAGGCCATCGCGCGCCTGGTCCGCTCGTAAGGAGACACGCATGACCGAACAGCGCATCGACCTCGGCCTCACCTCGACCTCGCCCGCGGGTGGTGGCTGGGGCGCCGCCTGCGCGTGCGGCCACGGCACCGCGGCATCCCCCGCCTCCTCAGAAAACTCGGCAGCCGGCGTGCTGCGCGTCGAGGGGATGACCTGCGAGCACTGCGTGCGCGCGGTCACCGAGGAGCTCAACGCCCTCGAGGGCGTGCAGGTGGTCGATATCGACCTGCGCGTGGGCGGCACCTCGCTCGTGCGCATCGCGGGCGGAGCCGACGACGACGCACTCGCCGCGGCGATCGACGAAGCGGGTTACACGCTCGTCCGCTGACCTGGACAGGGTCGGCGGCGCGCTGCGCGCTCACCGCGACGCGGGGGTCAGAAGACGCGGCGCACCAGCGCGTCGACGGCCGCGTGGAACGTGAGGTGCTGCGACACCTCGACGGCGCGGTCGTAACGCGCACCGCCGAGCGCCACGAAGACGGCGCCGACGACCTCGACGTACCCGACGATGTACCCGTCGCGGGCGACCTCGTACAGGTCGAGATCGATGCGCGTCCACGGGATCTCGGTGGGAGCGGGCGGGGCCACGAGGGGGACTGCGGTCGCCTTGGCGGCGGCGCGAGCGGCGGCCTTCGTCGATCCCGGGCGGCTGAGGGGTGCTTCCATGACCATGCGAGAACTCCTTGGCTCTTCCGGGGTGTTCTCAGAGTGCGTTGTCCGGCTCTGAACCGCGCGGCCCTTGACGGGACGACGGATCGGGGATACGGCGAGATCAGACGGCGCTGCGTGCGGGGCGGCCCCGGCGTGGGCGCTCCTCGGACAGGTCGAACGGCTCCGCCCCCACGGTGAGCCTCTCGACCTCGTCGAGCCAGCGCAGGTCGGCCTCGAGCCTCTCGCGGCGAGCCGCGCGCACGATGGCCGCGGGAACGGCATCCGTCGTCTCGCCCTTGACCTCGGCGAGCGCCGCACGGATGGCATCGCGTTGAACGGACAGGATGCCGGGCACGTCCACCCCCGGCAGCGTCAGGGCCAGCGCGATCTTGAGGGCGACGTCGTCGCGCCCCTCGACCAAGGACGCCCCGGCAAGCCATGCTCTGGCCTCGGCCCGGCCGTCGGCGGTCAGCTCCCAGAGCACGCGCGCTTCGTCGTCGAGGCCCGCGCCCTGCACCAGCCCATCGCGCTCGAGACGCTCGAGCGTCGTGTACACCTGTCCGACATTGACGCGCGCGCCGGTGCGACGCTCGTATTCGGCCCGCAGTTGAGAGCCGTAGCAGGTGCCGCGATCGAGGATCGCGAGCAGGCTCAGACGGACGGACACGGGCGCCTCCTGGCGGGTCAGAAATGACTTGCCGAGTATATCGTTCGACGCCGAGGGATCCCCCGACGCGCCGGGAAGGCCCGGCGTAGCATGTGGTCTGACCACACAAGACGGTTCGATCGGAGGCTCCTGATGGAGTGGCTCGACCCCCTCGCCCTCGCCCGCTGGCAGTTCGGGTTGACGACGCTGTACCACTTCCTCTTCGTTCCGCTGACGCTCGGCATGTCGCTCATCGTGGCGATCTTCCAAACCGTCTGGTACCGCACCGGAGACGTGCGGTGGCTGCACATCACCCGCTTCTTCGGCAAGATCTTCCTCATCAACTTCGCCATGGGCGTGGTGACCGGCATCGTCCAGGAGTTCCAGTTCGGTATGAACTGGTCCGCCTACTCCCGCTTCGTCGGCGACGTCTTCGGAGCCCCGCTCGCCTTCGAGGGCCTGCTCGCCTTCTTCCTCGAGGCCACCTTCATCGGCCTCTGGATTTTCGGGTGGGACAAGCTCCCCCGCCTCGCGCACCTCGCGAGCATCTGGATGGCGTCGATCGGCGCGACCCTGTCGGCGTACTTCATCATCGCCGCGAACGCCTTCATGCAGAACCCGGTCGGCTACCAGATGTCCGCCGACGGACACCGCGCCGAGTTGGTCGACTTCTGGGCGATGCTCACCAACCCCGTCGCCCTCGCGGCCTTCCCGCACACGATCTTCGCCGGATGGATGTTCGCGGCGATGGTCGTCGTGGCCGTCTCGGCCTGGCACATGGCCCGCGGGCGCAACACAGACCTCATGCGCAAGACCCTGCGCTTCGGCCTCTGGTCCACCCTCGTCTCGTTCGTCCTCGTCGCCATCGTCGGCGACCAGTTGAGCCTGGTCATGGTGGCGACCCAGCCGATGAAGATGGCGGCGGCCGAGGCGACGTTCAACACCGTCTGCGGACAGGATGCCTCGTTCTCGATCTTCACGCTCGGCACCCCCGACGGAACCAGCGAGCTGTTCTCGATCCGCGTGCCCTTCCTGCTCAGCATCCTGTCCACGCACTCGCTGGACGGCTGCGTCGAGGGCATCAACGACCTCAACACGCTGTACAGCCAGCAGATGTTCCCCCAGTTCGCCGACCAGGTCGACGGCAACTTCGCCCCCGTGCTGTGGGTCACCTACTGGGCCTTCCGCTGGATGATCGCCCTCGGTGGGATCGCGGCGCTCGTCAGCGTCGCGGGCCTCTGGGTCACGCGCAAGAAGGCGACCCGCCCGGTCGCCCCGTGGATGTGGCGCGTCGCGATCTGGGCCGCTCCCCTGCCGATGCTGGCGAGCCTCGTCGGCTGGATCTTCACCGAGATGGGCCGGCAGCCGTGGATCGTCTTCGGGCTCATGCTCACGCAGGACGGCGTCTCGCCCAGCGTCCCCGGCTGGAGCGTGCTCATCTCGTTGATCGCCTTCACCCTCGTCTACGCCACCCTCGCCGTCGTGGAGTTCGGCCTCATCGTGAAGTTCGCGCAGAAGGGCCCCGATCCGCTGCCCGACCCCGACGCCGAACACGACGACTCGGTCGAGAACACCCCGACCACGGTCTACTAGGAGCCCCTCATGGACCTCGCACACCTCTGGTTCTGGATCGTCGCCTTCCTCTTCGTGGGCTACTTCGTGCTCGACGGCTTCGACTTCGGCGTGGGGATGTCGTTGCCCTTCCTCGGCAAGGACGACATCGCCCGTCGCCAGATCATCAACACGATCGGCCCCGTCTGGGACCTCAACGAGACCTGGGTGATCGTCGCCGGCGCCGCCCTGTTCGCGTCGTTCCCCGAGTGGTACGCGACGCTCTTCAGCGGCTTCTACCTGCCGCTGCTGGCGATCCTCATCGCCCTGATCGCCCGCGGCGTGTCGTTCGAGTACCGCCACCAGCGCGACTCCGCGAGGTGGAAGCGCACCTTCGACCGCATGATCGTCGCGGGATCCGCCGCCCCCGCGTTTCTCTGGGGCGTGGCGTTCGCGAACATCGTGCAGGGCGTGCCGCTCGATGCCGACCACGAGTACGTCGGCACCGTGCTGACGCTGCTGAACCCCTACGGCATCCTGGGCGGGCTCACGACCCTCAGCCTGTTCTTCCTGCACGGGGTGTACTTCGTCGCGCTCAAGACCGACGGCCAGGTGCGCGCCGATGCTCGACGCCTCGCGGGCCGCGCGGGCCTCGTCACGATCGCCTTGGCCGCGCTCTTCCTCGTCTGGACGATCGCGAACGCCGCCGGCGCTCCGCTGTTCCTCGGCGTGGTCGCCCTCTCGGGCGTCGCCGCGCTGACGCTGATCGGCTCGTGGCTCGCCAACGCCCGCGACCGCGAGGGCACCGCCTTCGCCCTCGGCGCGGTGACCATCGTCGCCGCCGTCGCCGCGCTGTTCTTCGCGCTGTTCCCCAACGTCATGCCCTCCACGCTCGGTGCGGGCTCGAGCCTCACGATCGACAACGCGTCGAGCACCGACTACACGCTGACGATCATGAGCTGGGCGGCGCTCATCTTCCTGCCGCTGATCCTCGCCTATCAGGGCTGGACCTATTGGGTGTTCCGCAAGCGCGTGACCCGCGCCCGCATCGAGAAGGCCGCGCTCGTCGCCCACTGACCATGAAACCCGTCGACCCGCGGCTTCTCCGCTACGCCACTGCCTCCCGCGGCTTCTTCGCCGTGACCGCGGCGATCGTGCTCGCGCAGACGGGCGTGATCGTCGGGTTCGCGTGGGCGCTCACCGCCGCGCTCGTCGGCGTGATCGAGGGGCGGCCGGTCGACGAGCTGTGGGGATACGTGGGGACGGCGGCATCCCTCGTGCTCCTGCGAGGACTGCTCATCGCGGCCTCGGAGCGCGCGGCGGCGCGGGGGGCGGCGGCGGCGTCGCGGCAGGTGCGGGCGGCGCTCGTGGGCGCGGTCGCTCGTCTCGGACCGGGCTGGCTGGCCCGGCGCAACTCCGCGTCCCTGTCGCTCACCGCGGGACACGGACTCGAGGCGCTCGATGCGTACTTCGGGCGATACCTCCCGCAGCTCGTGGCCACCGCGCTGACCATGCCGATCCTGACCGGCGCCATCGCCCTGGCCGACCCCCTGTCGGGGCTGATCGTGGTGCTGACGATCCCCCTCATCCCCCTGTTCATGGTGCTGATCGGCCTCGCGACCCGCGGCGTCCAGGAGCGTCAGTACCGCACCCTCGGCCGCCTCGCCGCGCGTTTCGCCGACACCGTCGAGGGCCTGGGAACGCTCAAGGCGTTCGGGCGTCAGCACCGCGCGGCGCGCTCGATCGAGACCATCACGCGGGACTACAAGCGCGAGACGATGACGGTGCTGCGCGTGTCGTTCCTCTCGGGGTTCGCGCTGGAGTTCCTGGCTTCGATCTCGGTCGCGATCGTCGCCGTCACCATCGGCTTCCGCTTGCTCTCGGGCGATCTCGCCCTGCTGACCGGCCTCTTCGTGCTCTTGCTCGCCCCCGAGGCGTACCTGCCGCTTCGCCAGGTCGGTGTGCAGTTCCACGCGGCGTCGGAGGGGGTGGCGGCCACCGACGAGATCTTCGACGCCCTCGACGCCGCCCGCGCGACCGAAACCCCCGAAGAGCGGATCCCGGATGCCGGTACCCCGGCGCTCGGCTCGACGATCGCCCTCGACGGGGTCCGCGTGCACCGCGAAGGACACGTGCTCCCGACGGTCTCGCTCTCGGTGTGGCCCGGAGAGATCGTCCTCATGACCGGGCCGAGCGGCGTCGGCAAGTCGTCGCTGATCGCCGCGCTCCTCGGGTACGCGGAGCACGACGGGCGGGTGCGCGTCGACGGCGTCGCCGTGCCGCACGCGCGAGCGTCGGTCGCCTGGGCGGGGCAACGGCCCGGTCTGGTCTCGGGCTCGGTCGCCGAGAACGTCGCGCTCGGCTCCCCGTCCGACGCCGACCGGATCGCGACAGCCCTCACCGATGCGGGGGCGGCCGAGATCGACCCGGCCACCCCGCTCGGCGCCGGCGGCGCGGGACTCTCGGGCGGGCAGGCGCAACGCGTCGCCGTCGCGCGCGCGCTGTACCGCGCGCGGGTCGGCGGCGTTCCGGTGCTCGTGCTCGACGAGCCCTCGAGCGCTCTGGACGCCGACACCGAGGCGCACCTGTGGATGACGCTGCGGCGCGAGGCCGATGCCGGCCGCGGAGTGCTCCTCGTCTCGCATCGCCGCTCCGCACGCGCGATCGCCGACCGCGTGGTCGAGCTCACGCCCCCGTCTCCCCCGCTCGGGTCGCCGGAATCTGTCGCCCGAGCGGTCCCTGCAGTGACAGACTCCGGCGACTCACGCGGGGTGGAAGAGGTCCGCTCGTGAACGCCCGGGTGCGCGGCATCCTGAACTCCGCGATGCCCTCCCGCCGGCGCTTCGCGCCCGCGGTGCTGTCGGGCTTCGGCACCGCGGCGAGTTCGATCGCTCTGCTCGCCGCGAGCGCCTGGCTCATCGCCCGGGCCGCCGAGCAGCCGCTCGTGATGTACCTGTCGATGGCCGTCGTCGGCGTCCGCGCGTTCGCGCTGTCGCGCGGGGTGTTCCGCTACCTCGAGCGCCTCACGGGTCACGACGCCGCTCTGCACCAGCTCGCCGGTGTCCGCGCCGATCTGGTGCGCGACCTGGTTCCGCTCGCCCCCGACGGTCTCGCGCGCTCACGCCGCGGCGGGCTGCTCTCGAGCGTGGTCGACGATGTCGAGGAGCTCCAGAACCTGCCCCTGCGGGTCGTGCTGCCGCTCTCGGTCGCCGCGGTGACCTCTCTCGCCGCCGTGGCCTTCACCGCGTTCGTCTCGTGGCCGGCGGCCCTCGTGCTGCTGGCGTGCCTGGCCGCCGCCTTCGGCCTCGCGGTCGCCGTGGGCTGGGCCGCGGGCGCCCGCGCCGAGCGCTCGATCGCACCGCTACGCTCCGACGTCGCCGACGCGGTGCACGACCTGCTCACCCGTCTCGACGTGCTGACGGCGTACGGGGCCCTGGACGCCGCGACCGAGCGCGTCCGTCGAGCCGATGCCGCCCTACGCCGGGCCGTCGTCCGACGCGGCGGCGCCCAGGGGCTCACCTCCGGCGCGGTGTCGGTGCTGGCGGGGATCGCCTCTCTCGCCGCTCTGCTCGTCGCCGCTCCCGCGGTCACCGGCGGGACGCTGTCGGGGCCCGGTCTCGCGGTCGTGGTGCTGCTGCCGATGGCGGTGTTCGAGGTGTTCGGGCCGGTGCCCCTCGCCCTCGCCTCGTGGCGGCAGGTGCGGGCGGCGGCGGAGCGCATCGCCGAGGTCGTGCCCGAGAGCGTCCCCGACGGGCTCCCGCGAGACGAACCGTCCGCGACCGACGAGGCGCCCGCCCTCGGCGCGGGGATCGAGCTCCGCGGCATCCGGGCGCATTGGCCCGCCCGCGGTGACGACGAGGGCGACTCCGGCCGCCTGTACGAGGTCGACCTGCGCGTCGGCCCCGGCGAGCGCGTCCTCGTGACGGGCCCGAGCGGGGCGGGCAAGACGACACTCGCCCACGTCATGACCCGCTTCCTCGACTACGAGGGGTCGTACCGGATCGGTGGCCGCGAGACACGGAGGATCGCGGGGGACGACCTGCGCCGCACCGTCGGGCTGATCGAGCAGTCGCCCTACCTGTTCGACGAGTCGGTCCGGCAGAACCTGCTGTTCGCGCGCGAGAGCGCGACCGACGAGGAGCTGTGGACGGTGCTCGATCGGGTCGGACTCGCCGACTGGACACGAGAGCGTGGGGGGCTGGACGCCGCGGTGGGCGATCGGGGCGGGCTCGTCTCCGGCGGTCAGGCGCAGCGACTGGGCCTCGCGCGGGCCCTTTTGCGCGGCTTCCCGGTGCTCGTGCTCGACGAGCCCACCGCGGGCGTCGACCCGGCGGCATCCGATGCCCTCCTGCGCGACCTGCTCGGCGCCGTCGGGCGCGACCGTGCGGTGGTCCTGATCTCGCACGTGGAGGTGCCCGCGGACCTCGTCGACCGTGAGGTGCGGCTCGAGAACGGACGCCGGGCGGCGGTCTGAGTCAGGATGCCGCGACGAAGCGGACGCGCTCCGGGGCGACGCTCACGCGCACCGCGTCCCCCGGGCGGATCGTCGCGGCCTCGGCGGGCGGGACCTCTGCCGCACCGTGATCGGTGACCACCCGCACGCCCGTCGGCGTCGGCTCGAGGTGGACCACCGTCGCCGTGATCCCCTCGCCGAGCTGCGCATCCACCGCGCGATACACCGCGGCGAGCGGGACGCCGTCGACCGCGGCGAGAGCGAGCGAGGCGGCATCCCTCGCCTCCAGGCGCAACGCACCCCGCACGAACGCTCCGTCCCGCGCCACACCCTCGAGACGCTCGAGCCCCGCGATCCGCGCCGCGACGTCGGTGGCGGGGGCCGAGAGCACCTCGCGCACGGGCCCCTCCTGCGTCACCCGCCCGCGTTCCACGATGACGAGCCGGTCCGCGAGGGCCGCGGCATCGATCGCGTCGTGCGTGACCGCGACGGTCGTCACCCCGGCGAGACGCTCGCGCAGCATCGCCCGGATCTCGGAGGCCGTGACCGCGTCGAGCGCGACGAGCGGTTCGTCGAGCAGCACGACCCGGGGCTCGGCCGCGAGCGCCCGCGCGACGGCGACGCGCTGCTGCTCACCGCCCGACAGCTGCGCGGGGCGTCGGTCACCCGTGCCGGGAAGCCCCACGCGGTCCAGCCACTCGTCGGCCTCCGCCCGGGCACGGGATGCCGGGACCCCGGCCGACCGCGGACCGAAGGCGACGTTCTCGCGCGCGGTGAGGTGCGGGAACAGCCGGGCCTCCTGACCCAGCAGCACGATCCCGCGCCGCATCGGGGCCGTGCGCAGCCGCGGCGCACGGTCGAGCACCCGGCCGTCGACGGAGATCTCGCCCTCGTCGAGCGGGGTGAGCCCGGCCAGGGCACCGAGCAGGGTGGATTTTCCGGCACCGCTTCGCCCCATCACGGCGACGGTCTCCCCCGGGGCGACGTCGAGAGCTATGTCGACGACGAAGTCACGGCGGCGTACCGCGATGCGGGCGCGGAGTTCCGCGGCATCCGGGATCGTCATCTGCCCACCCCTGGCCGCCATCCGCGCACGAGCAGCAGCACCGCGACGGCGGTGATGAGCAGCAGCAGCGACAGGGCCACCGCGGTGCCCTGCGAGACGCCCGCCCCGTTGAAGGCGGTGTAGATCGCCAACGGCATGGTCTGCGTCACCCCCGGGCGGTTGCCGGCGAAGAGCGCGGTCGCGCCGAACTCTCCGATCGCTCGGGCGAAGCACAGCACGACCCCGGCGACGATGCCGGGGGCCGCGAGCGGAAGGGTGACACGGCGCAGGATCGTCGCCCGGCTCGCCCCGAGCGAGGCGGCGGCCCGTTCGAACTCGACGCCGGTGCTGCGCAGCGCCCCCTCGACCGCGAGCACGAGGAAGGGCAGAGCGACGAAGACCTGCGCCAGCACCACCGCGGGGGTCGTGAACGGCAGGCCGAGGAAGCCGAACCAGCCGTTGCGCCCGAAGAGGTAGAGGAGGGCGACACCCCCGACCATCGGCGGCAGGACGAGCGGCACGGTGACCAGCGCCCGCAGAGCGGCCGCCGTGCGGGCGGGACTGCGCGCGATCAGGAGGGCGAGAGGGATGCCGACCACCGCGCACACCACGGTGGCCACGGCCCCGGTGCCGAGCGACAGGGCGAGGGCCGAGAGCGCGGCCTCGGAGGTCACGTCGCTCCACAGCGTCGCCCACTCCACGCGCGCCACCAGCGCGGTGAGCGGGACGAGGAGGAAGAGCAGGCCGGCCGCCGCCGGCACGATCAGCCAGCGGGGAACGTATCCCGCCTCTCTCACGGCGCGCGGAACCCGGCGTCCGCGAGCACCCGCTGCCCGTCCTCACCGAGGACGAAGGCCACGAACGCGGCGGCGGCGGCGGGGTTCGGCGCGGCGGACAGAGCGGCGATCGGGTAGCGGTTGACGACCGCGTCCGCACCGGCGGGAACGATGGTCTCGACGTCGTCCCGGCCGTTGACGTCGGTCGCGTAGACGAGACCGGCGTCGGCCTCGCCGGCGGCCACCTTGGTCAACACCGCGGTGACGTTCTGCTCGGAGCTGGCGGGTGTCACACGCACGCCGGCGTTCGACAGCAGGGTCGCCGAGGCGGCGCCGCACGGCACCTCGGGGGCGCACAGCACCGTCGTCACGCGGGCGAGATCCGCGAGGGTCGCCACACCGCCCGGGTTGCCCTTCGGGACGGCGATCACGAGGGTGTTCCCGGCGAACAGCTGGGGGTCGGGGGCCTGCGCCGCCACCTTGGACATGTTCTTCTCGTCGGCAGAAGCGAAGACGTCGGCCGGGGCGCCTTCGCCGATCTGCGTCGCAAGGGTGCTCGACCCGTCGTACACCGCGCTCACCGTGACGCCCGGGTGGGCGGCTTCGAACGCGGAGGCGATCTCTTCGAACGAGCGCTGCAGCGACGCCGCGGCGTACACCTCGACGGTTCCCGAGAGCGCGTCCTCGGATGCCGCGGGCGCGGGCGCCGTGCTCGCGCATCCGGCGAGCAGGACGGCGGCGCCGACGACGGCGAAGAGGCGGAGGGGGCGGCGCATGGTGGTCCTTTCGGCGCGGCCGGCGGCCCGCTGGCGTCCTATTATTCCGCATGTGCGGATTCCCGGCCTCGATACGTCCGTTTTCGCCCCGGAAGACGGCTCGGCGGGGAGAGACGCCGACGAGCCGTCTCGCGCAGGAGGCGACGAGGGGTGGACCGACGAGTCCTGGCACGCCGGCGGCCGACGCGATAGGAACGGGGGATGCGAGGAACACCGTGAGCGACCTTCCGAGCCTGGGCGACTTCCTCCAGCGCCGCCGCGAGGCCCTGCAACCCGAGGACGTCGGCCTCGCGCGCGGCGCGCGTCGGCGCACGGCGGGCCTCCGCCGCGAGGAGGTGGCCCTGCTCAGCCACATGTCCACCGACTACTACGCGCGCCTCGAGCGCGGCACCGGTCCGACCCCCTCGGAGCAGATGCTCACCGCTCTCGCGCAGGGGCTGCACCTGAGTCTCGCCGAGCGCGATCACCTCTTCCGTCTCGCGGGACACCGGCCACCCTCTCGTCACTCGGGGACCGAGCACGTCAGCCCCGGCATGCTCCGCATCCTCGACCGTCTCGACGACACCCCCGCCGAGATCGTCACCGAGCTCGGCGAGACGCTGCGCCAGAGCCGTCTGGGCATCGCCCTCCTCGGCGACGCCGCGCTGCGGACGGGGCCGGCGCGGAGCATCGGCTACCGCTGGTTCACCGACCCCGCCTCCCGGGCCGCGTACCCGGCCGACGAGGCCGCCAACCTGTCGCGTGTCTACGCTGCGGGTCTGCGTGAGATGGTCGCGGCGCGGGGCCCGCAGTCCCGCGCCGCCGAGCTGGCCGATGACCTCCGCACCCGCAGCCCCGAGTTCGCCACCCTGTGGGACGCGCATGAGGTCGGGGCCCGGCCGCCCGAGGTCAAGAGGTTCCACCACCCCGAGGTGGGCCGCCTCGACCTGTCGTGCCAGACCCTGCTCGACCCGGATCAGTCCCACCGGCTGCTCGTCTACACGGCGCAGCCCGGCAGCGAGAGTGCCGAGAAGCTGCGCCTGCTCGCCGTGATCGGATCGCCCTCGGTCCGCTGACGGGTGGATCGCCGATCAGCGGGTAAGCGCGCACTGGTCCCCTCTCCGCGCGGACGGGAGCATCGATGTATCGACGCGAAAGGACCGATCATGTCCCCCACCTCCTCCCCGCTCCGCGGCCGCCTGGCCCTCGTCACCGGTGCCAGCGACGGCATCGGGACGGTCATCGCGACCCGTCTCGCCGGTCTCGGCGCCGAGGTCGTCCTGCCCGTCCGTTCCCCCGAGAAGGGACGTCGCGCGCTCGACGCCCTGCGTCGGGAGGTTCCGGATGCCGCGGCCTCGACCCGCGCCCTCGACCTGGCGGACCTGGACTCGGTGCGCGCCCTCGTCGAGGCACTGCGGGCCGAGGGCCGGCCCGTGCACCTGCTGGTCAACAACGCCGGGGTCATGACCCCGCCGACACGCCAGGAGACCGCCGACGGCTTCGAACTGCAGTGGGGCACGAACCACCTCGGTCACGCGGCCCTCACCCTCGGCCTCCTGCCGCTCCTCCGGGAGGGCCGCGCGCGCGTCGTGCACCAGACGAGCATCGCCGCGCGACGAGGCCACTTCGACGAGGACGCGATCGACGCGAGCACGTACGACGCCATGGCCTCGTACGTGCAGTCGAAGATCGCGGTCGGCCTGTTCGCCGAAGAGCTGCGGCGCCGGAGCGGCGCCGAGGGGTGGAACGTCACCACCACCCTCGCGCACCCCGGGGTCTCGCCCACCAACCTGTTGGCGGCTCAGCCCGGCGTCGGCCGCGAGCGCGAGCTGGGCGCGCGCCGGGTCATCCGGGTGCTCTCGCGCCTGCACATCACCGGCTCCGTGGCATCCGCCGCCGAACCCGCCGTGCTCGCGGCGACCGCCACCCCCGCGCTGGGGACGTTCTTCGGACCCTCGCGGCTGATCGGCGGCCCGGCGCGTCCCGCGCCGCTCTGGGCTCCGTTCTCCGACGCCGCCGACGCTCGTCGTCTGTGGGAGCTCACGGTCGACGCGATCGGGCCACGCTTCGCGGGGTGAGGCGGTCGCACAGCCCCCGCCCGGCTGGCTCGACGCGGTCGCGTCGAACATTTGTGTCTCAGCCGCGCGGCGCCTCGACCGTGACGACCGTCGCCTTCACCGAGGCCACCGCCAGGGAGCCCGGCTCGAGCGCGAGCTCCTCGGCCGCCTCGGCCGACATCAGCGACACCACCCGGTGCGGTCCGCACTGCAGGTCGACCTGGGCCATGACCCCGTCGATGCGCACGCGCGTCACGATCCCGACAAAGCGGTTCCGCGCGCTCGAGGCGATACCGGTCGGATCGTCCGGTTCGTCGGCGAGCGCGACGGCCCGCTCGGCCAGCGCCGCCCCGGGGATCTCGGTCGGCGAGGTCCCGGTGGTGGGCAGCGCACCCTGATCGATCCATCGACGCACGGTGTCGTCGCTGACTCCGAGCAGGCGTGCGGCTTGCGCGATGCGGAAGGTGTTCGGCATCCCCCGACCGTACCCCCGCGCTCGCGGCGGAAGCCGGCTCCACCGCGGGAGGAAGCGCGCCGACGGGAGGATCGCCGGACCGAAACCGTCCTCCCTCCCCCGAATCTCCTCCCCCGCGCGCTCGCGCCGCCCTCCCCCGCCCCGTGCTGACCTAGGCTCGACCCATGGATGCCGAGCACGCGAGCGCGACACGAGGGCCCGTCGCCGTGGCACTCGGGGCCACCGTGTCCCGCGCGTCCGGCGCCACCGTCCTGCCCGCGACGGGAGCACCGGCCACCACGGCCCCCGGTGCGACCTCGCTTGCCGCGACGGGCGCCCCCCGCGAGGGCGGCCTGCTCGACCGCTTCGGCCGGGTCGCGACCGACCTGCGCGTCTCGGTGATCGACAAGTGCAACCTGCGCTGCACGTACTGCATGCCGGCCGACGGGATGCCGTGGCTCCCGCAGTCGCAGCTCATGTCGACCGACGAGATCCGCCGCATCGTCCGCGTGGCGGTGCAGTCCCTCGGCGCCGAAGAACTGCGCATCACCGGTGGCGAGCCCCTCGTCCGCAAAGACCTCGAGTTCATCATCGCCGGCATCCGCGAAGACAACCCCGACCTGCCGATCGCCCTGACCACGAACGCCGTGGGCCTCGACCGCCGTGCCCAGGCGCTCAAGGACGCGGGGCTCACGCGCCTGAACGTCTCGCTCGACACCCTGCATCCCGAGACCTTCGCCGAGCTCACCCGTCGCCCGCACCTCGACAAGGTGCTCGCGGGCCTCCAGGCCGCGCGCGCCGCGGGCCTCGGGCCCATCAAGATCAACGCGGTGCTCCTGCGCGGCATCAACGACACCGAGGTCGTCCCCCTCGTCGACTGGGCGGTGACGAACGGTTTCGAGATGCGTTTCATCGAGGACATGCCGCTCGACGGCGACCGCTCGTGGTCGGCCACCAACGTCATCCCGGCGCGCGACATCCGGGCCGCGATCGAAGAGGGTTTCACCCTCACCGCCGACCCCCGCGGTCGCGGCGCCGCTCCCGCCGAACGCTGGGAGGTCCGCCGCCCCGGCGAGACCGAGGTCGCGGGGCACGTGGGCATCATCTCGTCGGTCACCGAGCCCTTCTGCGCCGCGTGCACGCGCACCCGTGTGACCGCGGACGGCAAGGTGCGCTCGTGCCTGTTCTCGCACGAAGAGACCGACCTGCTCTCGGCCCTGCGCGCGGGCGCCGACGACGAGGGTGTGGCCCAGATCTGGCGGGATGCCATGTGGGCCAAGCCCCGAGCCCACGGGTCCGACCGCGTGGGACTCGCGCGGCCCGATTTCGTCCAGCCCGAGCGCACGATGAGCGCGATCGGCGGATGAAGCCGCTCGTCGACCCGGTGGCCGCGCTCGCCCCCGAAGAACTCATCCGCACGGCCCGCCACGCCGTGCTCGCCGGGATCGGCGAAGAGGGCCAGCGTCGGCTCGCCGCGGCTCGCATCGCGGTGATCGGCGCGGGTGGTCTCGGATCCCCCGTGCTGTTGTCCCTCGCGGCCGCGGGGGTGGGCGAGATCGTGGTAATCGACGACGACACCGTCGAGCGCACCAACCTGCAGCGTCAGCTCGCCCACCGCGTCGCCGACATCGGTACCGCGAAGACCGCCTCGGCCGCGCGGGCGGTGCGGGACCTGTCGCCCCTCACCGTCGTCCACGAACGCACCGTGCGACTGACCTCCGACAATGCGCGCGGCCTGCTCGAGGACGCCGATCTCGTCATCGACGGCAGCGACACGTTCGACACCCGCGAGGCCGTCGCCGCAGCTGCCGAGTCCCTCGGCATCCCACTCGTGTGGGGGGCCGTGCAGGAGTGGGCGGCGCAGGTCACGGTCTTCTGGTCGGATCCGCCCGAGGGGTACGCCCCGGTCGTGCTCGGCGACCTCTTCCCGCCCGGCTCCGCGGGAGAACCACCCACGTGTGCCCAGGTCGGCGTCCTCGGCTCGCTCTGCGTGCAGGTCGGCGGGCTGCTGGCGACCGAGGCGATCAAGCTCGTGACGGGTGCCGGCGAGCCGCTGCTCGGCCGCCTCGTCGTGGTCGACGCCCTGCGCGCACGGCAGGATGTCATCGCGCTCATCCCCGCCGTTTCCCTTTGACCCCGGAGGCCCCGATGACCCCGCTGCTCACCGTGGAGGAGCACCGCGCCCGCGTGCTCGCCGCCGCCGTGGCCCTGCCCACCGAGACGATCCGCCTCGCCGACGCATCCGGTCGCACGCTCGCCGAGCCCGTGCTCGCGGGGCACGACCTGCCCGGCTTCGACAACTCGTCGATGGACGGCTTCGCCGTGCGCTTCGCGGACGTCGAGAGGGCGGATGCCGAGAACCCGGTGACCCTGCGCGTGGTCGGCGACCTGCCGGCCGGGTCGTCGGCCGACCCGTCCTTCGGCGAGGGCGAGGCGGTGCGCATCATGACCGGTGCTGCCGTTCCCGCCGCGGCCGATGCGATCGTCCCTTTCGAGGACACCACGGGCGGCCTCGCCGATTCCCTGGAGACCATCGAGGTGTTCCGTGCCCCCGCCGCAGCGGGAGCGTTCATCCGCCGTCGGGGCGGTGACACCCGGGCGGGCGACGTGGTGCTCGCGGCCGGCGAACGACTGGGCCCCTTCGCCCTCTCCGCCGCCGCGGCCGCAGGCGTGGCCGAACTCGTCGTACACCGCCGCCCCCGCGTCGCCGTCGTCTCCACGGGCAGCGAGCTGGTCGCCCCCGGCACCCCTCCGGGGCGGGGGCAGACCCCGGACTCCAACTCGACGCTCCTGGCCGCTCTCATCTCCGACACCGACGCCGACGTGACGGTCACGTCCTGCGTGCAGGACGAGGCGAACGCGATCCACGCCGTCCTCGATCACGCGGCCGAGGCCGATGTCGTGGTGTTCACGGGCGGTGTGAGCGCCGGAGCCTACGAGCCGGTGCGTCAGGCCCTCTCCGACCGCATCGCCTTCGAGAAGGTCGCCATGCAGCCCGGCAAACCGCAGGCCTTCGGCGTCCTCGACGACGGTCGCCTCGTCTTCGGCCTCCCCGGCAACCCCGTGAGCGTCGCGGTGTCGTTCGAGGTGTTCGTGCGCCCCGCTCTGCTGGCCCTCCAGGGGCGTACGGCGCTCGATCGGCGTCTCGCCCGGCTCACGGCATCCGAGAGCTGGACGACGCCGCCCGGCCGACGCCAGTACCTTCCGGCGGCGATCGACCTCGTCGAAGGCACGGTCCGCCCCGCGACGGCCGGCGGTTCGGGCTCGCACCTGGCCGCCTCCCTGGCCCGCGCCGAGGCCTTCGCCATCGTCCCCGCCGAGGTGTCCACCGTGTCGGTGGGCGACCCGCTCGATGTCATGCTGATTCCATGAGCTTCACCCACCTGGACGCCGCGGGCCACGCCCGCATGGTCGACGTCACGCTCAAGCAGCCCACCGTCCGCACCGCCAGCGCGCGCGGATTCGTGCGGTGCGCGCCCGACGTGATCGCGGCCCTCCGCGACGGCACCGCCCCCAAGGGCGATGTGCTCGCGGTGGCGCGGATCGCCGGCATCCAGGCCGCGAAGTCCACCCCGGCTCTGCTCCCCCTCGCACACGTCATCGGCGTGCACCGCGCCTCGGTCGACCTCGAGATCACCGACGAGGGCGTCGAGATCGAGGCCACCGTCGGCACCGCCGACCGCACCGGCGTCGAGATGGAGGCGCTCACGAGCGTCTCGGTCGCGGCGCTGGCGATCGTCGACATGGTGAAGGGCATGGACAAGGGCACCTTCATCGAGAACGTGCGCATCGTGTCGAAGACCGGCGGCAAGTCGGGCGACTGGCTGCGCCCGGGCGAACCCGGAGTGGGCCCGTCTGCGACCGCTCCCGGCGACGTGCCGGCGACCGAGGGGGAACGCGCGTGAGCGTGAGCGTGCGCTACTTCGCCGCGGCGGCCGAGGCGGCGGGAACGGATGCCGAGGACCGCACCGAAGCGACCCTGACCGCCCTGCGCGCCGGCGTCGTCGCCGACCATCCTGCGCTCGGCGGCATCCTGGATCGCTGCGCCGTGCTCGTCGACGGCACCCGCCGCGACGATGACGCTCCGCTCGCGGGCGTCACGCACGTCGACGTGCTCCCGCCCTTCGCCGGCGGCTGAGCCCGGGCCGCGGTCGCTCGGGCCCCGCCCACCGCACCGAAATCGGAGATCCACACCGAAATCGGACACAGGTCTCCAAGGCATCCGATTCTGACGACGATCCGATTCCGACGCGCCAGCCCGGGCCACCCCGCGACCGCACCGAAATCGGAGATCCGCACCGAAATCGGACGTAGGTGGCCGAAACATCCGATTCCGACGCGACCATCCGAGGTCGCCGCGCCAGCCCGACGCGACACCGCCCGGTCGCGGTGACGCTCTCGAACCGGAAGCCGAGCGCCTCACGCCTGCTGCAGAATCGGAGATTCGCACCCGAATCGGACGAGAACCCCCACGGCATCCGATTCCGCTGCGCTTCTCCGATCCGACGAGCGCTGCCGGGAGCCTGCGACGCGCGCCGCGCCTAGCCCCCGAGGCCCTTCCACTCGGTCGTGCCGTCGGCCTCGACCTGGCGCTTCCACACGGGCAGATCGGTCTTGATCGTCTCGATCACGGTGCGGCATACCTCGAACGCTTCGGCACGATGACCGGATGCCACGGCGAT
>Ga0308159_1002694_pt1 | contig 19760 bp, 22 predicted proteins | sample PhyCR1_FD_201040 | JGI IMG/M metagenome (GOLD analysis project Ga0308159, IMG submission 201040) | Phyllosphere microbial communities from UC Gill Tract Community Farm, Albany, California, United States - DLSLC.R1 | ecosystem: Host-associated > Plants > Phyllosphere > Unclassified | place: USA... | reverse complement strand
CGACGCCGTGAGACCGAGGATTTTTTTGCCCGGACTCACTGATCAGACTCCCTTCTTCGGTTCCATCGTCCAGCCGAAAACCCGCTGGCGACGGCGACTCTACCAAAAGGCCATCAGTGACCCAAGGAAAAATGCCGGACTGGCGTCGAGCCTAAGGGTTTCCCCGGTATTCACCTAACCCCCTGCAGGCTTGAGCACGCGTATGGTCAAGTGCGCTCGCGGGGGATCAGGCTTTGCAATTGCTGGGCGAGAAAGTTGGCGTCGAAGGTAAAGGTATCCGGATCCTTCAAACCATTGGTCTTGCGCCACTGCCACGTGCCATTCGCCAGGCCGACCAGCGAAATGCTCCCATACCGCGCTGCCGTCAGCCCCATCACTGCCAGGGAAATCTGCCCGCCGCTGCCCATCACGTCCGGGACGAATTCTACCGGTTTGCCGGCAAGGACGATGCTCAACTTCTCTGTCTTGAAAGTCGATGTTTCAACCGGCACGCTCGGCCCGGAAGCGACGTAGGCCTCGCGGCTTACCTCCAGAAGATTCGGCGCCTTGACCGGTTCAAGCCATCGCTCGATCGCATCGAACAACGCGCCAATCCGTGTGGCCCACTCCGCCGATTGCGCAGTGAACAGTTGCTTCTTGTGCGCTTCGCTATCGGCATAGTGGCGAAGCATCTCGCCCAGTTGCTCTACGTCATTCATTGCTGTGTTCCTCGGAAAGGACCTGCGAAGGGGGATAGTGGCAGATCCCGGGCACGGCGTACGTTTAGTTCTTGCAGATGCACAGTTGTGTGAAAGATCGGCGGTACAGTCAGCCGGTGCTGGCGTCGCGACTCGAACAGAAGGAAACTTCGAGCCGACCTGAACGCTCGACACTGTTATTTGCCGGAGGAAGTCCAATGCGCACTATCGGCCTTATTGGCGGCATGAGCTGGGAGTCCAGCGCCGAATACTATCGTCTGATCAACCAGCAGGTCCGCGACCGCCTGGGCCCGCTGCGTTCGGCGCAATTGCTGATGTACAGCGTCGACTTCGGCCCTGTCGAAAAGGCCCAGCACGCCGGACGCTGGGACGATGCGGCGGCGATTCTGGTGGTTGCCGCGCGCAGGCTTGAGGCCGGTGGCGCCGAATGCGTGGTGCTGTGTACCAACACCATGCACAAAGTGGCACATCAGATTCAGGCAGCGATCAGCATCCCGTTTCTGCACATTGCCGAACCGGCGGCGCGGGCGGCGCTGGAGATCGACGCGCTGACAGTCGGTCTGCTCGGCACGGCGTTTACCATGGAAGAGGATTTCCTCAAGCAGCGGCTGATCGCCCAAGGCCTGACCGTGCTGGTGCCCGACGCAGCCGAGCGCAAGGACGTGCACCGGATCATCTACGACGAACTCTGCGTGGGCGTGATCAGCGAACAATCGCGCCAGATCTACCAAGGCGTTATTGAATCGTTAACCGCCCGTGGCGCTCAGGCGATCATCCTCGGTTGCACGGAAATCGGCCTGCTGGTCAAACCCGAACACAGCGCCCTGCCCCTGCTCGACACCACTGAACTGCATGCGCAGTCGGCGCTGGCGTTCGCACTCGGCGACTGACTCAGGCTTTCGGCGAACCGCGCAGACGGGCCATGCTCAGGGTGTCGACCCATTGCCCGTCGCGCACCGCGTAATCACGCAACAGCCCCTCGGCCTCGAAACCGAACTTGCGGTAAAGCGCGATCGCCGCCTCGTTATCGGCGTACACCGTGAGTTCGACGCGGTGCAGGTTCATCCAGTTGTCGGCAACGTCGAGCGCCGCTGCCAACAACTGCGAACCCACGCCTTTGCCTTGCCATGGCACTGCGACGGCCATGCCGAAACTGCCGGCATGGGCGCGGCGCATCCTTGAACAGGCCTCCAGCCCAAGATTGCCGATCACCACGCCTTGGTGCAGCGCCACCAGTTTCAGCGCCCGTTCGTTGTCGGCCTGAAGACGCTGGCGCCAGACTTCACTGGACTGAAACGGCATTTGCAGCACTTGCCGTGCGACCGCCGGGTCGTTGTAGAGCGCGGTGATGCCTTCGAGGTGGGATTCGCTGGAGCGTTTGAGATGAATGTCGGGAGTTGGGTCTGGCATGGGGATCGATCCGTGATCAGGGTGGCTGGTCACTCTAAACTGCTGATCTTGAACTTGGCGAGATGAAATTGTGCGAGCGGGCTTGCTCGCGAAGGCGGTGTGTCAGTCATTCAAGCTTCGACTGGCAGCTTGCATTCGCGGGCAAGCTCCCACAGGGAATTTTTGATGCTCACGCGACTGCGGTTCCACCACCGATTTTGTGGGAGCGGGCAAGCTCTTCCACAGGGGGCCGCGTCACGGCTGGAACCATTCGTGGCGCTCGTTGAACGTTTGCTGGATGAGGTCGGCGAGGGCTTTGATTTCGGGCGTGTTTTGCGAGTCAGCGTTGACCGCCAGCCACGCGTGCAGCTGCATCGGTTCGGCAAATAATCCGGGCAGCGCGACAACCCCCCGGTCGAAACGAGCCATGTAGGTCGGCAACAAACCAATACACCCACCACACCGAATCATCTCCAGCATCAATTCATAAGCATGCGTCTGCACCACCCCGGACAACCTCCCTTCCACCAGCGCATTCCATGGCCGAAAACCCTCGACCCGCCGATCATGCTGCCACTGCACCAGCATGAAATCCGCCAGTTCATCCTGGGTTTGCGGTCGTGTGGTGACCCGCGAATAGCGCTTGGCAATGTGCGGCAGATATTCAATCCGCGCGAGGCATCGTGCTTCAGTGGTAGCAAACGTTGGGCCGGGGTTTGGGGTATCGCCGGCAGAGAGCCAAAGGACGATGTCGGCGCTCACGGCGCGCAGCGACATTTCGCTGTCCAGGGCGATGATTTCCAGGCGCAGGCTGGCGTTGCGGCGCAGCAGTGCGATGAGGTCGCGGCCGAGGATGTCGTGAAGGATGGATTCGGCGACTGCGAGACGGATCAGCGGCTGCTCGATCACCGGCAGTTTGCGTTCGTGGGCCAAGGTGATCAGGCGAGCCTGCAATTGCTGGCCTTCGCGGGTGAGGTTGAGGTGGCTGCCCTGGAAGCTGAACAGGCTGTGTTGCAATTGTTGTTCGAGTTGCGCGAGTTGTTTGCGCAGCAGGGTCGAGCGCACGTTGAGGCTGCGCGCAGCCTGCATGAAGCAACCGCAGCGGGCGCTGATGAGGAAGTATCGAGCGACTTCGCTGTCGATGTCAGCCGCCAGATTGAGCCAGGGCTCGGATCCGGATTGGGGCGATTGGTAGTCAGTGGTGCCCGGGCGTCCTGCAGGTTCGGTGAATGACATTGATGACTCCCTGTCGATCTAATGTGGTCGTTCTCAATACATGCGACCCCTTGTGGGAGCGGGCTTGCTCGCGAAAGCGTCGGCACATCCAACATCTTCGCTGACTGACCCACCGCTTCGCGAGCAAGCCCGCTCCCACAGGATTTGCGATGGTGATGGATCAGCGTTGTTCCTCAAGAATTTTGTTCAGCTCGGCGCCGTCGATGCTCAGGGTCGCGGTGTTGAGCATGCCGTCCAGATATGCTTGGGCGATCTGTTCCTGGCGCTGCGCGCGCAAAGCCTGGGTCAATGGGTCGCGCAGTTCATCGAGCGTCGCGGTGCGGGCCGGTTGTTGCTCGGTGAGTTTGATCACATGGAATCCGGCGCCGCTCTGTATGGGATCGGACACCGCGCCAACCTTGAGCCGCGCCACGGCAGCGCGTACTTCCGGGACCAGTTGCTGCAACGGTTGCAGACCGGTATCACCGCCCCGCTCTGCCGTCACGCGATCCTGCGAGTATTGCGTAGCCAGCGCCGCGAATTCGCCCGGTGCAGACTGCGCTTTTTTGCTCAGTTCGGCAGCCTGTTTGCGCACGGCTTCCAGCGCTTGCGGATCATTCACACCGAGGAAAATCTGGCTGACCCGATACAGCGCCGGGGTCTGCCAATTGGCCTTGCCAGCGTCGTACGCCTGCTGCAACTCAGCTGCGTTCGGATACTCTGCGGGCACCTGACTCACCGAGCGCAAATAATCACGAAACACAATCTGCTCAGTCGCTGCGCGAGTCTGTCGGGCGACGTCGGGGCGTTGCGCCCAGCCCTGCGCATCGGCCTGCTCCAGCACGGCTTTTTCCGCCAGCCGTGCGCGAATCCAGCGCTCCAGCGCCTCACGGTTGCCACGCAGTTGTTCGCGGGTTTGTGTCGGGACAGTGGCCAGCAGCGCCTGCAACTCTTGCGGCGAAACCTGCTGATTGCCCAAGCGCGCGACCGCTGGCCCGGTTGAAACCGCAACCACCGTCGACGGCTGCTGGGCGGCGACCGGATCACTGCCCGGCCGCAGCACCAGCGCCACCGCCACCACCAACAACGCCACCGCTCCGGCGCCAATCACCATGGCAGGCTTCTTCACAGCGCGACGTCCTCTGCTTCGGCGACGGCGACTTTCGCAGTGTGCGCGCCAGCGCTCTGGCTGAAATCTCGCAGGTAAATAATGAATTCCTGCAACAGGCGATCCCACAATTCAAGGTTGCCACGCAGATGCTCATTGCTGACACCCGCCGCCACGACGACGTCCATCTCCATGACCAGAAATTCGCCCTGCAACGACAACCGCGCAAACCGCCGCGTTACGTTCCACTGCTCGGCGACGCCTTGGGGCAAATCACCTTGCACGCGCAGGGCACAGCTGAAGGTGAAATCGACAAAGCTGCCCTGCTCCAGCGCCGGGTTGCCGAAACGCACCGCGTAGCCGATACCCTGACTGGCGCTGAGCAGCTGGACGATGCCGTTCTGTTCACTCTGGTTGACACGATAACCGGCGGCTTGCAGAACGTCGGTCAGTGATTGCGGGGAAACGTGGGTGATCAATTGAGTCATGGCTTTCTTCCTTGTTATCAGTGAGCGATCGCGGCTTGCGGCGCGTCGAATTGAGTTTTGTACAGCTCGTCGCCAAAGCCTTGGGCCAGTTCATCGAACTTGATCCGGGCGCTGCCGGCGAAGGGCTGGCGGATCTTCATCACTTCGGCGACGTCGATATTTTCGTAGGCCGTGAGGATCTGTTTGGCGACGCCGTACATTTGCTGATTCTTGGCTGAACATTGCTGCACTTGTGTGTCACGTTCCGTCAGTTGCGCTTGCAGCTTCGCGCGCTCGGCTTCTTTGCCGCGGGCGAGGACCAGCAACTCGTCATAGGCTTTTTTGAACTTGCCGGTCTGCTCGGCACTGGCCGCCACTTGCGCCTGGGCCTGGCTGTGCAGGCTCTGTTGTTGCCCGGCCAGTTGTTCGGCGAGGCCTTTGGCTTTGGCCAGTTCGGCAGTCAGCAGCTTGATCTGCGCTTGCGCTGCCTTGGCTTCGTTCTGCGCCGCCAGTTGTGCGGCGCTGGCCTGGGCCTGTTGGCTTTGCAGGGCCTGCAATTGCTGGGTGGTGCTGCGCAATTGCGTGCGCAAGCGTTCTTCCATGCCTTCGCCGTTCGCCCCGGTGGCAATCAGCAAACCCAGGCCCAGCGCGAGAAAACGCGTGTTCATAAAGCTCTCCCGGCGCCTTAGAAGCGCGTGTTGATCTCAAGCTGCAAGACGTCGATGTCGAACGGCGCGCCGTACACCGCTTCGGTGCTCATCCAGCGGCCGGTGGCGGAAACGTTTTTCGCCAGGCCGTAGTTGCCGCCCATGAAATAGCCCTTGGCGTTGGTGCCGCCGAGGTGGAACGACGAGTCGTTGAAGCCGTCGGGCAAGGCGTCCGGCTGGATGTACTTGTAGCCGGCGAACAGGTTCCAGTCGCCCTTGCGCTTGAGGTCCAGCGCGTTGCCGAGGGTGAACTGCACCATCCATGCATTGGCGCCGCTTTCGATCTCGCCGTTGCTGTCGAGGTTGTTGACGATCTGTCCGGCGGAGCGCTTGCGCATGTCGCCTTCGTCGTAGCTGAGGTTGTGGATGTAATTGCCCTGGCTGCGCAGTTTGAAGTCTTGCGGCAGGTCGGCGTCCCATACGACGTTGAGATCGAGCAGGTTGAACTCGGAGGCGAGGCCGACGAATTGCGGCTGCGGCGTGGCGCTCGGGTTGAGCGGATTCGGCGTGATGTCACGCAGCAGGAACACGCTGTTGCCCTTTTGCATGAACGCCGCGCGGGTGCCGTCGCGGTCGCAACCCGGCGCGCCGGCCCACGGTTCGCAGGGGCTGGAGCGCTGGCCCTGAATGTCGTCGAAGCGGTAATAGGCCAGCGCACCTTTGAGGCGGTTGTTGCTGTTGATCGCCCATTTCGCGCCGAGCTGAGCGCCGTAAAGCCACTTGTTGTCGCTCTCTTCCTTGTCGAAACCGTTGCTGCTGGAAGTGTCGTTGGTGTAGTCCACCGGGAACGCGCCGACGGTGCCGAACACGCCCCAATCGCGGGTGAGCTTGTGATCGAAAATCGCCGCTACACCGTCGAAGTTCAGGTCATTGGAATAGAGCATGTCGGTGGACATGAACGGGTTGGCGAAGCGCCCGCCGGTCAGGTTCAGTTCGTCCATTGGCTTCCAGGTCAGGTAGCCCTGATCGAGCCAGATGTCCTTCTTGGCGAAGCCGCCGCCGAGGTTCTGCGTGGTCGATACCGGGTTGTTGTCCGAACCGGTGCCGATGCGAATGCCGGCGGTCCACTCCTCCGAGATCACCGCTTTCATGCCCAGACGTGCGCGCAGGCGAAAGAGGTTTTCGCGGTCTTCGCGGGTGTTGAGCAACGGCGGCAGGCTGGTACTGCTGTTGGGATTCACGTCGTACGGGCCATTGTTGTTGAGCTTGGCGAAGTCGACGATTTCGTTGCTGTTGTTGCCCGAGTAGTAACGCGATTCGTCACGCAGACGAATGTCGCCGTCGAAGCTGATGCGCGAGGCCCAGTCCGGGAAGGTATTCGGCGCGGCCCAGTTTTCCTGTTTGGCGGTGGCCATGACCTCGGCTTTGACCTGATCGCGGATCTGGTCGCGCACCGCTGCCGGCACGTACTGCACACGGACATCCCCCGGCGCGGCGACCGGTCCGGCCGCTACTGCGGTGGACGCGGCAGCCTGTTTCGCCTGGGCCGCTTCGTTCTGCGCCTGGGCGATCAGCGCGTCGGCCTTGTCCTGTTTGAGAATGCCCTGCTCGACCAGCAAGCGGATCAGATTGATCGTGGCGTTCTCCGACGGCGCAGGCGCTGCCACGGCCTGGCCGACCAGGGTCGCAATGACCATGCCGACCGCCAGAGACAATCGATTCACGTTGGAAATCATCTGCACACAACTCCTTTTGCCGAAGCTTGAATAAGTGAATTAACCCGGACGCCGCCCTTGCAGGGACAGGCGCACGGGCAAAGTGATAGAGGCCGGTGGCCGTTCGCTGAGGGCCGGCGCACCGCGTAAAGCGGCCAGCACCTGGGTATCGATTTGCGGATTGCCGCTGGACTTGATCAGTTCGACACGAGTGATCTCGCCGACGCTGCTCAGCCAGACATCGGCCTGCAGCGAAAACGCGAGGTTGCGCAGCTCGGGGTTTTCGCGCAGCAAACGCTGGAAGGTAAACGCCAGAAACTGGCTGTAGGTGCCCGTGCCCAAACGCCCGCCACCAGCTCCGGCCATGCCACCGCCCTTGCCCGCCCCAATGTTGAAAGCGTCGCTGCCAGCCTGCGCGTCGCCGTCCATTTGCATCGGGTTGGCCAGGTCGTCCGCCGGCGATGGCGGCGCTTCTTCCTCGGGCTTGACCTCTTGCGGCTCGGGCGTTGGCTCGGGCTCGACGACTTTCTCTTCCGCCGGGGTTTCCGGCTCCGGCGGTTTTTCCGGCGGCGGGGGTGGCGGTGGCGGCAACGGAATGATCGTCGGCACTTTTGGTGCTTCACGGCGCACGCCGGCCATGTCGTTGGCCCACTGCCAGAGGAACCATGCGGCGAGCGCGCCGACCAGCAATCCGGCGCCCCACTTCACGTAGCGCAATGGCGACTTTTTCACCGGCGGCGGTTCGATCGGGAGTTGTGCGGTCATGACTCAGCCCTGACTCGGTTTGCCGGTAACGAGACCGACCTGGGACAGTTCGAGCCGGCGCAGCAGGTCCAGCACTTCGATCACTTTCTGGTACTGCACCGTCGCATCGCCGCGCACGATCACCGGGAAATCCGGGCTCTGCGCTTTCTCGATGCGCAGGCGTTCTTCCAGCTCGGCCAGGGTCACCGGATAGGCATCGAGAAACACCTGGCCGCCGTCGTTGACAGAGATCGCCTTGGTCTTGGCCTCGGAAAGCGACACCGCAGCGCTGGCCTTGGGCAGGTTGATCTGGATCCCGGAGACCTGCGCGGTGGCAGTGAGGATGAACATCACCAGCACCACCATCAGCACGTCAACCAGCGGCGTGATGTTGATGCTGTCCACCGCGGCATCTTCGTCATCGTCGTGGGAGGCATTTACGGACGCCATGGCAGTGCTCCTCAGGCCGGTACGGAATGGTTGACGTGATGGCCGCGCTGGTGCGACGCCTCACTGAACTGGCTCTCGCCGTGCATCTCTGCCAGACGCGTGATGAATTCGTCGACGAACACACGCATGTCGGCGCTGACTTCCTTGTTGCGGGTGATCAGGCGGTTGTAGCCAAACAGCGCCGGGATCGCGACGAACAGACCCATCGCGGTGGCCAACAGCGCGGCGGCCATGCCCGGCGCAATGGCATTGATGTTGACGTCACCGGCCATCGCCGTACCGAGGAACACCACCATGATCCCCAGCACCGTGCCGAGCAGGCCGATGTACGGGCCACCGGCGATGGCGTTGGACAGGGTCGAGAGTTTCGAACTCAGTTGCTGGTTTTCGCGGGTGCGCACGCCGTCCATCGAGCAGCGGATGGCTTCGATGGTCGCAGCCGACACCGACGAGGTATCGGCGCCCTGCTCGCGGCGCGTGCGGATTTCTTTGACCGCCACCAGATACAGGCGCCACAGCGACGAATGCTGCAGACGCTGAGCCAGTTGCGCGTCGTCGGCGAACATTTCCAGGCGGGTGCCGACCTTGGCGAACTGCGCGCGGAAGTCTTCGTTGGCGGCGGTGACGCGGCTGAGGCTGCGGTTCTTGCGCAGCATGATGATCCACGACTGAAACATCATCAGCACCAGCACAGCGATGATCACCCAGGCGTCAATCGGCACCGCGTTGAGCAGGAAGCCGAGGCTGCCAAAACCGAAGCCGGACTGTTCTTCATCGACGCCGTAAGCCACCAGTTTCGACTCGGCGCCTTGTGAGGTGGCATCGGCCAGCAGCAGCGCGGCGGGACGGGCGACTTTCGACAGGCGCAGCTCGTCAATGGCGCCGGCGAATGGCTGGAACGCACCTTCCTGCAGATCGGCACCGATGGCCATGACCGAGTTGAACGCCGGCATCGCTTGAGCCAACGCAGCGCTCTCGCGACCGTTGATGTACAGCGTGACTTTCGAGCCTTCGGCGGTCAGTGCCAGGTGTTGCCACTGCGCCGGAGCCAACGCCTGGGTGGCAGCGGCGCGCTGGCCGTCGATCTCCACGAAGGGCAGGCCTTGGCTGACACCGATCAGCAGACTTTGCGTGCCTTCGCGACGAGCCAGGATCAGTTGCTCGCCAGTGGCCTGATCCAGACGCAGCCAGGCGCTGAAAGTGAACGCGCTGCCCGCGCTGTGTTGCAGCGACGGACTGGCCGGCAGCAACAATGGCTGACCGCTGAACTGCAACGCACGGCCGACCACGCCATCAATCGCCATGCCCGTGGCGCTTTGCGCGGTGTTGCCGTAAGCCGTGGTGTCTTTCGCCGGGGTGCCGGTGGCGTCGTCGAAGTGATAGAGCGCGGTGTAATTCGGGTCGAAGGTCAGTTGGCCGTTGCCGGTCGCCGGTGCCTTCTGATTGCCGTAATACATCCAGATGTCCTGGCGTTGGCCACCCTCGACATTCGGTACATCAACCCAGATCAGCGCCATGCCCATCAGCGCATCGAAACTTTCGATCTGGTGGTTGAGCACGGTCTTGTCATCGGCGGCGACAAAGCGCAAATCCGAGCCGTCCTCTTTCACCCCGTCGAAGGTGAAGTTGCCGGTGTGCAAACGCACCAGCAGCGCCGCGCGACCGAGCGCCTGATTGATCGCCGCGCCCTGCGGTGTGGTGTCGAAGGCGATCTGTTTGCGGTAATGCCAATCGTCCTGCCACCAGGCCTGAGCCGTGGCCGGGAGCACAAAGCCCAGGCAGATCAACAGCGAAAGGAAAAGGCGTTGCATGGACGTGCTCCGTTAGAAAGTGGCTTGAAGGTTGAAGTGCAGGCGCGATTCCTGTTTCGAGGTGTTCGGCCCTTCGAGTAGCGGGTAGCCCCAGTCGAGGCTGCCGGACAGCCATTTACTCAGGCTGGCGCGGGTGCCGAGGCCGACACTGGCCAAGGCGTAATTGGCGTCCTGATCCGGCAGTTCGTCGCGCAGGTACAGCTGCGCACCTTCGGCGAAGGCGTAGAAGCGCCAGTCCTGCATCCACGTGCCGGCGAATTTGGCCAGCGACGGCGTGCGCAATTCCTGGCTGAGCAAATAGCCGTCATCCGCCGTGCGTTCGGCGGCCAGATAGCCGCGCACCGAGGTGGCGCCACCGGCGGAGAATTGTTCGTTGGAAACCAGCGGGCCCGAGGCCAGTTGGAACGCCGCTTTGCTTGCGCTCTGCCAGTCGCTGTCGAAGGTCCAGGTGTAATTGGTGTCGCCCTTGAGCACGGCGAAACTCGGTTTGGCGCGATAGCGTTTGTAGTCGAAGTCTTCGTCGTCGCTGCCGTAGCCGAACACACTGCGCGTGGCGGCCACCAGACTCAGGCCGAGGCCGAGCTGGCTCTTTTCGCTGTAGCGGTAGCCGTTGTAGGCGAAGGTGAATGGTGCGTATTGCAGCGGGACCTTGTCGCTCTCGCCGGACAGCGTCAGGCGTTCATCAAAATCCTTGAAGTCGATGCCCGCCGACAGCGAGTTCGACCAGTTGCCGCTCGACGGCAGCGTATAAATCGCCGCGACGCCGTAGCTGTGGCCCTTGCCGAGCACGTTGCTGCCGCCGATGGTGGCGACGTTGCTGTCGGACTGGTAACCGGAGAACTGCACGCTCCAGCGCTCACTCAGCGGCGCGGTGTAGGAGCCTGACCAGACCTTGGCGTTGTCGGTTTCCTGCGGTGCGGTGAAGAACGTCAGGTTAACGCTGTGGCCGAGCTGCCAGAGGTTGTTGTAACCGAGGCTGGTGACGCTGCGCAGTTTTTCAGTGTCGGCGCTGTAGTCGTTATTGACGCCGACGCTGGCGGTCCACGGGTTCTGGTCCTCAACCTGCAGGTCGACATCCATGGTGCCGGGGCGTTGGCCCTCGCGCACCAGTGGCATGACCTGGCGTCCGGGTGTCTTGTTGAGCTGCGCGAGTTCGCCCTGGACCTTGGCGAAGTCCGGCACCTCGCCTTCTTTCAGCGCCGGGACGTTGTCGCGAATATCCAGTGGCGAATAATGTTTGGCGCCGACGACGCGCACCCGGCCGACCTTGGTTTCGCTGACTTGCAGATAGACGATGCCATCGGCAACGGCCTGCTCGGGCAACTCGACGAACACCGATTGATAGCCGCGTTCCTGATAGGCCTTCTGCAACGCATCACGTGCGCCTTCAATGTCGCTCAAGGCTTTCTGCGGACCGAGAAACGGGTACACCGCTTCTTCGATCGCCCGCGCATCAAGCACGGTGTTGCCGCGCACGAAGTATTCGTTGACATCGACCAGACGCTGCGCGGCGGGCGCTTCTGTGCCCTCCTCGGCCAGCGCCGGCTGCGCGCCCGCCGTCACCAGCAGCCAGCCCCACAGCGCCAGCCGTGACGTGAAAATCCGTTCCACACTACCCCCTGAAATTCGCGATGACCTGTGGGCGTTAGCGCCCGGTGTGTTGCGTCAATTGCTGATCGTTGTGGCGCAGGCGTGCTTGCCGAGCCAGGTGTGCAAGAGCGCGAAGTTCAGCGAGAACTCGGGCATCTGCAGCAAGGCGCCGCAGAACACTTCGCCGATGACTTTTTGAATCAGCAGAACCGCGCGCGGCTCGTTGAGGAGCGTGGCGATGTCACGACTGAGGGCGTTGAAGCTCCAGACTTTCTGGTTCAGGCCAAGGCCGACGAACCAGCGGAACAGCAGGTTGTAATTGAGCTGTTCATAGAGTTGCTGTTCGCTGGGCACCGAATAGAGCAATTGCAGGAGCAGGATGTGCATGACCGTCTGCGCGGGAATTAGCATGCCGGGCGCGGCATTGAGGTCGTGCAGCAGGTCTTGGTGGGCGTCGAGCAGATCGTCGATCTGCGGGCGCAGCAAGACCAGCGAATGGCCCGGCGGAATGTAGCTGGACACTTCTTTCAAGGCGCCCTGCCAGTCATCCTGCGCCGTAGCGATACACCGAAACCGGCTTCTTGCGCGCGGCTTCGACGATCTTCGACAGGCGTTGATCGAGTTCCTGCATGCCCACTTTCGAATAGCGTTCCATAGTCCCCATTGCCTCACTCCCGGCGTCCCGCCTCGGTTCGCAAAGTGCGCCCCGAAAGGCCCCTCAAGCGCGTTACACAGGCATGACCGGACTGGCTATGTGCTACCGAACTTTTGTCATAAAAGCTTCATTACCAAACTGCACATGGCCGGCGAAATCACACAAACCCTGTGGGATCGGTGGTGTTCCTGGCCCTCTGCCATGCACCGTTGCGTGACATTTACGTGACATTCACGGGGTTAAATCCATGGGCATTCAGGCGTATAACCTGTAGTGACTTTTTGACCTGCATGCAGACATCAACACAGGGTAGTGACATGACCACAGCAAATATCCTTGGCAACCTGTTCCCTTCTGTCAGCGACATCCCGGAGAAATACCGCCCCGATGCACAGGTCGAGCAGCGTGAGTATCTGGTCGATGGCCAATTGCGCCGCTGGGACGGTCCGCTCGCGCAGGTGCGCAGCCCGGTCTATCTGAAAGGCGAAAACGGCGAAGAACAAGTGATCCTGGGCAGCACGCCGCTGCTCGATGCAGACACTGCCCTCACCGCCCTCGACGCTGCCGTCCGCGCATATGACCGAGGCCAGGGCCTGTGGCCGACGATGCGTGTGGCCGAGCGCATCCAGCATGTCGAGGCGTTTCTCGGCCGCATGCGCGAGCAGCGCGAAGCCGTGGTGAAGCTGCTGATGTGGGAGATCGGCAAGAACCTCAAGGACTCGGAAAAAGAGTTCGACCGCACCTGCGATTACATCGTCGACACCATCAATGCCCTGAAAGAACTCGATCGCCGCTCCAGCCGTTTTGAACTGGAGCAGGACACCCTCGGCCAGATCCGCCGCGTGCCACTTGGCGTCGCCTTGTGCATGGGCCCTTACAACTATCCGCTGAACGAAACCTTCACCACGTTGATTCCGGCACTGATCATGGGCAACACCGTGGTATTCAAACCGGCCAAGCTCGGCGTGCTGCTGATTCGGCCGTTGCTCGAAGCCTTCCGCGACAGCTTCCCGAGCGGTGTGATCAACGTGATCTACGGCAGCGGGCGCGAGACTGTCAGCGCTTTGATGGCCAGCGGCAAGATCGACATCTTCGCCTTCATCGGCACCAACAAGGCTGCCAGTGACCTGAAGAAGCTCCACCCGAAACCACATCGTTTGCGCGCCGCTCTCGGCCTGGATGCGAAGAACCCCGGCATCGTTTTGCCCGAGGTCGACCTCGACAACGCAGTCAGCGAAGCGGTGACCGGTTCGCTGTCATTCAACGGCCAGCGCTGCACCGCACTGAAAATCCTCTTCGTCCATGAAGACGTGGTCGACAGTTTCATCGAGAAATTCAATGCCAGACTGGCCACGCTCAAACCGGGCATGCCGTGGGACAGCGGCGTGGCGCTGACGCCGCTGCCGGAATCGGGCAAGGTCGATTATCTGCACGGTCTGGTCGCGGACGCACAAAGCAAAGGGGCGCAGGTGGTCAACCCCAATGGCGGCGAATCCCACGCCTCGTTTTTCTACCCGGCTGTGCTGTATCCAGTAAACCCTCAAATGCGCGTCTATCAGGAAGAACAGTTCGGCCCGGTCGTGCCCATCGTGCCGTACCGCCACCTCGATACCGTGATCGACTACGTGCTGGAATCCGACTTCGGCCAACAGCTGAGCATCTTCGGCACCAACCCGGTGGCGGTCGGTCGCCTGGTCGACACGTTCGCCAATCAGGTCGGGCGGATCAACCTCAACGCCCAGTGCCAGCGCGGCCCGGACACCTACCCGTTCAACGGCCGCAAGAACTCCGCCGAAGGCACGCTCTCGGTGCATGACGCGTTGCGGGTGTTCTCGATCCGCACGCTGGTGGCGACCAGATTCCAGGAGAGCAACAAGGATCTGATCAGCGAAATCATTCGGGGCCGCGATTCGAGTTTCCTCACCACCGACTACATTTTCTGATCGAACACCCGCAGGATTGAATAATCCTGCCTGATACGGTCAGCCCCCCGGCGATTCAGTGACTACACTGAGCCCAGCATTGCTGGATGCCTGGGAGGCTGACCATGCTCGACTACTTCGCGTTGGGTTTGCTGGTTTTTGTCGGTCTCGTGCTGTTTTACGGGATCATCGTGCTGCATGACATTCCGTACGAGATCGCCGTTCACCGCAACCATCCGCATCAGGACGCGATCCATGCCACTGGCTGGGTCAGCCTGTTTACCCTGCATGCGCTGTGGCCGTTTCTGTGGATCTGGGCGATGGCTTATCGCGAGGATCGCGGTTGGGGCTTTGGCGATGGCAAACCCGTTCAGAACCATGTCATCCGGCTCGAGCAGCAGGTGGTCGAGCTGCAAGCCCGGATCGAGCGACTCGAAGCGCAGTCGCCGGTTGCGCCTCACTCTGACAGCCGGGGGATCTGAGCATGGATCTGTTGCTCATCCTCACGTACGCCGCACTCTGCGTCGCCATTTTCAAGATCTTCCGCATTCCGCTGAACAAATGGACGGTGCCCACCGCTGTCTTGGGCGGCGTGCTGATCATCGGCGCGTTGATTTTCACCATGAACTACAATCACCCCTATTCCGAGGTCGCGCGCTCCTACTTTGTTTCGGTGCCAGTCATTCCGATTGTGAGCGGTCAGGTTATCGACGTGCCGGTCAAGGGCAATGAACCCCTGGAAAAAGGCGACGTGTTGTTCCGCATCGATCCCACGCCTTTCCAGAACCGCCTGAAATCGCTCAAGGCGCAACTGGTTGCAGCCAAGGGCGACCGCTACCGCATCACCGAGCTGATTCGCCGCAACTTCGGCACCCAACGTGAACTGGACGCGGCCATCGCCCGCACCGACGATCTGCAGGCGCAGCTGGACAACGCTCAGTTCGAGCTGGACAACACCGTGGTGCGAGCACCGAGCAAAGGCTTCGTCACCCACGTTTCGCTGCGACCGGGGATGATGGCGAGCAAGTTGCCGCTGCGCCCGTCGATGGTTTTTATCCCGCAGGAAGGTCAGTATTTTGCGGCGTGGATGCGTCAGAACAGCCTGTTGCGGCTGACCGTGGGGGATGATGCCGAGGTCGCCTTCGATGGCATCCCCGGCAAGGTCTTCGCCGGTCGGGTGAAAAGCGTTATTGGGGTGATCGCCGAGGGTCAGGTGCAACCTTCCGGTACGCTGATCAGCTACACCGGTGCGCCACCGGCCGGACGCGTGCCGGTGATCATTGAAATCACTGACCCGGCGTTCGCGCCCTACAGTTCGCTCATGCCGGGTGGCGCCTACGGGCAAGCGGCGCTGTACAGTCAGCACTTTCACCACATCGGCGCGATGCGCAAAATCCTGCTGCGCATGTCGGCCTGGATGAATTACATTTTCCCCTTCCATTGATTTGACTGACACACGAGGTTCGCACTGACTACTTACAGCACCTCCCGCCTGCCCCCGCTGCTACGTCGAATCCTGCGACCGCTGCTGGACCCGTATCGGCGCTACCGTCACGCCCGCCTGATCCACTCCGTGCGGGTAGCACTGGGGCTACTGGCGACGATTCTGCTGACCACCGGGATCAACCTGCCCCACGGCGAATGGGCGTCGGTGACGATGCTGGTGGTGATCGGCGGCTTGCAGCACCACGGCAATATCGGCAAAAAAGCTGCCGAGCGCGCCATCGGTACCTTGATTGGTGCTGGGGTCGGGTTGGCGCTGGTGGCGCAACATGCGTGGCTGGGCATGCCGTGGCTGACCTATTTTTCCATGGCGGTGGTTTGCGGCTTTTTCTCCTATCACGCGATTGGCAAGGGCGGCTACACCGCCCTGCTTTCGGCCATCACCGTGTTCATTGTCGCCGGGCATGGTGATAACCCGATCACTGATGGTCTGTGGCGAGGCGTCGACATCCTGATCGGCATCGCGCTCGCTCTGGCGTTCTCCTTTGCTTTGCCGCTGTACGCGGTCTACTCGTGGCGCTACAACCTCGCCGATGCCTTGCGCGACTGCGCCACGGTGTACGGGCGCATCATCAACGGTGAAGCGGTCAGCGCCGACGAGCATCTGCGACTGATGAGCAAGGTCGGCGCGGTGATGGTACAACTGCGTTCGCTGATGCCATCGGTGTCCAAGGAAGTGAAGATTTCCATGACCGAGCTCGATGCGATTCAGCGCAACCTGCGCATGTGCATCAGCACGCTGGAAATCCTCGGCAATATCCGCCCCAACGTCAGCGACCCGCAGGCCATGGCACATCTGCAAATGGCACTGAAGGCTGAGCATCGACAGATTCGCGTGCAACTGATCGGCATGGCCCGCGCCCTGAAAACAGGCGCCTCGCAGCGGCTGGAGCGGCCAATGGAACTGCCCACGGCGAACCTCGATGCGCCGGTCGCCAATACCCTTGACGGCTACCGGATGCTAACCCGACAACTGGCAGCCAATATCGGCGAGATGCGCCAACGCCTGGCCGCCACTGCGCCGCGCTGGAACATCTGACCGCTACTGCGCCGCCAGCCGCCGGGCTTTCCAGCCCCAACCTTGTTGCATGCCGGCAGCGGCCAGCAGGATCGCCGCGACGCCGATCCACTGCAGCAGTTCCAGGCGATGGCCGAAGGCGAACCAGTCGACGAAAATCGCCGCAATCGGATAGATGAAGGACAGCGCGCCGGTCAATGCCGTCGGCAATTTTTGAATCGCGCCGTACAGCAAGACGTACATCAGACCGGTGTGCACGATCCCTAAGGTCACCAGACTCGCCCAAGCATCAGCGCCTGCCGGAAACGCCTCAAAATGCGCAAACGGCGCGAGTAACAACACGCCGGTGCAGACCTGAACCAACGCGATCAGATGCGGTGGCGTGCCAGTCAGGCGCTTGATGATCAGTGCAGCAATCGCATAGAGAAACGCCGCACCCGACGCCAGGGCAATTCCTAGCAGATAGTCATTGCCGCTGTCGCCCTGAGTGCCATGTGCGCTGACAATGGCCAGCATGCCCAAGAACGAAATCGCCAGCCAGAACAGCTTCTGCAAGGTGATTTTTTCGCCGAGAAATAACGCCGCCAGACCGACCAGCATGAACGGCTGCACGTTATAGACCGCCGTGCCAATGGCAATCGAGGCGCGCGAATACGACGCGAAAAGGAGCACCCAATTGCCAACGATCGCCATTCCACTGAGCACCGCCAGCAGAAACGTTGTGCGGGTCAGAATCCCTGGGCGCAGGATGCCGAATGCGATGCAGATCAACAGCAAGGTGCCGGCGCCGAACACGCAGCGCCAGAACACCACGTCCAGCACCGGTTGCCCGGACACCAGCACAAACCAGCCGATCGTCCCGGATATCAGCATCGCGGCGGTCATTTCCAGCGAACCGCGGCGGATTGAATTGTCCATCATTTATCTCCAGAGGCTGTGGCGAAGCATGGCCAAAGTATGCCTAGCAAGCGCCAGGCTGCTCCAGCGCATAAAGCAGGCTAAAATCAGATTTCGCCTTTTTTATTGCAGATGTTTCCCTCCTTTTGCCTAATCAGAGACTTTGCACATGACTGACGATATCGACCGGATTCTCATCGGCGCGCTGATGGAAGATTCGCGGCGCTCGCTCAAAGCGCTGGCGCAGATCAGCGGCTTGTCCTCACCGAGCGTGGCGGAGCGGCTGCGGCGCCTGGAAGAGCGCGGCGTGCTCAAGGGCTACACGGTGGAAATCGATCCAAAATGCTTCGGCTATCAGCTTCAGGCGATCGTCCGGGTACGACCGCTGCCAGGACAATTGCAAGAAGTAGAGCGGCAGATCATGGCAATCCCGGAGTTCACCGAGTGCGACAAGGTCACCGGCGAGGACTGCTTTATCGCCCGTCTGCACGTGCGTTCGATGGAACAGCTCGACACCCTGCTTGATCGTCTCAATACGCTGGCGGAAACCAACACAGCGATCGTCAAGAAGACCCCGGTCAAACGGCGACTGCCACCGATGGCGTGAGTGTCATTTGCCATTGATCGGCGTAGATTGTGATTTTTCGCGGCTAAGGAATGGCGGGATGAGAACTCGGGCAATGATGCTGGCGGCGCTGCTGCTCGGCGGTTGTGGCACGATTCAAACAGTGGCGCGCAATGATCAGGCTGCAGTGGACGGCCTTAAGGAACAAAAGAGTTATTGTGGCGCGGTGCCGAGGATCTATAGCGGCCTTGCCTATGACTTCTGTTCATTGAATGCGCCGCTGGCCTCGGGCGTGGATGCCGATAATCATCGCAACACAGCGATCCCCGGGCTGTTGGTTGACGCCGTGGTTTCCGGCGCGCTCGATACCTTGCTGCTGCCTTATACGATCTATCGTCAACAAGTGGATGGCAGCATTGTCATCCACTGAATGAACACCTTTCTCCAGACAATAAAAAACCCGCCGAAGCGGGCTTCTTATTGCAGTCATTACGATCAGTCGTCGCGGCTCATGATGCCGAACAGTTGCAGCAAGCTGACGAACAGGTTGTAGATCGATACATACAGGCTGATGGTTGCCATGATGTAGTTGCGCTCGCCGCCGTGAATGATCGCACTGGTCTGGAACAGAATGCAGACCGACGAGAACAGCACGAAGCCGGCGCTGATCGCCAGTTGCAGGCCGCTGATCTGGAAGAAGAAGCTGGCCAGCGTTGCGCCCAGCAGGACAAAGAAACCGGCAGTGATGAAACCACCGAGAAAGCTCATGTCCTTACGGGTGATCAGCACGTAGGCCGATAGACCACCGAACACCAGAGCGGTCATGGCGAATGCCGAGCTGACCACTTCAGCACCGCCCTGCATGCCCAGGTAACGGTTGAGGATCGGGCCGAGCAGGAAACCCATGAAACCGGTCAACGCAAAGGCGGACACCAGGCCCCACGCGGAATCACGGAGTTTGTTGGTGAGGAAGAACAGCCCGTAGAAGCCGATCAGCACCACGAAAATGTTCGGGTAGCCGACACGCATCTGCTGGGCTACGAAGGCCATCACGCCGCTGAATGCGAGGGTCAGAGCCAAGAGACCATAAGTGTTGCGCAGGACGCGGCTAACCTCTAGCTGCTCAGCCTGCACGCTGTTATTAACTGCGTAATCCTGTTCGCGCATGGCGACACTCCTGTTGGTTTGAAACGTTCAGTCGCAAAGATCATAACAGACGCTCTGTAACAAGCCATGCAGAGAGTTTGACAGTGTGTTTCATTCAGGTATTATGGCGCCCGCAACGCAAACGGAGGTGTGGCCGAGTGGTTTAAGGCAACGGTCTTGAAAACCGTCGACTGTAACAGGTCCATGAGTTCGAATCCCA
>Ga0308159_1002693_pt1 | contig 19762 bp, 15 predicted proteins | sample PhyCR1_FD_201040 | JGI IMG/M metagenome (GOLD analysis project Ga0308159, IMG submission 201040) | Phyllosphere microbial communities from UC Gill Tract Community Farm, Albany, California, United States - DLSLC.R1 | ecosystem: Host-associated > Plants > Phyllosphere > Unclassified | place: USA... | reverse complement strand
GACCCGCACGCCGTGCTCTCCGAGCTCGACCGCGAGCAGCCTCACCTGGTGCGCCTGGTCGGCCTTGGTCGCCGAGTACGCGATGTTGTTGGGGCCGGCGAAGACGGAGTTCTTCGACGAGATGTAGGTGACGTCTCCGCCCATCTTCTGCGCGATGAGCGCCTGGGCCGCCGCCTTCGACACGAGGAACGAGCCCTTCGCCATGACGTCGTGCTGAAGGTCCCAGTCCTTCTCGGTGGTCTCCAGCAGCGACTTCGACAGCGAGAGCCCTGCGTTGTTGACGACGAGGTCGACGCCGCCGAAGGCCAGGACCGTGGCGTCGATCGCGGCCTGCACTCCCTCGGCATCCGCCACGTTCGCCGCCACGCCGATCGCGACGTCGGTGCCGCCGAGCTCCGCCGCGGCGGCCTGAGCCTTCTCGAGGTCGAGGTCGGCGACGACGACGCACGCGCCTTCCGCGGCGAGGCGGGTGGCGATGGCCTTGCCGATCCCGGATGCCGCCCCCGTGACGAACGCGATCCGGCCTTGGTGCGTCTTGGGCTTCGGCATACGCTGCAGCTTCGCCTCTTCGAGCGCCCAGTACTCGATGCGGAACTTCTCGGCATCCGAGATCGGGGAGTACGTCGACAGGGCCTCGGCTCCCCGCATGACGTTGATGGCGTTGACGTAGAACTCCCCCGCCACCCGCGCCGTCTGCTTGTTGGCGCCGTACGAGAACATGCCCACGCCCGGTACGAGCACGATGAGCGGGTCCGCCCCGCGGATGGCGGGCGAGGAGGCATCGGCGTGCGCGTCGTAGTACGCCTGGTAGTCCTCGCGGTACGCGACGTGCAGCTCTTTCAGGCGCGCGATCGACTCCTCGACCGATGCATCGGCGGGCAGGTCGAGGATCAGCGGCTTGACCTTGGTGCGCAGGAAGTGATCGGGGCAGCTCGTGCCGAGAGCGGCGAGAACGGGGGCCTTCTCGGATGCCAGGAAGTCGAGCACCGCCGAGGAGTCGGTGTAGTGGCCGACCATGGGCTTGTCGGTCGAGGCGAGTCCACGGATCGTCGGGGCGAGGGCTGCCGCCTTGGCCCGGCGCTCGGCCTCGGGGAGCGCGGCGAACCCGTCGCGCACCCCGCCGAAGGGCTCGGCCGCCCCGTGCTCGTTGATGTAGGCCTGCGCGGTGTCGATGATCCAGAGGCTGTGACGCTCGGCCTCCTCCGACGTGTCGCCCCACGCCGTGATCCCGTGACCGCCGAGGATCGTGCCGATCGCCTGCGGGTTCTGCTCCTTGATCGCCGCGATGTCGAGACCCAGCTGGAAGCCGGGGCGACGCCACGGCACCCACACGACCTTGTCGCCGAAGATCTCCGTCGTCAGCTTTTCGCCGTCGGCCGCGGTGGCGATCGCGATGCCCGCGTCGGGGTGCAGGTGGTCGACGTGCGCGGCATCCACGAGTCCGTGCATCGCGGTGTCGATCGAGGGGGCGGCGCCCCCCTTGCCGTGCAGGCAGTAGTCGAAGGCGGCGACCATCTCGTCTTCGCGCTCGATGCCGGGGTACACGTCGACGAGCGCGCGCATGCGGTCCAGGCGCAGCACCGCGAGGCCCTTCTCGGTGAGGGTGCCGAGGTCGCCCCCGGAGCCCTTGACCCACAGCAGCTCGACCGGCTGGCCGGTGACGGGGTCGATGTCGATGCCCTTGGCGGAGGTGTTGCCCCCGGCGTAGTTGGTGACCTTCGGGTCGGAGCCGAGGCGGTTGCTGCGCGCGACGAGGTCGGCGGCGGTGGAACGGGTCATGGAAGTGTCCTCCTGGAAGAGAGCGATCAGAGGTTCGGGGGCACGGGCGTCGACAGGGGCACGTTCGCGCCGTACCGCTCCTGCTCGATCTCTTCGAGCGACTTGCCCTCGGTTCTCGGCGCCCACACGGTGCCGATGACGAGTGCCGCGACCAGCAGCGCCAGGATGATGAGCCCCAGCACGGCCAGCCCGGTCTGGGCGAGCAGGATCGGGAACACCAGGCTCAGCAGGCCCACCATCACGCGGGCGAGCATGAAGAGAACGCCCTGGGCGCTGGCGCGGTACCGGGTGGCGAACAGCTCCGCCGTCCACAGGCCGTAGAACGCCTGGGCACCGAGACCCGCCGAGACACCCCACGCGACCGCGAAGAACAGCAGCGAGCCCAGGCCCGGCGGGGCGTAGATGAGCACGGCCCACGCGACGACCCCGAGTGCGGCTCCGCCGAAGTAGAGCCAACGGCGGCTGACGCGGTCGCCGTAGCGCATGAAGCCGAAGTACGTGGCGGCAGCGGTGAGGGTCCACACGAGCACCTGCAGGAGGTTCTGCTGCACCGGGTTGTGCAGCCCCGAGGCGTCGTAGACACGCGGCTGGAAGATGCCCGCTTGACCGGCCACGGTGTTCCACAGGCCGTAGACGCCGAGCAGGAACAGCAGCGCCGTCCAGTTCTTGCGCTCGCGCAGGAGCCCCACGAGCCCACTGAAGAACGAGATCCGCTCCCCCGCGCTGGTCGCAGCCGCCCGCTGCTCCTTCCAGCGGCGCGACTCGGGCAGGCCCCGGCGCACCCACCACGTGATCGCGGCGATGACGAACAGGTGCAGGAAGATCAGGCGCGAGCCCCACAGGCCCAACGGGCCCACCACGACGGCGAGCAGGAACCCGACGGCAGGGCCGATCGACCACGCCAGCTGTGCGGTGCCGACGTGGGCCGCGCGGTGCTCGCTGGGCGCTTCCTCGGCGATGTAGGTCCAGGATGCCGGCACCCCGGCGCCGACGGCGATGCCCATGAGGATGACCCCGGCCAGGAGCATGGCGACGTTGGCCGAGAAGGCGACCATAAGGGCACCCACCATGAACACGATGAGATCGTAGGTGTAGATGAACTTGCGGCCGAGACGGTCGCAGAGGGGGCCGCCGATCGCGGCGCCGATGGCCGAACCGAAGGCGTTGGCGGATAGCGCGGCGATCACGCCGACGACGCCGTCGCTGAAACCGAACGACTCCTGCCACAGGGTGAGGCTCGTGGCGAGGGCGATGATGGCCCCGGCCTCGATGTAGTTCGACATGGCCACGGCGATCGTGGCCTTCCACGCCGACAGCGGGCGCTTCGTGGTGGTCGTGGTCATGATCAGGCTCCCCATCCGGCCTGGGTGCCGCCGACGCGGTCGGCGGCGATACGGGTCTGGTAGTCGGAGGCCGCGTAGGCCGCCATCGGGTCGGCGGGCAGGCCCCGCGACTCCCGCCACTCGGCGAGGGCGGGACGCACGTCGGTCGAGAACGCGTCCATGAAGATCGCGTTCGCGGTGAGCACGTCGTTCTCGCGCTGAGCCGCGGCGAGCGCGTCGCGGTCGAGCAGCAGCGCGCGGGCGGTCATCTCCTGCACGTTCAGCACCGAGCGGATCTGCCCGGGGATCTTGGCCTCGATGTTGTGGCACTGGTCGAGCATGAAGGCGACCTCGGGGTTGTTCAGGCCGCCGCCGCGCACGACCTCGACGAGGATGCGGAAGAGCTGGAACGGGTCGGCCGCCCCGACGATGAGGTCGTCGTCGGCGTAGAAGCGGGAGTTGAAGTCGAACGAACCGAGCTTTCCGAGCCGCAGCAGCTGCATGACGATGAACTCGATGTTCGTCCCGGGCGCGTGGTGCCCGGTGTCGAGGCAGACCATGGCCTTCTCGCCGAGCGAGGCCACCTGCACGTAGGACGTCCCCCAGTCGGGAACGTCGGTGTGGTAGAACGACGGCTCGAAGAACTTGTACTCCAGCACGAGGCGCTGGTCGTCGCCGAGGCGCGCGTAGATCTGGCGCAGGGAGTCGTTCAGACGGTCCTGACGGTCGCGCATGTCGTTCTGACCGGGGTAGTTCGACCCCTCGGCGAGCCAGATCTTCAGATCGCGCGAGCCCGTGGCATCCATCACGTCGATGCAGGCGAGGTGGTGCTCGATCGCCTTGCGGCGAATGCTCTCGTCGTGGTGCGTGAGGGCACCGAACTTGTAGTCCTCGTCCTGGAAGGTGTTGGAGTTGATGGTGCCGAGGCGGACCCCCAGGTCTTCGGCGTGACGGCGCAGGACGCCGAAGTCGTCGACGAGGTCCCACGGGATGTGCAGGGCCACGCTCGGCGCGAGCCCGGTCAGGCGGTGGACCTCGGCGGCATCGGCGATCTTCTCGAAGGCGTCGCGCGGGGTGCCGGGGGTGGGGAACACGCGGAAGCGCGTTCCCGAGTTGCCGAACGCCCACGAGGGCAGCTCGATGGCCTGCTTCTCGAGGGTCGCGAGGATGTCGGGTGACAGCGTCGTCATGAGCGAGTGCTTTCGGTCGGGGCGGATGCCGGAGACCCGGCGTCCGCGAGCTGATCGGCGAGGTGGAACACTTCGGTGAGAGGCGTGGCGGCCTGGTCGGGTCGACCGTCGAGATCGGCGAAGAACGGGGCCATCTCGGCCTCCCACGCCGCGGCGATCGGGGACGCGGCGAGATAGGCCTGCGCGGCGGCATCGTCGTCGGTCTCGTAGTAACCGAACAGCGTGCTGGTGCCGCGATCGAGGAACAGCGAGTAGTTGCGGCGTCCCGCCGCGGCGATCTCGGCGAGCATCTCGGTGCGCACGGGGCTGTGCCGCGCGACGTACGCATCGGCGAGATCGGGTCGGACGCGCAGCGTGAAGGCAACGCGGTCTGTCATGTCACTCCTTCGTGGTCGTTCACGGATCGGAGAGGGCAGACGTCGCCCGGCGACGATTCGATGTTGAATCGTTCCAATCGGTGAATCGTTTCAGAGAGTAACCTGGTCGAACGCGTTCGTCAACAACCGGGGGGAGCACCGATGGCGCCGAGCATCAAAGACGTCGCCGCGGCCGCCGGCGTCTCGGTCGGCACGGTGTCCAACGTGCTCAATCGCCCCGAGAAAGTCGCGCCCTCGACGGTCGAACGCGTGCACGAGGCGATCGACGATCTCGGCTTCGTCCGCAACGACGCCGCGCGGCAGCTCCGGGCGGGCAACAGCCGCTCCATCGGCCTCGTCGTGCTCGACAGCGCGAACCCGTTCTTCGCCGACGTCGCCCGCGGCGCCGAGGACCGCGCGGCGGAACACGGCATGACCGTCCTGCTCGGCAACAGCGGCCACAACGGCACTCGTGAGAGCGCCTACCTGGACCTCTTCCGCGAGCAGCGCGTGCGCGGCGTGCTCCTCACCCCCAGCGACCTCGCCTCTCCGGCCCTCGCATCCGCCGGCATCCCGCTCGTTCTCGTCGACGGGGAGCTGCCCGATTCCCGCGTCCCCGCCGTTGCCGTCGACGACGTCGAAGGCGGCTACCTCGCCGTGCAGCATCTGCTCGCCCAGGGACGACGCCGCATCGCGTTCATCGGCGGACCGCTGTCCGTGCGGCAGGTGGCCGACCGCCTCGCCGGCGCACGACGGGCCCTCGCCGAGGTGCCCGGCGCCCACCTCGAGGTCATGCCGACGCCGGCGCTGACGGTACTCGCGGGCCGCGCCGTCGGCGAGCAGTTCGCCGCGCGCGCCGAAGCCGACCGACCGGATGCCGCGTTCTGCGCCAACGACCTCCTCGCCGTCGGCGTGCTCCAGGGCGCGACGATCCTCGGCTCGATCCGCGTGCCCGCCGATCTCGCCCTCATCGGCTACGACGACATCGACTTCGCCCAGGCGACGGTGGTGCCACTGTCATCCATCCGCCAGCCCGCGCACGCGATCGGCGCGACGGCGGTCGATCTGCTCCTGGAGAGCAGCGCCGACCCGCCCGCCGCGCCGCGCACCGTGCGCTACCGACCCGAGCTCGTCGCCCGGGCATCGACCGGAGCCTGAGCGCAGACCCGGCCGACGGCCCCGGAGTCGGTCGCCGGCGGACGCGTGATCAGCCCGTCCACGACGCAGGCCTCGCCTGCCCGCGAAGCAGAGCGTCCGCCGTGGCCCGCGTCACCCCTCGACCGGCTCCTGACATGTCGTCCGCGCGTCAGTGCGCCGGCATTCCCTCGACGCCATCGGCCTGCTTCGGCGTCCGCACGAAGGCCGCGAGGACGATGACCGCCAACGACAGGCACGCCGCGACGAAGAAGGCGGTGTGGATGCCGGAGGCCGTGGCATCCACCATCGAGACTCCCTCACCGGTCGCGGCCGCCGCCGCGCCGACCGTCATGAGCGTGACGAACACCGCGGTGCCCGCGGCTCCGGCCAGCTGCTGAACGGTCGAGACGATCGCCGAACCGTGCGGGTAGAGGTGGCGCGGAAGCGAGCCCAGGGCCGAGGTCATGAGCGGGGTGAACATGAACGCCAGACCCAGACTCAGCACGCAGTGCACCGCGATGACGAAGCCGATCGACGTCGAGGCATCCAGCGTCGCGAAGCCCCACAGGGCGATGCTCGCGACGATCGCGCCGGGCAGCACGAGGGGACGGGCGCCGAAGCGGTCGAAGAGGTTGCCGACGAGGGGAGCCATCAGCCCCATCAGCAGGCCACCGGGCAGCAGCATGAGTCCCGTGGGCAGGGTGCCGAGTCCGAGCACGTTCTGGACGTACAGCGGCAGCAGGATCAGCACACCGAAGAGCATCGTCATCGCGACCACCACCAGCACCACGGCCACGGTGAACGTCGAGTGTCGGAACACCGCGAGGTTCAGCAGCACCCGGTCGGTCGACCCGAGACGGAGCTGGCGGACGACGAAGACGGCGAGCGCCGCGACGCCGATCACGAGCGGGATCCAGATCGGCACGAGAGCGTGGCCGCCGGCCGCCTCGCCGATGCTCGACAGGCCGAAGATGATGCCGCCGAACGCGAGCGCCGACAGGACGACCGACAGCACGTCGAGGGTGACGCGACGCGTCTCGGTGAGGTTCTGCACCCAGCGGGCGCCGAGCGCGATCGCGATGAGGGCGATCGGAACCATGACGATGAACATGGCCCGCCAGGGGAAGACCGAGAGGATCAGGCCCGAGACCGTGGGACCGACGGCGGGTGCGACCGAGATGACGATCGAGATGAGGCCCATCATGCGTCCGCGGCGGTGCGCGGGCACGACGTTGAGGACCGTCGTGAACAGCAGCGGGATCATGATTGCCGTACCCGTGGCCTGCACGATACGACCGACGAGCAGGACGCCGAAGCCGGGGGCCGAGGCCGCGACGATCGTGCCGAGGGTGAACAGCCCCATCGCGGTGAAGAACAGGGCGCGCAGCGGGAAGCGCTGGATCAGGTAGCCCGTGGCGGGGATCACGACGGCCATGGTGAGCAGGAACGCCGTGGTGAGCCACTGCGCCGTGGCCGCCGTGATGTCGAGCTCGCGCATGAGCTCGGGTAGAGCCACACCCATGATCGTCTCGTTGAGGATCACGACGAAAGCGGCGATGACGAGCAGGGCGATGACGGCGCCTGGGCGGGTGGCGGCCTTTGCGGGCGGGCTGACGGTGGGAACGGTTCCGGTGGCGACCACGAGCGACCAATCTGAGCAGAGCGGGACAACTTGGCAGTTACTGCCAATAAGACATGGACTACTGTAGCCGACATGGAGACCGCAGCGGCACCCGTCGGCGAAGGACTACGCGAACGTCGCCGACGCGAGACGACCCTCGAGATCTGCGAAGCGGCCCTCGACCTGTTCGAGGAGAAGGGCGTCGCCCGCACCACGGTCGACGAGATCGCCGCCCGTGCCGGGGTGTCGGCGCGGACGTTCTTCCGCCTGGCGGGGACGAAAGAAGACGCCGTCTTCATCGACGACGAACGCTTCGTCTCGGCCCTGGCCGAGGTCGGATCCGACGGTGACGACATCACCGCCCTCACCCGGGCCCTGCGGGAGGTCTTCGCTCTCGAGCTCGGCCGCCTCAACGCCGACGCGCGAGCGCGCGAGCGTTTCCTTCGCGTGCGCCGCCTGATCGGCCATGAGCCGTCACTGCTGGGCACCGCCATCCGCCGGGAGTCGACCTCGTCCGACCGCTTCGTTCCCGACGTCGCTGCTCGCGTCGGCCTCGGCGAACTCCCCGTGCGAGCCGCGATCGGTCTCGCGGCCCTCGAGATGCGCACCGCCCTCGACGAGTGGGCGCGCCGCGCCGACCGTGGCGAGACCGCCGACCTGCTCACCCTGCACCGTGATGTCCAGCGATTGCTGGGCGCCGCGGCATCCGCCCCCGGCCCGGCGGACTGACCTGCGGCATCCCGTTCCGTCGTGCCGTGCCGCCTTCGCCGTGCGGCTCCGTCAGGCCGTACCATCGTGCGGATGTCGTGGTCGACACGCCGATCCGTGGATGCCGGCTCCGGGCGTGTCGGCACGGACTCCGCCCGACGGCCCGCGTCCGAGCCGGCGACGGGACCTCGGCGCTCAGGTCTCGCGCGTGATCGTGACCTTGACCTTGAGGTTGCTCTTGCCGGGGCCGGCGTAGACACCGCGCAGCGGGGGGACGTCGTTGTAGTCGCGACCGCGACCGACGAGCACGTGCCGGTCGCCGATCTCGATGTTGTTGGTGGGGTCGAACCCCTGCCAGTCGCCGGCGAACCACTCGACCCACGCGTGCGACTCGCCCGTCACCGCCTCGCCCACCTCGGCCGACGGTCTCGGGTGCAGATACCCCGAGACGTAGCGGGCCGGGATGCCGACCTCGCGCAGCGCCCCGATCGCGATGTGCGCGATGTCCTGGCACACGCCCTTGCGGGCCTCCCAGGCATCGACCGCCGTCGAGTGCACACCGGTGACGCCCTGCATGTAGTCGATCGCGTCGCCGATCGCCTCGGCGATCGCGTGCGCCGCGGGCCCCGGCCGATCGTGCTGCGACGCGATCGAGCGGGCGAGCTCGGCGACCTCGGGGTGCGGGGTCGTCCGACGGGTCTGGGTGAGCTGCTCGACGGTCGTGATCGAGCGAGCGGCCTCGGCGGCCAGCTGCTCCCACGTGATGTCGGCGTGCTCGATGGGCCGCGGGCGCACCTCGACGAGGGAGCGCGCCGTGATCGTCAGCGCCGCGTGCGGCGACAGCACGTCGAAGGCCGCGACACGCGTGCCGAAGTAGTCGACGTACTGATTGACCGAGGTCGAGGGCTCGATGTCGAGTGACGAACTCAGCACGAACTGGCTGTCGGTCGAGTGCGGCAGCATGCGCGCCTCGTTGTACGAGGCGACGACATCCCCCGGGTAGACGAACCCGGTCTGGTGCTCGATGCGAAGGCGTTTCATGAGATCTCCCCGATCCAGCTCGGCTCGGCCTGCGTCGGGAAGAACCGCGAGCGGATCGCCTCCGACGCCTCGCGCGTCACCGTCTGTACGCGCTGCATGTGCTCGGGCAGCTCCGCCAGGATGTCGCTGACCGGACGGTACTCGAGGTCGTTGCGGATCTGACCGAGGGCCCTCAGCACGGTGTTGGAATGGCCGACGCGATCGGCGCGCGGGTCGATCGCGCTCATGCAGTCCTCGGCGCGCTGGATCGAGTAGATGATCGAGCGCGGGAAGAGACGGTCGAGCAGGAGGAACTCGGCGGCGTTGCGCGCGCTCGGCATGCCCCGGTACGTGCGCAGGTACGCCTCGTACGCACCGCACGAACGGAGGATCGTCGTCCACGACGGACCCGACACCTCGGTGAGCGAGCGGGTCGCCAACAGGCGCGCGGTCATGTCGGTGCGCTCGATACTGCGACCCAGGGTGAAGAACTGCCACGCCTCGTCGCGGTTCGTCGACGAGTCGACGATGCCGATCGCCAGGGCCGCGCGCTCGCGCACCCACTGGAAGAACTCGTGCACCTTGTCGGTCTGCAGACGACGCGGCATCCGGGCGTTCGTGGTGTTGAGGATCTCCCACAGCTCGGTCGAGACGATCTCGCGCGCCCGGCGGGCGTTCTCCCGCGCCGCGGTGAGCGAGTAGGCGATGCTCGAGGGGTTCATGCGGTCGACGGCGAGACGGGCGAGCACGTCGTCGCGTCGCACGGAGTCGACGTTCTCGGGCCAGGCGGACCCCATGACGCTCAACAGCGACCGGCATGCCGTGTCCTCATCGATCCACGGGTCCTCGAGCAGCAGCTGCAGATGCACGTCGAGGATGCGGGCGGTCCCGTCGCTGCGCTCGATGTAGCGGCCGATCCAGAACAGCGACTCCGCGATGCGGCTCAACATTCGGGCACCTCCCTCGACTGCTGCTGCTGCTCGGCCTGCGGACCGTGCTGCACCGTGGCATCCTGCTGCTGCTGCTCCTGCTGCTCTTTGCCGGAGGCCGAGCCGGGTCGCGGGTCGCGCGGAGAGGTCGAGGGAGCGGGCTGACCGTCGTAGATGATCGGGATCGACTCGGTCACCGCGGCCTGATCGGCGACGAGACCCGAGACGCCGTTGCCCTGCCCGTACTCCACGTGGGAGGGGGCGGAACCGCCGACGATCCAGGTGTCCTTCGAGCCGCCGCCCTGGCTGGAGTTGACCACTAGCTGCCCCTCGGGGAGCGCGACGCGGGTGAGTCCTCCGGGCAGGACCCAGATGTCGTCGCCGTCGTTCACCGCGAAGGGGCGCAGGTCGGCGTGGCGCGGGCGCATGCCGTCTTCGACGAGGGTCGGAATGGTCGAGAGCATGACGACGGGCTGGGCGATCCACCCGCGCGGGTCGGCCTTCAGCCGCTTGCGGAGGGCGTCGAGCTCGGCGGGCGAGGCGTCGGGACCCACCACGAGCCCCTTGCCGCCCGAACCGTCGACCGGCTTCACCACGAGTTCGGGGAGGCGGTCGAGCACCTCCTCGAGAGCACCGGGATCCTCGAGCCGCCAGGTGTCGACGTTCTTCAGGATCGGCTCCTCGGCGAGGTAGTACCGGATCAGGTCGGGCACATAGGTGTAGAGCAGCTTGTCGTCGGCGACGCCGTTGCCCACGGCGTTGGCGATCGTGACGTTGCCCAAGCGGGCGGCGAGCATGAGCCCGGGCGCACCGAGCATCGAGTCGGCGCGGAACTGCAGCGGGTCGAGGAAGTCGTCGTCGACGCGGCGGTAGATGACGTCGACGCGCTGCGGGCCGCGCGTGGTGCGCATGAACACCTTGCCGCCGATGCACAGCAGGTCACGGCCCTCGACGAGCTCGACGCCCATGAGGCGCGCGAGCAGGGTGTGCTCGAAGTACGCCGAGTTGTAGACGCCCGGGGTGAGCACGACGATGTTCGGGTCGTCGATCCCGGGCGGGGCCGAGGCGCGGAGGGCGGCGAGCAATTTGTTCGGGTAGTCGCCGACGGGGCGCACCCGCATCGACACGAACAGCTCGGGCAGCGTCTGCGCCATGACGCGGCGGTTCGAGATGACGTACGAGACGCCCGAGGGCACGCGCACGTTGTCTTCGAGCACGCGCATCTCGCCGTGCTCGTCGCGGATGAGGTCGATGCCCGACACCTGGATGCGCACCCCGTTGGCGCTGCGGATGCCCGCGGCCTGCCGGTAGAAGTACTGGGACGACGAGATGAGACCGGCGGGCAGGATGCCGTCGCGGACGCAGTGCTGGCTGCCGTAGGCGTCGTCCAGGAACGCCTCGAGGGCTTTGACGCGCTGCTTCACGCCGGCCTCGATGCGCGACCACTCGTCGTACGCGATGACCCGGGGCACGGCATCCAGGGGGAAGGGACGCTCCTCGCCCGCGAAGTCGAAGGTCACGCCCTGCGCGAGGTACGAACTGGCGAGCGACTCGGTGCGTCCGCGCAGCTCTTCCTGAGTCATCTGCGCGAGCGTCTGGTACAGCTCCCGGTACGCCTCGCGAGAGGGGGCGGCTTCTCCGGGACTCGCCGGAACGCCGAACATCTCATCGAACGCCGGAATGCCGGAAGCGGTCTTGCGCGGCGCCAGCGCGGAGCCGTAACCGTCGAACAGGTCACCCATGCGACGACTCTACTCAGCGCCGTGTTGCGGGAAGGTTTCCCACCCGCGCTGGCGCGCCGATCAGGCGTGAGGGGCCGATAACTGTCGCCTGGCGCTGCTCCAGGCGACGAAATTCGACCCCTCACGCGGAGGCGGCGCGGCTCAGCTGCCGGGGCGCAGGACGACCTTGATGCAGCCGTCCTCCTTCTTCTGGAAGGTCTCGTACAGGCCCGGGGCGTCCTCGAGGGGAGCGTGGTGCGTGACGAGGTCCATGACCCCGAGCGGGTCGGCGGGATCCTCGACGAGCGGCAGCAGGTCGTCGATCCACCGTTTGACGTTGCACTGCCCCATCCGCAAGCTGATCTGCTTGTCGAACATCGTCTTCATCGGCAGCACGTCGGCCTCTCCGGCGTAGACACCGCTCAGCGAGACCGTGCCGCCGCGGCGCACGAGGTCGATCGAGGCGTAGACGGCCGCGAGACGGTCGAGCCCGGCCTTGTCCATGAGCTTCTGCGCGAGGGCGTCGGGGAGCAGACCGACGGCGTTCTGCGCCAGCCGGATGCCGCCGTTCCCGTGGGCCTCCATGCCGACGGCATCCACCACGCCGTCCGCCCCGCGCCCCTCGGTGAGGTCGACCAGTTCGTCGACCACGGTGTCAGTCAGGTCGTAGGTCAGGATGCCGTGGCGCTCGGCCATCGCGCGGCGCTCGGGCTCGGGTTCGATCGCGAGCACGCGGTAGCCCAGGTGCACGCCGATGCGCGCGGCGAACTGCCCGACCGGGCCGAGCCCCATGACCGCGAGCGTGCCGCCCTCGGGGACGTTCGCGTACTGCACGCCCTGCCAGGCCGTGGGCACGATGTCGCTGAGGAACAGGTAGCGGTCATCGGGCAGGTCGTCTCCGACGCGGATGTGGTTGTAGTCGGCCAGCGGAACGCGCAGGTACTCCGCCTGACCGCCCGGCACCTGGCCGTACAGCTTCGTGTAGCCGAAGAGCGCCGCGCCGCTGCCGTACTCGCGCACCTGCGTCGTCTCGCACTGCGACTGCAGACCGCGGCGGCACATGAAGCAGTGGCCGCACGAGATGTTGAACGGCACGACGATCCGGTCGCCGACGGCGAGGTTCGTCACGGCCGATCCCACCTCGACGACCACGCCCATCGGCTCGTGTCCGAGAACGTCGCCCTTGTCGATGAAGGGACCGAACAGCTCGTAGAGGTGCAGGTCGGAGCCGCAGATGGCGGTCGAGGTGATCTTGACGATCGCGTCGGTCGGCTCGAGGATCTCGGGGTCGGGGACCTCCTCGACGCTCACGTTGCGCTTGCCCTGCCAGGTCAGTGCCTTCATGGTGGTGCCTCTCGTTCCGGGGGGCGTCCAGTCTGCGGCGCGGGTGCACGGCGCCCCAGGCGGTTGACGAGCCCCCGCCCGGTGCGTCAGGCGCCGGGAGCCGCCAGCGGCGGGGCGTCGACCCAGGCGTGCACGCGCGCGAGGAACGCGGCGTATCCCGCGGGGGTGCGGCCCGTGAACCGGCCGGAGGTCTCGACCTCGTGCTCGTCGCTCGCCCGTTCCCGCGCGCCGAGGGCCCGCACCGCGCGGACGAGGGCCACGTCCTCGTGTTCGACGAGATCCGGGATGCCACCCGCCCGGGCGTACGTGCTCGCCCGTACGCCGAGGTTGGCACCGTGGACGTTCCCGGGGGGCCTGCCCCGATGGTGGGTCGCGCGCCAGTACGCGGCGTGCCGGGCGCTGAGGTCGGCGAAGTCGGGGCGCACGGTTCCGAGGACGAGGTCTACACCGGTGTCGGCGAGGTCGAGCTGGTGCGTGATCCAGTCCAAGGGCACGACGGTGTCGGCATCCGTCATCGCGATCCACGTGGCGGCCGGGCTCGCCGAGAGGGCCTGGAGCGCCCGCTCGATACCGATCCGGCGAGCGGTGCCCACGCGGCGCGCGCCGATCTCGATCGCCTCGACCGGCCACCGCCGCACCTGTGGAGCGGTCGTGTCGCTGCACGCATCGAGCACGACCACGACCTCGACCTCGAGGTCGGGCGCGCGTTCTCGCGCATGAGCGACGGCCCGGGTGACGGACGCCAGACACCGACCGATGAGGGCTTCTTCGTCGTGCGCCGGGATCACCACGGCCACCGCCCTCACGGGAGCAGTCCGGACTCGGCCGCCACCGACCGCGCGCCCGGGAGTGCGAACACCTCGAGCACGAAGTCCTCCTCCTCGTGCCGGACGAGGCGGACGAGGTCGGGGCGGGCGGCGAGCGTGTCGTGCACGGCGTCGCCGTCGCGCGGGTACTCGGCGACCGGATGCCGCCAGTGACAGGCGACCAGGTGACCGTCGGAGCTGAGCGAGGCGAGGGCCGCCGTCAGCCCGCGGTCGAGATCCGTCCCGGCCCAGTAGTACGCGACCTCCGACAGCACGACCAGCTCGAACTCCCCCTCCGGCCACGCGTCGGGGAGCGTCGCGAGGCGGAGTTCGACATGCTCGCGACCCGCCAGGCGCGTCCGCGCGCGCTCGAGGGCCGCAGGAGCGAGGTCGACGGCGAGCACCCGATCGCTCCGCTCCGCCAGGTGCGCGGTCAGCGCTCCGGTCGAGCACCCGGCTTCGAGGGCCGAGCGGTAGCGGCGGCGCGGGAGGGCGGCCAGGAGCACGGCGCGCTTGCGCTCCTCGTACCAGCGCGAGTCGAAGCCCCAGGGGTCGTCGTGGCGCGCGTACATGTCGTCGAAGTACTCGCGGCCGACGCTGCCCGTCGGGGTCGCCGTGCCCTCGGGCATGAGGAAGATCTCCGCGTCGCGCTCGACGTGCGCGCGCATCCCGGGGTGGATCATCGCCTCGTCACCCGGGGCGGCCGACAGCGGCTCGAGCTGACTGCGGTGCGCGTCGAGGGCGCGGGTCTTGGCCTCCCGCGCCCGGGGGTCGAGGGCGAGACGCTCGACGCGATCCCACGGTACGTCGCCCGGGCCACCCCAGTGCCAGAGCCAGATCGGGAAGGCCCGCGAGCGCACCCCGCGCGCGGCGCAGACCTGCTCGACGATCTCGCCGACGACCCGGTGGTCGCGGTGACCGTCGCCGCGCCACGGCGACAGCACCAGCACACGCCGACCGGCGGCGGCGTCGAGTGTCTCGCGAAGGGCTGCGGTGATGGCATCCCGATGCTCCTCCGTCCCCCCGTCCGGGAGACCGAGGAAGACCGGTTCGCCGACCAGTCCCACCAGGCGCGCGGCGTCGACGAGCTCGCGGCGGCGGAGCGCGGCGAGGGTCGCGGGCCCGTGCGTGGGCGAGTCGGGGTGAGAGCCCTCGCCGTCGGTCACGACGAGAAGATCGATCGGGATGCCGCGAGCCGCGGCGGTCGCGAGCAGACCCGCGGCTCCCAGGCTCTCGTCGTCGGGATGCGCGGCCACCACGATCAGGCGATCGACGTCGAGGGCGAGCGGGGGCAGGTCTCGGCGGAGAGCCTCGGTCCAGACGCTCTCGTCGGTGCCGGGGTCGCGGTGGTCAAAGCTCACCACGCGCCCGCCCCCGCCGCGACGTCGGCGCCGATTCGCGCGACGTCGCGCTCGCCGTGGTGCTGGCGCAGGTAGACGTGCAGGTCGGCGACGCGCCGCGCGTGCGCCTCGTCGGCGACGAGCGGCAGCGGGCCCAGCGCGTGGGCGGCCTCGGCGAGGGTGGTCTCGACGGCATCGGCGACCACGGTGCGCGCCCGGGCGGCACGCAGACCCTCGGATGCCGAACCCCCGGCGCCGAACGCCGTCGCCGTGTCGCGAAGGACGGCACGCGCGGCCCAGAGGGCCGTGTCGGCGCGACCGAGGTGCGTGCGCGAGAGCTGGTCGGCGCGCTCGGAGGCGGCGGCCTGGTGCAGCGCGTCCCGGAGCGGCAGAGCCCCACCCCACCAGCACGCCGCGACCCCCACCCCTCCGTGCGCGAAGCCGGGTCGTCGCAGGTACCAGCCGGGTTCTCCCACGGGATGGGCGACCGCGGCGTCGACGTCGATCGGCGCGCTGACCACCCCGGCGAGGCCCCGGGCGTGCCAGGGCCCGGTCCGCGCGGTGACGGCCGGGGCACGCAGGTCGAGGGCGAAGAGCTGTCGCCGCTCGTCGTCGACCCACGCGGTCACGAGCGCGCGATCGAGGTGGGCCGCCAGCGAGCACCACGGCTTGGTTCCGTGCAGCGTCCAGGTGCCGGCCTCGTGGCGCGCCTCCAGGCGCATGCCGGGCCCCTCCGCCGCGAAGACGCCCCACGATCCTCCGGGATCGACACCGACATCGATCCCCTCGCGAGCGGCTTCGCCGAGGATCGCGAGGGCGTCGAGATGCGGCTCGAGCACACGAGCGGCGGCGACGTCGCGCGCGGCGACGGACGCGAGCAGTTCCCAGGTCGCGGCGAGGGAGCGCGGAGGAGTCACGCTCTTCGCCCACGAGAGGGTGGCGGCGACATTGCTGCCGAGCCCCTCCACGGCATCCACTGCTCCGAGAGTCTCGCGGACGTCGTCGAGGTCGGTGTCGTCGTCGGAGAACAGGAGGGGGGATGGCTCGTGGCCGCGGTGCTTCACCGCGACAGCCTGCGCACATCGCTGCTTTTCGGCCAGAACCTTGACACCGCCACCCGTCTCTGACAAACGATGCAGGGGATGCCGGTTGCCTGTGAATACCGCGCGCCCGGCGCCCGGCTGCCCGGCGCTCTCTAGGCTCCCTTCGTGACCCCCGCATCTTCCCGCCGTCGCGACCTCGCGGCGATCGTCGCCTCGATCGCCGCGACCGTGTTCGGCACCGGCCTCGGCGAACTCGCCGCGGCGATCGTCTCGCCCACCGCGAGCCCGTTCGCCGTCATCGGCGGGGGCATGATCGACCTCGCCCCGGCCTGGGCGAAAGACCTGGCCATCGATCTGTTCGGCACGGGCGACAAGGCGGCCCTGCTCGTGGGGATCGCGGTGCTGCTGCTGGTGGTCGCCGGTGCCGCCGGGGTTCTCGAGAGGCGCAAGGCCCCGTGGGGGCGGGTCGTCCTCGTCGGGCTCGGTGTGATCGGCGCGATCGTCTCGCTGACCCGGGCGGATGCCGGCACCCTGTCACCCCTCCCCTCGCTGGTCGCGGGAGCAGCCGCCGCCCTGGTGTCCGGGCTGCTGGTCGCCCGACTCCGCCGGCGATCGGCCCACTCCCCCACCGACGACGGCGTTTCGCGGCGCAGCGTCCTCGCCCTCTCGGGGGTGGCCGTCATGGCCGGCGCCCTCGCCGCGATCGGGTCCGTCGCAGTGAGCGGAGGGGCGCGCGCCGTCAGCGCGGTGCGCTCGGCTCTCCGTCTTCCCAGCCCCGCCACGACGACGACCGTTCCGGCCGGAGCCGATCTGGGCATCGACGGGCTCGGGCCCGTCATCACCCCCGCGTCGGAGTTCTACCGCATCGACACCGCCCTCGTCGTGCCCCAGGTGGACCCGGCGACCTGGACGCTGCGCGTGCACGGCCTGGTCGAGCGAGAGGTGGTGCTGAGGTGGGACGACCTGGTGGCCCTCCCCCAGAAAGAGACCGTCGCCACCCTCGTCTGCGTCTCGAACGAGGTGGGCGGAACACTCATCGGCAACGCCCGGTGGCTGGGCGTCCCCCTTCGCGACATCCTCGAGCGCGCGAAGCCGACGACCGAGGCCGACATGGTCCTCTCGCACTCGGTCGACGGGTTCACGGCATCCACTCCGCTCGAAGCCCTCACCGATGATCGCGACGCTCTGCTGGCCATCGGCATGAACGGCGAACCCCTGCCGATCGAGCACGGCTTCCCGGTGCGGATGGTCGTACCGGGCCTCTACGGCTACGTGTCGGCGACGAAATGGGTCAGCGAGCTCGAGGTCACCCGCTACGACCGCGCCGAGGGGTACTGGACCTCGCGCGGCTGGTCGGAGCGCGGACCCGTGAAGCTGCAGTCGCGCATCGACGTGCCCCGGTCGGGCGCCCGCGTCAGCGCGGGCGACACCGTCATCGCCGGAGTCGCCTGGCAGACGCACGTGGGCGTCTCGGGCGTCGAGGTGCAGATCGACGACGGTCCGTGGCAGGCGGCGACGCTCGCGAGCGCCATCTCGGCCGACACCTGGGTGCAGTGGAGCCTGCCGTGGAACGCCACGAGCGGCTCGCACACCCTGCGCTGCCGGGCCGTCTCGGCAACGGGCGAAACGCAGACCTCCGACACGGCCGACCCCGCACCCGACGGCGCGACCGGCTGGGATGAGCGCACGGTGTCGGTGGCCTGAGGCCGCTCGGAGGCGCGACGCCTGTCCGCGGCGCGACGGCCCGTGTCCCACTTCGTGCGGAAGATCCGCACGGGATCCGCACGAAGTGGGACACGCACTCCTCGGCGCGGGCGCGGCGCGGGGCCGTTCGGCGCTCAGGCCCCCAGCACGTGCCGGACCTGCTCGACGGCCCAGTCCAGCTCGGTCGCGCGGATCGTCAGCGGCGGCGCGATGCGGATCGTCTGTCCGTGCGTGTCCTTCACGAGCACGCCGCGGGTGAGCAGCTTCTCGGCGATCTCACGACCGGTGCCGTAGGCGGGGTCGATGTCGACGCCGGCCCAGAGGCCCGCGATACGCACGGTCGTGACGCCGTGGCCGATCAGCGACTGCAACGACGTCTCGAGGTGCGCCCCCAGCGCCTTCGCGCGGGTCTGGAACTCCCCGGATGCCAGCATTTCGACCACCCGCAGACCCACGGCCGCGGCCAGCGGGTTGCCGCCGAACGTCGAGCCGTGCTCACCGGCCCGGATGACGCCGAGCACATCCTCGTTCGCCACGACGGCCGACAGGGGCAGGATGCCGCCGCCGAGCGCCTTGCCGAGCAGGTACACGTCGGGCACGACGCCCTCGCGATCGCACGCGAACGTCTCGCCCACACGTCCCAGACCCGACTGGATCTCATCGGCGATGAAGAGCACGTCGTTCGCGGTGCAGATCTCGCGGACCCGCTGCAGGAACCCCTCGGGCGGGAGCACGACCCCCGCCTCGCCCTGGATGGGCTCGAGCAGCACGGCGGCGGTGTTACCGTCGATCGCCGCAGCGATGGCATCCGCGTCGCCATAGGGCACGTGCACGAAGCCCGGCGCGTACGGACCGAAGTCGTCGTGCGCCGTGGGGTCGTCGCTGAAGCCGACGATCGTGGTGGTGCGGCCGTGGAAGTTGCCGTTCGCGACGATGATCGTCGCGGCGTCGGGGGCGATGCCCTTGGTGCGGTACCCCCAGGCGCGCGCGACCTTGATGCCGGTCTCGACGGCCTCGGCTCCGGTGTTCATCGGCAGCACGAGGTCTTTGCCGCAGAGCTGCGCGAGCGCTGTCGCGAAGGGACCGAGGCGGTCGTTGTGGTACGCGCGGCTGGTCAGCGTCAGGCGGTCGAGCTGCTCCCGAGCGGCCGCGAGGATCGCCGGGTGGCCGTGCCCGAAGTTGAGCGCGGAGTAGGCCGACAGCAGGTCGAGGTAGCGCTTGCCCTCGACGTCGGTGACCCACACGCCCTCGGCACGCGAGACGACGACGGGCAGCGGGTGGTAGTTGTGGGCGAGGTGGGCGCCCTCTTCGGCGATCAGGCGGGCGCCGAGGTCGTCGACGGTGGTGCTCATCGCGAACCGCCGCGCAGCTCCAGCGTGCAGCACTTGATGCCGCCGCCGCCGAGCAGCAGCTCGGACAGGTCGACCTTCACCGGGGTGTAGCCGCGCTCGCGCAGCTGCGCCTCGAAGCCCACCGCGCGCGGCGAGATGATGACGTTCTTGCCGTCGCTCGCCGAGTTCAGGCCGAACACCGCGCCGTCGCTGTCGGACACGCGGATGGCATCCGGGTACCGCTCGCGCAGGATCGCCTGGCTGCGCTCGTCGAACGCGTTCGGCAGGTAGGCGATGTTCGCCTTCTCGACGCCGCCGGCGCCCTCGACGGGATCGAGCACGGCGATCGCGGTGTCGAGGTGGTAGAAACGCGGGTCGGTCAGCGTCAGCGACACGACCTCGCGCGAGAAG
>Ga0308159_1002691_pt1 | contig 19795 bp, 20 predicted proteins | sample PhyCR1_FD_201040 | JGI IMG/M metagenome (GOLD analysis project Ga0308159, IMG submission 201040) | Phyllosphere microbial communities from UC Gill Tract Community Farm, Albany, California, United States - DLSLC.R1 | ecosystem: Host-associated > Plants > Phyllosphere > Unclassified | place: USA... | reverse complement strand
TAGGAATAGATGCCGCCCGCAAGTTTGCGGATCATGCCCGAACGGGTCATGAGCTGGTGGCTGGCAACTTCGGCCTCGGAAGGCGCTTCTTTTAGTGTGTTTAGGTGATAGTTTGAGGCGCGCATAGTGTCAGTGGACGGCAGATACGTATAATCAGACGTCATTGTATTGAATTCGGTGGGGGTGGCCCATGCTCGATCGGGAAGGCTACCGCCCCAATGTCGGCATCATTCTCGTCAACACGAAAAACGAGGTCTTCTGGGGTAAGCGCATCCGGGAACATGCCTGGCAGTTCCCGCAGGGCGGCATCAAGTACGGCGAAAGCCCGGTGCAGGCGATGTATCGCGAACTTCACGAAGAAACGGGGTTGAAACCCGAGCATGTCCGCATTTTGGGGCGCACACGCGACTGGTTGCGCTATAACGTGCCGGATCATTTTGTCCGAAGGGAGTGGCGTGGCCACTACAAAGGGCAAAAACAGATCTGGTTTTTGTTGCGGCTCACAGGCCGCGACTGCGACGTGCGGCTGCGCGCCACGCAGCATCCTGAGTTCGACGCCTGGCGTTGGAGTCAGTACTGGGTGCCGCTGGACGCGGTGATCGAGTTCAAGCGCGACGTTTACACGCAGGCCCTGAACGAGCTGTCGGCGATATTGTTCCGGCGGCAGCACGAGACGCGCTACTTGCGTCAGCGCGTTCATGGCCAGCGTAATTCCGAAGAAACTTCCGACGTTCAGGACGAACATGCGCGTATTGCTGGTTGAAGATGAACGCGATATGGCGTCATGGCTGGTGCGTGCACTGGCGCAAAGTGGGTTTTTGCCGGACCACGCCGCAGATGCGGCGAGTGCCGAGATGTTGATGGCGGACAATGATTATGAGGCCATCATCATGGATTTGCGGTTGCCGGATAAACACGGTTTGGTCCTGTTGCGCGAAATGCGCGCCCGCAACGACCTCACCCCGGTGCTGCTCCTGACCGCGCAAGGCTCGCTGCACGACCGCGTGCGCGGTCTGAACATCGGCGCCGACGACTTCCTGACGAAGCCGTTTGCGCTTGAAGAGCTCGAAGCGCGCGTGGCCGCGCTCGTGCGCCGCAGCCGCGGCCGCCAGCCGGCCCGCCTGCACTGCGGGTCGCTCTCCTATGATGAAGAGAGCCGCGCGTTCTCGTTGGGCGACACCTTGTTGTTCCTCACGCCGCGCGAACATGCCGCGCTGCATGCCTTGCTGGCACGCAGCGGTTTCCCGGTCGAGAAGGCGCAGTTGTTCGGCAAGGTGTTCAACCACGATAGCGAGGCCAATCCCGATGCGATCGAGGTCGTGCTGCATCGGCTGCGCAAGAAGCTTACGGGGAGCGACGTGCACATCGTGACCGTGCGCGGTCTGGGATACATGCTCGAAAGCGGCGCGAGTGAAAGCACGCCTGCCTGAACTCACGTTCCGGCATCGCTTCGGCATCCGCGCACTCCTGATCGCCCTGCTGCTGCCGGGCGTGGTGGCGCTGTTGGTCATCGACAGCGTCAACGACTACAACATGCTGTCGGAAATCACCGAGGATGCCTACGATGCGGCGTTGCTCGAGCCGGCGCGCGTGCTCGAAAGCAGCGTTGAATTCGACGAATCCGACACGCTGCGCATCATCACCCCGCTTTACGCGCAGGTGATGCTCGAATCCAGGGCGGGGCTGCGCAAGTATTTTCGCGTGGAGGAAGTCCCGCCGGAGCAGGCGGCCAATCCGGCCGGGGTGGCGCAAGCGGGCGCGGTGCTCATGGGCATGCCGGATTTTCCGCGGCCGGGACGATGGCCCGATATTTCAGGTGAGCCGTTGTTCTTCGACGCTGTCTATCGCGCCGATCCGGTGCGGGTGGTGGCGATCCGCCGCGATTTCTATCGCAACAGGATCAAGCGCAGCGTGCTCATCATGGTGGCCGAGAGCGTGGGCAAGCGCAATGAAGTCGAGGCCGAAGCCCGCAAGCAGGAGCTGCTGCGCGATGGCCGGATGCTGGCGCTCGTGGTGATCCTGGTCTGGCTGGGTGTGGCCTGGGCGCTCGCCCCGCTGCAGCGGCTGCGTGATGATGTGCATGCCCGGTCGCGCGACGACCTCACGCCGCTCGATGCGGACAAGGTGCCGCAAGAGGTCAAGCCGCTGGTCGACGCGGTGAATCATCACATCGAACGCCACCGCCGCGTGCTGGATGCGCAAACCCAATTTCTGTCGGACGCGTCGCACCAGATGCGCACGCCGATCGCCGTGATGCTCACGCAAGCGCAGTACGCATTGCGCGCGACCGATCCGGCGCAGGCACGTGAAAGTCTGGAGGGCATCGTGGTGCAGTTGCGCCGCGCCCGCCGTCTCACCGAACAGCTGCTCGCGCTGGCTCACGCCAACCAACAGGAAACCGTCGATCGGTCGCGCATCGATCTCAATGCTGTTGCGCGTGAAGTGGTGCTGGAGTTCTATCCGCTGGCGCACGAAAAGCGGCAGGATCTCGGCTGGATCGATGCCTGTCAGACAGACGAAGCCGGTGCCTTGGAAGGCTTGGCCGCCGACGGCGTACCGGTGTTTGCCTCGGACGTCGAGGTGCGCGAGGCCTTGTCCAATCTCATTCACAATGCCATCAACTATGCGCCGGTCAACGCCTGCATCACCGTCTCTGCCCGCCGCAACGGGATACGGGGCGAGGTGTCGGTGTGCGATAACGGGCCGGGCTTGTCGGAACATTTTTACGGCCGCGCGTTTGCGCGCTTCGACCGGATCGGGCTGGAGAAGGGGGCCGGCCGGGCCGAAGGCTCCGGTCTCGGCCTGGCGATCGCGCGTGCCTATATGCGACGCAACGGCGGCGATGTCGAGCTCTCGGCGGGCGATCCCAATGACGCCGGATCGACCGGACTGCGCGCCTCGATCTGGTTGCCGCTGGCCCCCACTCAGGCTGCCGCCACGCGCCGTCTGACCATCCCCAACGATTTTTCATAACCTCTGGACGAATTGCCATGCATCTCTTGTTCGCTCATCCCGGCACGCCTCCCGAAGAATGGGTCGCGGCCCTGCGCGCCGCGTTGCCCGAGCATCGTGTGTCGATCTGGAATCCGAACGCGCCCGCCACCGGCGCCGATGTCGCGCTGGTGTGGAAGCCACCGGCCAATCTGTTCACGCATGAAACGCAGCTCAAGACGATTTTCAATCTGGGCGCCGGCGTAGATGCCGTGCTGGCCTTGCCGACGTTTCCCGCCGACGCACGGCTGATTCGTCTCGAGGACGCCGGCATGGCGGTGCAGATGGCAGAGTACGTGTTGTTTGCACTGGCCCGCGCGTCGCGCGATTTCGACGTGTATGACGCGCAACAGCGCGCCGGACAGTGGCAGCCTGCGCCGGGCACCCTGCGCGCTGACTGGCCGGTGGGCATTCTGGGCTTGGGTCGGATCGGTCTGCAAGTCGCGCAAACGTTGGCGTCGCTGGGTTACGACGTGGCCGGGTGGTCGCGCTCGGGCCGTGACGATGTGGCCGGCATGACGTCGTACGCGGGTGCTGAGGCGCTGCCGGCGTTTTTGGCGCGCACCCGTGTGCTCGTCAACGTGCTGCCGTTGACGGCCGAGACGCGCGGCTTCATCGATGCCTCGGTGCTGGCGCAATTGAAGTCGGGTGCGCACGTCATCAATGTGGGGCGCGGCGAGTCCCTGGTCGAAAAGGATTTGCTCGCGGCACTCGCATCGGGTCAGGTCGCAGGCGCGTCGCTGGATGTGTTCGAAACCGAGCCGTTGCCGCAGGATCATCCATTCTGGCGTGACGCGCGGGTACACATCACCCCGCATGTGGCTGCACGCACGTTGCTCGAAGAGTCGATCGCTCAGATCGCGTCGAAGGTGCGCGCGCTGGCTGCCGGCCAACCGATTACCGGCATTGTGTCGCGCGATCGCGGGTATTGAGCCCACGACGCAGGATCGGACTGACCCGCAGGGTTACTGCCTCATTCCTCGGCGGTGCCATGGTCTTGATCTGACCGCGCTCATGCATTCAGCGCCCTCGGCCTGAGGGCGCGCGATCAAGGCGGCGATGGCGCGTCGTGCGCGTCGCTGCCGGTTTCCGCTTCGTCGGCGTACGCTTGCGGCAACCGATCGGATAGAAAATCCAGAAACGACCTGACGGCCGGCACCATGCCGCGCCGCGACGGATAGATGCAGTGCACGATTCCGTTGCCGGTATGCCATTGCGGCAGCACTTTCACCAGGGTGCCGGTGCGCAACGCTTCGCGGATGGCGACATCGGGCAGCAATGCAATGCCGTGGCCCCGGATGGCGGCTTCGGTGAGCACGACAAAATCATTCGACGCCAGTTGCGGCGTGATCTGCACGACGTGCTGTTCGCCACGACGGTTATCCAACGTCCAGCGGGTGTCCGGCTCATCGGAAAACGTCAACGTGCGATGGTCTGCCAACGCGGGCGGCGCATCGGGCTGCCCATGCCGCCGGATGTAGTCAGGGCTGGCGACCAGTGCCGAGCTGCCACTTCCCAGGCGCCGAACGATGAACTCCGCATCCGTATCCAGCTTGGGGCGAACCCGCACGGCCAGATCGACGCCTTCCTTGATCAGGTCGATACGCCGATTGGTCACGAGCAGACGAATCGCCACCTGTGGGAACGCATCCATGAATTCGGGCAGGATCGGCGCCAGCATTTGCTGGGCGATGGCGACCGGGCAACTCACGACCACAGGGCCGGTGGGTTCCGCTTTCAGTTGTTGCATGGCGTCGTCGGCGGCCCGGGCGGAGGACGCCATGGCGCGGCAGAACGTCAGATAGCGCTCACCGGCACTGGTGAGGCTGATCTGGCGGGTCGTGCGTTGAAGCAGCCTGACGCCCAGCCGTTCTTCGAGCAGCGCAATCCGGCGCGACAATCGCGACTTTGGAATACCGAGGCTTTTGCCGGCGGCGGTGAAGCTGCCGCGTTCGACCACTTGGGCGAAATAAAACAGATCGTTGAGATCTTGCATCTGCGATTGTCCGATCAGTGGAACATGGCGTTCAGTTTAGCGGTCTTTTCGCGACAAAAAAACCGGCCTACAGTGAGTCCATTGCTTCCAATCATCGGACTTCCCCATCATGCGTACCCTGATCGTTCTCTCGTCCATCCTCGGCGACAACAGCAAGTCCACCCAACTGGCCCGCCATCTGTCGGCACATTTGGGTGCAGAGCAGGGCGAGGTCATCGTGCGTGACCTGGGCCATACGCCGTTGCCCTATATGGACGGCAGCCTGATCGGCGCGCTGTTCACCCCGCAAGATCAGCGCGTTGACGCTCAACACGCCGCTGTCGCGGTGGCTGATGCGGCGATTGAAGAACTCAAGGCGGCCGATCGCGTGATCTTCGCCGTGCCCGTCTACAACTTCGGATTGCCGGCGCAGTTGAAGAGCTATCTGGATTTCGTGGCGCGCGCCGGCGTGACGTTCCGCTATACCGCGGAAGGTGTCCCGGAAGGCCTGATTACAGGCAAGGAAGTGTTCGTGGTATCGGCGCGCGGTGGCAAAGCGCAAGGGACGCCGCTTGACACCGTCACGCCTTATTTGCAAACGATGCTGGGCTTTTTGGGCATGACTGACGTAACCTTCATCGCAGCCGAAGGCCAGGCGATGGGTGAGGCCGCTGCCGCCGCCGGTATGGATGCCGCGCGCGCCGCGATCGATGCACTGCCGCAGACCGCACCGGCCGAAAGCCGCGTGGCCGCTTGAGGCAAAACGGCCGCGCAAATAGCGCGGCCGTTGTTCATGCTCGATCGGGTAGGCGAGGTCAGTCGCGCAGGCGCTTGATCAGGCTCGAGGTATCCCAGCGATTGCCGCCCAGCTTCTGCACGTCGCCGTAGAACTGATCCACCAGGGCCGTCACCGGCACCCGGGCGCCGTTGCGGCGGGCCTCGTCCAGTACCAGCCCCAGATCCTTGCGCATCCAGTCCACAGCAAAGCCGAACTCGAACTTGTCGTCGACCATGGTCGCGCCGCGGTTTTCCATCTGCCAGCTTTGTGCGGCACCTTTGCTGATCACGTCCAGCACCACTTTCATGTCCAGATCGGCCGCCTGGCCGAAGGCGATGGCCTCCGACAAGCCTTGCACGATGCCGGCGATGCAGATCTGATTGACCATCTTCGCCAGTTGGCCTGCGCCCGGCTCACCCACGCGGGTGACGGCCCGGCCGAAAACCAGCGCAACCGGCTGAATCGCTGCAAAAATATCCGGATGGGCACCGCACATGATGGTCAGCTGACCGTTGACGGCACCGGCCTGGCCGCCTGACACCGGCGCATCCATGAACTCCAGGCCCAGCTTCTCGGCTTCGGCATGCAGCGCGCGTGCCACATCGGCCGACGCCGTGGTGTGGTCCACAAACACCGCGCCGCGCGTCATGCCGGCAAAGGCACCGTTTTCGCCCAGTACCACGCTCTTCAGATCGTCGTCGTTACCCACGCAGGCAAACACGATCTCGGCATCGGCGGCCGCTTCGCGCGGCGTCGGCGCCGAGTTGCCGCCGAACTCTTTTACCCATGCATCGGCCTTGGCCGCGCTGCGGTTGTACACCGTCACCGTGTGGCCAGCGCGGGCCAGATGGCCGGCCATGGGAAAACCCATCACGCCCAGGCCGATGAAGGCCACGCGTTTGGCGGCCGTGGCGTCATACGAGCGGGTACCGATAGAAGACATGTAGAGCTCCAGGTAGCCGCCGGCCCGAAAGCCGGCGTATTCATGAAAGGCAATGCGTAATCAGAATCCGGCGGCCAGACCGTCGCGGCGGCTGTCGCTGGCCGCAACATAGCCGTCGACGGCCGGGTCGCCCAGGCGCCAGATGAACTGGCCCGATCCGAAATCCATATACGGATCGTCGAATCCTTCCAGCACATGGCCGCGCAGGCGCAGCTCATCCAGGACGGCCCGCGGCATGGCCGCTTCCACGTCCACCGACACGCCGTGATTCCACTTCCAGCGCGGCGCATCGCACGCCGCCTGAGGCTGTTGATGATAGTCCAGCATGCGCACCAATGTCTGCACATGGCCCTGCGGTTGCATATTGCCCCCCATCACGCCAAAGCTCATCACCGGCGCGCCGTCGCGCATCAGAAAGCCGGGAATGATCGTGTGAAAGGGTCGTTTGCCGCCGGCCACCACGTTGGCGTGCGCCGGGTCCGTGCTGAAGCAATGGCCGCGGTTCTGCAGGCTCACGCCGGTGCCCGGCACCACGATGCCGGAGCCGAATCCCATGTAGTTCGACTGGATGAAGCTCACCATCATGCCGTTGCGGTCGGCGGTGGTGAGATAGACGGTACCGCCCTGCGGTGCGTGCCCGGAGGCGAACGGCTGGGCGCGCTTGAGATCGATCAGCCCGGCACGCGCCGCCAGATAGTCGGGTGACAACATCTGCTCCGTCGTCAACCGCATATGCGCGCCATCGGCCACATGCTCGTACACGTCCGCAAACGCCAGCTTCATTGCCTCGATCATCAGATGCTGCGTATCGGGATGATCGATCGGGCGCTGGGCCAGATCGAACCGGTCGAGGATGCCCAGCGCGATCAATGCGGCGATGCCTTGCCCGTTGGGCGGGATCTGGTGCAGCGTATGGCCGCGATACTGCTGTTGAATCGGCGTGACCCACTCAGGCTGGTAATTGCGCAGATCCGACACGCTCATCGCCGCATCGTGCGCCTGCGCATGCGCCACCAGTTTGTGCGCCGTCTCGCCGTCGTAAAAATCGCGCCCGCGCGTCGCTGCGATGCGCTTGAGCGTATCCGCCGCCCCGCGCAACACGAAATGCTCGCCCACATGTGGGGCGCGCATCTTCGGCATGAAGTGCTCGGCAAAGCCGGGAAAGGACTGCAGCACGTCGGCCTGCGCCGCCCATTTCTGCTGCACCACGGGCGAGATGGCGAAGCCGCGCTCGGCATACTCGATGGCCGGCGCCAATACCGATTCGAACGACAGCTTGCCGAGTTTGGCATGCAGTGCGTCCCAGCCGGCCACGCAACCCGGTACGGTCACGCTGTCCCAGCCCCGCATCGGAATGGTGCCGCGATGCTTGCGCTTGAAGTAATCGAGATTCCACGCCTGTGGCGCAGGTCCCGACGCATTCAGGCCATGCAACCGTGCGCCGTCCCACACAATGGCGAAGCAGTCCGAACCCAGGCCGTTGCTGACGGGCTCAGTCAGGGTAAGCGTGGCGGCCGCAGCGATCGCGGCGTCGACCGCATTGCCGCCGTTGGCCAGCACCCGCATGCCGGCTTGTGCGGCGAGCGGCTGCGAGGTCGACACGATGTTGCGTGCGAACACCGGGTGCCGGGTCGTTGAATAGGGGTTGTTCCAATCGAAGGTCATGTAGGGATGCGCATACGACGGCTGGGGTAAACCCGCAGCTTAACGTAAGCGAGCGTGTGCAATGCAACATTTCATGGATGACCTCCTTTCCCAGCCAGGGATGACTTGTACCCGTGCAAAACGGTGGCCGAAAAAAAACCCGCAACGCAGGTTGCGGGTTTCTCGCGAGAAGTCGTCCGATCGGGGCGGACCCCGATCCGGCAGAAGATTTACTCTTCTTCGACGAACGTTTCTTCGCGCTTCTTCTTGATGCTGGGCAGGGCGACCAGGATGACCAGGAACACCGCCACCGCCAGCAGCGATGCCGACAGCGGACGCGTGACGAAGGTCGTGTAGTCGCCGCGGGACAGCAGCAGGGCACGGCGGAAGTTTTCTTCCATCATGGGACCCAGCACCAGACCCAACAGCAGCGGAGCGCCTTCGCACTTCAGCTTGGCCCACACATAACCGATCACACCGAACATGGCCGTCGTGTAAATGTCGAACGTGTTGTAGTTCAACGAGTACACACCGATGGTGCAGAACACCAGAATGGCCGGGAACAGGATGCGGTAAGGCACCTTCAGCAGCTTGATCCACAAACCGATCAGCGGCAGGTTCAAGATCACCAGCATCAGGTTGCCGATCCACATCGACGCGATCAGGCCCCAGAACAGTTCCGGGTGGCTGGTCATGACCTGCGGGCCCGGCTGGATGTTGTGGATGGTCATCGCGCCCACCATCAACGCCATCACGGCATTACCCGGGATACCCAGCGTCAGGAGCGGAATGAAGGACGTCTGTGCCGCAGCGTTGTTGGCCGACTCGGGACCTGCCAGACCGGCGGGGTGACCCTTGCCGAAGCGCTCCGGGTTCTTGGAGATCTTCTTTTCCAGCGTATACGAGGCAAACGACGACAGCACCGCGCCACCGCCCGGCAGAATACCCAGGGCCGAACCCAGGGCCGTACCGCGCACGACGGCGGGCCAGGCTTCCTTGAATTCCTGCTTGTTCGGATACAGCGTGCCGATCTTGTCGGTAATGTCGACGCGGTTTTCCTTCTGCTCGAGGTTGGTCATGATTTCGGCAAAGCCGAACACGCCCATGGCCACGATGGCGAAGTCGATACCGTCTTGCAGTTCGGGGATGCCGAAGTCGTAGCGGGCAACACCCGAGTTCACGTCGGTACCGACCATGCCCAACAGCAGGCCCAGCAGAATCATCGCGATGGCCTTCGGCAACGAACCCGAAGCCAATACGACGGCGCCCACCAGACCCAGACACATCAGCGAGAAGTACTCGGCAGGACCGAACTTGAACGCCACTTCGGCCAGCGGGGGCGCGAAGGCGGCCAACAGAACGGTCGCCACGCAACCGGCGAAGAACGAACCGAGAGCGGCGATCGACAGCGCGGCGCCGGCCCGACCGTTACGCGCCATCTGGTGACCGTCCAGCACGGTCACCACCGCGGACGTTTCACCTGGCAACGCCACCAGAATGGCGGTGGTCGAACCGCCGTATTGCGCGCCGTAGTAAATACCGGCCAACATGATCAACCCGGCGATCGGGGGCAACACGTACGTGATCGGCAACAACATGGCGATCGTCGGCACCGGACCGATACCCGGCAAAACGCCGATCAGGGTGCCCAGAATGCAACCCAGCAGCGCGTAGAACAAGTTCTCGGGCGTGAACGCCACCGAGAAACCCAGCATTAAGTTATCGAAAAGTTCCATGATGCATCTATCCTCAGTTCATACCCATGAAGCTAGGCCACAACGGGAAAATCAGTCCCAGGCCCTTGATGAAGGCGAGGTACGAGAAGATCACCAGGAAAATGGCGTTGCCGACGGCGATCTTCCAGCTGAACTCGTGGCTCGCCAGGCTGCTGACGATGACGAGAATCGCGACGGAGAGATATACGCCCAGCGGACGGAGGATGAAGCCATAGAGCAAAACCGAGCCCACCACGAGGCCGGCGATACGCCAGTCGAACTTGTCGACTTTCGTTTCGAGTGCGTTTTTGGAGAAGGAGCCCAACAGCACGATGACGCCGAGCAGCGCCAGTACCAGTCCCAACCAAAAAGGGAAATAGCCCGGGCCCATGCGTGCCGCGGTCCCCATCTGGTAGCTCGTCGCTTTCCAGGCGAACCCGAGGCCAAGGGCGACGAACATCACCCCCGACCAGAAGTCCTGTCTATTCTTTAATTGCATGTTGGTTGGCTCCTATGTACAGCATGTAGGTTTTAAATTCAGACACTTGAGTGCCATTAGGTCTTATCTGTCGAAAGCGGGGTATCTCAGACAGGCTGCATGGTAATGGTTGGCTTGCGGGATGCCTACCCTGTAAGTTCCTTGAAAGCCTGGGGTTTTCCCTAGATTTAGGGTAACCATCAATCCAGGGTGTAACTTTTCGGGCAAACAGGGCAGTTAATGAAAGGCGAATGAAAGTAAAGAGACAGGACGTTGACAGCGCGTCGATAGTGCATTGAATGCTACTCGACAGCGTGCCGCAACCCGCCATATGGTTTACGATAGCGCCCATGTTGCAAGACCTAGATCAACTCACCACGCGCATCGGGCAGCTTGTCCAGCGCACCCGGCAAATGCATGCCGAACGGGATGCGCTGCGTGCGCGTCTGGACGAAGCCGAGCGTGCCGCCCGCACATTGCGCGAGCAATGCGCTGAGCGCGACGCGGCCTTGCTCACCCTGCAAGCGCAACTCAAGGATCAGGATGGCGAAGTCGCCACGCGCCTGGCAGAGTCGCAGCGGGCCGAGGTTGCGCTGCGCGAGCAGCTCGAATTTCAGTACACCGCTCACCAATCGCTGGAATCGCGCCTTTTGGCGCGCGATGCCGACGTCGAGCAACTGCGGCAAGCCGCCGGCTCCGCCCAGACGCGCATCGATGCGGTTCTGGCGCGCCTGCCGGGTGCTGCACCCGCAGCCGAAGGGGAGCCCATCTGATGGAACGCGTCGATGTCACGATTCTGGGCCGCGAGTATTCGCTCGCGTGCTCGTTGGAAGAAAAACCCACGCTGCTCGCTGCCGTGCGCCACATCGATCAGTTGATGCTGCGTATCGCCGGCACGGGCAAGGTGTCCAGCAATGAACGCATCGCCGTCATGGCCGCTATACAAGTGGCCGGCGAACTGTTATCGATGAAAGCGCCGGATGGTCCATTGGGCGGTTTGGCGGTCGGCGACTTCAAGCGTAGAATTGCCGACATGAATTCATTATTGGACGACGCGCTCACCGATAGGCCGCGCGCTTCCTGAAATGAGCCTCAAGGCGCGGCGGCACATCCCGCCGTTCTTGGCGCCACGTTGATTCAACACAGTTTGTCCCTGCCGTGTTCGTGACCTGGCCATACATTCTCCAACCAATGCTTAATTGGCATCAGGTTGTGCGATTTGCGTAGCTGGCGCGTCCGTCTCTCCGTAGATGGACCCAAGGTTTCGCTTAGCACGACCGACTTGAACTTCGGTTTGAGATGCCGGCCTAGACGGCACAGGCGGGGCTTTTACAAGACGGACCTGCGATTGCGCAGGTCCTTTTTTTTGCCCACCGCTATAGGATCTTGTACATGTTCCCCATTCCGGTTATCCGCACGACCCGTATCGTCGCCGCGCTTTGCGCAGCGAGCCTCATGGTGTTGGCCCAGCCCGCCGCCGCCCAGTCGGCACCGCCACCCCCAGCGCCCGCCGCGGCAGCTGCCGAACGCCCCGCCAGCCCGCGCGCGCCCGAGATGACGCTTGCCGCCAACGCATCCAGCGAAGTCGATGAAGACACCGTCACGATTTCCCTGGCCGCCGAAGTGGAAGCGCCCGATCAGATTGCTGCCGGCAAGAAACTCACGGCCGCACTCGAGTCGGTGATGAAGCAAGCCAAAGGTGTGAAGGGTGTGGACGCTCGCAGCGGCGGCTATAACGTCTGGGCCATGTCGAACAACAAGGGCAAGACCACGAGCTGGCGCGGTCAGGGCGAAGTCGTCCTCGAATCGAAGGATTTCGCGGCCGCGTCCGAGTTGGCCGCCAAGCTGGGCGACCGGGTCACGATTTCGAATATCCGGTTTTCGCTGTCGCGCGACAAGCGCGAAGCCGAAGAGCGCAAGCTGCTGACCCAGGCGGCCAGTGCGTTTCGCGAGCGTGCGCTTGCTGCCACTGCGGCCTTCGGTTTCTCAGGCTATCGGATCGCCAAGCTCGAAGTGGGCGGCAGCGGCGCCGAGCCGCCGCAACCGCGCATGATGGCGATGGCTGCCCGCGGCAAGGAGGCGTCCGACGCCAACGTACCGCTCGAATCGGGCAAGCAAACCGTCACCGTCGTGGTCAATGGGACGGTCGTTTTGCAGTAATGATGTAAAGCGCGATACCGGCGGCGATCATGGGCAGCGACAGCCACTGTCCCATGCTCATCCCGCCGGCCAGCAGGCCCAGGAAGTTATCCGGTTCACGCGTGAACTCGGCGAGAAAGCGGAAGGTGCCGTAACCGATCAGGAACACGGCGCTCACCTGTCCCGTAGGACGCGGATGGCGTGAAAACACCCACAGCACGATGAAGAGCAGAATGCCTTCCATGCCCATCTGGTAGAGCTGCGATGGATGGCGTGCCACGCCGTCGCCCGATCCGGGAAAAACCATCGCCCACGGCACATCCGTCGGACGGCCCCACAGCTCGCCATTGATGAAGTTGCCCAGGCGGCCTGCCGCCAGACCCAGCGGGATCAAGGGAGCGATGAAATCGCTTACGGTGAAGAACGACACGCCGCGTTTGCGCGCGAAGAGCCAGAACACCAGCAGCACGCCGAGCAGCCCGCCGTGAAAGGCCATTCCGCCTTCCCACAGGTAGAAAATCTCCAGCGGGTGCGCCAGGTAATAGCTCGGCTTGTAAAACAGCACATAGCCCAGGCGCCCACCGATCACGACCCCCATCACGCTGTAGAAGATCAGGTCTTCGAGATCCTTGTTCGAAAAACCGTTGCCGCGCCCGTTGGCGATGCGCACCCGGCCCAGGACGTATACCAGGGCAAACGCGACGAGATACATCAGGCCATACCAGTGAACGGCAAGTGGACCGATTTTGATGGCGATAGGGTCGAACTCGGGATAGCGCAGCATGTTTGAAACGGACCATAAAGAGATGACGGATAATAACCGGCGTTCAGGCTCCGACGCCCGCCGGGGTCCGCGTTCACTTTGCCGCCATGCGTTCGATGCCGGCAATACAGGAACATCAGGAGACAAGCCATGCCTTATAACGAACGGTCACGCCATATCACCCAAGGCGACGCACGCGCACCCAACCGCGCCATGTATTACGCGCTCGGTTATCAAGAGAAGGATTTCGACGCCCCGATGATCGGCGTCGCCAATGGCCACTCCACGATCACGCCGTGCAACAGCGGCTTGCAGCGTCTGGCCGATGCCGCGATCGCATCGATCCGCGAATCCGGGGCCAATCCGCAGGTCTTCGGCACGCCCACCATCTCTGACGGGATGTCGATGGGCACCGAAGGCATGAAGTACTCGTTGGTGTCGCGCGAAGTCATCGCCGACTGCATCGAGACGGCCGCCCAAGGGCAATGGATGGACGGCGTCGTCGTCATCGGCGGATGCGACAAGAATATGCCGGGCGGCATGATGGCCCTGGCGCGCACGAACGTGCCGGGCATCTACGTTTATGGCGGCACCATCAAACCGGGGCACTACAAGGGTCGCGATTTGACGATCGTGTCCGTGTTCGAAGCGGTTGGCGAACACACCATGGGTCGCATGAGTGAAGAAGATTTCAAGGAAATCGAAAAGCGTGCCGTTCCGGGCTCGGGATCCTGTGGTGGCATGTATACCGCCAACACCATGAGCTCCGCGTTCGAAGCCATGGGCATGGCGCTCCCATACTCCAGCACGATGGCCAACGAGGATGAGGAAAAGACGGCATCCGCAGCCGAATCGGCGCGGGTGCTGGTCGAAGCGGTCAAACGCAATCTGCGTCCGCGCGACATCATCACCCGCAAGTCCATCGAAAACGCCGTCGCCGTGCTGATGGCCACGGGTGGGTCGACCAATGCCGTGCTGCATTTCCTGGCGATCGCGCACGCGGCCGAGGTGCCTTGGACCATCGACGATTTCGAACGCATGCGCCGCAAGGTGCCGGTGCTGTGCAACCTGAAGCCTTCCGGCGCCTATGTCGCGACCGACCTGCATCGTGCAGGGGGCATCCCGCAAGTCATGAAGCTGTTGTTGAACGCCGGCTTGCTGCATGGCGACTGCATCACGATCACCGGGCAGACGATCGCTGAGATTCTGGCCGATGTGCCCGATGTGCCGTCGCCCGATCAGGATGTGATCCGCACGATCGAACACGCGTTGTACAAGGAAGGGCACCTGGCGATTCTGAAGGGCAATCTGTCGCCCGAGGGCTGCGTGGCCAAGATCACCGGGCTCAAGAACCCTGTCATCACCGGGCCCGCGCGCGTGTTCGACTCCGAAGACGATGCCATGGCCGCCATCATGGATCGGCGTATCGTCGATGGTGACGTCTTGATCATTCGCTACGAAGGGCCAAAAGGCGGACCAGGCATGCGCGAGATGCTGGCACCCACTTCCGCCTTGATCGGCCAGGGTCTGGGCGAAACCGTCGGCCTCGTGACGGATGGGCGTTTCTCGGGCGGCACCTGGGGCATGGTGGTGGGACACGTCTCACCCGAGGCCCAGGTCGGCGGCCCGATCGCGTTGATCGAAGAAGGCGACTCGGTCACGATCGACGCCCATGCCTTGCTGCTGCAACTCAATGTGTCGGACGATGTCATCGCTGCCCGTCGGGCCGCCTGGCGGGCACCGGCACCCCGTTACACCCGTGGTGTGCTGGCCAAGTTCGGCAAGCTCGCCAGTACCGCCAGTCGTGGAGCCGTTACCGATGCGTTTGACGAGTAAGGCAGGATTGGCCCTCGTGGCCATCCTGCTGGCGGCGCCTGCCGCCGCCCAAACTACCGGGGAGGCCTTGGCCAAATCCCGCAACTGCATGGCCTGTCACCAGGTCGACGTCAAACGGGTGGGCCCACCTCTGGCCAGTATCGCCAAACGGTATGCGGGTCCGCCTGAGGCCGTCGATTACCTGGCACAGTCCATACGTAAAGGTGGGGGCGGCCGCTGGGGCGCCGTGCCGATGCCCGCGCAGACCCATGTCACCCCTGACGAAGCGAAACAGTTGGCCGAGTGGATTTTGTCGTTGAAGAGCGCACAATAGGCCGCATATAGGAGATCGGCCAACACCGTTTGCCGGCGCCTCGCGGTACCCATCGGTGCGTTTGCCCATCACCCGAAGCCTCAAGGAGCAGCAATGAGCGAGTTATCAACCCCAGTCGCGCCGGGCGGCGCGCAAGTCGCGGTATTGGGCGGCGGATGCTTTTGGTGCGTCGAAGCGGTGTTTCAGGGCTTGCGCGGCGTGTCGTCCGTACAGTCCGGATACGCGGGCGGACATGTCGACAACCCTTCCTACGAGCAGGTTTGCGACGGCAACACCGGGCACATCGAAGTCGCCAAAATTACGTTCGATCCTGCAGTGCTCTCGTTTGAAGACCTGTTGCGCGTGTTCTTCGCGACGCACGATCCCACCACGCCGGGCCGCCAGGGCAACGATGTGGGGCCGCAATACGAATCGGCGATCTTTGCGCAAAGTGCCGAGCAATCGGCAGCCGCCGCAAAAATCATCGCCGAAGTCAATGCCGCCGGAATCTACGATGCGCCGATCGTCACTCAGGTGTTGCCCGATGCGCATTTCTGGCCCGCCGAGGATTATCACCGCGATTATTTCGCGCGGCATCCGGGGCAGGGGTATTGCCAGTTCGTCATAGCGCCGAAGGTATCGAAGTTTCGGCAACAGTTTCGCGATCGCTTGGCACAGGGCTGATCGTCGCGGAAAGCAAACCAGACGAATAAAACAAATGCCGCGCGCGTCTTCTGCATATGGAAGACGTGGGCGGCATTTTCATGTGCATCTTACGGAGCGACTTACCGAGCGACTTACCGAGCGACTTGCTGCGCGGGGCTCGCCCCGCGGTAAGACGTCAGGCAAGCTCACTCGACTGTCTTCACCACACCTCGACGCATCTGGTCGAGTTCGATCGATTCGAAAAGCGCCTTGAAGTTGCCTTCGCCGAATCCATCGTTGCCTTTGCGTTGGATGATCTCGAAGAAAATCGGTCCGATTTGATTCTCGGTGAAGATCTGCAGCAACAAGCCGCCCTCAGCAGCGCCGTCGAGCAAGATGCGGTTCTTCTGCAGGATATCCACGTTCTCGCCGTGGTTCGGCAAACGGCGGTCGAGCAGTTCGTAGTACGTTTCGGGCGTGTCCAGAAAGCGGGTCCCATTGGCGCGCAGGGCTTCCACCGTTGCGGCAATGTCGTTGCTGGCCAACGCAATGTGCTGAATACCTTCGCCGCGATACATGTCCAGGTATTCCTGGATCTGGCCTTTTTCTTCCGTACCTTCTTCGTTGATCGGAATACGGATGTTGCCGCAAGGCGAGGTCATGGCTTTGGACTTCACGCCGGTCACCTTGCCTTCGATATCGAAGTAGCGCACTTCACGGAAGTTGAACAGGCGCTCGTAAAACTCGGCCCATTCGGCCATACGGCCCTTGTGCACGTTGTGGGTCAGGTGATCGACCAGTGTCAGGCCGGCACCAAAGTGATGAATGTCGTCCGCAGCATGATCCACATCCAACGGCACGAAATCCACGTCATAAATGCTGATGTCGCCGATTCCGCCATGGCCGTCCTTGCCCTCCCAGCGATCCACCAGGTAAATCAGCGAGTCGCCAATGCCCTTGATGGCGGGAATATTCAACTCCATCGGACCGCTGCGGCTGTCGAAACCCCATGCGCCCAACTCTAGCGCCCGCTTATAGGCAAACCCCGCATCCTGTACGCGCAAGCCAATGGCACAGATCGAAGGGCCGTGAAGCTTGGCGAACCGCTGGGCGAATGAATCCGGCTCGGCGTTGACGAGGAAGTTGACCCCACCCTGGCGAAATAGCGTCACATCCTTGTGGCGGTGACGCGCGATGGCCTTGAAGCCCATCGTCTCGAAGACTTTGCGCAACGCGGCGGGATCGGGGGCGGTGTATTCGATGAATTCGAAACCTGCGGTCCCCATCGGATTGTCCCAGGGCTGTTGGACGTTGCTCATGAATAGTCTCCTCTATATATAGGCACTGCGCTTATCGGTGGTGCTGCATGACTTCGCCACTGCAGAGTCACCGCAGCTTGCGAAAATGATTCTATCCAAGACGGTCCAGCAGCCGATTGCGAAAATAGCGTTGTAATCCGTGATCTGCGCAATAAAATTGCTGTAATCAAGACACGGGAGGCATGAAATGCCAGAATTGGAATTGGATCGCACAGATCGTCAGATTTTGATGGAATTGCAGCGGGATGGACGGCTGAGCAACCAGGAGCTCGCCGATCGCGTTTCGCTTTCGCCCAGCCCGTGTCTGCGCCGCGTTCGCAGACTGGAAGAGCAGGGCTACATCCGCCAATACGTGGCGTTGGTCGACGCAGACAAGGTTGGGCTGGGGCTGGTGGCGTACGTCACCATTCGTCTGAACAAACACAGCGGATCGAGTCATGCGCCCATGAGCGACTTTGCCCGTGACGTGCAGGATTGGCCCGAAGTCGCGGCCTGCTACGCGATGACTGGGGAAATGGATTACCTCATGCGGATTCAGGTGCAGGACTTGGCGCACTTCTCGCGCTTCGCGATGGATACCCTTATGCAGCATCCTGCCGTTATCGATATGCGGTCCAGTTTCTCCCTTCAGCGCATCAAGGAAACCAGTGAATTGATGCTTCAGTAGCTTTTCGACTTGCGCGCCCCAAATCCTGTGCTATAGTTCGGCCCCTTCACCAAGCAGTCATTGTTTTGACCGGTTGGTGCGGGTCAGGGCCGGGGAAGTTTCCGGCCAGGATGTGGGGCAGTAAGTTTTGGTGCCAAGTTGCACTGCAAATTAAAACTGTGCTATATTCTCTGGCTCGGCAGTTGCAGAGAAATGCGGGTTAACCCTAAGGGGTACGAAGCGATTCGAAGCAGGTGCGGGACGGTTGGTAAGTGAGCTTCGGCAGGCAACGCGAGTTGCAGAAAACTTCGGTTTTCAAGCTGTTTGGGGCGATCGGATCGATCGGCACTGAAGTCATTTCAGCGCGATGTTCGAAAGCAAGTTAGGCGCGAAGCCGGTTGCTGAACTCAGCGAAATGTGCTAAAGTGGAGGGCTTCGCTGAGCGGCGAATTGGAAGCGAAAATCTTCTGGTTCGGTAGTCGATTGGTGAGGTTTGCGGGCTTCGGTCTGCAGGCGTTGAAGCGGTGTTATGAAGTGGTTTTTGTGGGTGGTCGCGAATAAGTCGCCAGTCACGAAAATGTCAGGAAAGCGAAATAAAGCTGACTTGACGAAGTTGAAAAACTCCTTCATAATCTCGTTTCTCTGCTGCTGACACAGCAGCGCGGCGAAAGCGGCGCAGTAGTGTGAGTGGCGAGGGTCTGGTAACAGCGGGTGGTTTTGGTAAGCAAAATCGTTTGTTGTTGGCAGTGAGAATTTCAGCCTTCGGGTTAGGTCAACGGACCGGGTCTTCGGACTTTTGCTCTTTAAAAACTAAACAACCGATAAGTGTGGGCGCTTGATGCCGTGCACGAATCTTCTCTTTCAGATCTTCGGGTTTGCGGGAGTCGATTCAAGCCAAATGAAATCAAGTGCTCACTAGAAGTTAAGAGTAATTTTTTACCCTTATCTTCCTTTGAGTAGCGACGTACAACCTGAATGAAACTTCGGTTTTATTCGGAAGTACGATATTAAACAGAGATTAAACTGAAGAGTTTGATCCTGGCTCAGATTGAACGCTAGCGGGATGCCTTACACATGCAAGTCGAACGGCAGCACGGACTTCGGTCTGGTGGCGAGTGGCGAACGGGTGAGTAATGTATCGGAACGTGCCCAGTAGCGGGGGATAACTACGCGAAAGCGTAGCTAATACCGCATACGCCCTTTGGGGGAAAGCAGGGGATCGCAAGACCTTGCACTATTGGAGCGGCCGATATCGGATTAGCTAGTTGGTGAGGTAATGGCTCACCAAGGCCGCGATCCGTAGCTGGTTTGAGAGGACGACCAGCCACACTGGGACTGAGACACGGCCCAGACTCCTACGGGAGGCAGCAGTGGGGAATTTTGGACAATGGGGGAAACCCTGATCCAGCCATCCCGCGTGTGCGATGAAGGCCTTCGGGTTGTAAAGCACTTTTGGCAGGAAAGAAACGGCGCGTGCTAATACCATGCGCAACTGACGGTACCTGCAGAATAAGCACCGGCTAACTACGTGCCAGCAGCCGCGGTAATACGTAGGGTGCAAGCGTTAATCGGAATTACTGGGCGTAAAGCGTGCGCAGGCGGTTCGGAAAGAAAGATGTGAAATCCCAGGG
>Ga0308159_1002688_pt1 | contig 19809 bp, 17 predicted proteins | sample PhyCR1_FD_201040 | JGI IMG/M metagenome (GOLD analysis project Ga0308159, IMG submission 201040) | Phyllosphere microbial communities from UC Gill Tract Community Farm, Albany, California, United States - DLSLC.R1 | ecosystem: Host-associated > Plants > Phyllosphere > Unclassified | place: USA... | reverse complement strand
GTGAGATCGTCGGCTTCGTCGGCTCCGGTCCGGCACGCGACGACGACGCTCCCCGCGAGCGCGAGCTGTACTTCATCTACCTGCTCGATGCGTACCACGGCACCGGCATCGGCCAGCAGCTGTTCGACGCCGCGATCTCCGGCGGCGAGGGCGCGTACCTGTGGGTCGCGGACGACAACCCGCGCGCGCACCGGTTCTACCAGCGCAACGGCTTCGCCCTCGACGGTGCCTCGCACACCGAGCCCTTCCTCGGTGAGGAGCTCACCGAGGTGCGCTTCGTCCGCTGACGTGCTGCAGATCTGGGCCCTCGACGGCATCCGCGAGATCACTCCGGGCGATGACCTCGTCCGGGTGATCCTGGATGCCGTCTCTCCGCGCCCGGACGACGACGGGGCCCTGCGCGACGGCGACATCGTCGTGGTCACGAGCAAGATCGTGTCGAAGGCCGAGGGACGCATCATCCGCGCCGACGACCGCGAGGACGCCATCACGCGCGAGACCGTGCGTCTCGTGGCATCCCGCACCTCCCCCACAGGGCACGTCACGCGGATCGTCGAGAACCCGCTCGGCATCGTCTCTGCCGCCGCCGGGGTCGACGCGAGCAACACCCCCGAGGGCACCGTGCTGCTACTGCCCGTCGACCCCGACGCCTCGGCCCGCGCCCTCGCGACGGGACTGCGCGCCGCGACCGGAGCGCACGTGGGGGTGATCGTCACCGACACCCTCGGGCGAGCGTGGCGCGAGGGCCAGACCGATCACGCGATCGGAGCCGGCGGCATCCACGTCTTCGAAGACCTCCGCGGGACGACGGATGCCGAGGGCCGCCCCCTCGTGGTGACCCTGCCCTGCGTCGCCGACGAGATCGCCGCCGCCACCGACCTCGTCAAGGGCAAGGCCGCGCGCCGGCCGGTCGCGATCGTGCGCGGGCGTGGGGACCTGGTGGGCGACCTCGACCTGCCCGGCGCCCGCTCGATCGTGCGCGACCCCGCGCGCGACATGTTCCGCCAGGGCGCCGACGAGGCGTACGCCGAGGGCTTCGCCGCGGGGCGAGCCGACGCGGGCTGAGCGCGCGGGTTACCGGGCAGGGGTCGTGGCGCGGTCGCGTCGGCGAGGTCACCCCGGCTCGGGCGCACCGCACCGACCGGTCGAGCGGCACCTGCGGCCCCCGCGAGCCGGAGCACTCCGTCAGCGCACCCCGCGGGCCGCGAGGGCTTCGCCGACCTGATCGGCGTGGCGCAGCGCGAGCACGAGGAACGGCAGGACCGCGACGCCGAGCGCCGGGCGCACACCCCGCGCCCGCTGCGCCTCGCGCACCTCTGCGGCCAGTCGCGCCAGCACGGGGATCGTCGTCATCGTTACCGCGAGCAGCAGCGCCGTGCGCTCGGCATCCACTCCGATCCTCCTCAGCGGGGCGAGTCCGCGCTCGAGGGCGTCGAGCATCGCCTCCGCCCGCGTCGTCAGCGGCAGCAACGCCGCGACGAGCAGAGCCGCCGCCACACGCGCCGTGTTCGCGACGGCGGGCTCGACGCCGAGGAAGATCAGCTGCCCCGCGGCCGTGACGACGACGACCCAGCGCAGGGCCCACGCCTGCCGCCAGAACTCCCGCGCCCCGACGCCCGAGGCCACGACGCACGTCAGCGCGACCGCCACCGAGACCCCCGCGGCCCACAGGGTGGTCGGCAGCATCGCGATGGCGAGGGCGATCGCGGCCACCGCAAGCATCTTCGGACCTGCGGGGAGGCGATGCACGATCCCGGTCTCGGGGCGGGAGCCGCTCAGCATGCCAGCGACTCCTCGTACCGGTCGACCACCCGGGATGCCGCGCCCGCGGCGACCACGCGACCGTCGGCGAACAGCACGGCCGCGTCGCACCGTCGAGCGAGGGCGAGATCGTGCGTGATCACGAGGGCGCGGTGCGAACCGTCACCGAGCAGATGGTCGGCGATCCGGCGGGCGTTCCGGGCGTCGAGGAAGGCGGTGGGCTCGTCGGCGACGACCAGCGCGGGGTTCCGCACGAAGGCACCGCAGAGAGCGAGGAGCTGCTTCTGCCCGCCCGACAGGTCGGATGCCGGGCGGTCGGCGAACTGGGCCAGACCGAACCGTTCCAGAGCGGCGCCCACGCGCGCGGCGCGCTCGCCCCGCGCGAGTCGTTCGGGCCGGAGCGAGAAGGCGACGTCGTCGGCGACGACCGGCATGACGATCTGGGCGTCGGGATTGCTCAGCACGAGGGCCACACGACGACGGTGGGCCGCGGCGTCCCGATTCGGGTCCTGGTCGAGCACCTCGAGCGAGCCCCGGGCACGCGGCACGAGACCGGCGACGACCCGGGCGAAGGTCGACTTGCCCGAGCCGTTGTCGCCCACCACGGCGATGGTGCGCGCATCGAGATCGAGGGTGACGTCGTTCAGGACCGCCCGACCGTCGAGGCTGACGGTCAGGTGCGAGCAGCGAAGCGTCATCGCACGACCTCGAAGACCGCCGCGATACCGAGTCCCCCGCCGACCGACGCGGCGGCCAGTCCGAGCGTCCCGTCCGCGGCCCCCGCACGCACCAGTCGGGCGAACAGTCGCACCACCGCGACGGCCCCGCTCGCGCCCCACGGGTGCCCGAGAGCGAGCGCCCCGCCGTCAGCACAGACGCGCGGGTCATCGTCACGGAGCCCGACGCGCGACAGCACGGCGATGCTCTGCGCGGCGAACGCTTCGACGAGCTCGATCGCGGCGAGGTCCCGCGCGCCGAGGCCCGTCCGTGCGAGCACCGCGGCGATGGCGGGAGCCGCCCCGAGACCCGGCAGAGCCGGATCGCTCCCGGTGATCACGGCAGCGCGAAGGGCGAGGCCGGGGCCGGCACCCGCCGGGGCGACCATCACAGCCGCCGCTCCATCTCCGATCCGGGTCGAGGATCCGGCCGTCACCGTGCCTCCGTTCACGAGAGGGACGAGTCTTCGCAACACCCGAGGGGGCACCCCGGCCCCCTCGTCGCGGGTCAGTCCGCCCACCGGGACGATCTCGGCCCGGAACCTCCCCTCCGCGTCGGCGTCCACGGCGCGCGCGTGACTGCGGCCCGCGAAGGCGTCCTGACGCTCGCGGGTGAGCCCGTCGTGGCGCGCCAAGTCGTCGGCGGCCCGCACCATGTCGGGGTCGGCGAAGCCCGCCGGAGCGAAGGGGGCACGCGTGTACGGCACCCCCGCGAGCGCGCGCAGCGGCGCGGTCGACGCGCTCTCCACCCCACCCGCAACGCGCGCGATCCCGTCCACGCGCACCGCGTTCGCGGCATCCACGATCGCCGCCAGCCCGCTACCGCACTGCCGGTCGACGGTGCCGCCGGGCACGTGCGGACCCAACCCGGCCGCGAGAGCGGCGAGACGTCCGACGTTCCCGCCCGGCCCGGTGCAGTTGCCCATCACCACGTCGGCGATCGGAGGGTGTCGAGCATCGCCCGCGACCGCCGACACCACTGCAGCGCTCAGCGCGGTGACGTCCTGGTGGCAGAGCCCGCGTCCCCGCAGGGCGAGAGGCGTGCGGCGTGCCGCGACGATCACCGGGTCACCCACGATCCCGTCCCGTCCCGGCCGCGAGCCGCTCCACGTCGGCGCGCGCGGGCTTGCCCGACAGTGTGCGCGGGATCGTGCCGAAGAACCACCGCCGCGGTCGGTGGGCGGGGGCGAGCCGGGCGGCCGCCTCCCGGCGCAGATCGTCGGGGCCGGCCCCCTCCACCTCGACGAACGCGGCGATGAGCGCACCGACACCGGGGCGCGGCATGCCGAACACGACGGCATCCCGCACTCCGGGGATGCCGCGCAGCGCCGCCTCGACCTCGTCAGGGACGACCGTCGCCGACGCGCTGAGGAGTGCCCCGTCTCGCCGCCCACGCAGGTGCAGGCCCCCGTCCCTCACCTCGGCGCGGTCGCCCACGGTGGCCCACCCGTCCGCGCGCTCGAAGGGGCCGCCCGCGCCCAGATACCCGAGGGCCACGAAAGGCGAACGCACCCACACCTCGCCGCCTCGCACATCGAGCTCGACACCGGGGAAGGCCCGAAGCCCCTCGCCCGAGTCGATCGCGACGAAGGACAGCTCCGCGGCACCGTAGTACGACACGACCTCCACACCCGCGATCGCGGCTCGCGCGCGCAGAGCCGGGTCGAGGTGCGACCCGCCGACCAGCGCGCGGCGCGGAGCCCCACCGGCATCCAGAAGCGCGCGCAGGCCCTGAGGGGTCGCGTGAACGCACGTCGCGTCGGAGTCGACCCCCAGAACGGGGCGGGGACCGCCGGCGAGCGCGTGCGCGAGGGAGAAGAGCGTCAGGGATGCCGCCGGCGGAGCAGGCAGCACGATCGCATCGTCCGGCCCCGCGTCGAGGAGCGCCGCAACGGTCGCGAACGACGAGCTCCACGATGTGGCCGTGCGCAGCACCACGCGCGGGGCGCCGCGGCTTCCCGAGGTGAGCGTCGCCCAGGCCGCGTCGGCGGGCACCTCGCCCTCTCGGATCAGCGCCTCGACGTCGTGGCGCTGCGCGGCACTCCATCGGGGATCGGCGACCAGCACGGCTCGCCCGGCCGCACGGACCTCGGCGATGCGATCGAGAAGCCCGGGTGCGTCACCGTCGACGACGGTGATCACGCGGAGACGGCCTCCGGTGCGTGCGCGCTGAGCCTCCACGTGCGGCGGAAGCCCCGCGGGTAGGCCCGGATGAGCGCGGCGACGATCGCGGTCGCCACCGCCGCCTTCAGCAGGTCGCCGGGAAGGAACACGAGGCTCGTCAGGGCGGTCTCGCCGAGGGGAAGCCGCGTCACGAGGCTCTGCACCGGGATTCCGACCGCGTAGATCGCCACGACGCCACCCGCGACCATCGCGAGAGCCGTCCGCCAGAGCACGGGCCGCCGACCGCCCGCGTGCACCAGCATGCCGATGACCGCCGCCCCCAGGATCCAGCCGAGTGCGTACCCCGCGCTCGGCCCGAAGAACACTGCGATGCCGCCACGACCGCCGGCGAGCAGCGGGAGCCCGACCGCGACCAGGGCGAGCAGCACGGTGACCGAGAGCGCCCCGAGCACCGGGCCCAGCACGGCGCCGGCGAGCATCACCCCCAGCGTCTGGGCGGTGATCGGTACGCCGCCGAACACCGGGAAGCCGCCGGGCAGCCCCAGCACGGCGATGAGCGCGGCGAAGACGGCGACGCGGGCGAGGTCGGTGGCGTCGAGGGTGCGTGTCACGAGGAGGCCTTCCTGAACGATGTTCACTTGAACGGCGTTCACTATACTCATTCGCATGGCACCCCGAGGGCATACGGCCGACGACGTCGCGCGCACCGCGCTGCGGATCCTCGACGACCACGGCCTTCCCGATCTCACGATGAGACGTCTCGCGACCGCCCTCGACGTGCAGGCGAGCGCCCTCTACTGGCACTTCCCGAACAAGCAGTCCCTGCTCGCCGAGCTCTCCGACCGGATCGTCGGGCGCATGGCATCCGGCCCCTCCGTCGATCTCGTGGCAGAGGCCCGTACCCTGCGCGAGGCGCTCTTGGCCTACCGCGACGGCGCCGAAGTGGTCTCGAGCACGTTAGCCATGGGACTGGGCTCATCGCTGCCGCACGACCGACTCGCGGCGACCGTGGCCGCCGGGGGATTCGACGACGAGACCGCCCGCCGCGTCGCGACCACGGTGCTGCACTACGTGCTCGGCTTCGTGTGGCACGAGCAGCAGCGCCTGCAGTACGACAGCGCGGGCGCTCGCGAGGGCGCGGCGGGCGGACTCGCCGACGATGACTTCGCCTCGGGGCTGGACCTCATCGCCGCGGGGTTGCGGGCGCGCGGACGCGTCTGACGCGCCCGTGCTGCGGCGGCTCGGCGCCGGTGCGGACGTTCGACGGGCACGGACGCCGAGTTCACCCACGTTGACCGAGATGACTCGCAATATCGGGCAATCCCGCGTGATCTCGCGCAACGCGGGTCATCTCGACGGGCTACGCCGCTTGGCGGTGCCGCAGCCCGGCGGTGCGGGCAGGACCCGCGACGGCCTCAGCGCTGCTTGACCTCGCCGAACAGGCGCGCGATCGGTACGAGCACCGCCGGCCGCGCCGCCACCCAGGCCGCGGCCATCACGACGAGTGAGGCCGCGAAGATGAGCAGACCGGTCGGGTCGCTCGTGTACGCGGCGGGGTCTTCCGAGCCGCGCGCGGCGTACATGTGGTTGAGGTTGCGCAGGGCCCCGGTGGCCAGCACGAGAGTGACGTGCACGACGATGAACGCGACGAAGAAGAGCATCGTGGGGAAGTGCACCTTGCGCGCCCACTCGATCGGGTAGAGCTTGTCGAGCTTCTCGGCGTCCTTGGGCCACACCCCCGACAGGCGCACGCCGCTGACGATCGCGAGGGGCGCGGCGACGAAGGTGATCGCGAAGTACGACAGCTGCTGCAGGCTGTTGTAGTTGACCCACCCGTTCTCGGTCGGCCAGTCGAGAGAGGCGTACTGCAGGGCAGCCGACAGCGCGTTGGGGAAGACCTCCCACGAGGTAGGAACGATCCGCATCCACTGCCCCGTGGCGAACAGCAGCACGACGAAGACCACGCCGTTGGCGATCCACAGGATGTCGAGCGCCTGGTGGAACCACAGCGCCAGGCTGATCCGCCGCTTCTTGTTGTTCCGCGGCGACCAGAACGCGGCCGGTCGCTTCTCGCGCCGCACCTGCCACCCGGTGCGGATGATCAGCAGTAGGAAGAAGCTGTTGAGGAAGTGCGACCAGTTCAGCCAGGCCGGAAGACCCACGGGCGCCGACGCGGGCAGGTGGTACTCGCCGGGGAATGCCGCGAGGAACTCCCGCCCGGGCCCGATCGCGAGCACGAAGCGCGCGATCAGCACGGCGATGCCGACGAGAGCCAGCGCGAAGACACCGAGCACCGCGGTCGCGCCGAGCAGCTGCACGGGCGAGAAGTCGGCGAGGCGCGTCTGCGCCCCGGCACGCGGGGGGGCAGTCGGGCGCTTCTGCGCGGGGGCGGGCATCGTCACGCGGTTGCGGGCCGAGGCTCCCGGCCAGACCGTCCGCGGCACGGTGAGCGGTGGGCGCGGGGATGCCACGGCGTCGTTCGCCGACGCGGTGGGGCTCTCGTCATGCCCGTCGATCGAAGCAGCGGACGCCGCCACCGTCTCGCCGGAACGCGCCGCCGTCCCGGCTTCCGCGCCGGAGTCGGTTCCGTTCACCGTCGCGAGCGCCGGCGTCTCGGCATCCGCTCCGGAATCGGGGGCGCTCACCGACATCGGACGAACGGGCTCGACGTCTCCGGTTCCGGCCCGATTCTCCTCTTCGGCAGCGGCGGCCTGCGCGGCGGGGGGCGGAACGGCGGATGCCGGCGGCCAGGGCTCTCCGCCGGGCTCGCGCGGGAGCCCCCGACGCGCGCCGGTCGACTCCTCGCCCGCCGGGGTCGCGGCATCCGATCCAGGACCGGACGCGTGGGCATTCCGGGCCTCGGCTCCGGATCCGCTCGCCGTCACGGGCGCCGGGCTGCCGGCATCCGCGCTCGAATCGGATCCATTCACCGGGATCGGGCGTGCGGGCTCGGTCGATCCGATCCCGGCGCGATTCTCCGACGCCGCTGCGACACCAGGACGCGCCGCGGTGGGCGGAACGGCGGATGCCGGCGGCCACGGTTCCCCGCCGGGCTCGCGCGGCAGCCCGCGCCGCACACTGCCCGCCGGAGCATCCGCCACGGCCGGCGCAGGAGAGGCTGGCACCTCGGCTGCAGGCGACCCGGGAGCGGGGGACGTCTCTTCCTCGGGCGAGGCAGGAGTGGCCGGCGCGGCAGCGGGCGTCACCGGTTCGGACGGCTGCACCGGATGCACGCCCACGGGCGCCTCGGGGGCGAATCCGTCGCGCGGATCCGTATCCGTCGCGCTTGCATCCGTGCCCTCAGCCCCGTCACCGGGCGCGTCCGAGGCCGCGGGCGGCCAGGGCTCCCCGCCGGGGGTGCGCGGCAGCCCGCGTCGCGGGGTGCGGGGTGTGGACGCCATCTACTCTCGGGAGGACTTCTTCTGGGCGGTGAGCGCGCTGATGAGCTGCGGGACGACGGTGAACAGATCTCCGACGATACCGAAGTCGGCGATCTCGAAGATGGGGGCTTCCGGGTTCTTGTCGATCGCGACGATCGTGCGCGCGGTCTGCATGCCCGCGCGGTGCTGGATGGCCCCCGAGATGCCGAGCGCCACGTACAACCGCGGCGATACCGTCACCCCGGTCTGCCCGACCTGCGCGGCGGCGGGCACGTAGCCCGCGTCGACCGCGGCCCGCGAGGCGCCGACGGCGGCACCGAGCGCATCGGCGAGCTGCTCGACGAGCGCGAAGTCCTCGCGCGAGCCCACGCCACGACCGCCGGCGACGACGGCCGCGGCACCGCGCAGCTCGGGTCGCGACGAGGCGACAGCGGTCTCGGCGAACCCTTCGACGCGGGCGTGGGGGGTTCCGGATGCCGCGACCTCGAGGCTCTCGACCACGAGCGGTCGCGCGTCGAGACGCGCCTCGACGGAGCCGGGGCGAAGGGTCGCGGCGAGGGGGCCGAAGGTGGGAGCCCCGTCGACGGTGAAGGCGCCGCCGAAGGCCGCGTGGTGGGCGAGCACTCCGAGCTCGTCGCGGTCCACTCCCACGACGTCGGTGGCGAGGGGCATGCGCAGGCGCGCGGCCAGCCGCGCGAGAGCATCGCGCGACTCGACGGCATGCGAGGCGAGCACGAGGTCGGGCCTCTCTTTCACCACCGCCGCGGCGAGCGCGTCGACGACCGGACCGGTCAGCGCATCGGCCTCGGTGACGGCGGTGAGCACGCGCGTCGCGCCGAGCTCCGCCGCCTCGGCAGAGGCCCGCTCGAGCGCATCGGACGTGGAGGCGACCAGAGCGACGGGGTCTCCGACGGTCGCGGCGGCGGCGAGCAGGCCCGGAGCGGAGGCGGCCAGCGCCCCGCCGGGCAGCACCTCGAGCAGCACCAGGGCGGTGGTCATCACGCCACCCCCTCGGCCACGAGGAAGGCCGCGAGCTTCTCGCCCGCATCCCCCTCGTCGACGATCTTCGTGCCGGACGCGCGCGGTGGCCTCTCGGCGACGGACAGCATGATGTACCGAGCGACCGCGGGGTCGTCGACCTCGACGCCGAGCTCGGCGGCATCCAGGGTCTCGTACGGCTTCTTCTTGGCCGCCATGATCCCCTTGAAGGTCGTGAACCGCCCCTCGGGCATCGCCTCGGTGATCGACACGACGGCCGGAAGCGCGGCCGAGACCCGCATGGTTCCCGCGTCACTGACGCGGTCGCCGGAGACGGCATCGTCGGACACCTCGAGACTCGACAGGGCCGTGAGCTGCGGAACTCCGAGCAGCTCCGCGACCATCGCCGGCAGCACGCCCCCTCCCCCGTCGGTGGACAGGTTGCCCGCGATGACGAGGTCGAACCCCGTGCGGCGGATGGCCGCGGCGAGCACCTCGGCGGTGAGCACGAGATCCGCGCCGCGCAGGCTGTCGTCGGCGACGTGCACCGCCGAGGTCGCCCCCATCGCGAGGGCCTTGCGCACGGTCGCCGCCGCCGAGGCCGGCGCCATGGTGACCACCACGACCTCGGTGCCGGCGTGACCGTCGGCGTACGCGAGGGCGGCCTCGACCGCGCGCTCGTCGATCTCGTCGAGCACCGCGGCAGCGCTCGCGCGATCGGTCAGCCCGGTCTCGAGGTCGAGGCGGCGCTCGCCCCAGGTGTCGGGCACTTCTTTGATCAGGACCACGATCTTCATCGACGGGGCTCCTTCGGTGAGGGGGCGGATGCCGCGACGTCACGGCAACGGGAGAGTTCGGGGCGCACGGGACTGGACGACCCGCACCGCGAACGCCAGGTCCCTGGGCCTGTCGAAGGGACCGGAAGCCGCGTACCCGAGCCGCACGACCGGTACCGTGAATCGCGAGGAGGACCGATGACGCGACGACTGCCCGTCGACCCGATCGCCGAAGCGAAGCGCCAGTGGCTCGCGCACGGGTGGGACGACGCCGCCGACGGTATGACCGTGGTGACCTCGGTGATCCGCGCGCACCAGCTGCTGATGGCGGCGATCGACCGCGCCCTCAAGCCCTTCGACCTGTCGTTCTCGCGCTTCGAGATGTTGCGGTTGCTCGCCTTCACACGAGAGGGGCGGATGCCGATGGCCAGCGCCATCGCGCGGCTGCAGGTGCACCCGACGAGCGTCACCAACACGGTCGAGCGCCTCGCGCGCGACGGGTACGTGACGCGCGAGCCGCACCCGACCGACGGCCGCGCGGCGCTGCTCGCGCTCACCGACGAGGGGCGGCAGCGAGTCGATGAGGCCACCGACGCGCTGAACATCGTGTTCGCCGACCTCGGGCTCGATGGCGACGATGCGACGGCGCTCGTGCGGATCATCGCGCGCTTCCGCAAGGGTGCGGGCGACTTCGCCGACCCGGCGCCCGTGCCCGATCCGCTCTGAGTCGGCGCGATCCGTAGCGCCGCGCTCCGCGATGAGCGCGGGCGGGCAGGCGACAGCGCACCGCCGCGGGCGTTCTCACCCACGGCTCGCTCCCGCCACCCGCGCCCGCTCATCGGTGCGTGAACGACGGCGCGCGCTTCTCGCGGAACGCCGCCATCCCCTCTTTCTGATCGGCGGTGTCGAACAGGGCCGCGAAAGCCTGACGCTCGAACCGCACGCCCTCGGCGAGGGTCGACTCCAGCGCGACGTCGAGCGCCGCCTTCGCCGCGTACAGCGCGGGCAACGGCTTCTCGGCGATCGTCTGCGCGACCTTCTCGACCTCGTCGAGCAGCTCGGCCGCCGGCACGACCCGCGAGACGAGACCCGCCCGTTCGGCCTCGGAGGCGTCGATCATGCGGCCGGTCAGCACGAGCTCGGCCGCCTTGTAGTACCCCAGGGCGCGCACGAGTCGCTGCGTTCCGCCCATGCCGGGGATCACGCCCAACTGCACCTCGGGCTGCCCGAACTTCGCCCGGTCGGAGGCCAGGATCACGTCGCACATGAGGGCGAGCTCGCATCCGCCGCCCAGCGCGTACCCCGACACCGCGGCGATCACCGGGGTGCGCACGGCCGCGAACCGCGCCCAGGCGCCGAAGTGATCGGTGAGCATCATGTCGAGACCGGACTTCTGCTCCATCTCTTTGATGTCGGCGCCCGCGGCGAAAGCCTTTTCGCTGCCGGTCACCACGATCGCCCCGACGCCCTCGTCGAGGTCGAAGGCCTCGGCGGCGGCGACCACGTCGCGCATCGACTGCGTGTTGAGGGCGTTGAGCGCCTCGGGGCGGTCGAGGAAGATCCACCCCACGCGGCCCCGTTGCTCGACGCGGATGGTCTCGTATCCGGCATCCGGTTCGGTCATGATGACTCCCGTCGTCTCGAAAGGTGGTCGCAGCGGCTTCTCCCGCTACCGAATGCTCGCACGCCCCACCGACATGGATCGAGGGTCTTGCCGCGCCGCGTCGGCGTCAGCGCTGTTCGCGGCGGCAAGGGACCCATTCGAGGCGGATGCTGCGGCTCGGGACGGGACACTCACGCCTCGAGCGGCGGAATCCGCCCCGAACGCACGAGAGGAAACCTCACGCCGCAAGCACGCTACGGCCGACGATGAGCCGCATGATCTCGTTGGTCCCCTCGAGGATCTGGTGCACGCGCAGATCGCGCACGACCTTCTCGATGCCGTAGTCCTGCAGATAGCCGTAGCCGCCGTGCAGCTGCAGCGCCTCGTTGGCGACGCGAAAGCCGACGTCGGTCGCGAACCGCTTCGCCATGGCGCACCGGGTCGCGGCATCCGGAGTCTTCGCATCGAGAGCGGTCGCCGCATCGCGCACGAGCAGTCGGGCAGCTTCGAGCTCGGTCGCCATGTCGGCCACCGCGAACACGACCGCCTGCTTCTCGGCGAGGGCCTCGCCGAACGTGAAACGCTCGTGCACGTAGGCGATCGCGCGGTCGAGCGCCCAGCGCGCCCCGCCGATCGAGCACGTGGCGATGTTGAGGCGGCCGCCGTTGAGGGCGTTCATCGCGATCGAGAAGCCGCGCCCCTCGCCACCGAGCAGGTTCTCGGCGGGAACGCGCACCTCATCGAGGATCACGGGGCGGGTGGGCTGGGCGTTCCAGCCCATCTTCTTCTCGTTCGGTCCGAACGACAGTCCCTCGGCGTCGGCGGGCACGAGGAAGGCGCTGATCCCGCGCGCTCCGGGCTCCCCCGTGCGGGCCATGACGACGTAGACCGACGCCTCGCCGGCGCCCGAGATGAACTGCTTGACCCCCGTCAGCACATACGTGTCGCCGTGCCGGATGGCCGAGGTGGTGATGGCCGCGGCATCCGACCCCGCGCCGGGCTCGGTGAGGCAGTAGGCACCGAGATCGTCCATGGCCACCAGCGACGGCAGCCACCGCTCGCGCTGGGCGGCGGTGCCGTAGGTATCGATCATCCACGCCACCATGTTGTGGATGGTGATGTAGGCCGTGACCGTCGGGTCGCCGTAGGCGAGCTCCTCGAAGATCGCCACCGCATCGGCACGCGACAGCCCGGCGCCGCCCACGTCCTCGTTGACGTAGACGCCGCCGAGGCCCAGCTCCCCCGCGCGGCGCAGCACGTCGCGGGGGAAGTGCTTCTCGGCATCCCATTCGAGGGTGTGCGGGGCGAACTCGGTCGCGGCGAAGTCGCGCACCGCGCCGAGGATCGCGTCGCGCTCGTCGGAACTCAGGGTGCCGGTCGACGGGGCGTCGAGCGCGGGAGCAGGGGTGGTGTCCATGCGGCTCTCCTTCGGAAGGCGACGGCGTCGTCGCTTCCGTCAGAATACCTGGACGTCCTACTAATTGATAGAGGTACCGACTACGAAGCGGAGACGCCGAAGAGGGCACCGACCGCGTAGGTCGCGGCGAGCGCGAGCGCCCCGCCGATCACCGTGCGCAGCACCGCTCGACCGCGCCGCGCCCCGCCGAGCACGGCCGCGACGTACCCCGTGATCGCGAGCGCGATCAGCACGGCGACGAAGGTGAGCGGCACGCGGATCTCGACCGGCGCGAGCAGGATCGTCGCGAGCGGCAGCAGGGCGCCGATCGTGAAGGCGACCGCCGAGGCGAAGGCCGCAGCCCACGGGCTCACGACGTCTTCGGCGTCGATGTTGAGCTCGACCGAGAGATGGGCCTTGAGGGCGTCGGATGCCGTCAGCTCGTTCGCCACGCGCGTCGCGGTGTCTCGCGAGAGTCCCCGGGCCTCGTACATACCCACGAGCTCGGCGAGCTCGGCCTCGGGATCTTCGGCGAGCTCGCGCTTCTCCTTCTGGATGAGGGCGTGCTCGCTGTCGCGCTGGCTCGAGACCGAGACATATTCGCCGAGCGCCATCGAGATGGCGCCACCGACGAGAGCGGCGAGGCCGGCGATGAGCACGGGACCGGTGTCGCTCGTGGCCCCCGCGACACCGACCACGACCGCAGCCGTCGAGACGATGCCGTCGTTCGCGCCGAGCACCCCGGCGCGCAACCAGTTGAGACGCTGGGAAAGCCCCTGGCGGTGCGGCTCGTCGGGGTGCGCACCGGGGGTCGCCGCCGAAACGTCCTCACTCATGGGATGAGCGTAGGTCAGCCAGAGGTCGCGGAGGACCCCCGCCGTCACGTTCCCTCCCCGTTCACCGGGTCGTCACGAACTCCAGGCAAAATCCACAAGATCGCGCCGCCCGCGCGGATCGCCATCCCCACCCGAACCCGAGGACACAGCCATGCCTTCGACCTTCCTCCGCCGCGCCGCCGCGTTCACCGCGACGACCGCGGCGGTGTGCGCTCTCGCCCTGTCGAGCGCCACCGCGGCCTCCGCCGCGATCGTCTCCCAGCCCGTCTCGAACAGCGCCGCGGGTGCCGCCCTGTCGGTCACCCCGGTCGGCTCCTACGACACCGGCGTCTACAACAAGTCCGCGGCCGAGATCGTTCAGCCCTACCGCGACCGCCTCTTCGTCGTCAACGCGCAGGCCGGCACCGTGACGGCGCTCGACAACAGCGACCCGACCAAGCCCGTCAAGCTCTTCGACATCTCCTCGACCGGTGTCGCCAACTCGGTCGCCGTCCGCGACGACGGCCTCGGCGTCATCGCCTTCGAAGCCACCACGAAGACCGACCCCGGTCACCTCGTCTTCTTCGACGCCAACAAGACGGATGCCGCGAGCGCGAAGCTCGGCGAGGTCACCGTCGGCGCTCTTCCCGACATGGTGACCTTCTCGAAGGACGGCTCCTACGCCGTCGTCGCCAACGAGGGCGAGCCCGCGGCGGACTTCTCCGTCGACCCCGAGGGCTCGGTCAGCGTCATCGCCCTGTCTTCCGCTCTCGCGGCCCCCGCGCAGAGCGCCGTCAAGACCGCCGGGTTCCGCGCCTTCGAGCCGGGCGGCAGCAAGACGCTGGACCCCAAGGTGCGCATCTTCGGCCCCGACGTCGCCGCCCCGGGTCAGGATGCCGCGACCCTGTCGACCAACCGCGTCTCGCGCAACCTCGAGCCCGAGTACATCACCACCGACGGCACGGTGGCTTACGTCACCCTGCAGGAGAATAACGCCGTCGCGACGGTGGATCTGACGAAGGCCGAGGTGACCGGCATCCTGCCCCTGGGCTACAAGGACTGGAGCACCGTCGGACTCGACCCGAGCGACAAGGACGGCAAGATCGACATCCGCACGGTCAAGGGCCTGAAGGGTCTGTACATGCCGGACGGGATCGCGTCGTACTCGGCGACCGCCAACGGCAAAGCGACGACCTACCTCGTCACCGCCAATGAGGGCGACGGGCGCAAGTGGGGCTCGTTCGACGACGAGGCCCGCGTGAAAGACCTCGGCAAGAACGGCCTCGGCGCGGTCTGCGCCACCTCGCCGCTGGCGGGCCACTCGGCCGAGGCGGACCTGGGCCGGCTGAAGGTCGTCACCGACCTCGGCAAGACCGCCGACGGCTGCTACAGCGAGCTGTACGCGTACGGCGGGCGCTCGTTCTCGATCTGGGACACGAAGGGCGCCCTCGTCTTCGACTCGGGCGACCAGTTCGAGCAGAAGCTCAAGGACGTCGCTCCGCAGCTGTTCAATGTCTCGAACGACAACAACACCGTCGACGACCGCAGCGACGACAAGGGCCCCGAGCCCGAGAACGTCACGATCGGTGTGGTCGACGGGCGCACCTACGCTTTCATCGGTCTCGAGCGCGCGGGTGGCGTGATGGTCTACGACATCACCGACCCGACCAAGGCGACCTACGTCACGTACGTCAACAACCGCGACGCCTCCGCCGACGTCACGACGGCCGCCGCCGGCGACCTCGGCCCCGAGGGCATCGCCTTCGTCTCGGCCCTGCGCTCGCCCACCGGCGTGCCCCTACTGGTCACCGGCAACGAGGTCTCGGGCACCACCACCGTGTTCGAGGTCCGCCCGACGCAGCCGAAGACGCCCGACCTGCAGATCCTCACGATCAACGACTTCCACGGTCGCCTGCTGCAGGAGACCGGGGGCGTGGCGGGCGCCGGAGTGCTCGCGGGGGCGGTCGAGAAGTACCGCCAGCAGAACCCGAACACGCTGTTCGTGTCGGCGGGTGACAACATCGGCGCGAGCGCCTTCGAGTCGTTCATCGATCAGGACACCCCCACGATCAAGGCCCTGAAGGCCGCGACGCTCGATGTCAGCGCGGTGGGCAACCACGAGTTCGACCGCGGCTTCGCCGACCTCACCGATCGGGTCATCCCGGCCTACGGCAACAACTCGGGAGCCTTCAGCGACTTCGCCCTCGGGGCGAACGTGTACAACAAGGGCACCAAGACCCCCGTCCTGAAGCCGTACACGATCAGGCAGGTCGGCAACACGAAGGTCGCATTCGTCGGCACTGTGACGCCCCAGACCGCGGGCATGGTCGACCCGTCGAAGATCGCCACGATCGAGTTCGGCGACGAAACCGAGGCCATCAACCGCGAGGCGAAGAACGCCCGCGCGGCGGGTGCCGACATCGTCATCGTCCTCGTCCACGACGGTTCCGAAAGCACGAACTGCACCACGATCGCGACCGAGACGACCGACTTCGGCGCCGTCGTCCGCGGCGCCTCGGCCGATGTGAACGCGATCGTCTCGGCGCACACGCACCAGAAGTACTCGTGCACCATCGGCGGTCGCTCGGTCATCCAGACCGGCTCGTACGGCACGAACCTGGGCACGCTCGACATCGATCTGAAGACCGACGGCACGCTCGCCTCGATCACCCCCGGGGTGCGCGCGCTGCTCGACCCCGCGGTGACGCAGTACATCGCCTATCCGCAGGCGGCGACGGCGAAGATCGTGGCCGAGGCCAAGGCCACCGCCGATACGAAGGGCAAGGTCGAGGTCGGCACCATCACCGCCGACATCACGCGCGCGAAGAACACCTCGGGCGGCGAGGATCGCGGCGCGTACTCGACCCTCGGCAACACCGTGGCCGACGTGTACCTCTGGGCGACGAGCGAGAACCCCTCGTTCAACGGACAGGACGCACAGATCGCGTTCATGAACCCCGGTGGCCTGCGCGCCGACCTGCTGTACGGCTCCGACAACGGCTCGGTCTCGTACCGCGAGGCGGCGAACGTGCAGCCCTTCGGCAACACCCTGGTGACCCTCTCGCTCACGGGGGCCCAGCTGAAGCAGGTGCTCGAGCAGCAGTGGCAGCCCTCGGGTGCCGCGCGCCCCGTGCTCGCTCTGGGCGTCTCGAAGGGCTTCACCTTCGAGTACGACCCGAACGCGGCCACGGGGGCGCACATCCGGTCGGTCCAGCTGAACGGAAAGGCGATCGACGACACGGCGTCGTACCGCGTCGTGACCAACTCGTTCCTGGCGGCCGGCGGCGACAACTTCACCGCCTTCGCACAGGGCGCGAGCAAGGCCGACTCGGGTCAGATCGACCTGCAGGCCACGGTCGACTTCTTCACCGCCAAGAAGAGCATCGCCCCGTCGCCGCTGGGACGGGCATACCTGATCGGTTCGGCCCCCGTGGACGAGGGAACCTCCACGCCGACCCCGACGACGAGCCCCACCGGTCAGCCCGGCGGGACTCCCACGTCGTCGCCGTCGGCCTCGGTCACGGTGAGCCCGAGCGCGACCCGCGTCGAGCAGGGCGGATCGTTCACGGTCACCGTCTCGGGGCTGAACGCCGGCGAACAGCTGACGGCCACGCTGAACAGCACGCCGATCGTCATCACCGGCATCCCGGCCGCCGACGCCTCGGGCACGGTGACTTTCCGGGTGAGGGTGCCCGCGGCTCTCGAGCCCGGGGCGCACACGGTCGTCATCGCGCGCGCGGACGGCACCGTGCTCCCCGCCCTCGCGATCCAGGTCGTCCGGACGGGCAGCCTCGCCGCGACCGGAGCGCAGGGCCCCTGGGGCATCGCCCTCGCGGGCGGCATGCTCGTGGTCGCGGGCGGTCTCGCCTTCGCACTGCGCCGCCGTCGTACGGTCTGACGCATCACGCTGGAACGGCCCTCACCCCTCGGGGTGGGGGCCGTTTCCCGTCGCGCGAGTCGCCAGATTTTGTCGCTTCGATCCCCGCACAAGCGACAGAATCTGGCGACTCACGCCGCAGCTCCGGTCAGGCGCGCAGCACCTGGACGTGGACTCCGGATGCCGCCGACTCGACGCGCCAGACCTGACCACTGCCTCGGACGGCCGGGGCAGCCTGCGCCGACATCACAAGGGCCGTGTGCTCGTCGATCGCCACGCCCTCGGTGACGAGTCCCGCGTCGATCGCGGCGACGAGACGCGACAGGGTCCCCCACTGGGCGGCGTGCACATCGACGGCGAAGTCCAGAAGACCGAGGCCCGGGCGCACCTCGACCTCGTCGAGCTCCTCGGCCGCATCCTCGGAGCCCACCTCGACGCCACGGACACGATATCCGCCGATGAGCGCGGGCCCGGCGGCGATCATCGATCCGGCCGAGAACCCCGCGTACGGGACTCCCTCGCTGACGCGCGCGGTCACGGCATCCCGAATCTTCCCGAAGGCGTTCAGATACGCCGGGGTGAGGCCGCCGCCGACGAAGAGGCCATCGGCCTCGAGCGCCGCGGCGTCGAACAGCTCGCCCTCGACGATCGAGACGACGCGAACCTCCCCCGGCGCGGCGCCCGCCGCCTCGAGCATGGCCCGGTGAAGCGCGATCCGGGGGTCGTCGACGGCCTCGACGACCAGCAGCAGAGCGATGACGGGGGTGCGATCCGCGGCTCGCTGCCGCGCCTCGGCGACGAAAGGACGCAGCAGGTCGCCGCAGCGGTCGACGTCCCGGCCACCGCCGAGCAGGTGAACACTCATGCGCCCAGTATTCCGTGCGCCCTCTGTCGCGTGAGTTGCCCGGATGTGTCACTTCGGCTGGCCCACCGGCGACCGAACGTGGCAACTCGCGCGTGAGGGGTCGTTTTCTGTCGCCTCGAGCGCGGCTGGGCGACAGTTTTTGACCCCTCACGCGCGAGCGCGCGACCGGGTCAGTACCGCCGCAACAACGCGGCGAGGGCCTGGCCGCCGCCGATGCACATCGTCACGACCGCGTACTCGAGGTCGCGGCGCTGCAGGTCGAGGGCCGCGCGCACGGTGAGGATGGCGCCCGTCGCCCCGACGGGGTGGCCGAGGGCGATCGCGCCGCCGTAGGGGTTCACCTTCGCCGGGTCGAGGCCGCCGTCGCGAATCACCGCGACCGCCTGGGCCGCGAAGGCCTCGTTCAGCTCGATCACGTCGACGTCGGCGGGGCTGAGCCCCGTCTGCTCCCACAGCCGCTTCAGGGCGATGACGGGCGCGTAGCCCATGATCTCGGGGTCGACGCCCGCGGTGGTCACCGCCTCGAGGGTCGCAAGGCCCGTCAGCCCGCGCTCGCGCACGTCGTCCTCGCGCATCAGCACGGTCGCCGCGGCCCCGTCGTTGATGCCCGAGGAGTTGCCCGCCGTGACCGAGCCGTCCTTCTCGAACGCGGGCCGAAGCCCCGCCAGGGCCTCCATGGTCGTTCCCGGCCGCGGGTGCTCGTCGGCCGACACCTCGACGGGCGTCCGGCCACCGGTGGTCACGGGCACGATCTCTTCCGCGAAGGCCGCGCGCGCGGCATCCGTCGCCGCCCTGCGCTGACTCTCGACGGCGAAGGCGTCCTGCTCTTCTCGGGAGACGGAGTATCGGGATGCCACGACCTCGGCCGTCGTTCCCATGTGCCGGCCGCTGAAGGGGTCGGTGAGGATCGCGAGCGTGCCGTCGAGCAGGGTCCGGTCGCCGAGGCGGGAGGTGCCGCGGGCGCCGTACTCGAGGAAGGGCGTGCGCGACATGCTCTCGTCGCCCCCGGCCACGGCCACGTCGATGCCGCCCCAGCGCAACTCCTGAGCCGCCGACCAGATCGCCTGCAGGCCCGAGCCGCAGAGGCGGTTCACGGTGAAGGCGGGCACGCGCGTGGGCAGTCCCGCGGCGAGCGCGACGCGGCGCGCGTTGTAGGCGTCGGGGCCGTTCTGGGCGATGCAGCCCATGACCACTTCGTCGACGTCGTCTTTCGCGACGCCGGCGCGACGCAGGGCCTCCGAGACCGCGACCGCACCGAGCTCGTACGCATCGACGCTCGACAGGGCGCCGCCGAACGACCCGATGGGCGTGCGCGCTCCCGAGACGAGGACGATCCTGGGCGCCGACATCAGCCCGCGGCTTCCTCGGGGCGTTCCTGGGCCTCGAGGTCTTCGGCATCCGGAACGTAGCCCTCGATGTGCCGCTCGTCGGCGCCGACGTACTCCGACAGCGGGCGGATCAGCGCGTTCGACGCCTGCTGCTCGCGGATGTGCGCGGTCCAGCCCGTCACGCGCGCCG
>Ga0308159_1002686_pt1 | contig 19814 bp, 15 predicted proteins | sample PhyCR1_FD_201040 | JGI IMG/M metagenome (GOLD analysis project Ga0308159, IMG submission 201040) | Phyllosphere microbial communities from UC Gill Tract Community Farm, Albany, California, United States - DLSLC.R1 | ecosystem: Host-associated > Plants > Phyllosphere > Unclassified | place: USA... | reverse complement strand
CATTTGCAGATTACGATCAACTTTGTACTTTTGCAGCGGAGAGTTGGCAGAGTGGTCGATTGCGGCAGTCTTGAAAACTGTTGACTTGTTAAAGGGTCCGCGGGTTCGAATCCCCCACTCTCCGCAGCATAAATTAGAAACCCTGTAATTAACATTGCAGGGTTTTTTTTTAAATAAAAGCCAATTTCAGCTTACTCTTTAGCTGAAGAAACCAAAGAACTATCAAACCGCACACAGCCAACCTACACAAGAATTACGATTAATGGTAAGCAGTTAGAGATCACGTAAGGAGGATCCTTTGAACCTGAGCGATGGAGTAAGGCTAGCGTCAGAACTGCTAAAAAAGAGAAGATTCGAGAGATAATTAATATTATCAGATATTTATTCAAGATACAGAAAACAAATTGACATTAATGCTTTGAAACGATTTTATAATAGAAGAGTTTATTGGATTATTTAAAATATTTTCATTGTAAATAATGCATATTTTGATCCGATTTCAGCAAGACATATGACATCTAGAAAGAGGGAGAGAAATCATTGTAGGTAGTCAGGTGAAATCACATCCATTAGAATAGTGGGTTTTCTGAAGGCGGATATGATTTATTTAGGAAATTATTTGCAACTTAAACGTTGAAATACAAAAATGCTAAGAATATTCCAATTCATGTATGGTTTCCAAAAAGGTTAAAGATATCATCCAGAATAGCTTTGAACATAACCTAAAGATTGTAACGATAGACGATTCAATTTTGAGCTTTACTTAAACAAAATAGGTTATAGGACAAAAGAACCATTAAATAAAATTTTAATGGTTCTTTTATTTGGTAGTTTACGGAAATAGACAGTTAACCTTTAAGGGCTACATTCTAATAATACTGATAATCGGGAATGTAAGATCTAGTTATTACAATAGGGGTTTGATCGTAACCAGCCTTTGGTACTATAGTAACAGTTACCTTCACAACAAAATTTTTATTAAAACCATCCACTATTATGCTGGGCAGATCGTTATCTTGAGTTGGATCGCCCGGAACTGGAATAGGGCCTCTAATATTTTCCATGAATGCTCCGCTCTGCGCTCCATACTGCAACTGATAAAATTTATTTGCTTCATCTTGATAAGCTAATATACCACCAAGTATCGGTCTTGTGACGTTAGAATTGTTCCAATTACTATTTCCTTTAAATTGATCGTAATAAAACAAATCCGTAGTGACTTCATAGGATTGAATTTCCGGTAATAAATCAGGATTTATCTTCACTTTAATTGAGCTAGCGTCTAGCATATAAAATCTTTGATAAAGATCATCATCGGGCGGCAAGTGGTTACCTCCGGTAGCTTGCTGAGTAGTTAATAAAACTGGGGTGCTTTCCAAATTCCACACACCAAGCTGTTTATCAAAACAAGGAAGTAGAAAATTACTTAGGTCTGGTTGTGTTCCTGGAGTGTAAAGTCCAGCAATTGAAGACACATTATTAGCAGAAGATGAGCTTATGGTACCAATCAAATTAATTGTGCCATTTGTTTTAAACTCTATCTTCTGGCTTGTCGAGGTAGGCTCCGACTTTTTGCCTATGAATGATCCAAACAACAAATTGATACCAGCATTTATGATTTCTTTTACACCTCCCCCAATAACTACACTTGCAGCATTTCCAAAAATTTTCTTTATAAATGATGAGCTATCAGATTTCACCTTGCTCTTTATGTAGTCTTTTGCAGCATCTCCACCAGATTTGGCTGCAGAATTAGCCGCGTCCTGCAAACCATTCTTTGTTCCTACACTAACAATTGTTCCGCTTGAGCTCAACTGTACATCTCCGGATAAACTAATCTGAGAAATATTGCTAGTTGTAGAAAAAACACGCATTTTGATTGGCTTGACAGTGGCATTGGGATCATATGTTATTTCTGTATCGAACGCATTCCAACCCCGAGCGATTCCTTTTGTAGTAGCATCTATACTTAAATTGCTCGAGATAGCCAATGGATCTTGACTTAACTCACTTATCGGACTTGCAAAATAGCCTACATTATTTAACAATGCATTTTGATTGGTAAAACTAAGTCCCCACATACCATTACTTCCTGCAGTGACATCATCAGCTAAAAAGTAGTAAGTACGAATTATACCGGTAAACTTATTATAAAAAAATAGGTAGTTTTGCCCATTTTCGGTACCTGTCAAAAAATTATATAATAATTCCCAACCATCCTCCTTTTTATAATCACTTAATATGAAACTAGGAATTTGTGTCGTTGCACCATTATACCAGGGTAGAATACGGGTCTGACCATTTGTTAAGCTCACATATGGATTGGTTTCCCAATTAAAACAGCTGTTTACACCAGTAATGGTATTTATTGTAGCCAATGAATTGGGTTTCGTTAATACTCCGAGATTTTCCGCAGCATTTTTTTTGCAAGATGTAAGAGAGCCTAATGTAAGCACTAAATAATAAAGGTAATTTTTTCGCATAAAAGAATTAAGTTAATTTAAAATATTGTTTATAAAAATTTCAATTCTGTAGTTTTAATTACACATTAATACATAATCGAAATATGCATTTTTAGAATGCAATATAATATTAAAATAATCTAAACACAAAATAGCAAAATAAAAAACTCTCGTTTTACCAGTGAAAACGACTTAATAAAGTTTTTATGTAGCTTTAATTAGCGTCATATTTTAGATTCTTACTTATCATTTTATTCGAAATACTAAGATAACAGGTACTTAACACAATAATAATTGGGTGCATAAGCAATTACCTCAAGCATAAGAAATTGGTTAATAATTAATAAAGAGGAGGTGCCCCTCACTCTCCGCAGCATAAATTAGAAACCCTGTAATTAACATTGCAGGGTTTTTTAGTTTTCAGCAGGATTGTGTCATATACTCCAAACTGCTTCAGAAAACGAAAACTGAAATGACTCACCAAATTCATAGCGATCCTTTTCCATCTTTAAAAAGCAGAATAGTAAAATGTTTCAAATCATGGCCTCCCTTCTGTAACCTGCAACTAACGACTACTCAAAAGAGAGCCTTCCATACCATACCCTTAAAAAACTAAGGCAGAACAAATTTCTTTGTCCTGCCCGATTATTAACTGCTAACCTATCTCCATCCGGACGATAAAACATAAACAATAAGCACTTAAATATTTTTCAAACAATAAGCTCATTCTTTGCAACTTACTGTCGGTAAACGTTATTTATCCCACCAAACCGGCTCATAAAGCACAACAGATCCAGGGAAATTCTGGTTGGTGGTAATTTCACTATTGGGATACAGAAAATGTAAAGGCATTCTGTTCACCCCGAGGTAGAGGCTGTAGAAGGCCGGATAAATTCAGGATATCCTGTCCTTCTCCATTCCGTCCACGCTTCAAAACCTTGAAAACCACACATGGCATAGTATTTCTGCAGGATGATGGCGCGCAAATTGCCCTGCATAGTACCAGGCCATTGCGCATCTGGTGCAGTATTCAGGTACTGACTGCCTGCTGCGACTAAAGATTACTACTAAGGCTGCAATAATCCGTCACTTATCATTCTTTCAATCAGTATCTTCGGATATTCTTTTGCAAAGCGTTCTATTGATCCCGGGTTTACCGTTTCTGATTGGGCAGACCAGACTAACTCATCTGAAGCCGCGTCATAAACATTGGTTTCCATGAAATAGGTCTTATCGGTTACATAATAACCAGGTTCGTAAAAAGCCCCGCGCCAGTAGTTGTAGTAAGAATAAAACCCTCCATACCAGCGATATGACGGGAATGGAGCATAGCCAACTCCCCCGGGAACATACCGTGTGTCGCTCTCCTTATCAATAAGCGCCACCGTCATAATGGTTCCGGCACCGGTTTTTGAAATCCGGGAAAGCAGTACCTCACGGGAGGGTGTACTTTGATAGAAATCCGGACTGAAGTAAGCAGTACTTTTGATCGCAGGAATATTCCGTTGAGCTGCTGCATCTGCCAGGGCGTTTTCGATCGTGTTGCGCACTTCGATGCTTCGGGTCAGTGAGGCAATGAAACACTTTTGCCAGATATAGGCTTGCCTTTTGATTGTGGATTAATCCAGGATCCGGTGATCCTGGTAGACGGACTGCATGCTGACAGTGCAACCACAGCGTAGAGCATTATTCCAACGAAAAATAATTTGTAGTTCTCTCGTTTCATAGATTTTAATTAAAATGAATGTTAGGAAAACCATGTCTGTTTTGTAAAGGTTTTTGTCGAAATACCCAATTTAAAAAGGTAAAACACACCTTAAGAACCGTAGTTAAAGCAAAAGATTAAGCTGCAGCTGGGAAGAAAAACCAGGATCAACTAATCCTTTCTTTAAAAGAATCCGCACATTCTGGTGTATAGTCCCTGGCCTTCAAATTCAGCCAATAATAAATCATCAGGAAATGTACCTGGCATGATGTGAAATGTACCCGTTTTGTTTTTCGGCACAGTTAGCGTTCAACAATAGCCATAATGCCAATGTTTTAAATAGAAAGGATGAAAATTATGATGAGAAGAACTTTCAAACTCAACTATTTAATTGCGCTAATGGCAGGTATTGGTTTCGGCTTTGGTTGCAACACTGCAGATAAACAATCATCAATGGAGAAAGATAGTATTGGAAACGACACAGTGGTAAATGATGTGGTAGGCGGGGTAGAAACTTTTGAAACCAATATGGAGGAAGAGGCAGCAGATTTCCTTAAGGCTGCCGGAACTTCGCTCGTAATTCAGGATAGCATTATGACAGTCGCTTTAAAAGCCCCGGGCAATTCTGCAGCAAAAGGTTATGCAAAACAGGCCCGCGAACGCCTTCGGGCGCAGAAAAAAACACTTGAAACATTTTGTAATGATAATAAAGTACTATTGAAGGAAGATTTAAGACACGAACAGCTCGATTCGCTCAGACTGTTATCGAAACAAAAAGGTACTGCGTTCGACCACCAGTTTCAGCAATGGTTATCTACAGAAATGCTGCGAAGATTAGCAGAATATGAAAAAGCAGGAAACGCCCGGCAACAGCGCGTGAGGAAGTTTGTAAAAGAGGAATTACCAAAAGCGAAAAAAGAACTGGAGCTATTGGCGCAAGCCGGCCTGACGAAGTAGTATTGTAAGCCAAAAGCACTATAAGCTGAACATGATGTTGATCGGTTTATCGAAACGACGAAAAGCGGCAATTGCCACTTTTCGTTATTAATGATCCAATAGATTCAAATTTATTTCAACGCATAATTAAGGTAACCGCCATCGGCGACAAGTTCTTGTCCGGTTATAAAACTTGCGGCGTCAGAAGCCAGGAATAAAACCGTTTTGGCAATTTCATCAGCACGGCCAAGTCGCTGCAGTGCGGTTGCGCCAGCTAAAAATGCTTTTGCTTCTGCAGGGACAGCGTTTTCCAAACCTGGTGTTTCTACAGGCCCGGGGCTCACGATGTTTACCCTAATCTTTCTCTCAGCCAGTTCATTTGCGGCAATTTGTGCAATCTTATTCAATGCGCCCTTAGTGGCAGAATATACACTCGATCCTGAATTCGCAGCTGTTGCAACTGTTGATGAGGTGAACACCACTGCTGCCCCATCGGCCAAGTGAGGAATTAACTTTTGCAAAGTAAAGAAGTGTCCCTTCACATTGGTATTGAACTGCGCATCGAAATTGGCTTCAGTAACTTTCTCTATGGGCTCAAATGTTGCAATCCCTGCATTTAGAAACAGTACATCTACTTTGTAGCCACCTCCTGAAATTGCATTTTCAAGGATAGCGATATCTGCCAACTTTGAGGTATCCGATACCACGGTGTTTAATTTCGGACTGTTGATTTCTGCCGCTGCTTTTTGCAGGTTTTCTGCATTTCTTCCCGTAATCCAAACGTTTCCGCCTGCATGAATAAACGCTTTTGCTGTTGCTAATCCAATTCCGGTAGTCCCGCCGGTGATCACGATGTTTTTATCTTTAAAGTCCATAACTTTTGAATTATTTAAGCTGTAAAGGTATCATGCAGAAATTTATTTTAGTTACTTTGTAACGAAAAGTAACAGTAACCTTGGGGTAACAAAGTAACTTTTGACCGAAAATCTTTGCCAATTCAGAAATTTAATTAGGGCTTAACACCATCTTCCAGGCAATGTCTTTTGGATGATAATATTTGGTTTGCAGCGTTGCATTCAGGCTTGAATACGCATCTTGCCAAGATATCGCAAAAAATGAATGAAAAATCACATCTCGTTATCACTTTCTATCTGCCCTTATTTGTATTTTTATCCCTGATTGACTCACCATTGGTTATTATCCAGTTTTTTCTGAGTCTATTATACTATGGAAGACGCTAGCGCTATATACGACCTCTTACGGGAAATTGAAAACAGAGAATCTAAGTTAAAGCTAGATAATGACCAGCTTCGCGTGCTCAACCAAATCTTGAAAAAAGCAGAAGAAAAGAGCGCTATACTCAATTCTATAGTTGAATGCTCTGACGATGCAATAATAAGTAAAGATCTAAATGGTATTATCACCAGCTGGAATAACGCCGCCGAGCGCATTTTCGGGTATAGCCCAAATGAGGTAATTGGCCAGCCCATATTAATATTAATTCCTGCTGACAGGCAACATGAGGAGCCGCAGATCCTTAAACAACTTAGAAATGGAATAAGAGTCGATCATTTTGAGACGCAGCGGATTGGTAAAAACGGACAGTTGATCGATGTATCTCTCACCATTTCTCCAATTAAAAACAGTGAGGGTCAAATTATCGGGCTTTCCAAGATCGCCCGGGATATTACTTTTCAAAAAGTTGCCGAAGTTGACAGTACCATATTAGGCGCTATTATTGCCTCATCCGATGACGCGATTATCAGCAAAGACCTCAATAGCATTATTACAAGTTGGAACGCAGCTGCTGAACGAATCTTCGGCTACACCGCCAATGAGATGATCGGCCAGTCAATTTTAAAGCTTATTCCGCCAGATCGTTACGAGGAAGAGCCGCAAATCCTGGCACAACTAAAACAGGGAATTCGGGTAGACCATTTCGAAACCATACGCCAGGGAAAAGACGGCCGGTTTATTGACGTATCCCTTACCATCTCGCCAATTAAAGACAAGACCGGAAAGGTGATCGGCGTATCGAAAATTGCAAGGGATATTACAGACAGAAAGATTCTTGAGCAAAAGAAAGGCGAGTTTATCAGTTTCGTTAGTCATGAGCTCAAAACCCCGCTCACTTCAATGCGGTCTTATGTGCAGCTAGCCAGACAACGGGCCGAAAAAATGGCAGATTCATTTTTAGCAAATACCCTATCCCGTGCCGAAAGCCAAACGCAGAAAATGGAAAAGATGATTAACGATTTCTTAAATATTTCCAGGTTCGACGAGGGGCATATGCATTTATTCCCTAAGAAATTTGATTTATCCCAGCTTATACAAAATTGCGTTGAAGACGCAACTCTTGGGAGTAAGCACAACATCATCTCTCGCATTACGCCAGGATTGATGATCGAGGGAGACCCGGAGATGATCAGCCTGGTAGTAATCAATCTCATAAGCAATGCAAAAAAATATTCCGAGGTAGACAGTGACATTATTATATCATGTGAACAGCAGCAAGAAACAGTGACCGTACGCGTGCAAGACCAGGGCATAGGCATTAGCAAGGATAACCAGGAGATGTTATTTCAAAAATTTTACAGAATACAATCAGAAGATACCAGAAAAATCGGTGGCTTCGGTATAGGGCTCTACTTAGCGGCGAATGTAGTGCAACTCCATGGTTCACATATAGCTGTTGAAAGTCAGCCTGGAGTAGGGTCAGCATTTTACTTTTCCCTGCCGCTAGCGCATTAACAACTGTATCTCCCACAGGGCCCGGACATCATCGCGGCCGGGCAAAAACGATAATTTGATCTACTAGGATGTTTACAATCCTATCATTTACTTTAAGCTTAAGTTTAAACGCGGATAGGATAGAGAAAAAACCGTCTTAATAAGCTATCTATTCTTCGTTAACCAGTTTTTATTAAATACAAAAAAGGAGCAGTTAACTGATAACCGCTCCTTTAATTTAATACTTGACATTTGGATATATCGCCTTATTACCATCAATATGGATAAGGTCAAACCTCCTGCCTGGGTTGAAAGTCTATAGATTAGTGGATGATAAATTATGCGCTGTAATAGCTTCACCGATCATCATTACAAAGCGGTCGCCCATCTGATCCATTGTCCGCCATCTTACACCCTGCTCACCTGGCTCGGCATATATCACCCCAATCTTATTTTCACCTTGCAAAATCCTGTAGGTACCATTTTCCTGTGGCGCTATACCAAAAGTTCCGTCAGGAGTATTCACACTAAATTCCTCTGGCTGTACAACTGTTGTATGTTGAGTATTTTCTTGCTCATTTGCCTGTTTCACTTCGGAATGGTCGATAAGTTGATGAATCGTTTCTGCTTCTGCTTCCCGTCCGGCAGATACGGCTTCTGGTTGATCCTGAATTTCATTGAATTTCCGGTCTGCTGACAGTATATTTCCCCTGTCAAAATGATGGTGGCGATAAAAATCTCCGTGCTCAAGATCTGCAATCTCCTCTTCTATCACTAATGCAGCAGGACTTCCGATAGCGGATCTGATTTTCACTTCAGTATCCCTAGTTACTTCGCCGATAATGTATTGGGGCATGGCAACAAACTGGCTTTCATTCATCACGGGTAAAACAACTACTTTTTTATCTTCACCAAGGTTTGCAAACCCAATAGGTATAAGTACCGCTTTTTCTTCCGTCCCGGCCACAGCATTGTCCAGGTCTACGACAATATACCGGATAGCATTTTGTTGCGGATCAAATAACAGATCCCTTACCTTACCTACCGGGCTTCCACTTTCATCTATAACCGACCATCCGGTAATGTCCGCTTCACCATCTGTTATTTTATAATCCGTGTTTGATAACTCTTCAAGATTAATGTACTCGATATTTCCTGCATTCATAATTTTAAGCTTAAGGTTTATATTGTTATAACCATCTTTCAAACAACAACCCAGGGAAATGGTTTTCATTTGTTAATGAGGAGGGCTTGTATATGAGTGGCAATGCAGGAAATATAAGAAGAGCTGCACAAAAATCTGTTCACTGGAAAAGCCCAGTCAGGCAGCATTGGTTCCCAGATTAATTAAAAGCGGACGCGGAGATCCGCTCTCAATTAATGTTATTTAACAAATGTTTTTAGGTAGGCAGAAGCGGTTGTCCAGTTAAGATTTGCATAGCGGCCATTTGAAAGCTCGTTATGATGAGTGGAAAACATTGAATAGAGATATTGCGACTGTTGCCATTTGGCATAAAGCTCAGTTTCTCCTGCAGGATGATCCGCTCTTTGCTTTTTGATAAATGCTGCAAAATCTTCCATACTTCCAGTCTGTTGAAGGGAGAAATTCTTACCGCTTATTTGTTGCACTTCGGCTGAGATCATGCCGGGGCTGATCTGGAAACTTGCAATATGGAGGTTTCTGGGCGCTTCATCATCAAGGGCAACTTCAGCAGTAAAAGCTGCAGTATCATCCATGGTTGTAAAATCGAGTTCCCATTCTGCTTTATCCCCCCAATAACTTACGCTATTGTTTTTTAAATTCAAAACCGGTGTATTATACTTTAAGATATCTGCAAAGGCTCCGTTAAAAATGGATGATACCTGAATAGCAGTGCCATCCAGGTACTCCTTAAATACTCTTCTCAGATCAAAGTTTCTGTTTTCTCCCGGCACAAGCGGGTTGTAATCCGTACAAAAATCAGAAGGAATGAACCTGGCTACCCCTGCCTGGAGTGCGCCATGAAGTATGTTTTTTTGAAGGTCTACTACAACCTCGTGCAGGCCTGCCACGGCAGATACCACGCAATTCACTTCTTTACAGGCAGCGGCAATCTCATCGATATGATCAAAATCTACCTCAACAACATTAACGCCCGTTTTCTTTAAGCCTTCTATCTTTTCAGGATCACTGGCTGCCCTTACAAGGGCGATAACCCTTACCTCCTTTTTAATCAGGGCGCTGCAAATTTTGCTTCCCAGGTTACCGGTAGCCCCGGCTACTAAAATTACTTTTTTCATGTATTTAATGTGGTAATGTTATAACAAAAATTTAAAAATCTCTTTAACCACCTGTTCAGGCTTTTCCTCAAACATATAGTGTCCGCTATCCAAAATACCAACAACCACTACATTAGTGGTCGCATAAGGCATCGCCATTTTCATATAATGATAACTCACGTAGCTGCCTATCCCTAATACCGGCATATTCAATGGCTGATAGCTTTTGCTATCCTCCACGTCCTGCCCGAAGGCTTGATACCAGGCATTTGCTGCCCTGATACTATCTGTATCATTATAAGCGGAGGCATATACCGCCCTTTCAAAGGCTGTCATCTTACTTTCATCAATCATTACGTAGTTAAAGAGATAGTCGAGCAGGTATTGAAAACGGCCTTCCAAAAGCTTTTCGGGCAACCCTTTAACCTGATTGAAAGCCATCCACCAGGGATAGGGCTGACCACCATCCATTTTGTCGCCAAAAGTGCCAAAAGCCGGCAAGAGTGGCATCTGCATCATGCCTTCATTTGGATGCGCACCGTCTGCCACTACGAGTTTTTCTATATACTGGGGAAAATTAAAGGCAAGGCTCATGGCAACCATTCCGCCAATGTCATGCCCCATCACATGAACCTTGGATAGACCAAGCTGGATGATCAGCTCCAGAATATCTTTCGCCATTGTTTTCTTATCATAGCCAGACAATGGCTTTTCAGAACTACCCATTCCACGGATATCAACAATAATTACGCGATATCTCGTAGCCAGTTGTGCTGCAACCGGCTGGTAAGCATACCAGGTTTGCGGCCAGCCTGCCAGGCAGATTAAAGGGAAGCCCTCGCCTCCCTCTACGTAATGTAACCCTACTCCATTTACTGTTGTATACCGGTTACTAAAACCCGGAAAGTTTTTGATCAATTCCTCATCAACATATTCTGCTCCGGTGTTTCCGGTAATCCTATCATTTTTCATAGCTAATTTCTAATTGTCCAAAGGTAGCCCGCCGTGAGGTACGGCAAACTACCAATTGGTAGAAAATATTATCAACGCACTTTTTTCCTGATCCTGCTTAATGCATTAGGTGTAATACCCAATACTGCCGCCAGTTGTTTAACAGGTACCTTTTGTAAAAATTCCGGGTTATTCATAAACTCCCTGTATCGTTCTTCGGCAGAAAGCATTTGAAAATTCAAAATCTGATCAATCATCCTCACCGAGGTGGCCTCCCAGATTTTCCTTCCAAATTCCTCCCAGCTGGGAAGATGACGGTATAGAAAATCCATGTCATTTTTATTGATTATAATGATTTGTGTATCCTCTATCGCTTCAATATTGAACCGGGTAGGCCTTTGTGGATTCAGGCTGGAGATTTCAGTAAAAAATTCGTTCTTAAAGCATACCCAAGTGGTATTTTCCTGGTCATTTGTATGATAAAAAAAACGTACGCCACCAGATACAATAAAGAAATATTGATTTGCAATTTGACCTTTCCTAAGGATAAGTTTTCCTTTTGATACGGTTTTTAATCTGCACTTTGAGCGTACCAGTTCCAGATCGTGTTCATCTATAGAAACTATCGTTTTTATGAATGCTTCAAATTCTTCCATGTCCGTCTAAGGTCAGCATTTTTTGTACGAAGGAGTATTTTTATATAAAAATGATAATAATTTTATCAGGCCAGTAACCTGAACACTTTTTTAAGCGCATGCTCATTTCCGAAAGAGCAAGAAATATCTCTTAGTTTATCAAGACAAATGAGTGATAGAATAGCAACAATACACTAAAGTTGCTATTAATAAGCGCAAGCCATGATCACGCAGTTTAATTAAGTCGACATTATGGAATCAGGCAACTATAGTCTATCCAACTTTTACGCCTTTCCAAAAAGCAACATAATCTTTAATTTCTTTTGCAGCCTCTTTTGGATTTTGGTAGTACCAAGCAGCATCTTCATTTTTTTGACCATCTACTTCTAAGGTGTAGTAAGATGCTTCACCTTTCCAGGGGCAGGTTGTATGTTTATTTGATGCCTGAAAAAATTCTCTTTTGATGGATGAGGCAGGAAAATAATGATTGTTTTCAATGACGATAGTATCATTACTTTCTGCTATGACTTGATTATTCCAGGTTGCTTTCATATTTTAAATCTTTAAAGGTTAACCGATAAACTGAGTATTTGTTTTGACGAAGTCTTGGGGTGTACCCTTAGCAGAAAGGCGTTGCTGAAATAGCGTTTTCTTATCCCATCCTTTTGAATAGCCACTCAAGAAACCAAAATTAGTCAAGCCTGCCTGTGCGATTGAACTTCCTTGCCTAAGCCCAGGCTGATATGCAAAAAGGATAAAATAAGATTGTTAATTTATCTGAACTATCAACCTGTTTTTCCTCTTCAATCAGATTTAAACGACTAATAGACATCTTTGAACCATATAGATCAAATTATATTAAGTTTCATTTACTTAAAACATCACTGCGTACCAACACTATATTTGGATGATGTATCCCAACCTATATAATCAATTTTCCAATCATTTTTAACTTTTGTTAAGGTAAATATCATAACTGCATATTTAGAAATACAGAATCTAACAATAGCTTTATTAAATACTAATTCAATCTTATCAAATTTTCCGTCGTTTATTTTCGTCAAGACTTCTTCTGGTTCAATTGTATTTAGAATAAAATCATCATCTAATTCTGGAATTCTAAGTAAATCGGGACTAAGATTGCGTTCAGCAAGAATTTTATCTACAACAACGAAATATTGTTGTAGATTATTTATAAAAGTTTCTGAAAAAAAACCAGACTTTCTAAGCTGCTCCATCTGAATTGCCACTCCATTAAAGTCTATCCTTGTTTTGGTAGTAGAATCGGGATAGCCACCCTTTGTTAATGAATACTTTCCATATGTCGAATCGGGTTCTCCTCTCTTATGCCAGTTCAAGAAGTTTAATATTGTAGCTTTAATATTTGCTTGAGCTTCCATCTGAGTTTCGCGCTGCGAGAATGCATTGTTAATATGCAACAATAATAAAATAGTAGCTATAAATAATCTTTTCATAAATTAAAGTTTAATGCTTTTTCTTACCTGCGTAATAATGTAGTCATAAAAGCCAGAGTTTCTCCCATATCCATTCATCGTTTTTCCAGAAATTTTCCCAGTAGCCGGGTTATAGTACAGCCTGTTATTATAGCTTGCACCATCTATCCGAGATGTTGTAGCGCTATCCATAAACTGAAAGTATTTTCCTTTACTATCAGTGCCCATTGCTATAATTACAACGAAATGATCCGTACTTAGATCTTCATTAGCTAAGCTTGGGGTTCCGACTCGATTATCGATACCTATTAATACAGGAATATTCTTGCCTAGCGCTTCGATAATATAGCTAATAGCCATTTTAGTTTTACCGTGGTCAACACCAGTTGATTCCTTATAGATCTGAAACGTTTGGCTTTCAGGTAAATATCCCGAAGCAGTGTATCCTGCTTTAGCCAATTGCTCTCTAGCTAGGATTAAGCAATTAATACCCCTTGTCCTTCCATTTGGAAGAGTAATGTACCTCATAGGTACAAAATGCTCAAATTTAATAACTCTTGAGATATTTGGCCAGATTTGTGAGTCTTGATATTGTTGATATACGGTATTATCAGGATCAAATAAGACTAAATCATCAGGATCGCCCCAATTTTCTGCAAATGGAACTGCTAAAAGTCCTGTTTCAGAAATGGACATATTGGGATTGGATATACCGTAGTTAATTGCCCATACTAAATAATCCTTATCTTCTTGCGTTGCCCCATTTTCATTCAAATAACTTAATAATTGCTCATCAAAACCTGGATGGTATTGCACATAACGACTTTGTGGAGGTGTTAGTCCTAGCGTTTCTACTAAATACTCTAAATTTGTAATGACATGGAGGCCATTATCATCACAGGGAGGAGGTACTAGTTGCAATAACGTTCCTCTCTCGAATCGAGCTGAGACGTTTGCTGATGAACCCTCACATGGGTCATACTCGCCAGGAGGATTAGGCGTTGTACCTCCAGAACCTCCGAAAGGTCCTCCACTACCCGTATTTATTTCGTCACATATTTGATCCTGAGTAGTTACCAGTCGATATCTTGGGCCTCCAGGTTGACCTGCCCATTCACAGGCATCCCAAGGCATATGAGAATCATTAGAATTACAAGGGTAACCAACAAAGTTATAGGTGAAAAATTCAGTACAAACTAACATCATAGAAGTTTTAGAAGGTACATCTATGGTTGCTAGTTTGTTAACACTTAATGATGATGACTTTGCGTTTGGCGATACAACGGAAAGATCCTCATCTATATTTATTCTAATAATTTTAATTTCTCCCTCAAAAGCCTGAGGTATTTTATTTTTAAAATTCTTAATCCATTGCTTACTGGGTGTATAGGTACTTACAAACGCAATGGTCTTATCCGTAGATTGATCTATTGTTAGATTTTGAAATGAAACTGAATGAGGACTTGAAAGCTTGACAGGGAAAACGTAACTAATATGTCCATCTCTCGTCACCATTTTAATATTTTCAATGTCTAGTGCGAATCCCTTATATGTTTCTGGTAAATTAATACTCATCAGTTTATCCCTATTATTTTTGCTTTCAAACTGTTTTTTTAACATACCTAAACCAGCCTTATTAACTTTAGAGGAGAATTGAGAATAACTGATGTCCATTAACTGTGGCCCATTTTTATATTCTTCAAAATCTTTCACTCTACTTGGGTCCAGGCTTTCTATAATTTGTTTTTTACATGAAAATAAGGTAATCATTAGGAATAAAAAGCCTGTAAGACTTCCGAGAGTGCGTGTAAGTTTAATCATGAAATGAGTATGCGTTATTTATGTAATTATACATAAACTTTTTTTTATGAAATCATATTATTTGAATTGATTTATTTTATAACAAAATTTTATTTATTCTTAAAACATCACATATTAAGCTTAACAGAACAGTTCTTCATCCTGCCATCAGGATTTTTTTAATTACCCTTAAATTTTTAGTTAAGAACCTTATATTTGATAGATAACCAAATATACGATGAATAACAAAACTGTTTATGATGCGATAGTTATTGGCTCTGGAATTAGTGGTGGATGGGCTGCCAAAGAACTAACGGAAAAAGGGATGAAAGTTTTGCTTTTGGAACGCGGACGGAATTTCGAGCATATTAAAGATTACAAGTCTGCACAAGGCGATCCTTTTTCGCTTCCGCATCGGGGCAAAACAACCTTAGAACAGCAGAAAAATTATCCCGTCATTCATCGTGGATGGGCAGCTCATGAGCCGGTGATGGATTATTGGGCAAACGAAAAAGATAACCCTTACGTAGAAAGCAAGCCATTTACCTGGTGGCGCAGTTATCAGATGGGCGGACGCTCCATTCTTTGGGGCCGCCAGAGTTACCGTTTGAGCGACCTTGATTTCGAAGCTAATGGAAAAGATGGCATCGCTGTCGACTGGCCCATCCGCTATAAAGATATTTCTCCCTGGTATGATTATGTAGAAAAGTTTGCAGGCATCAGTGGTGCTAAAGATGGTCTTGCGCACTTACCTGATGGCATGTTTCTGCCACCTATGGATTTAAATTGTGTGGAAAAGGATGTAGCAGCCAGAATAAAGACATACTATAAAAACGAACGGCATCTGATTATCGGCCGCACCGCAAACCTTACGGCGGCAATCCCGGGCAGAACGAAATGTCAGTTTAGAAACCGTTGTTGGGAAGGATGTATTTTCGGTGGCTATTTCAGTACGCAGTCTTCTACCCTGCCTGCGGCATTGCAGACCGGCAATTTAACCGTAAGGCCATTTTCCATCGTCACGCAAATTCTTTACGATAAAGACACTAAAAAAGCTAAAGGGGTAGAAGTACTCGATGCAGAAACCAATCAAACCTATGAGTTTAACTCCAAAATCGTGTTCCTGTGTGCTTCAGCATTAAACAGCGCATGGATATTGCTCAATTCTGCAAAAGATATCTGGCCTGGAGGTTTGGGAAGCAGCAGCAACGAACTGGGACACAATGTAATGGATCACCATTACAACCTGGGCTGCTCGGGAACCGTTGATGGATTTGAAGATAAATACTACTATGGAAACCGTGCGAACGGCTTTTATATTCCGCGTTTTGTAAATTTAGGCAATGATAAACGAGATTACCTGAGGGGATTCGGCTTCCAGGGAAGCGCAAGCAGGTCTGGCTGGAGTAGCAACATACCAGAGTTAGGCATAGGTGGAGCCTTTAAAGAAGCCATTACGGAACCCGGCGGATGGTCAATCGGCGCCACTGGCTTCGGAGAGATCTTACCAGATCATCGGAACAAGATCTCATTGGACCAGAACATGAAAGATAAATGGGGCCTGCCTGTTTTAAATATGGATGCAGAACTGCAGGAAAATGAGATCAAAATGCGTAAAGATATTTTAACAGAGCTAAAGGCGATGTTTGAAACCGTGGGTGTCAAAAATATCCACAGTTGGGATAGCGGCCACGCCATGGGCCACGGCATACACGAAATGGGTACCGCTAGAATGGGACGCTCAGAAAAGACATCGGTATTGAATAGCCAAAATCAAGTATGGGATTGCAAAAATGTCTTTGTAACCGATGGTGCATGCATGACATCTTCTGCCTGCCAGAACCCATCATTAACCTATATGGCGCTTACGGCGCGGGCTGCAGACTTTGCTGCTGCAGAATTGAAAAAAGGAAATCTTTAACAAGAAAAGCATGGATAGAAGAGAGTTATTAAAATCAATAGCCATCTTAACCGGTGGAACACTTATCGGTACAGATGCTTTGCTGAGTAGTTTTACCAATCCTGATCGGAAAGCTCTTGGCATATTATCCCTAAATCAGGTAAACCTGCTTAATGAAATTGGGGAAACCATTTTACCTACAACAGCAAAATCTAAAGGTGCCAAAGCTGCAAATGTTGGTGCATTAATTAATGTAATAATTACAGATTGTTATAAGAAGGAAGAACAAACCAGAATTTTAGAAAGCTTAAAACAGGTTAATATTGAGGCATTGGAAAGCATCAAAAAAACATTTTTAAGCGCTGGTAAATCTGAAAGACATCAATTTTTAACAGCACTGGATCAGAAGGCACATGATTATCAAAAGGAAAAAAAGATTAAAGATAATGAAGCCCTTAAAAGTGAAAACAAAATTATTGACTCGCCCAACCATTATTTTGTAGGATTAAAACAGCTGATCCTCTGGGCTTATTTCAACTCCGAGATTGGCGCCACCGAGGCGCTCAGATTTGTTTCCGTTCCTTCCCGCTATGAGGGTTGCGTGCCTTACCATAAAGGTGATCGCGCATGGTATTAAGCCTGATTATAGTTTTATTAACATATCGGACGATGTTATAAGCGCTTTTTTCTATTTTTACCACCATGGCAAAAATTATCAATTTAGCGGTATTCAAAACTTTTTTCAGGTCGGGCCAGGTAGGCGGATTTTTACTTTTAATCTGCGTGGCAATTTCCTTAGTAATTGCAAATACGTCAGCTAAGGAAGGCTTCGAATCTTTGCTGGCAACTAAACTGGGTTTCGGCGTATTAAACTACAGTATTATAGCGTGGATCAATGATGCTTTAATGGCCATCTTTTTCCTGCTTGTGGGTTTAGAAATTAAACGGGAGTTGGTAGAAGGTGAGTTATCATCTCTAAAAAGCGCTGTGCTCCCCGTGATCGCTGCCTTGGGTGGAATGCTTGTGCCCGCCTTAATTTATTCTATATTTAATACCAGTACAGCAACCGCTGGTGGGTGGGGAATCCCAATGGCGACAGATATTGCTTTTGCACTGGCCATTATCGCCATGCTGGGTAAAAATATACCAGCCAGTTTAAAGATCTTTCTAGCGGCTTTGGCCATCGTTGATGATTTAGGTGCCATCCTGGTGATCGCGATGTTTTATACCAATCAAATCCATATCGAATACCTGCTTATGGCTGGCGGTATTCTAGCCTTGTTAGTGCTCATGAATTATTTTGGTGTGCAGCGGCTCGTATTTTATTTAATTCCCGGTATTTTTCTTTGGTACTTTATTCATCATTCGGGCATCCATGCTACCATTGCCGGTGTACTACTGGCATTCACTATTCCAACAAATGAAACAGCTGTTCTATCACCTTTGGAAAGGCTGGAACATTTTTTAACGGTTCCGGTTAATTATATCATAATGCCCGTCTTCGCACTTGCCAATACCAATATTACTTTCCAAAAAGAAATGATTTCAGGTCTTGTATCACCACTAGGCCTGGGGATTATCGTTGGCTTATTCGCAGGAAAAACGATTGGAGTCACACTGTTCAGTTGGCTGGCTGTAAAATTAAAATGGGCAAACTTACCTTCACATGCTGGCTGGAAACATATTTTAGGACTGGGCATGCTGGCAGGTATTGGCTTTACCATGTCGATATTCATTTCACTACTTTCGTTTAAGGATGACTTGCATATTTCAGAGGCCAAATTTGCAATATTAACAGCATCTGTTATTGCAGGAGTTGCAGGCTTTGTGTTTCTGAGATATTCTAAGAAAGCTATATCATAAATTCAAAATGTCTCATCCCGAGCCTATTGAAGAACTTGTATAAGCTGTGTTATATGGCGTTTCAACAAGCTTCAGCATGACAAATCCAAAAGTAAATTAATTGAAGATATAGGCTGTTGATACAAAAAAACGGACACTGCGAAGGTGTCCGTTTTCTTTTCTATAAACTAAAATAAATTAATAGTTACTACAATTTGATCCCCAGGCTAATTTCAAAACTCCCGGCAGTATAACCACTTAAAGAGCCGGTTTGTGTGGTGTAACCCGTATTGATCATGTATTTATTACGATAATGTAAACCCACGCCAAAACTAGCTGCTTTACTGGTATGGTACATCGCGGTAAACAGTATCTGTTGGTTAGCAACACCAAACTGTCCGCCAACATCAACAATGTCCGATATCTCTGTAAAAGAACGGTAGGCAACTTTCGGTTGGAACACGCTTTCACCCAGATTGAACAAATAGCCTGCAGAAGCGTACACTACCGGAGTATTAATCAGTTTAAAATTATCCTTTTTGAAATAGTTTTTCAAGTTGACCAAAGCAAAATCAACATTAAAGCTGTTAGAAGTTAATCCGACGCCAAAATCACCATCAAAATAGGTTTTATGATCCGTATTATAGGCACCAATTTGTCCATCATTTGGATTTCCGATAAGATCCTGCATATCTACGCGCTGGTTCATAAAACCTGCGGATAAGCCGAAATGGAGCTTAGCAGCAGAACTTAGCGGAAGGTGATAGGCATAACTGGCCAAAATCCGGGTTTGTCTTTGCAAACCTGCCTTATCCAGGCTCATGTTAAGTCCAACACCTACTCTTTCCCATCCGTAGGTAGTCGTGAGGTTCTGAATAACAGGTGCACCAGGAATATCATTCCACTGTGAACGAAAAGCCAGATCGACCGTAGCGCCTTCCTTTAACCCGGCCATTGCCGGGTTAGCGAGGTAAGTATTATTGAAGTATTGATTTAATAAGGGATTAGTTTGTGCTTTTACTTTCGAAACCCCTAAAAGAGCAGCCAATATCAATATTTTAGTTTTCATCGTTTTCATTTTTCTTAACGGTTTCTGATAATCGTAATAAAACCTTTTTGAACCAGTTTGTCTGGTCCGTA
>Ga0308159_1002682_pt1 | contig 19842 bp, 17 predicted proteins | sample PhyCR1_FD_201040 | JGI IMG/M metagenome (GOLD analysis project Ga0308159, IMG submission 201040) | Phyllosphere microbial communities from UC Gill Tract Community Farm, Albany, California, United States - DLSLC.R1 | ecosystem: Host-associated > Plants > Phyllosphere > Unclassified | place: USA... | reverse complement strand
CCGAGGCGGTTCACGATGGTGTCGACGGTGTAGTAGAAGTCGGCGCCCAGCTTGTCCATCTTGTTGACGAAGCAGATGCGCGGGACGTCGTACTTGTCGGCCTGACGCCAGACGGTCTCGGACTGGGGCTCGACGCCCTCCTTGCCGTCGAAGACGGCGACCGCACCGTCGAGGACGCGGAGCGAGCGCTCCACCTCGACCGTGAAGTCCACGTGACCGGGGGTGTCGATGATGTTGATCTGGTTGTTGTCCCAGAAGCAGGTCGTCGCGGCCGACGTGATCGTGATGCCGCGCTCCTGCTCCTGCGCCATCCAGTCCATCGTGGCAGCGCCGTCGTGGACCTCACCGATCTTGTGCGTGATGCCCGTGTAGAACAGGATGCGCTCGGTCGTCGTGGTCTTGCCGGCATCGATGTGCGCCATGATGCCGATGTTGCGGACCTTGTTCAGGTCGGTGAGCACGTCCTGTGCCACAGGGTTCCTCCGGAAGAGTTGTAGGAGAGGTTGGCGGCCGTCCGGGCGCCGGGGTTCTTGACCACCGGCGCCCGGACGGTGCCGGGACTACCAGCGGTAGTGGGCGAAGGCCTTGTTCGACTCGGCCATCTTGTGCGTGTCCTCGCGGCGCTTGACCGCGGCACCGAGACCGTTCGACGCGTCGAGGATCTCGTTCATGAGACGCTCGGTCATCGTCTTCTCGCGACGGGCCTTGGCGTACGAGGTGAGCCAACGGAGCGCGAGGGTGTTCGCGCGGTGCGGCTTGACCTCGACCGGGACCTGGTAGGTCGAGCCACCGACACGGCGGCTACGGACCTCGAGGGTCGGACGGACGTTGTCGAGCGCCTTCTTCAGCGTCACGACGGCGTCCTGCTGGTTCTTGGCGGAAACGCCCTCGAGTGCACCGTAGACGATGCGCTCGGCGAGGCCCTTCTTGCCGTCGAGCAGGATCTTGTTGACGAGCTGGCTGACGATCGGCGCACCGTAGACCGGGTCGGCGACGACGGGACGCTTGGGGGCGGGACCCTTACGAGGCATCTAACTCAACCCTTCTTCGCGCCGTAGCGGCTACGAGCCTGCTTACGGTTCTTGACTGCCTGGGTGTCCAGGGCGCCACGGATGATCTTGTACCGCACACCCGGGAGGTCCTTCACACGACCGCCGCGGACGAGCACCATCGAGTGCTCCTGGAGGTTGTGGCCCTCACCGGGGATGTAAGCCGTGACCTCGGTGCCGTTCGAGAGCTTGACACGAGCGACCTTGCGCAGTGCCGAGTTCGGCTTCTTGGGGGTGGTGGTGTAGACGCGGGTGCACACACCACGCTGCTGGGGGTTCGCCTTCAGGGCGGGCGCCTTGGTCTTGGTGACCTTCGGCGTACGACCCTTGCGAACCAGCTGCTGAATAGTAGGCAACTGTTCTCCTGGTTCTTCGCTCGTGCTCTCTGGCCGGCGCGTTCCGCCGGCTTCCTCGTCCCACGCTGAGCACCGCCGGACGGCGGGTGTTCGAGTGGGGGACGGAGTGGTCCGGCTGGGCGATCCCGCTCGCCGGACTTTTCGGGCGCGCCCGAGGGCGCACACCCGGTAGAGACTACCCGCGTAACGGGACGAAATCAATCCGGGTCACCCCGGGAACCGACACCGTCATGAGCCGGTGTCGGACGACCCGTTGCCCACCGCCGAACGGAACGTGGCGCCGTCGCTCGAGAAGCCCGTGACGTACCCGCTCGCGTTCACGTTGAGCGGCCCCGCAGAGGCCGTCCCGGTGCCGGCGGCACCCGAGATGTCGGCCGTGTACTTCGCCCGGCCTGGCACCGTCGTCGTGATCAACCAGCCGTTCGTCGTCCAGCTGCCGACCCGGACCGTCGGCCGCGTCTCGAGCGTCCACTTCTGGTTCGAGTACGTGTACGCGGGGTTCTGCCCGTACGCGTAGAAACTGCACCCGGCGGGGGCGGCGTCGGTGGAGGCGATGCAGCCGTCCACCCAGTCGTCCACCGCCCGCTTGGCGGCCTGCTGCCCGGCGGTGGTCAGGGTCGTGGTCATCTGCACCGGGGTCGAGGTCGAGGTCGACCGATCGAACCCGCTGACGCTCGCCGATCCCCCACGGGCCGTGGTCCACTTGCCACCGTCGAAGGCGACGTCGTACGTGCCGGGCAGCGCGCGGAGACTCACCGTGCCGTCCTTCGCGGTCTTCACGTTCCGGCCGGCGACGGTGACCGCCGCACCGGACGGCCCACGCACGGCGACGGCGACCGATCCGAGCTCGGGGGCCTGCAGCTCCCAGATCGGGAACACACCCCAGTCCGTCCCGGTCTTGTCCAGCGTGAAGGTCGCAGCGACGTCCTGACCGCCCTGGCGCAGGTACGCGCGGACCGTCGCGGTGTCGCCGTCCGTGCGCGTCGCGGCGACGCGGTAGCCCGTGACCTTGTCCGATGCCTTCGCGTAGGCGGCTTCGCCGAGCAGCACGTCGGTCTTCTCGCGTTCGATGCCCGCGTCGTCGAGGGCATCGACCACGCGTCCGGCCGTCAGGTCGTCGAGGAACGCCCGCACCGGGCGGTCCGCCGAGTGCGAGGAGGAGCCGACCGAGTACCCGACGACACCGGCCACGAGCAGCAGGACGACCGCCGTGCCGCCCGAGATGATGCCGATGAGCTGACCGCGGCGGAGCTTCCGGCGAGGACGCTGGGGCGCCGGAGCGGGCATCCCGGGCATCCCGGGGGCTCCTGCGCCGGGACCCGGTCCGAACCCCTGGGCCGTTGCCCCGGACGTTCCGTCGGTTCCACGGATCGAGGCCACCGGCGGGACGGCACCCCAGCCGCCCTGCTGGTCCGGATCCTGCGCGTGCTGGTCGCTCATCGTTCCCCCGTTGCGTGTGCGTCGTGCCCTGCGAACACTACCGTCCGGCGGGTTCCTCGCCCGCGTTCGTCCGGCTGGACCCGGAGCGCTCGTGAGGCCCGTCCGGACGCGCCGCCCCGGCCGCACCCGCGCTGCCCCCGGTCCGTGCCTGGTGGCGAGCCATCGTGATCCCGCCGAGCACCGACAGGAGCGCCACCACGACGGACCCGACCACGAACGGCCCGAGGGCGTACCCCGCGGGGAAGACGAGGAGCTCGGTCGCGTCCGAGCGGACGAGCGCGTAGCCCACGGCTCCGACGCCGAGCATGACCAGGTAGACCGTCGCCGCGGCCACCAGCGCGGTGACCCCGGGGTTGCCGTCGCGCACGCCGGCCGCGGTCGCGAGGAAGACCACCACCGCGCCACCGACCACCATCGCGGGCCCGAGGTACGGGGTGGCGTCGGGCTGCGAGATGACCTCGACGTCGGCGAGCAGGGCTTCGAAGCCCGTGACGGCGATCACGAGCGCGATGAAGAGGACGGACGTCATCGTCGCGATCAACCACCGGGACATGTGCCGATCGTATCGCCGACCGGCTGGTCAGCGAGCGGGTTCGGCGTGGTCCGTGTCGTCCGCGTGCTCGCGACGGTCCGCCCGGTCGGACTGCTCCTGCGCTGCGGCGACCAGGGCGAGCGCGATCGTCGCCGTGATGATCGGGACGGTCTCCGTCATGGGGGCGGGCGCGGAATCCGGCATCGTCGCGGCCGTCTCGTCCGTCGCGTCCGTCGGGACGTCGGACTGGAGGCCCGTGGCGGCGCCCGCCTCGGCGGTGCAGTCCGGCTCGTGGTCACGCAGCGCCGGGCCGATGACCGGCAGGACCCCCGTGGTCGCGGCCGGTTCAGCGTGCAGGACCGGCGGCTCGGTGTACGCGGATCCGTCGCGCTTCGCTGCGCGGCGCGCTCGGCCCATCTTCACCAGGACGACGACGGCGACGATCGCCCAGATCCCGTTGACGATGGTCGAGGGGACGGCGTGGTGCGCGGCGACGTTGATGGCCACCGCGAGGCCGCCGACCAGGTTGAACAGCTGGTAGAGCGGGCCGTTCGGGATCTTGCCAGTGGAGAACAAGATGTAACCAGCTAGAACGGTTACTGCACCGAACCAACCGAGGAATTCCACGATTCCGACCAACACGCGCGACTCCGGGCACGACGAGGAACGGCCGATTCGAGCCGACCGTTCGAGAGGGGATGAGCAGCCGCGATCACGGCGCCTGGTGCATCGTAATCACAACGACGGGTGTCGCGGAAGTGGGGTCGGCGTGGCGCGGCCGACCCCAGTCCGCGGGGGTCGGGTCAGCCCTTCGCAGCCGTGTCCGAGCCGGCGGTCAGGACGTACACGTAGCCACCGAACGTCCACGTCGTCGCAGCCGCCGCGGCGGGGTCGGTCGAGTCCTGCGAGATGGAGGACGACACCGTGGTGACCAGGAAGAGTCGAGCGCCGTCCTGCATGCCCCCGACGAAGGACAGGGCCTGGTCGAACGACCCGTCGACCGACACGGAGACGGGGATGGCCGAGAAGTTCGCGGCCGAGATCGCCGGGTCGGTCACCGGCCCCGTCGCAGCGCCGGTGGATGCCGCGGTCGGCTCGGGCGTCGCCTCGTCCGTCGCCTCGTCCGTCGCGGAGGCCGACGAGTCCTCGGTGCCCGCGGCAGTCGAGGCTGCGACGGGGGCGGTGTACGCCACAGCGTCGGACGTCGTGATCGCGGACACCTTCACGCCCGCCCGGGCTGCCACGCCGTCGACTGCGCCGTAGAAGGAGGACATGTTCGCACTCGACGGCACCGAGGTGGTGAGCTCCGCGAGTTCCGCCTTCATCGCCGGCAGGGACTTCGCGCGGTCCTTGAGCCGGGCGAGTTCCGCCGCCGTCGTCCGGTTCGTCGCGTCCACCGACACCTGGTCGGTACGGTCACTCGCGGCCTGTGCGAGATGTGGCTGCACGCCGAGGAAGAACCCGGCGAGTGCCACCACGACCATCGCCACGACGGCGAGGAGCATGTTGAGTCGGTTGCGGGTCATCTCACTCGCCCTTGTCCTGGTACTTGCCGTCGAAGGCGGCCTGGTCGACGTGGATCGTCATGTTCACCGTGTACGTGCCCGTCGTCGGGTCGAGCGTGACCGAGTTCGCGGTCGCGTCGACGAAGCCCTTGAGCCCCTTGACGGCATCGAGCCACGACGGAACGGACGGCAGCGTCGGGCTCTGCGCGTCGATGGTCAGGGTCGCGACACGCTGCCCCTGGAGCGGGGTGTCGGCCTGCGCGTAGGTCTCCAGCGGCGTGGCCGAGTCGATCGCGACGCCGGTGATCTCGACTCCCGCCGGGAGCGATGCCTTCAGCGAAGCGAGGTACGGCTGCCAGGCGATCTCCGTGGCCCCACCGACCGACTGCGCGGCTTCACGCAGCGCGGTACCGGCCTCCGTGTCCCGGACCTCGCGGTAGTTCGCCTGCTGCTGCAGGAGTGACAGGGTCTCGTCCTGCGCGTGGGTCAGGTCGTCGTGGGCCTGGCTGGACAGGAGGCTGGCTCCGGCGGTCGCGATCCCGACCACGATCGCCACGAGGACGACGCCCGCCCACATCCGACGGACGACACGGCTGCTGCGTCGGTCGGCGAGGACCTCGGTGGGCAGCAGGTCGACACTGGGGCGGCCCCCGACGACGATCTCGCTGGGGGTGGTCCGACGCTGACGTTTGACGCGCTCCGCGGTCTCGGCGGCGACACGCAGGGCCGGGTCGGGCACCGCTCCTCGACGGCGACTCCGTCCAGAGCGCGAGGGCTTCGACTTGGTCGACTGGCTCATGCTGCCTTCCCTCCCGCGGCGAGTCCCCATGCCACCGCGATCGATGCGCCGTGCGCGTGCAGGTCCTCCACCCGGATGGACTTCGCGAGCGCGACGTTGGCGAACGGTGCCCCGAACCGGACGGGCGTCCGGGTGAACTCCGAGAGCGCTGCGGCGAAACCGGGGAGGGCAGCTGCAGCGCCGCAGAGCAGGATCTCGCCGACGGGCTCGGCAGGATGGGTGTTGACGAAGTAGTTGACGGTGTTGCGGAGACTCGAGAGCAGTTCGCCCATCGTCTCGCGGACCGCCGCGACCGCGAGCGCGTCGTCGCCGGTCCGCGCCCGCTCCGGATCCATGCCCAGGTGGCGCTTGACGGCTTCCGCCGCTCCCTCGTCGATCGTCAGCCGGCCGGCGAGGAGCCGCGTGATGTCATCGCCGCCGGTCGGCACGATACGGACGAACTTCGGGACGCCGTCGGTGACGATGACGACGGTCGTCGTGTTGCCGCCGCACTCGACGATGGCCACGGTGCCCGGCCGGTTCGCCGGCGCGAGGACACGTGCCAGGGCGAACGGGATGAGGTCGACACCGACCGGCTTGAGCCCGGCGTTCTGGACCGCGCGGACGTTGGCGAGCACGGCGTCCTTCACCGCGGCGACGAGGAGACCGCTCACGGTGGGGCCGTTCTCCCCCGTCTCCTCGCTGGTCGGGTAGAAGTCGAGGATGGCGTCGCCCACGGGCACCGGGAGCATGTCCTGCACCTGGAAGGGCAACGATTCACGGATCTGCGCGATGGGGGCCTTCGGGACCGTCAGGTCGCGCGACAGCACGCGCTGGTTGCCCATGCCGAGCACGACGTCCTTCGAGCGGAAGCGCCCGAGCGACCAGAGCTGTCGGAGCGCACCCGCGACGGTGTTTGGCTCGAGCACCTCCCCCTGCTTCGTCGCGCCCGGGGGCACGGGAACCTCGGCGAACCGCAGGATCGTCGGTCTCGGCTTGTCGGCGTCCTGGACCTCGACAGCACGGATCGCGGCGGCGCCGATGTCGACGCCCACGATGCTCTTCGACATGGGTGGTCCTTCCGTGACCGTCTTCGGGTCGGTCTGGTGGGTCAGCGCGCGACGAGGCGTCAGGCGAGTCCGAGGAGGCGCAGGTAGCCGTCCCATGCGGGGGCACCGACGGCGATGCCGAGCCAGGCACCCGCGAGCATCCAGGGGCCGAACGGGATCCCGCTGCGACGGCCCGCCCGGCGCACAACCAGGAGGACGACTGCGAAGGTACCTCCGAGCAGGAACGCCGCGAAAGAACCCACTGCGAGGGGTCCCCATCCGAGGTACGCCAGCACGAGGCCGAGCACGCCGGCGAGCTTCACGTCACCGAGCCCCATCCCGCCGGGCACCGCCAGCGCGAGCACGAGGTAGACGCCGCCGAGGACGACCAGGCCGATGAGCCCCCGGAGCGCGGCGCCCCAGTCGCCGGACACCGCCGACGCCGCCAGCAGGAGCACGGGCAGCACGATGTAGGCCGGCAGCACGATCCGGTTCGGCAACGTGTGGGTGTCGAGGTCGATGAGCGTCAACGAGATGCTGATCGCCATCAGGTACAGGAGTGCGACGAGCAGGATCGCAGCGTGGATCGTTCCGGGGACGCCGTCCGGCGCCGCCAGCGGCGACCACGGTGCGAGTACCGAGAGCAGCGTCACCGCGACGAACAGGAGGCCCGTGGCGGCTTCGACGAGCGGGTACCGGGCCGAGATGGGCGCGCCGCAGTCGCGGCACCGGGCGCGCAGGACGAGCCAGGAGATCACGGGCACGTTGTCGCGACCTCGGATCGCGTGACCGCATCGGGGGCAGGAGCTGGCCGGCGCGACGACGGACATGCCCGCGGGCACGCGGTACACGACGACGTTCAGGAACGACCCGATCGCGAGACCGAGCACGCCGACCAGCGCGGCGACGAGGGGCGCCACTGAGGCCAAGGACGCCACGGTCACTTCCCCGTCGGAGTGCCGTCGGCGCGGAAGGCCGTGGCCGACTCGGTCTCGGTCGTCACGCCGTACGTGGTCGAGACCGGCTGCAGGAACTTGGGCGGGGCCGAGGACTTGAGTCTGCTGTCGTACGAGTACGCCTTCGCGTACCCCGTCAGCAGGCCGTTGCCGTACGAGGTGCGGACCGAGCCGCGGAACTGCTGGGCGATCGATCCGTAGATCGTGAGGATGCCGAGGTTCGACCCGTACTGGCTGTTCTGGACGTTGAACGTGCCGAGGTTGCTGGCGATGGCCGCGTCGATCTCGACGTTCTTGGTCGGCGCCGTGTTCGTCGAGTAGGAGCTGCTGCCCGTGTTGCACACCGTGTTCGACCAGCCGGAGTAGCTCGAGCACGACACGGGGTTGTAGACGGAGACCGCCTTCTGCCCGACGAGCCCGAGCATGTCGTCCGAAGTCCGGCCGTTCTGGTAGACGATGTTCCCGGTGACGTACAGGAAGTTCTCCGCGGCGAGGGTCATCTGTCCGCCGAAGGATCCGGACACGAAGGCATCACCGCTGCGGCACCCGTAGTACCCGGCGTCCCCGCGCGTTCCGGTGAACTCGCCGTTGAGCGGGTACCCCAGGCCGTTGCCGTAGTCCGAAGTCGTCGAGGTCCCCGACTTGACCGTCTGCTGGCAGTAGACCGGCGAACCCGCGTTCACGGTCCCGTTGACCGTGCCGGACGGTGTGGCGCTGGACGCCCAGTAGTTCGGGTCACCGACCGTCGACGGCACGCTCTGCACGTAGACCAGGTTCGCGGGCAGCGTGGGGACGACGGCACCGGTTCCCCGGAGGGCAGCGACCGAGCCGCACAGGGCGTCGTTCCCCGGGCCCGGTGCGATGGCGCTGCCGTTGGCGTTGCCCTTGACCTGTGTGGAGATGGTCCACGGTGAGACCACGCGCATCTTGCCCCCGGCGAGGAACGTGATGGACGTCGGACCGGTGTACAGGCACCCGGGCTTCGCCACCTTCTCGGGGATGTCGGTCCGTGCCTCCTGCTTCATGTTCGCGTTGGTGCTCGGCATGGGGAGCGTCCCGACGTTCTTGATCTTCCCGCCGATGAACTTCGTGGACGAGCGGCAGGCGGAGTCGATGGTCGTCGCCTTGCTCGTGTAGAAGAAGTCGGCGGGCCCCGTGTCCTGCACGCTCGAGTTGAACGTCGCTCCGCAGGCGGTGATGACGTCGTTCGACCGGACCGGCCCGTCGAGGACGTCACCGCTGGCGAACGTGACGGCTTCACAGCTGCTGCTGGAGCTCCAGTCGTCGTCGTTGCGGTGGTTCGAAACGCAGCCGGCGTTCGTCAGGCTCGGGTCCTGGGACTCGTAGTTCGTGAAGTACAGGTAGTTGACGAAGCCGTCGCCGCGGAGGTCCACGACGATGGTCCTCGTCGTGGCACCGGCCTTCCCCGTCACGCGCAGGCGGACCTTGCCGGTCGTCGAGTAGTCGGAGTTGTCGACCTCGTACCGGTAGGACTGGTCGGTGCTCCCGACCACGTTCGCCCACGAGCCGTCCTTCGCGGTGCCGAAGGCCTTGTTCGCCGGATCTGCCGTGTACGTGCTCGTCGACGAGAACGCGGTGCGCACGCCGTACTTGACGTAGGCGTTGTCGGCTGCGAGGCGGCCCTGGTAGTCGGAGAGACCCGCGTACGCGGCCGCGATCGCCTTGTTGTAGTTCGTGTCGGTCGTCGCTTTCGTCGCGCCGCTCGTCGCGGTGGCGACGACGAGGGACAGCACGATCATGAGCACCGCACCGATCCCGATGACCGCCGCGAGGGCGACCCCGCGTTCGTCGTCTCGGGCACGCAGGCCTCGGAGGATCCGGATGAGCATCATGACTCCGTGGCTGCGCCGTAGTCGAGGTTGCGCAGGTTGATGGTGGCCTGGAACGTGCTGTCGTTGACGGTCACGCCGCCCGTCGACCCCACGGTCAGCGCCACGCGGACGGACCGGATCGTGTCGTAGGTGGCATTCGCCGGCGCGGACACGGGGCCGTTGTCGGCGTTGACGTACGAGAAGAGCGTGCCTGCCCGGACCACGTCGGCGAGCCACAGCGTCCGGGTGGCGCCGGTGAACGTGCAGTACCCGCCGGCCGGGCAGTCGCCCCGCTGCAGCTGCATGCGCAGCCGGTTCGACACGACGTCGACCGTCACCTTGGTGAGCCCGGCCCGTGCGCTCGACAGGTCGACACCCGAGTAGAACTGCACGCTCCTGCCAGTGGCGCTCACGAACGCGGGCGCACTGACCGTCTTGCTCACCTGCCACCGCGAGGCCTCACGCAGGTACCGGCTGAGCTGCGTCATCGACGTGGTGCCCTGTCGGGTGCTGTCGTTGACCGAGGACACCGTGCGCTGCGCCTTCGAGATCGACACGAAGAAGCTCCCGACCAGGGTGAGCAGCAGCGACGTCACGAGCATGGCGACGAGGAGCTCCACGAGCGTGATCCCGCGTTGATCGTCACGCAGACGACGGAGGAGGGCGGGCATCAGCTGGCCGGCCTCGGGTCGACGAGCACGACGCCACCGGTGACGGCGCCGTTGCTGACCATCGCGGTGTTGGTGGCGGTGAGCGTGAGCGGCGTCGTCGCCGCGCCCGCGGTGCCGCCCGTGAACAGCTTCCAGGTTCCCCACGGCAGGGCGATCGTCATGCTGTCGGACGTCGGCTTCGGGAAGCTCAGGGTCATCCCCTTCGCGCAGCCGGGATCGCCGTTCACGGCTGTGGTGGTCTTCGCGGTGATGAAGAGCGCCTTGTCCGGCTTGGCGAGCGTGATCGCGCCCATGCTGATCGGGATCGGCCCGGTGGCGTCCTTGAACTCCGTCGCCGTCCCCTTCTTGCCGGCCTTGTTGGCGGTCGTCCAGGCGCCCGGTTCCGGGCCGAGGCAGGTCGCTGCGGCGTCGGACGACACGTCTGCGGAGTACAGACCGGCCACCGCCTGGTACCCCGAGGGGAACGGGAACAGGGCCGCGCTCGTCGGGGCGGGGTCCAACACGGTCGTGCCCGACGTCCCGTTGGTGATCGACAAGGGCAGGTTCGTCGGCAGGATCGCGGACGAGGCCGGCGAGGTCACGTACTTGAACGAGTAGGTCGTCACCTTGTCGAAGGTGAAGGCAGCGGCACCGGAGCTCCCGACCGACACCGTCACCGACTGCGACGACGGACTCGGCTGTTGGGTCGAGTCGATGTACCCGGTGCGGGCGACCGACACCTTGTAGGTCCCCGGCGCGACGCCGGCCACGTAGGTGCAGCCCTCCGCGTCCGTCGCCGGGAACGTGACCCCGGCGGGGCCACCGCTCACGGTCGGCACGATCCCGGAGACGCCGATCCCGTTCGCGTTCGTCACGCCGACGAGGATCGAGCCCGTGGTGTCCGAGTTGATGTTCGTGAGTGGAGCGATGGCGCTCGACATCTCGACCTGCTGGGTCCCGGACGCTGCAGCGCTGGTCTTCCACCGCACCGTGACCGTCACGGCCTTGTACGACAGGCTGCCGTCGCCCGTGCCGCAGGCGGTGGCCGCGCCGGACGACCGGGTCCACGAGACCTTGCGGGTCAGGTCGAAGACCTGGTCACCGACCTTCTTCTGGTCTGTCCCGCTCTTCACGTTGAAGATGCTCGGGGTGTCCCGGAGGTCGTCGATGTCCTCCATCGCGATCGTCGAGGCGACCTCTCGAGCACGGGTGTCCTTCGAGAGCACGAGAGAAGCGGCGATGCCGGCGGCGATCCCGGCGGCGATCAGGGCGAAGATCGTCATCGCGACCATCACCTCGATGATGGTGAAGCCGTCCTCGTTGTCCCGTGCGGAACGCAGTCGCTCGGCGATGCGCGAGATCATGGCGTTCCTTCCTCGTGGAGAGATGGCATAGCCCGTGCGGTCGTTCGACCGCACGGGCACTCCTCAGTACTACTTCTTTGTGAAGACGCCGGCGGAGCAGGAACCCTCGGCTACACCGGAAGCGTCGGTCGCGCCGAACGTCTTACCAGTCGCGGTGCTCTTGCCCGCGATGCAGAAGGCAGTCTTGTCCGCGTTGACCGTGTAGGTCAGGGTCGTGTCCGACCCGGCAGTCGAACCAGCCTTCTTGTAGTCGGCCGAAGTCAGGTCAGCGCTGTCCGGGAACGCCCCGGTGCCATTGGTCGCGATGCTCACGACGGCGGTCTTCGCGTTGGTGACGTCCGACTTGACTGCCGAGTCCTTCGCGTTGTTCTGCACGCCGATGTACACCGGGATGGCGATCGCGGCGAGGATGCCGATGATGATGACGACGACGAGGAGCTCGATGAGCGTGAAGCCCTTCTCGCCGTCCTTCAGGAGACCCTTGCGGCGAGCGTCGAGCTTGCCCATGAGAGCGAAGTACATGGTTGTTTCCATTCTGCGGGGAATGTCGGGGAAATGATTTCGGGGCTTGCTCGGCCGCCGCAGATCAGCGTATTGGGGGCACATCGAGCGGCCAATCCCGAGAACGGGGGCCATGCTGGGCACAAAACACCCCCAGTGCGGGGGAGGGTCGATATCGACAATGCCCCCGCATGGGGGTGGAATGACTAGGAAGCGTTCTGCACGACGTTGGTGATCTGGAAGATCGGCATGTAGAGCGCGATGATCATCCCGCCCACCACCACCCCCAGGAACGCGATGAGCAGCGGCTCGATCAGCGAGGTCAGGGCGTCGGTGGTCGCCTCCACCTCGGCGTCGTAGAACACCGCGATCTTCTCGAGCATGATCTCGAGGGAACCGGCGTCTTCACCGACCGCGACCATCTGCGTCACCATTGCCGGGAAAACCGATTGCGCGGCGAGCGGCACCGCGATTGATTCACCTTTCCGCACCGCCTCTGCGACATTGTCGAGCGCGCGCTTCACGACGAAGTTGTTCGACACTTCCCCGACGATCCGCAATGCCTGCAGAATGGGAACACCGGCGCCGATCATGTTCGAGAAGTTGCGAGCGAACCGAGCAATGACGATCTTCTTCTGCAGCGGGCCGAAGACCGGCAGTTTCAGGGTGATCGGATCGATGAACGCCCGGACGCGTTCGGTGTTCTTGTTCGCTCGCCACCACAGCCACGCCAGCACGACGACGATCGCGAGTGGGATCGCGACGTACCGCATGGCGTGTGACAGCGTCACGAGGATCTGCGTCGGCAGCGGGAGCGTGCCGCCGAGCGACGAGAACATGTCCTGGAAGATCGGGACGATGAAGATGAGCATGATGGCGACCGCCACCAGCGACATCACGAGCACGACCACCGGGTAGGTCATCGCCGACTTGATCGTCGAGCGGAGCTTGTGCTCCTTCTCGAAGTTCGTCGCGATGGAGTCCATGGCCTGGTCGAGGAACCCGCCGGTCTCCCCCGCGCGGATCATGTTGATCATGATCGGCGGGAAGTCGACCGGGTACTTCGCGACGGCGTCGGAGAACGAGACGCCGCGCTCGACGTCGTCGCGGACCTTGCCGAGGATGTCCTTGAGCTTCTTGTTCTCGGTCTGGTCGGACAGGATCGTCAGGGTCCGCAGGAGCGAGAGCCCCGAGGTGAGCATCGTCGAGGCCTGTCGCGACATGATCGCGAGGTCCTTGAGGCCGACGCCCTTCTCGAACCCGGGGATCTTGATCTCGGTCTGGAGCCCGGTGCCGGCCTTGGCCTCGGTGATGGCGATCGGTGAGACGCCCATCCCCCGGAGGCGCTGGACGACCGCCCCCTCGGACGCGGCGTCGAGGCGGCCCTTGACGAGCTTGCCGGCGCCGTCACGCCCGCGGTAGTCGAACGCGAGTGACATCAGTAGCCTCCGGAGAACTTGTCGCCGAAGTCGATGCCGCTGGCGGCGATCGCGGCGGCCGAGGAGTCGGACGGGGACTCGACGCGCTGGACGAGCCGGTCGAAGCCCTCTTCGTCGTGCACCTTCTCCATCGCGGCCTTGCGCGAGATCGTGCCGACGTTGACCAGTTCGGCGAGGTCCTGGTCCATGGTGTGCATGCCGAGGTCACGGCCGGCCTGCATGGCGGAGTTGATCTGGTACGTCTTGCCCTCGCGGATGAGGTTGCCGATGGCCGGGGTGATCGTCATGATCTCGGTGGCGACGACGCGGCCGACGCCGTTGGCCTTCGGGACGAGGGTCTGGCAGACGACGCCCTGCAGGGTGGCCGCGAGCTGGGTGCGGATCTGCCCCTGCTGGTGCGGCGGGAAGACGTCGATGACGCGGTCGATCGTGCCCGGTGCACTCTGCGTGTGCAGGGTGGCGAACACCAGGTGGCCGGTCTCGGCGGCGGTCAGCGCGACGGAGATGGTCTCGAGGTCGCGGAGCTCACCGATCAGGATGACGTCGGGGTCCTGCCGCAGCACGTGCTTGAGCGCCGAGGCGAAGGAGTGGGTGTCGGCGCCGACCTCGCGCTGGTTGATGATCGACCGCTTGTGGTCGTGCATGAACTCGATCGGGTCCTCGACCGTGACGATGTGGTCGGCACGGCTCTCGTTGACCAGGTCGATGAGCGCCGCGAGGGTGGTCGACTTGCCCGACCCGGTCGGGCCGGTGACGAGGACCAGGCCGCGGGGCAGGCCGGCGAAGTCGCCGACGTGCGCGGGGATGCCGAGCTGCTTGAGCGTCTTGATCCTGGTGGGGATGATGCGGAACGCCGCACCCCAGTTGCCGCGCTGCTGGTAGTAGTTCACGCGGAAGCGGTACTCCGGCGACAGCGAGTACGCGAAGTCGAGTTCCTGGTCGTGGTCGAACTGCCCAGCCTGTTCGACGGACAGCAGCGTCTTGAGTGCCGCGATGACCTTGCCACGCGACCACGCGCCTCCGGGCACGGCCGGCCGGAGCGAGCCGTCGACGCGGACGGTGGGCGGGGCGTCGGCCGTGACGTGCAGGTCGGAGGCCCCCTGGTAGACGACCTGTGCGAGTGCGGTGATGAGGTCGGGGTCGGCGACTTCGCGTGCGTGCCGGGCGAAGTCGATGTCACCCGCCGGGGCCGCGGCGGGGGCCGGAGCAGGTGCCGGCGGTGCGGCGTGGTGCGCGCCGCTGTAGGCGATGGCCGGCAGCTGCTGGGTCGCGGGCTCGGCGTACCCGTAGGTGGCGGTCGAGGACGGCACCGCGGCGGGCGGCGTCGCCGGAGCAGTGGCGGACTGCGCCACGGGAGCGGCGACCGGAACGCCCACGGGCCCGGCAACCGGGCTCGCCACGGCCGTGCCGGTGGGCGCGGGCCACACCGCCGAGTCGTCCGTCAGGTCGTAGACCTGCTCGGGCGGGGTAGCGGCTGCCGCGGCCAGACGCGCGGCACGGCGCGAGCCGACCTCGGCGCCCGGGGTGCCGGGGTGCCACCCGGCGACGGGCTCGTCGCCGGGCATGGTGATGTCGTACACGGAGTCGGTCATCTGCTCGTCCTGTTCCCCGGTCACGCGACGACGCGCAGGATCTCGTCGACGCTCGTCATGCCGAGCTTGACCTTCTCGAAGCCGTCCTGGCGGAGCGTGAGCATGCCCTGCTGCTGGGCGACGCGGCTGATCTCCGCGCTCGAGGCACGACCGACGGCGAGCCGCTCGATCTCCTCGGTCACGGTCATGACCTCGTGCAGGGCGATGCGGCCGCGGTACCCGGTGTTCGAGCAGACGGCGCAGCCGACCGGGGCGAAGAACGCCGGCATCTCGTCGCCGGGGGCCAGGAACCCGAGCGCCCGGAGCTGCTCGATCTCGTACACGGCGGGCGCCTTGCACCGGTCGCACAGCCGGCGGGCGAGGCGCTGGGCGACGACGGAGTCGAGGGCGGACCCGACCAGGAACGGCTCGATGTCCATCTCGGTCAGACGGGTCACGGCCGACGGGGCGTCGTTGGTGTGCAGGGTCGAGAGCACGAGGTGCCCGGTCAGCGACGCCTCGATCGCGATCTGGGCGGTCTCGTGGTCGCGGATCTCACCGAGCAGCACGACGTCGGGGTCGGACCGGAGGATCGAGCGGAGCGCGGAGGCGAACGTCAGGCCGGCCTTCGGGTTGACCTGCACCTGGTTGATGCCGGCCATCCGGTACTCGACCGGGTCCTCCACCGTGATGACGTTGATCTCGGGCTTCGCCACGGCGTTGAGGGTCGTGTACAGCGTCGTCGACTTGCCCGAACCGGTGGGACCGGTGACCAGGATCATGCCGTACGGCTTCGAGTAGGACCGCTGGTACGCCTGGAAGTTCTGCTCGAGGAGGTTGAGGTCCTTGAGGGTCAGCGAGGTGTTCGTGTTGTCGAGGATCCGCATGACGACCTTCTCGCCCCACACGGTGGGCAGCGTCGCGACGCGGAGGTCGATCTGCCGGCCGCCGTGCCGCACGGACATGCGGCCGTCCTGCGGCTTGCGACGCTCGGCGATGTCGATGTCGCTCATGATCTTCAGGCGGCTGATCACGCCGTTCTGGATGTTCTTCGGCGCCGGCGCCATCTCGTGCAGCACGCCGTCGATGCGGTACCGGATCCGGACCTCGTGCTCGCCGGGCTCGATGTGGATGTCGGACGCGTGGTCCTGGATGGCCTGCGACACGAGCAGGTTCACGAACCGGACGATCGGGACGTCGTCGAGGGCACCGTCGGCGATGTCGATCTGCGCCTTCGAGGTCGTCGACGCTTCTTCCCCGAGCGATGACGTCAGGTCGTTCAGCTCGTCGTCGGCGCGCAGGTACCGGTCGAGGGCAGCGACGAGGTCACGCTCCTCGACCTGCAGCGGCTTGATCGCGCGACCGGATGCGGTCCGGGCGTCGTCGATGGCGAGCACGTTCGTGGGGTTCACCATCGCGAGGATGAGCAGGTCGCCCTCGAACCCGACGCCGAGCACACCGTGGCGCCGGCACAGGGCCGCCGGCAGGATCGACACCGCGGTGCCGTCGACAGGGTAGTCGCTCAGCGGGACTGTGCGTGAGTTGTTCGACGCGGCCCGGGCGGTGATGAACTGGGCCTCGCTCACGACGCCCTGGTCGACCAGGCCGCGGATGGCGCGCTCGTCGAGGTCCTCGTCACCCGTCATCGCATCGAGGTGCTCGATGGGCAGGGCGCCGTTCAGGATGAGGATCTCGGACAGGGTCGCCATGAGTCCCGTGCCTCCTTGGACTCGCGCACGGCGAGACGTCGTCGGGTGATGCGCCACCAGGGATGTGGCGCCCGACCACGCTACTTCTGGGGCCCTCGCCGACCGCAGTCCCAGAAAGAGGGGGCGGAGGGGGTCCGGCTGCACCCAGAACTGGGGTCCACGACCGGTTCGGCCCCGGTCCGGGGGACGCTTCGGCCGGTTCGCGGTGGTCGTCGGAGGGTGCATGTCCGCCAGCCTCCCGGACCCCGCACACACCCCGGAGTCCTGGCGCGCAGTCCGTGGAGAACGTCGGCGTCGCACGGGGGTGTGGAGGAACGGGGCCGCCCTCCGACGCGGGCCGGACAGCGCGGCACCGCGGAATCCCTCTCGACGTGCGCCCCCACCCGGGCACATGATGAGACATGGACATCACGAGCGTGACCGTGGGGTTGCCCGTCAGCGACATCGAGGCGTCCTGCCTCTGGTACGGCGCGGTCTTCGAGCGCACCGAGCCGGACCTCGAGCCCGAGGACGGCGTCGCCGAGTACGAGGTCGGCGGCATCTGGATCCAGCTCTACGTCGACGAGCAGGCCGAGGAGAACCCGGTCAGCGTCCGCTTCGGCGTCGACGACGTCGCCGCGCAGCACGCACGCATCGGCGCGCTCGGCATCGACATCGGCCCCGTCGAGTGCGTCGACGGGGCGGTCGACTGGTTCGACGTCCGCGACCCCGACGGCAACGTGCTGAGCCTGTTCTCGCTGGTCGACGAGACCGGACGCGGTTCCGGCCGCGACAACGGCGCCGGCCGCGCGCTCTAGCCGCGACCCCACGGCGGACGGGAGGCCCGTGGCGGCCCCGCACCGTGCCTCCAGGCCGTCACGTGGTGACGACACGACGAAGGCCCCGCCTCCTTGCGGAGACGGGGCCTTCGTGGGATCACATCAGGCTCAGTTGTACGTGCCCGGCGTGAAGTCGTCCGACGAGAAGCTGTCGAAGTCGACGAAGCTCAGGTCGGCGTCCGAGAACGACGAGTCGTCAGCGAAGATGCGGTTGGGGTACCGCTCCGCCTTCGCCTCTTCGGTCGCGTTCACGTCCACGTCACGGTACCGGCTGAGGCCCGTCCCGGCGGGGATGAGCTTACCGATGATGACGTTCTCCTTGAGGCCGACGAGGTGGTCCTGCTTGCCCTCCATGGCCGCCTGCGTGAGCACGCGAGTGGTCTCCTGGAAGGAAGCGGCGGACAGCCACGACTCGGTCGCGAGGGACGCCTTCGTGATGCCCATGACCTCCTGGCGAGCCGAGGCGGTCTTGCGACCCTCCTGCAGCGCCGCACGGTTCAGCGCGTTGTAGCGCGACCGGTCGACGAGCTCACCCGGCAGCAGGTCGGTGTCGCCGTGGTCGACGACGGTGACCTTGCGGAGCATCTGGCGGACGATGACCTCGATGTGCTTGTCGTGGATCGGCACACCCTGCGAGCCGTAGACGTCCTGCACACCGTTGACCAGGTGCTTCTGGACCTCTCGGACACCCTTGACCCGGAGGACTTCCTTCGGGTCGACGGTGCCGGCGATGAACTGCTCGCCGAGCTCGACGTGCTGGTTGTCCTCGATGAGGAGCGTCGCACGCTTGAGCACCGGGTAGATGAACGGCTCGTCGCCGTTGTCCGGCGTGAGGATGATCCGACGACCCTTGTCCGTGTCCTCGACCACGACGCGGCCGGGGGCCTCGGCGATCGGGGACGCGCCCTTGGGGGTACGCGCCTCGAAGAGCTCCGTGACACGCGGCAGACCCTGGGTGATGTCGTCGGCCGAGGCCGAACCACCCGTGTGGAAGGTACGCATCGTCAGCTGGGTACCGGGCTCACCGATGGACTGCGCGGCGATGATGCCGACTGCCTCACCGATGTCGACCAGGTTGCCGGTGGCGAGCGAACGGCCGTAGCACTTCGCGCAGACACCGACGGCCGACTCGCAGGTCAGGACCGAGCGCACCTTGATGCTCTCGACACCGGCTGCCAGCAGCTTCTCGAGGAGCACGTCACCGACGTCCTCGCGAGCCTCTGCCACGACCGTGCCCTGTGCGTCCACGGCCTCGGTGGCCAGGGTGCGGGAGTACACGGTGTTCTCGACTCGCGGGTCGCGGACGAGCTTGCCGTCGGCGTCCACGGTCGCGATCGGCAGCTCGAGGCCACGCGTCGTGCCGCAGTCGTCCTCGCGGATGATGACGTCCTGCGAGACGTCCACGAGACGACGGGTGAGGTACCCGGAGTCCGCGGTACGGAGCGCGGTGTCGGCAAGACCCTTACGAGCACCGTGGGTGGCGATGAAGTACTCCGCCACGGTCAGGCCCTCGCGGTACGAGTTGATGATCGGGCGGGCGATGATCTCGCCCTTCGGGTTGTTCACCAGACCACGCATACCGGCGATGTTGCGGACCTGGAGCCAGTTACCACGAGCACCGGACGACACCATGCGGTTGATGGTGTTGTCGACCGGGAAGTTGTCGCGCATCTCCTGCGCGATCTCGTTCGTGGCCTCGGTCCAGATCTTGATCAGGTCGGCGCGACGCTCGGAGTCGGTGATCAGACCCTTGTCGAACTCGCCCTGCACCTTGGCGGCCTGGATCTCGTAGCCCGCGATGATCTCCTTCTTGCGAGGAGGCGTCACGACGTCCGACAGGGCGACGGTCACACCGGAGCGGGTGCCCCAGTAGAAGCCGGCGTCCTTGATCCGGTCCAGCGCAGCGGCCGTCTCGGTCTTGGAGTAGCGCTCGGCGAGGTCGTTGACGATCGCGGAGAGCACACCCTTGTCGGTGACCTTCTGGACGAACGGGTAGTTCGCCGGCAGGGTCTCGTTGAAGAGCGCACGGCCCAGGGTCGTCTCGAGCAGCACGGTGTCGCCCTGCTCGTAGCCCTCGGGAGCTTCACCCTCGGCGAAGTGGACACCCGTCATGCGGATCTTCGCCATCGCGTTGAGGTGCAGCGTGTGCTGGTCGTTGGCCAGGATCGCCTCGGCGACCGAGGAGAACGCACGGCCTTCACCGACGGCGCCCTCGCGGACGGTCGTCAGGTGGTGCAGACCGATGATCATGTCCTGTGCGGGCAGGGTCACCGGGCGGCCGTCGGACGGCTTC
>Ga0308159_1002681_pt1 | contig 19849 bp, 20 predicted proteins | sample PhyCR1_FD_201040 | JGI IMG/M metagenome (GOLD analysis project Ga0308159, IMG submission 201040) | Phyllosphere microbial communities from UC Gill Tract Community Farm, Albany, California, United States - DLSLC.R1 | ecosystem: Host-associated > Plants > Phyllosphere > Unclassified | place: USA... | reverse complement strand
GACCCTGACGGCCACCGTGCCGATCGCGGACGTGTCGCCCGACAGCCAGGGCCTGAAGAACCACTTGCAGACGCCGGACTTCTTCGACGCCGCCCAGTTCCCGACAGCCACCTTCAAGGCCACCTCGATCGCGATCGACAAGGATGACGCCTCCGAAGCCGACGTCACGGGCGACCTGACGATCCGCGGCGTGACCCGCCCGGTGACGCTGGAGGTCAAGTTCAACCAGGCCGGCCCCTCGATGGGCGGTGCCTACCGCGTCGGCTTCGACGGCGAGACCACCGTCAAGCGTTCCGACTTCGGCGTCAGCTACGGCCTGGGCGTCGGCCTCGGCGACGACGTCGAGCTCCACATCGAGGGCGAGTTCGTCAAGCAGTCGTAATTGAAAGCCTACCGCTCGGCGCGCGGCGTCTCGCCGCTTGGGGCGGGGCCGCCGAGATTGGAATAAAGGGCGCGGGCTTCCTCAGGGGGTCCGCGCCGCTCGCCCAGCGCTTCGACACGCACCGCCGTGACCCGGCCGCGCAGGGCGAATGTGATCTCGTCGCCGACGTGGACGACACGGCTGCACTTGTCCAGGCGGGTCTGGCGGCCCTGATGGGTCAGACGCACAGCGCCCGCCTCTACCAGATCGGTCGCCAGCCCGCGGGTCTTCATGAACCGCGCGCGCCAGAGCCAGATGTCGATGCGCAGACTTTCGGCCATTCCGCTCATTGCGAGGCGGCGCCCGCCTTCTTGCGCCGGGGCCGGCGGCGACGCGCGGGCGGCGCAGGCGCGGTCAGTTCGGCCAGCTTGGCGAAGGGCGAATCTGGGTTCACCACCACCGGCCTGACGCCCGGCCGGTCCGGTTGCTGGGCGCGGATCGTGCGCAGTCCGCCGAGCAGAGCCGCAGCCTCGTCCTTCTTCAGGCCGATAGCGTCGAGCGCCTTGACCGGGATCTCGCCCTTGCCGGCCGCCGTCTTCAGCTCGGCCAGTTGCTCCAGCAGCTCCACCGGCGCCGTCCAGCGCCCGACAGCCCGCCTCCCAAAGGCGGACAGCGCCCGTACCGAAGGCGCCGGGATGGGCAGAAGCGTCAGCCCCTCCCTCGCCGCCTGAAAAGGCTCGCCGGACGCGAAGGCCTGGGCGACCACGCGGCCGCGCGGCTTCAACACGCCCGGCAGCCAGACCGAATGGGTCCCGACGCGGATGGCGAAAGCCTTGATTGTGCGCCGCTCGACCTGGCTGAGCGCCGCCAGATCGCGCTCGACGTCGCGGCGGTCGATGATCCCGCCCGCCTCGATCAGACGGAAGGCGATGCCGCGCGGCAGGCCCTTGAGCGTGCCGTTCTCGATAGCCTGCTTGAGGCGGCGCAGATCGCGCAGCGCCCGGCCTGCCTCCGACGCCAGCCAGGCCTCGATGCGGCGCTGGGCCCGGTCACGCGTGGCCTGGGGACCAAGGTCGCCGATCAGTCGCACGCGCGGCGCAAAGGGCTCAGCGTTCGTGATCTTTGCGGCCAGGGCGCCGGACCAGAGGACGTCGCCCTCTGGCGTGACGCCAAAGGCCTCGTCGGGATCGGCGGCGAGACGGCCCAGGCGGCGATTGATCTCGGGCGTCACGGCCTTGATCGCGGCGGCCTTCAGGGTGCGGTCGGCAAGCGCGGAGCCGCCGCTTTCGACCGCGAACCGCACGCCCTCCAGATGGCCGACCGTCTCGCCATCCACGGTGACCGCGCCGTCGCCGCCGACCTCGGCCAGGGTGTCGGCTCGGTCGTGCAGGGAGCGCATCAGGGCGGTGGTCTTGCGGTCCACAAAGCGGGCGGTCAGCCGCTCGTGCAGGACGTCGGAAAGGCGGTCCTCCAGCGCGCGTGTGCGCTCGCGCCATCCCTTGGCCTGATCCAGCCAATCAGGCCGGGCGGCGATATAGCTCAGCGTCCGCACCCCAGAGAGCCGCGCCGACAGCTGGTCGATCTGGCCGTCGTCGCGGTCGAGTTCGGCGAAGCGGGGCGCGATCCAGTCGTCGGTCAGGCGGCCCCGCTTCCCGCTCAAGGCCTGGAAGATGTCGCGAGACAGCCGGGCGTGCTCGTCCAGCGTCGTCTTCTGGAAGTCGGGCAGCTGGCAACATTCCCACAGCCGCATGATAGCCCCGCGCGAGCGACCGATCTTCTTGATCTCGTCGTCCTGCATGGCCCGGCGCAGCAGGGTCTCGTCCAGCGCCGGCATGGTAAGCTTGAGGCCCGGCCGGTTCGGCGTCTGGACCAGGGAGCGCAGAAGGTCCGGCAGGGTATCGAAGTCGAGGCGGGCGTTCCTCCACTCGGCGTTCTGGACGGGATCGAACTGGTGGTTGACCACCTGCTCGACCAGGTCCTCGTCCAGTTCGTCGCACTCGCCCGTCACGCCAAAGGTGCCGTCGCGGACGTGTCGCCCGGCCCGGCCAGCAATCTGGGCGATCTCGTGGGCGTGGAGCCAGCGGGTACGCCGGCCGTCGAACTTCCTCATACCGGCGAAGGCGACATGGTCGACGTCCATGTTCAGGCCCATGCCGATGGCGTCGGTGGCGACCAGGAAGTCCACCTCGCCCGATTGGAACAGGGCCACCTGGGCGTTGCGGGTGCGGGGGCTGAGCGAGCCCATGACGACGGCGGCGCCGCCCCTCTGCCTGCGGATCAGCTCGGCGATGGCGTAGACCTGCTCGGTCGAGAAGGCGACGATCGCCGAGCGGCGCGGCAGGCGCGTCAGCTTCTTTGAGCCCGCATAGGACAGGTGCGACAGCCGCTCGCGGGTGACGATCTCGATGTCGGGGATCAGGCGGCGCATCAGCGGGGCCATGGTCCCGGCGCCCAGGAACATGGTCTCGAACCGGCCGCGCGCGTGCAGCATCCGGTTGGTGAAGACGTGGCCCCGCTCGGGATCGGCCACCAACTGGATCTCGTCGACAGCCAGGAACTCGACCTCGCGTTCCAGTGGCATGGCCTCGACGGTGCAGACCCAATAGTGGGGCCGCGGCGGGATGATCTTTTCCTCGCCGGTAATGAGGGCGACGGCGTTGGCGCCCCGCAGTTTGACCACCCGTTCGTAGATCTCGCGCGCCAGCAGACGCAGTGGCAGGCCGATCATGCCAGACGCATGACCCAGCATCCGCTCGACCGCCAGATGGGTCTTGCCGGTATTGGTGGGCCCCAGCACCGCAACCACCCGCGAGGGCGCCAGACCAGTTGAACGATCACTCATGACCTTCATAAGGTGGCGATTCGCCTGGGGTTCCTCAAGCGGAACAGCAGCCCTTCCTAGGGAATAGGCGCAAAGCTCACGTCTTCGCGCAGGGCCGAGGCCTTGCGGACGGCCACCGGCGCCGCGCTGAACCAATAGCCGGCGTCGTCGTCGCGATGCGCCTGTTTGCGCTCGATCCCGCGCAGACGGCGCTGGGCGGCGTTCTCGAGCAGGCGCGCATGCAGGGCGCGGGCGGACAGTTCAGCAATGGCGGGCGAGCCGGGAACGGCGACGGTGTCGGGTCCGATAGGCTCCACCGCCGGGCGGGCGATAGAGATGAACATTAGGCGGGTCTCTCAGGACGGAAGCGAGATTACGACGCCGATCGCGCCCTGGCCTCGGTGGCCCTCCGCTTCTGCAGAGGGTCGTATGGTTAATCCACAAGCCTGTGGACAGTTCCGTTGATCGCTGAGAAATTTGTTCGTATTCAGATGGTTATCGCCACGCTTTGAGCGTATTGGTTAATGAGACCTTAACGCGAACGCCCGCCCCTACCCCGTGATCTGCGCCAGATGAGCGAGCCAGGCCGCCCGGCCGGCAGAGGTCAGAACCACGCGTGTTCTGGGCTTTCTGCCAAGGAATCCGCGCCTTAGCTCAAGATAGCCGGCCGCCTCCAGCCGTTGCAGGTGGCTGGACAAGGTGTTGTTGGCCAGGGTCTGCACGGACGCCAACTCGGTGAAATCGGCCGAACCCCGGTCCGAAAGAAAGGCCAGAATACCCGCGCGGACGCGGTTGGAGGCCAGAGGGTCAGCCTCGCTCACCGCGGCCTCTGACGCATCAGGATGACCGCCGGCAGGAAGGCCAGCAGCAACAGGCAGGCGCAGGCCGCCGGCAGAAGCGCAGGGGCATTGCCGATAAGGGCCAGAGCAACAGCGGCGGCAAAGCTGCCGACGGCCACCAGCAGAAGCCAGCGCCGGTCGTTCAGGATGGCCGTCACCCACCAGGCGCATCCCCACAGCGTCAGCAGGACCGGCGGCATCATGTAGGCGGCGTAGACGGCGTCAGTCGGAAGTTGCTCCTGGCTGAAGACCCTGAAGCTGACGACGGTGGTGACCATGGCGATGAAGGCCGCGCTCCACGTCGCGGTGGCTGCACGGCTCAGCCGGACGCGGTTCGGCCCTAGCGTCCGCCAGATCGTCCAGATCAAGGCGACAAGGAAGGAAATGTGGGCGGCGAAGATGCCGAGGTTCAAGGTTTGCACGATGGGGCCGGCCTCGACACGGCCGTTCACGGCCTGAGGGATGCCCTCAACGACCAAGCCCAGCCAGATCGCCAGCATCACAAAGCCGTAAGCTCCTCCGAACACGGCCATCAACAGCAGGAAAGGCGCCGGCTCTCCCCTGCCCGCAGCGGCCAGACGTTTCAGATAGGCGAGGTCGCTCTCGTCAGAGGCGGCAGCGGGGGGCGCAGGATTGGACATGGCGAAACTCCGTTCGATATGACTACTTTCAATTGCAAAGTTGTCGAGTCAAGAGCCTGTGTGTGGAAACGGCGCGGGAGTCGCTACTGACGCCGCCGCGGGCTAAGGATCGGCGGTGCGTTTCGATGACCGTTTCCTGGAAGAACTGAAGGCCCGCCTTCGCCCGTCCGACGTGATCGGCCGGTCGGTGAAGCTCAAGCGTCAGGGACGCGAGTGGGTGGGCCTGAGCCCCTTCTCCAAAGAGAAGTCGCCCTCGTTTTTCGTCAATGATGACAAGGGCTTCTACCACGACTTCAGTTCAGGCAAGCACGGCGACGTCATCTCCTTTCTGCAGGAGGTCGAACGGCTGTCCTTTCCCGAGGCGGTCGAGCGGCTGGCCGCCGAGGCCGGGATGCAGATGCCCGCCGAGGACCCGCAGGCCGCGGAGCGCGAACACAAGCGCCAGGGCCTGGCTGACTGGATGGACCTGTCGCAGAAATGGTTCGCGGCCAATCTGCGTCGCTCGACCGGGGCTGCAGCGCGCGAATATCTGGAACGGCGCGGCCTGCCCGAAGACCAGTGGGAGCGGTTTGGCCTGGGCTATGCGCCCAACGATCGCGAGGGGCTGAAGGCGGCGCTGATCCAGCGGGGCGCCAAGCCCGGCGATCTGGTCGAGATGGGCATGCTGATCTCGCCCGAAGGCGGCGGCGCCCCCTATGACCGGTTCCGCGACCGATTGATGTTCCCGATCCTCGACGCGCGCGGACGCATCGTCAGTTTCGGCGGCCGGGCGATGAACCCCGACGACCGGGCCAAGTACCTGAACGGCCCCGAGAGCCCTCTCTTCCACAAGGGCGCGACCCTCTACGGCCTGCCCGAAGCGCGGCGGATCCTGGGTGCGGAATCCAAGGGCAAGGCGGCGGTCATCGTCGTCGAAGGCTATATGGACGTGATCGCCTGCCAGCGCGCGGGCCTGCCGGCGGTGGCGCCCATGGGCACGGCCCTGACCGAAGATCAGATGGCCCTGCTGTGGCGGGTGTCGTCGGAACCGGTGCTCTGCTTCGACGGCGACGGCGCCGGTCAGCGCGCGGCCTATCGCGCCATTGAACGCGCCCTGCCCCTACTCAAGCCCGGCCGGTCCTTCCGCTTCGCCCTGCTGGAAGGCGGTCAGGACCCCGACGACATCCTGAGAGACAAGGGGGCACCGGCGCTGCGTCAGGCCATGGCCGAGACCCGCACCTTCGCCGAGGTCCTGTTCCGCCGAGAGGCCGAGTTGGAGCCGCTGGATACTCCCGAGCGCAAGGCCGGGCTGAAGGGTCGCCTACGGACCGCCGCCGCCCTGATCCAGGACAAGGATCTGGCCGAGCAGTATCGCCGCGATCTCTATGAGCGGTTCGACGCCCTGTTCCCCGGTCGCCAGCAGCAGGCGCCCCATCAGCGCTCTCAGCAGGGCGGCGGCGGACGCGGGCGCTGGGGCCAGCCGCCCAAACTCGGCCAGACTTCCGAAGGCGCCCAGGCCATGCAGTCGCTGGCCCGCTCGCTCGAGCCGATCGCGGCGGCCCTGGCCCACGGCGCGATCGAGGATCCCGAGCGGATGGACGATCATCTGGAGGCGGTTTCGGCTCACGGCTTTGGCGACCCGGCCCTGGACGGACTGGCCCAGGAGCTGGTCCGGCTGAGGTTCAGCAACCAGATGGATAGCGCCACCCTGCGTCGGTATCTGTCGGCCTCGGGCTTTGACGACCTGATGAGCGAGATCGAGAAGGCGGCGGCCAAGTCGGGCGCGCCCTTTCTGAACGCGGCCATTCCGATCACCGAGGCCCGGCTGCGCTGGAGCCAGGGTTTCGACGCCCTGACCCATCTGGCCGCGTTGGAACAGGCCCTGGCCGCCGCAAAGTCGGGCGCAGAACAGGGGTTTGACGCCGTCGCCTTCAGCCGCCTGAAGGCCGAGCGCGACCACCTGCGACGCGCCATCCGCAGCCGGGAAATCTGGGACCCTGCGCCCTAGTCGCGACAGCCTGTCCCATATTGATGCGCGCGGCCTTGACAGACTGGCCACCGGTGGCCATTTGGCCCATTCGAACCATGTTGTTTTCGTGCGCGAGGTCGAGAAGGCGGCGGCATAGTCCGGCGCGCCTTTCCTGGCCGCAAATGCGCCCCTCGCCGAAGCAAGGGTTCAGTGCCGCGACGGGCCTTTCGGGGTCTCATCGCCTCTGCTTCCAGCCCTGCTGGTCTCAGATTGCGAGCTGTTGCGACAAACCATCAGGACCGTGAGAATTTGAGATGATCTGCGCGCCCTCGTAACAAACGAGGGGCCAGAGCGTTCTCTTTTTAGAATGCGTTGTATTTTTGCCGACCGGCTTCGCAGCCGCGGCACATTAGAAGTCTGGATGGCCCGGCGGGCGATCCGGGCCCGGAGAACCGAGACTAGATGACCGATACGCAGGAACAGACCGACGCCTCGAACGACGGGCCTCTGCTCGACCTCACGGACGCCGGGGTCAAGAAGTTCATCAAGCAGGCCAAGGCTCGCGGCTATGTGACGATGGAGGAGCTGAACAAGGTCCTGCCGTCTGAAGAAGTCACCCCCGACGCCATCGAAGACACCCTGGCGATGTTGTCCGAAATGGGAGTCAACGTCGTCGAGGCGGAAGAAGACGCAGCCGAATCCGGCGGCGAGGTGACGGCGCGCGCCGAGACTGAAATCTCCAGCGAGAACGCCAAGCCCACCTACGACCGCACCGACGACCCCGTGCGGATGTACCTGCGCGAAATGGGCTCGGTCGAACTGCTGAGCCGCGAGGGCGAGATCGCCATCGCCAAGCGGATCGAAGCCGGTCGCGACGCGATGATCTCAGGCCTGTGCGAAAGCGCCCTGACGTTCGAAGCCATCATGGTGTGGCGCGACGAACTGGCGAACAACCGCATCCTGCTGCGCGAAGTCATCGACCTGGACGCCACCTACGGCGTCATCAACCCCGCCTCCCTGCCCCACAATCAGCCCCAGCCCGCCATTCCGGGCCAGCCTCAGCCTGTCGTGGTCGCGCCTGAACCTGTCGAGGGCGCCGAGCCCAAGCCCGAAGGCGACGACGAGGAGGACGAAGACTTCGACGACGGCGGCGGCATGTCGATCTCGGCGCTGGAAGCCGAGCTGCGCGACGGCGTCATGGAAGTCTTGGACGCCATCGCCGGCGACTTCGACGCCTTCCGTCGTCTGCAGGAACGCCTGGTCGAGACCCGCCTCAAGGGCGAGGAAATGTCGACCAAGGATCGCAAGGCCTATGAGCAGCTGTCCGAGGCCATCTCGGGCCGCCTGAAGACGGTCAAGCTGAACAACAACCGCATCGAGGCCCTGGTCGAGCAGCTGTATGCGATCAACAAGCGTCTGATCGGCCTCGAAGGCCGCCTACTGCGCCTGGCCGACAGCTACGGCATCTCGCGCCCCGAGTTCCTGAAGGCCTACTTCTCCAAGGAGCTGGACCCGAACTGGTCCGAAAACGTCAAGGAAATGGGCGTCCGCTGGACCAAGTTCAGCGACAACGAAGCCGCCCAGATCGCCAAGATCCGCGCCGACGTCGCCGCCGTGGCAATCGAGGCCGGCCTGCCGATCGACGACTATCGCCGCATCGTCCAGACGGTCCAGAAGGGCGAACGCGAAGCCCGTCAGGCCAAGAAGGAAATGGTCGAGGCCAACCTGCGCCTCGTGATTTCCATCGCCAAGAAATACACCAACCGCGGCCTGCAGTTCCTGGACCTGATCCAGGAAGGCAACATCGGTCTGATGAAGGCGGTCGACAAGTTCGAGTACCGTCGCGGCTACAAGTTCTCGACCTACGCCACCTGGTGGATCCGTCAGGCGATCACCCGCTCGATCGCCGACCAGGCGCGGACCATCCGCATCCCGGTCCACATGATCGAGACGATCAACAAGATCGTCCGCACCAGCCGCCAGATGCTGCACGAGATTGGCCGCGAGCCGACCCCGGAAGAGCTGGCTGAAAAGCTGGCCATGCCGCTGGAGAAGGTTCGCAAGGTCCTGAAGATCGCCAAGGAGCCGATCTCGCTCGAAACCCCGATCGGCGACGAGGAAGACAGCCACCTGGGCGACTTCATCGAGGACAAGAACGCGATCCTGCCCATCGACGCGGCGATCCAGTCGAACCTGCGGGAAACCACGACCCGCGTCTTGGCCTCGCTGACCCCGCGTGAGGAACGCGTTCTGCGGATGCGCTTCGGCATCGGCATGAACACCGATCACACCCTGGAAGAAGTCGGCCAGCAGTTCTCGGTTACGCGTGAACGCATCCGTCAGATCGAGGCCAAGGCGCTGAGGAAGCTCAAGCACCCGTCCCGGTCCCGCAAGCTGCGGTCCTTCCTGGACAGCTGACAGATCAAGGGCCGCTCCTCACGGAGCGGCCCTTTTTCATTGTTGGGGAGCGTTCGCCTACCGGCTAGCGCCCTCCCCCGCCGTTGCCTTCACGCCTTGTCGATCGCCTGGGCGATATCGGCGGCCGAGTGACCGGTCAGATCCTTGGAAATCTCGCCGACCAGTCGCGACTGGGTTTCCTTGTGCCAGCCCTTTCGAAGCTGACCCAACGTCTTGGGCGCAGCGATGACCAGCAGATGTTCGACCTTGTTGGTCAGCACCCAGTTGTTCAAGACCTCCGACACTCCCATGGCGAAGCCGTCTTCCGCCTGAGTGTCGTTGTCGGGATTGGCTTCACTGGAGATGCGGCCTGCCGCACCGGATGCGCGTTCCGTGATCGCAGGCACAGGCTTGGCGGTGAGGTGGATCTCCTGCTGTCCAGTGTTCTCGAACAGTGCCAGCTTCTCGCCGTCGACGACGGCCACGAGGGCTCCCTTGGGCAGTTTCATTCCGTTTTTCCTTTTGCTTCCGGAGACATGAACGAAGCGCGGCCGGCGCAGTTGCGATCCATGGTGTCGCGGTTCGTCCGCACAGCCCGTTTCGCGGCGCCGGCTCCCTCCTTCACTCGGTGGGGAAATCCCGCCCGGGTCTCTGTCGGCGGCCCGTTAGCGTTCGAAGATCGCCTCGAAGCCGCCCCACATCATGCGCTTGCCGTCGAAGGGCATGTCCATGTCCTTCATGCGCGGGTCCTCCATCATCTTGGCCCAGCCCGCGTCCGCCGTCGCCCGGTCCGGCCATCTGACCCATGAGGAGACGACCACCTCGCCGGGCTCCAGCTTCACGGCCATGGGGAAGCTGGTCAGCTTGCCATCCGGCACATCAACGCCCCAGGTCTCGACCTGCTCGAGCGCGCCATACTCCTGGAACAGCGGCCAGGCGGCCGCGGCGGAGGCGATGTAGCGGTCCTTGTCCTCTTCCTTCACGGGGCTGAGGAAACCCGAAACATAACTCATGGCTCTCGTCCTTCTGTCGTCGCGCGGAGATTAGTGGAGGTCGGCGACGGCGGCCTCCAGCGTCGCGATGTCTATCTTCTGCATGGTCATCATGGATTCCATGGCCGCTCTGCCCCTCACCGGATCCTTGACGAGCTCCATCAAACGGCGCGGCGTGATCTGCCAGGACAGTCCCCAGCGGTCCCGGAGCCAGCCGCAATCGCTCGCTTGGCCGCCATCGGCAATCAGGGCGTCCCATAGTCGGTCGGTCTCGGCCTGGTCGTCGGTCAGGACCTGGAAGCTGACGGCCTCGGAATGCTTGAACTGGGGTCCGCCGTTGAGGCCCATGTAGGCGCGGCCAGCCAAGGTGAATTCCACCGTCAGGACCCCGCCCGCCTTCATAGAGGGATTGTCTGTGGGGCTTCGCGTCACATGATCGATGCGGCTGTCAGGCAGCAGGGAGACATAGAGCTCGGCCGCTTGCTGGGCCTGATCGAGATCGTACCAGATGCAGGGAATGATCTTGCCAGACACGGCAGCCTCCGCTGGTCCCGGACCTGGGGCCGATCGCGCGATGCTAAACCCGACCCGCCGAAACGCGAAGCGTGGCCGCTAGACCAGGATGTCCAGCAGGGTTCCGGTCATCTCGTCGGCGGCGCGCAGGACGGCGGCGTTGGCCTGGACCGCAGTCTTGGCCTGCATGCGCTCGACGCTCTCGCCCGCCAGGTCGTCGAGAGGGCGGGCCGCCGTGCGCGACGCACTGGCGTCAAAGCGCTGAACGGCGGAGGCGATACCGGCGGCGGCGATCGAGGAAGCATTCATCGCGCCAGCTTGCGCCCGCGTGGTTAGGTCTCGGTTGAGAGGCATGGTGAACGCCGCGTCCGGCCGCCCTTGTCAGTTGCGACATTCCGGCGCACCATCGCCCGATGAGCAGCCAGCCCGCGCCGAGCCCACGCCCGACCACCGAGCGGTACGCGACATTCAGGGACTTCTATCCCTTCTATATCCATGAGCATTCGAACCGGACCTGCCGGCGCATCCATGTCGTCGGCTCGACCCTGGTGATCGCCGTCTTTGTCGGCTTCCTGCTGACGATGAACCCGTGGTGGTTGCTGGGCACGCCGCTGATCGGCTATGGCGCCGCCTGGATCGGCCACTTCTTCTTCGAGAAGAACCGTCCCGCCACCTTCAAGTACCCGCTGTGGAGCCTGATGGGCGACTGGCGGATGTGGTACGAGACCGTCACCGGCCAGCGCAAATTCTGACCAGACAGTAAAAAGGCCAGGTCGATCGACCTGGCCTTTTTTGAATGGGGCTTGAGCCGCTGAACCCTAGTTGGCGGCCATCTGGACGCCGGTATCGGCGGAGGCGACCTGAGTAGCTGCGGGCGTCGTGTTCCAGGCGGGCGGGCAACCGTCGAAGCGGCCGGCGTCGGCCACAGTCACCGTGCGCTGATTGAGACGCTGGACGGTGCGCATCGAGCCACGGCCATTGCCGGTGTAAAGATCGACTCGCTGACCCTTGATCGCGCCGCCGGTGTCGGAGGCGTACCAGTAACCGTCATGACGGGCGCCATTGGGCATCAGCATGCCGACGGTCTCGCGGATGAACAGGCGGGTGCGGCGCGGAATGACGCGCGGATCGACGGCGACGGTGCGCATGGCGACCGGGCGGCAACCCAGGCTGTCGTTGCCCGTCGCTCCACCGCCACCGGCGTGATAGAGGCTCACGTGAGGGCGCCAATCGGGATCGCCGGCCATAAGCTCGGCCTGCTCGGCGTTAAGGACCGTGTTCGCCGAAGCGTCATCGCCGCTGGAACCGTTCGTCGTGCCCGGGGTTACCAAACTAGCCTCGAGAGCGAGGACATCGCTGTAGGCCACCGGCTCACCCATAGCGGGGTAAGCAAAGGCGCACAGAGCGACGAAGACAGCGGCGGCGAAACGCATAGACAGGCTCACGGTGGCGCCGACCCCGTACCGTGGCGGCAGCGTCTGTTTCGTTACGACCTGTGTCCGAAATGTGGCGAACCCGCCCGGTGCGACCGTCTGTCCACATCGCTGATGGATCAGTTAACCTCGCTCATAGCAGCGCAACCCCACGTGATGGCATCGCCTCAGTTTGCTTAAACAGTATTGGCGCGTTTTGTGATCTTACACTGAGGGATATTCTCACGGCCCTCGTCCATATTCGCTGCAAGAGCTGCTGTGACGGCAAGTCTATGCTGATCGGGCCGAGGCGTGATTATCGATGACGGCAAGTGGACGTCTCGTCCGACCGTTGCCGACCCCAGGGATTCCGGGGCCGGGCTAGGGCCGGCTTTGGCTCAGGCCATGTATTCAGCGAAACCGACTGCACGGGCAGCGGGGGCGAAACGTCTGTGGATCAGCTGTGGATAAGACCGCCCCCGCCCCCTGCCCTACTTGGGGTCAGCGCGGTTGGGGCCGGCCGCCCTCGTTCCAGGTCGGGACGAAGTCGCCGGTGGCCAGGGACCGGATCGGCTCGATCAGCGACTGGATCGCCTTGGTCATGAAGGGCAGATCGACATGGGCCAGGTCATCGGTCGGCTGATGATAGGTCGGCGGCGTCGGATAGGCGGAGATGGTGTGGGCGACGATGCCCTTCAGGGCCAGGGAGTAGTTGTCCGACCGCTGGAAGAAGTTCTGCTCGGGATAGCCATCCGGAGCGATCAGGGCGCCGCGCGCCTTCATCTCTGCGCCCAGGTTCGACCGCTCGAAGCCGGTCATCATCATCTCGCCAGGCTGCAGCTTGGGATCCTGGCCGCCGGCAATCATCTCGATCTCGATGTTGGCGGCGATCTGCTCGAGCGGCACCGGCGGGTGCTCGCCGAACCAGGTGGAGCCCAGGCCGCCGATCTCTTCCGAGCCATAGGCCACGAAGAGGACGCCGCGGCGCGGCTGAGCGCCGGCCGCCAGGGCATGGGCGATCTCCATGACCGCCGTCGTGCCTGAGGCGTCGTCATTGGCGCCCGGATAGACCACGCCGTCGCGCACGCCGAGGTGATCCAGGTGGGCCGAGATCAGGATGTATCCCGCCGCCGGATCGCTGCCGGCCAGATAGCCAATGGCGTTGGTGGTGACGGTCTCGAGCCGCTCGACCGCGCCGGGGTCGAGGGACACCTGGGCGCCGGCCTGGGCCTTAAGTCGATCATAGTCGGCGGCGGCGACGATGACGGCGTCGAAACCGGCACGGGCCTCGCCCTCGTTCAGCGCATAGGACGGACGCGGCGTCCGGCGCGCGCCCAGGCCCTTCAGGAAGTCCGTCTCGCGCAGGATGACCAGCCTGGCCCCCTTGGCGCGGGCCGCGTTGATCCAGGCCCCGGCCTCGTTGCCCTCGGGCGGAGCGAGCAGCATGACCTCGGCGCTCGGAAGAGCGGCGACGTTCTCGCCCACGACCAAGGCGCCGGAGACGGCTGAGTTTGAGGTCGACAGCACCGTCAGGCCCTGGCCTTGCGCCAGGGCCACGTCGCCGACCTTGAGCGTCGAGTGGCCGCTGGGCGTCGTCTTGATCACCGGCGCGCTCTGCAGATAGCCGGTCATGCCGGGCGCCGGCGTCAGGCCGTAGAGCTCGAACATTGATGCGACATAGGTGGCGGCGACCGTCTCGTCGGAGGTGGCGCTGCCGCGACCGCGCAGGGCGGGCGAGGCCAGGAAGTTCTCGTGGGCGCTGACCCAGGCGGGCTTCACGACCCAGGCCTCCTGAGCCTGAGCCGACACGGCGGCTGACACCGAGACCGACGCCAGCAGGGCGGCGATGAAAAGACCGTGACGCTTGGACATGAAACACCCCTGATATGAGACCCCCGTTTGCGGACGCAGCTACGGACCGTCAAGCTGCCTGCGAAGCGTCGCGCATTCCAAGAATCCACTCGACGTCGGGACTGCATGGTTTTAACCGCGCTAGGACGCCCTTGTCCCCCGATCGGTTGCTTATGAAACGCCTCACCAAACGCATTGCTCTCGTCACCGTCGCCGCCGCCGTCCTGGCAGGCTCGGCGGCCCAGGTCATGGCCTGGGGTTCGACCGGCCACCGTCTGGTCGGGGTTGCGGCCATGCGCGCCCTGCCCGCCGAACTGCCGGCCTTCCTGCGCGACGCGGGGGCCGCGAGCGACGTGGGCGAATACTCGCGTGAGCCCGACCGCTCCAAGGGCGCCGGCCAGCCGCATGACCGCGAGCGCGACACCGCCCACTTCGTCGATCTGGACGAGACCGGCCACGTCCTGGGCTCCGCCAATGTCACGATCGACAACCTGCCGGACCTCAAGTCCCAATACGACGCCAAGCTCCTGGCAGACGGCGTCGAAGTCGATGACGCGGGCTATCTGCCCTATGCCATCATGGACGGTTGGCAGCAGCTGAAGCAGGACTTCGCCTACTGGCGCGTGCTGGACGCCGCCGAGCGCCGCGAGACCGATCCCGGCAAGCAGGCCTGGTACCGCGCCGACAAGGCCCGCCGCGAGCAGCTGGTGCTGCGCGACATCGGCTTCCTGTCCCACTACATCGGCGATGCCGCCCAGCCGCTGCACACCTCGATCCACTTCAATGGCTGGGGCGACTACCCCAACCCTCAGGGCTTCACCAACTCGCGCCAGACCCACGGCCTGTTCGAGGGCAGCTATGTCGGGCGCAATGTCCGCATGGCCGGCGTCGAGGCCGCAATGACGCACTCAGCCGTCCCCGCCTCGGGAACGGGTGGCTTCAATGTGAAGACCAACACCGTCGCCTATCTGCGCACCACGTTGACGCTGGTGACGCCCTTCTATGAGCTGGAGAAGGCGGGCGGCTTTGCAGCTGACGACACGCGCGGCGCTGTCTTCGCGACCGAGCGGGTCGCCGCCGGCGCCTCGCAGCTTCGCGACCTGATCACCCTGGCCTGGCGCGCCTCGGGCGAGGGCTCCATCGGCTGGCCCGCCGTCAAGGTCGCCGAAGTCGAGACCGGCGCCGTCGATCCCTGGCTGTCGATGATCGGTGAGGACTGACCCGTCCATGAGCGACCAGGCCGAGGTCCTGCTGCGGCAGGCGCAGTCGCACCGCGCCGCAGGACGCTCGGCCGAGGCGGCTGACGCCTATGCGGCTCTATTGGAGCTCCGGCCTGACCTGCCAGACACCTGGTTCAATCTGGCGCTGATGCAGCGCCAGGCAGGCCGCCCGGCCCAGGCCCTGACCTCCTACCAGCAGGCGCTGGATCGCGGCGTCCAGGGGCCGGAGGAGGTTCACCTGAACCGGGCCGTCATCTACTCCGACGACCTGGGCCAGTCCGAAGCCGCCAAGGCCGAGCTGGACCGGGCCCTGGCCTTTGCGCCCGACTATCTGCCGGCCCTGCTCAACCTCGGCAATCTGCATGAGGATCGTGGAGAGCGCGACGCCGCGCGCGCCGCCTACGCCAGGGCCCTGAGCCTGTCCCCGCCCGCCTCGGCGCCCCTGGCCCTGGCTCGTCTGGCCAATGCGACCCGCTTCACGGACGCCGCCGACCCGCTGATCGTTCAAATGAGAGCCGCCGTCGCCCTGCCCTCGGCCAGCCCGGCCGACCGCGCCGAACTCGGCTTCGCCCTGGGCCGGGCGCTGGATGAGGTCGAGGCCTATGACGAGGCCTTCGACGCCTATACCGCCGCCAACGCCGCCAGCCGGATCGCGACGGGCGCCCGCTACGACCGGGCTGCCCAGGAAGCCTTTGTCGACCGCTCGATCGCGACCTTCGCGGCGCCGGTCGAGGCGACCGGGACGACCGGCGCGCCCGTCTTCATTCTGGGGATGTTCCGATCGGGCTCGACCCTGGTGGAGCGGATTCTCAGCGCCCATTCGCGCGTTGTTTCAGGCGGCGAGCTCCCTCTGATGCCCCGCATCGTCGGGGCGATTTCGCCCTATCCGGATGCGGTCGCGTCCGCCTCGCCCGAAACGATCCAGACCTGGCGCCAGGCCTATCTCGACGGTCTGTACGCCGCACGGCCTGGCGAAGGCCTGGTGACCGACAAGCGGCCCGACAACTTCCTGCATGTCGGCCTGATCAAGACGATGTTCCCGGACGCGAGGATCATCCACACGGTCCGCGATCCGCTGGACGTCTGCCTGTCGAACTTTTTCCTTCATCTTGATCGGTCGATGGCTCATGCGACGGACCTGTCCGACATCGCCGACTGGCTGCAGCAGCACGACCGGTTGATGGCCCACTGGAAGTCGCTCTATCCCGACATCCTGACGGTGGACTATGACGCCCTGGTCGCCGACCCGCAGCCCGAGATCGCGCAAATACTCGCCGCCTGCAGTCTGGACTGGGAGGATGGGGTGCTGGATTTCCACACAGCGGGCGGCGCGGTGAGGACCGCCAGCGTCTGGCAGATCCGCCAGCCGCTGTATCGCAAGTCCTCGGGCCGGTGGCGCAACTACGAGGCCCGCCTGGGCGACCTCAAGACCGCGCTTGGCCGCTAGGGCCGCAGGTTGCGGAGAACGTCCCGGGCGTCATAGGCCTCGGCCCGCTCGGGGCGCTGACCTCGGCCGAGGCGGATCTCCAGCACGGTCTGGGTCGGGGACGGGCCCGAGAAGTTCAGGCCCACGCCAACGCCGACGCCTGAGCTGCTGAAGCCGCCGTACCGGCCGTTGTAGCGGGACGAGCCGCCGCCGACCGACAGACTTGGCCGAACGCCGCCGGCGCTGTCGGGACGGCCATCGATGTAGCGTTGCGTGACCTCGAACCAGTCATAGCCCTGATCGGTCGTGAGCTCTGCTGCGCGCAGCAGGGCGCGGTCGGCGACAGGGCCCGGCGCTCCGACGCCGCGATAGGTGACGCGGTAGCGGTCGCTCTCGATACGTTGCTCCGAGAACCCCTGCCCGTTTGGCCCCATGGATGGACCGTAGGGGGCAAGGCTGGCGCAGGCTGTCAGGGCCAGAGCCGAGGCCGCGACGGCGAGCATGGACAGGCGTTTCATCGTGTAACTCCTTGTTCCAACGCAAACAGCCCAGGATCAGTCAGGGTTCCTTGAGGCGGGGATTGTCAGGCCCATGGCTTCGGCCAGGGCGCAGAAATCGGCAGGCGGGGCCGCGCTGATGACCTTTCGCCCGCCCTCGGGATGGGGAAAGTCCAGCGACGCCGCGTGCAGCATCAGGCGAGACGCCGGCCGCCCCGCCGCAGTGAGGGCGCCGCCGTACTTCTGATCCCCTATCAGGGGCCGGCCGATGGAGGCCATGTGGACACGCAGCTGGTGCATCCGGCCAGTCAGGGGCTCCAGTTCGACCAGGGCGCCGTCTTCACTCGCCGACAGGGTGCGATAGCGGCTGAGGGAGGCCTGGGCGCCCGGCGTGTCGGCGTCGGCGACCTTCATGGTGCTTTCGCGCCCGACCTCGTGGCGCAGCAGGGCCGCCTCGATCTTGCCGGAGGCGGGCTCGGGCGCTTGGGCGATCAGGGCCAGGTAGGTCTTGGTCAGCCGGCGTGCCTGGATGGCCTTGCCGAGGTAACCGGCGGCGGGCTTGGTCTTGGCGGCCAGGATGACCCCCGAGGTGTCGCGGTCCAGCCGGTGCACCAGTTCGGGCCGCTTGCCGTTCGAGCGCGCAAAGGCCCAGATCAGATCGTCCAGGGTGTGGGCGTGGCGGACCCCGCCCTGACTGGTCAGGCCGCTCGGCTTGTTGAAGGCGATCAGATGGGCGTCTTCGAAGATGACCCACGACCTGACGGCGTCGATCTCTTCGGGGCTCAGTTCAGGGGCAGGTCGGGTTCTCACCCCCGCCCGTTAGCGCAGGACGCCCCGCTTCGCCATGGCCCAGGCATACCAGAGCATCAGGGCCGCGATCAGGACGATGATCCAGGGCATGTAGCTCATGGCCGCCATCGCTGGCGGCAGGGGCGGCATGGGGTTCATCTTGCCGTAGATCAGGCTGGCCACCGCGCCCAGAAGCGACAGGGCGAAGGCTGGCACAGCGAGCCGCCTGCGGACCAGCAGCAGGACCGACCCCAGCACCGCCCCCCAGACACCCAGGATCCACGGCCCATACATCCAGGTCGGCATGGCGTCGTAGTAGTCGATCATGGGCTGAGTCATGCCCGAGGCGCGCCAATAGGCCTCGCCCTTGGTCGTGCTCATGATGAAGTCATAGGCGCCGAAGCCATTCCACAGCAGGCTCAGCACGCCCACTACCCACAGGTGCCACGGCGTCTTGGTCATCGTCCCCTCCCCGGGTTTGCGATCGGGGAAGAAGGCTATGCCTTATCAGACGCGCCTACAATGAACGGCGATCAGTCAGCCCAGGCCCCTACTTGGCGTAGACCAGCCGGCATTCGCCGTAGATGACGGTGTAGCGGCCCGTGGCGGCGTCGACGAAGGCGATCTTGCCTTCGTTGTCATGCACCTTGCCCGTCGAACGGCCCTCGAAGACGGGTGTGCCATAGCTCCAGCAGGCGATGTCGGCCGGCTTGTCCTTGAAGGTCGCCGCATCGCGCGCCCGCCGGCTTTCGGTGCAACCCGACAGGCCGGCCGCCAGCATCAGGCCCGCAGCGATCAACATCGTCTTGGTCATTGGCCGAACCCCTCTTCGCCATTCACTGCCGCCCGCATCGCCGCCCACCGCTCGAGCCGCGCCTTGACCTTCTCCTCGTGCCCCTCGCCCTTGGGCTTGTAGAAGACGCGACGTTCCATCTCGTCGGGGAAGAAGTTGGCCCCCGAGAATCCCTCGGGCGTGTCGGGATCGTACTGGTAGCCCTTGCCGTAGCCCAGCGACTTCATGAGCTGGGTCGGCGCATTGCGGATATGGGCGGGCGGCATCAGGGAGCCGGTCTCGGCCGCCGCCTTCCTGGCCGCCTTGAAGGCTTCATAGACGCCCACCGACTTGGGCGCCGTGGCCAGATGAACGACGGCCTGGGCCAGGGCCAGTTCGCCCTCCGGACTGCCGAGGAAGTCGTAGGTGTCCTTGGCGGCGTTGGCGACGAGGATCGACAGGGGGTCCGCCTCGCCGACGTCCTCGACCGCCATGCGCACGATCCGGCGCGCCAGATAGAGAGGGTCCTCGCCGCCGTTCAGCATCCGCGCCAGCCAGTAGAGCGCGGCATCCGGGTCCGAACCGCGCACGGATTTATGCAGCGCCGATATGAGGTTGTAGTGTTCTTCTCGCGACTTGTCGTAGGCGGGCGCCCGCTTCTGGAGAGTGCCAGCGAGACCCTGCACATCCAGCACCGTTCCTTGCGGCAAGGCGAACAGCACCTCGGTCATGGTCAGCAGATAGCGGCCGTCGCCGTCGGCCAGGGCCAGCAGGGCGTGCCGCGCCTCAGGTGTCAGCGGCAGGGGGGCGCCCTCATGCGCCTCGGCCCGGATCAGCAGTTGATCGAGGGCGTCGTCGTCCAGCCTCTTGAGCACATAGACCTGAGAGCGAGACAGCAGAGCGCCGTTCAGCTCGAACGACGGGTTCTCGGTCGTGGCGCCGACGAGGGTGACCACCCCCTCCTCCACGAAGGGCAGGAAGCCGTCCTGCTGGGCGCGGTTGAAGCGGTGGATCTCGTCGACAAAGAGAAGCGTCGACTGGCCCGCGGCGCGGCGCATCCTGGCCGCCTCGAAGGCCTTCTTGAGGTCCGCAACACCCGAGAAGACGGCAGAGATCTGCTGGTATTCATAGCCTGCCGCCTTGGCCAGAAGCCGGGCGATGGTGGTCTTGCCGGTGCCCGGAGGCCCCCACAGGATCATCGAGCCGAGGCGGCCCGCCTCGACCATGCGCCGGATCGGACCGCCCTCGCCGAGCAGATGATCCTGACCCACCACCTCGTCGAGGGTGCGGGGCCGCAGGCGGTCCGCCAGCGGCGCGTCGGGCGGCAGGATGCCGGAGGCTTCAAACAGATCGGTCATGAGCTCTGACAG
>Ga0308159_1002680_pt1 | contig 19849 bp, 24 predicted proteins | sample PhyCR1_FD_201040 | JGI IMG/M metagenome (GOLD analysis project Ga0308159, IMG submission 201040) | Phyllosphere microbial communities from UC Gill Tract Community Farm, Albany, California, United States - DLSLC.R1 | ecosystem: Host-associated > Plants > Phyllosphere > Unclassified | place: USA... | reverse complement strand
CCCGCTGAGACGGGATGGGCTACTATAATCCTGTGATGCACAAGGGAAATTGGCAGAGTGGTTGAATGCACCGGTCTTGAAAACCGGCGAACGTTAATAGCGTTCCCAGGGTTCGAATCCCTGGTTTCCCGCCAATATTCAAACGAAAGCCCCGCAATGCGGGGCTTTTGTGTTTCTGGGGTTTGGGTGGAAAACGACGGTTTTTAAGAGGCGTTCCGAAACTTTCGAGTAGGCGTTCCGAAACTTTGCCTATTTGGAGGGTTTAGCGGTGGCGCCAATCCGCCTGTAAACTCTCTTGGTGATCTCCTGTTTGCTATGGCCCAGTAGTAGGCTTGCATCGCTGATATCGGCGATTTCCGATGCTGCCTTGGGCCGGATATCACGAAACTGGAACCCTCCAATTTTTGCTGCAAGCATAGGGTCGCCCTGATCCAGGGCATTCTGCTGCGCCTTTTCCCTTGCCTTGTCCCAGCGCAATCGCAACATGCCTTTCGTCATCCTCTTCCCGTACTTGTTGATCAGCAGGTATTTGGATGTGTGATGAGCGTTTCTTTCTGTTATCTCCCGAACCAATTTTCCGAGGCTATTTTCCCCGGTTTCCGTTCGCATCAAAATTCGGAGCTTTTGTCCTGTTTTGCCCTGGGTTACTAGGAAGTAGTTGCCATCAATATCGTCACTACGCATTACGATCACATCGGCCGGCCGCTGGCCTGTCAGATAGGCCAGATCCATCGCTTCCTTGAGCTCCGGTCCTGCCGACCCATAAACCGCATCCCAAACAACTGCATTGGCGTAGTAGTCGCGTGGCACCTCTTTGTTCTTCCTGACGCCTTGGCACGGATTCTCCCGCTCGGTAAGTCCCCACTCTCGTGCCATATTGAACACGTGAGACAGAAGGGCAATTTCTCGGTTGGCCCTAACCTTGGCTGTGCGTGCATCACGATATCCGGCGATATTGGCCGGCGTGATGGAGTCGATCGGAGCACAGTCGAACGTGGGCCGTAGTTGTTTTAGTTCGGCCAGGTTGTCTTTTTGAGTACGCTCGCCTTTTTTCGGGATGACGTCGCGGACATACCGATCAAAGATTCCTTTCATGATTGTCAGGTCTGCTGGCTTTTCTTTCGCCTCAAGTTCTGCCCACTTCAATCGAGCCTTGTTTAGGTCTCCGCCTAGTGGAATCTCCTTTCCTGTCGAATCTCTGTAGTAATAACCGACCCAGACCTTGCCGTTCTTACGAGGGCGTTTGCGCCGCACCATTCCAGGGGGCAAGTCCCTGTTTTCTGTGTTTCGAGGTCGCATTTCAGTTCACTCTTGAGAAGTCTGGCGTCCAAACTGGTCGAGTCGGCGGCGGGCTCTGTTCGACTAGTGTTGGATTGGTCATGCCGAACTTCATGCGAGCGTACATGCGGCCAACTAATGGTCGACCGCCACGGCTCTCGATGAATACCCAGCTATGTTCTTTAAGCCATCTCCGCTGATGGGCTCGCTGTTTATAGCCAGTAAGGTCGGCCAGCTCTTCTTCTGACAGGATTTCGGTATCGATGGTTTTGGCGGGTATACGGTGCGTGTACCCCATAGCAGGCTGCGCGAGCGGGCCATTCTGAGCGCTTAGCGTTGCAGCGGGTGACGCTGCCTCGCGCAGCTTTTCGTGGGGTATAAGCGCCTCGGTTCTGCTGCTCGAAGGTGCAATAATGCCTGCTGCTGTGCAGCAGAGGCTGTTTGTTTCTAGTGTGTCGACGCTGGTTTCCTTGCAGAGCAAAGCGGTCGTGGATTGAGTGTTGTGCTGGTCCTTTTGCATGCCGCTTTCGTCCGAGATTCGAATGCGCGTTGGTTCATCAGCCGCTGGTGGTGCATGAGCCGGGTTCCGGTGTGTGTAGGATTGCGGGTAGATCTGGCTCATGCGGCGCTCTCCTGAACTGCGGGATTCAGTAGCGCTGCAATGGCGAGTGCGTCGTCGCGCAGGGCGAGGGGTTCGCGTTCGAGTTTTTTCCCCGTGCGAAAGGCTGCGAATGTCTCGGCGGCAGTGCGGAGCTTTTCAGCGATGTCGAGCAACGTCTGGCGTTCGGGTTCACCAAGCGTCAATGCTTGCTGGAGGCGTTTGCTGAATCGCGCCAGGCGGGCGTGGTCAGCCTTAATGAAGTTGAGGGAGGCTCTTAACTCGCGAATGGCCTTGGCGCTTTCGGCGCGCAGGATATCGTCGCTTTCTTTCCTTCCGGCGGACATGCCGTCGCTGTGCCCCATGAAGTAGCCGGCCCAGACTAGTAAGCCAGCCAGGGTGATAAGGGCGATGAGTGCGCAGATCTGAATATCAGTCATGTGGTGTGCTCCTGGTTATGTCATCGACTGGTGGTGGCAGCCGATCGGTGTTAGGTGTTATTCGTTGGTGTCGTCCTGCTGTCGCTGCATTTCTTCGTCCGCCTTGTAAGCGCGAATGTCGATCAGTGAGGCGACGTGCCGGATGTGGGCGAACTTCGGTGCCTTGCGGCTCGTGTCCAGCGTGGTGATGGGGAGCTGGATGCGGCCGCTGCTGATCTCGGCCACGAACGATTGCTCGTTGAGGTTGCGGAAATACTGCTCGCGCACTTTGTCGAGCGGGATCAGAACGTCGCCGAAGATGCGGTAAAGCAATTCGACGGTGGCTGATTCCGGTGCCGGGTGCAGGCGCAGCGGGTTTTGTGCAGTGTTACTCATGGCTGTGTTGGGCCTCCTTGTGTTGTTTTCTGCCTGGGTGATTCCAGGCGTTCAGGCAGTGCCGTTTGGTCAGCTCGCGAAGATGTGCGGGCACCTCAAGGAGCGCGGCTTTGCGCTCCTCTCGTGTCCGCATGACGATGATCTGGCGGGCGTATTCCCTAGGCCACGTCACGGCTGTCTGCCGGAGTGGCTGGCAGGTCGATGTCCAACTGATCGGCCAGCCAGCGGATGCCTGGTTGTTTCACTCTGGTCGACTGGCTGTACTGCATGCCGAGCTGGTCGTGGTACCACTGGCCGTCCTTGATGCGCAGATAGTCGCGGTCGCGGTTGGGGTAGGCCGGTAAGTTCTTCTCGTTAAGCAGGCCTTTTTCCCGCATGCGAGCGATGAGCTTTGGTCGGGTGAGGCCGAGTTGGGTTGCGGCTAAGGCGAGGCTGCGTTCCATGGCGCCCCCCTTATGCCGCGTGTGCGGTTGGGGTGGCCGCTACAGCGAGGTGATTGATGGATTCGGTGATCTTGCCGTAGATCTCGACATCGGTGCCGTACGCGGTGAAGCAGCGGGTGTGCGGGCTCTTGTTGCCGATGCTCAGGATGGTGGTGATACCCGAGCGAGATTGCGTGCGGTGCACCGCGATTTTCAGATGATAGTCGAAGCCCATATCGAGGCTCAGAACGCCGCCGGTGCGTACCAGCTCGAATACGCGTTGCTTGTCGGACACTTCGAAGCGGCCATATTCGCGGCTGGCGTGCGGGCGGTGCACTAGGTCGCTGGTGCTGCTCGCGTCGAACGGGCCGTTGGCAATCTCTTCGATAAAGTCGGCCAGCTTGAGGTGCGTTTTCTTGTCGTTCTGCAGTGTCAGCGTATGGCGTTCGCTGCCCAGCTCGACGACGAAGGTACTCTCGGTAGTGCCTCGTTCGACCTTGAGACGGAACGCCAGGCATTCACGCTTGGGCGCTGTCCGGAGGACGTGGTTGAAGGTCTCGCTCAGGTTGACCTGGGCGTTGAGCAACTGCAGGGTGCGATTGTCGATTTTGAACTTGATCATGCTGCGTGCCCTCCGCCGTCCGGATGGAATGGGGTGGGGGCAGTGCGAGGTTGCTGCTTTGGTTTGCTGGTTACAAACGAGCAGCCGCTCTCGCGGGCCAGGCGGCGGATTTCGAAAATTCGAAAGGGGTCAGCAGCGGCCGGGTGTACGTGCAGGGTTGCTGTGGTGTGCATGATTTTTGCCTCGCTCTGTGGTGGAAGAGTGAGGAGAATATCAACCGACAGTTGATAAATGTCAACCGTCGGTTACAAAGCATCAAAGGTGATGCGGAATTTTTCGTGATGCCAAATTGCCTTGACTTCAGTAAGATTATGAAATGAATTGTCGAAGCAATAGCTAAATGGATTTTCAAGTATGGATATTTCGGTTTTTTTCTTTCCAGCGTTCTGGTGGATTGCGAGTGGCGAATGTTTTCTCGTAATTGTTAAGCTTTTATTAGAAGTAGGTGCAAAGAAACAGCATTCCTATGGGAGGTTTGTTGAAGTGCTGTCCGAGTCTAATAATTCGACAGAAAGCAATTTGCTAACGAAGGCCCTATTTAATCTAATTGTTGTCGCAATATCTGTAATTGCTGCGCTGTTTGGTGTGGATGTCTGGCTTGTAAGTCATCATGGGGATGCTGCTGGAGTTTTTGGTGATTTTTTTGGTGGGGTTCTTAATCCGATACTGACCTTTCTAACTTTTTTAGGCCTTATTATTACAATAGTTGTTCAGCGGCATGATTTGCGTGCCTCTAGATTGGAGTACGAAAAAACCAATCAGGCTTTAACTACTCAGTCCGTTGAAAATACCTTCTTTAATACCTTGGATTTGCATAATAAAATTGCGGAAAATATAAAGTTTGATTTGAGCACGCTTGGGGGGCAGGCATATCGAGAGAAAATGTCCTTCATGATGAAGTATATTAAAAGTTTGAACCCAAAGCACGACGCCGATACTGAGTCTTTCTTATCCAACGCTACGCATGAACATGAAATTCCGCCGCCAATACCTATCGGGCCGGCTACAATTGTCGAGGGGAGGGCAGCGTTCCATGAGATTTTGAAGTACTTATCTAGTGACTCCGCGTCTCCTGAACAGGTAATGAAGAGATACATGGTTATCCAAGAAGAACACAATCACATCGTGGGGCACTATTTCCGAAACTTGTATCAAGTTTTGAAGATGATTGATCGCTATGATGAGTCTGTAGTCTCAGCTGAAAGCAAAAACAAATATGCAAGTATATTGCGCGCCCAGCTGTCTACAAAAGAGCTGGCCTTGCTCTTTATAAACTGCTTGGATAACGTCTGTGATAAAGGGCAGTTTAAAAACTACCTGATTAAATACCAAATGTTTGAGCATCTTCATTGCAAGGAGCTTAAATTTACTCGGGGTTTATTTATGCTGGGTGGAGATACAGGTATACCGGTTGATCGATCAATGATTCTACAGTATCGAAAGGTTAAATCGTTTGCACCGCTTGATTTGGAAAAAGTATATGGTGGGGCATTCGGGAAAAACAGAGGTATTCCTTATGATCTCTCTAGGAGAGATTATAAGCCCGGTGACTGATGTGTTCGGGTTAGTTACTCGGGAATGAATGAGCCGACTACTTTACCGCAAATATGGGTTTCTTCCGTGATTTCAATAATCGGATATTGCGGATTGATAGGCTTTAAAAATTGACGGCCAGCGTCCTCCACTAGAACTTTGAATGTGGCCTCATTTGTGCGTGGCACGCGTGCGATTACGCGGTCACCAGTTCTGGTCTCCGCCTCCGGATCGACGAAGATGATGCAGCCAGTGGGATAGCTACGCCCGGGCCCTGGATTTGTCATTGAGTCGCCAAGGACCTTCAATGCAAAACCTTGGGAACTGATAGGAACCGGGCAGGAAAGCCAGGAGTCGGCTTCGGATTCCTCAAAATTTACGATTGCTTCGCACCAAGCTCCCGCCTGTACCCAAGAGATCATTGGGACTTTCCCAAACTGCTGGTTGATTGCAGCTACATTGTTGCTATTCGCAACAGGCAGTTGCCGGACATTATTTTCGGCTGTTTGCTCTTTCGGTTGCACTCCGTACTCAAGCCATTCTCGCCTCACCTTTAACCATGAGCACAGTGCAACCATGCTATCTGCTTCAGCAATGGCTTCGCCGTTCAGCCACTTGCTAATGGCCTGCGTAGTCTTATCGACGCCCATACTTTTCAGCTGACGATGGATGTCCACTCCACGGCCCCGGCTTCGTATGCCGGCATCGTCAAGGGCTTGGTGTAGGCGCTCACTGAAAGCTGCGCGGAGAGTATTTTTATCAACCATGAGTTGAGAGTCTCATAATGATTGCGCAATAGTCAGTTGATATGTAATATCAACCTCGAGTTGATAAATGGAGGTTGTCATGCTGGACCCCGCAGATTTTCCGAGCGCGATTGCATTCGCGTTTGAAGCCGTAGGCGGCATCGGGGCTGCTGCTAAGGTATGCGACAGAAGCTATCAAGCACTGAACAAATGGCGTCAGGCTGCATGCCTACCGCGAACGGATTACACAGGTGAAACCCAATACGCTGAGCTATTGGCGACTGCGGCTATGCATAAAGGGAATGCTTTCGAAGCATCTTGGCTGTTGAACGCTTCTGCCCCTCAAAAAGCTGCAGCGTAACAAGAAAAAAGGCGACCCAAAGGTCGCCCATTTCCTCCCGGCACGCACCACCACAGCGCTGTCGGGTCGCGATAAAGGTTGGCGGGCACACCACATGCAACCACCTCCCGTTATCGCGCTTTTCCAAGGCTTGGAAGCCTTGGTGTTGCTGCCTTTTCCACCACAGATTAGACAGCTGTTGCGCCAGGGGTGAGCAACGGATTGCTCGCCCCGGCACGGTGCCGGTATCGATCCCTAAGATCTAGCCGGCGTTTGGGCCCTTTCAAGCCACGCGGCAAATGTATCACCACTGCATGTCGCGCGGCACTGGCAACTTACAAGGATTAATGCCATGAGCCGTATCGCTCTCAGTTCTGTTGAGCGGGCGCAGCGGGAAGTTTTGCCGCTCGATCTCGCGCTTTACCATGCCGCTCGGGACTACCCCGGCGGCGCCGCAGCCATCGCCGCCACCACCGGCCGAAATGCGACCACGCTGCAACACAAGCTGTCCCCAACCCACCCAAGCCATACTGTGAACATACAAGAGTTCGGTGAGATTTTGGAGCTGACCAAGGATCGCCGCATTCTGGACGCAGTGCATTCCTTGGTCGGTGACACGACTTGGCAGGAGCTGGCTGAGGCCTACACCACCGATATGCCCGAGACGTTGACCACGGGGATTGCCGAGTACTTCCGACGAGTCGCGGATCTGGCGGATACATGGGCCAAGAGCATTGGCGACGGTGTGGTTTCTGATGAAGAACTTGCCGCGATTCGTCTGCAGGTATTTCGAGGCATTCAAGGGCTGTTGGGGTTGTTCAACCGCGCTACCTACGTCAATCAGACGACGCGGGGTACTGATCGTGGTTGATATCGTCGACTTCGCTAATGACCTGGTGCAGGAGCGTATTGATCAAGCGCTTGCTGCACGTCTCCTCGCCACCAAGCCAGCTTTGGCGGCGCATTCGTTTATGTTCTGTGAAACGTGCGATGGGCCGATCCCGGAGGCTCGCCGTTTGGCGCAGCCCGGCTGTACCCACTGCGTCGATTGCCTTTCGCTCGCGGAATTGAAAGGGGCACGCCATGCTCGATGAGGTATTGGGGCAATTCGCGGATTACGGTCTTGAGCCTGCGCAGCCATTGGTTTTCGGCAAGCTGACCCGCTGCAAGACGACGCAAGATAAAGGCAAGGAAAAGAACGGCTGGTATGTCGTTCACGAACAGCGCACCGAGAAAGGCGAAACGCTGATCTTCGGTGCGTTCGGTGACTGGCGTTCGGGCGAGTCTCAGAAGATCAAGGTCAAGGCCGGGCGCATGTCGCCTGAAGAACGCGAAGTTATGCGTGCTCGGCAGGAAGAGGCCAAACGCCGCGCTGTCGAGATATCTGCCAACGCTGCACGTCGTGCGGCGAAACGGGCTACGGGTATGTTCAAGCGCATGCCGGAGAAGGGCCGTAGCGACTATCTAGATCGTAAGCAGATTGTCGGTATTGGCGTTCGGTATGCGCCGCGTACCGGTGCGTTTCTGATCCCGATGAGCAATGTGCGCGACGAGATTGTCGGACTGCAGGTGGTGTTCCCCGCCAAGCAAGAAGACACCGGGCGGGACAAGTCTTATTGGCCTTATGGCATGTCGAAAGAGGGCGCCTTTCACTTGATCGGGCCTCATCCGGATCCGGGTGAGCCGGTGCTGGTGTGTGAGGGGTACGCGACCGGTGCAAGTCTGCACATGGCCACGTCACTGACCGTGGCCATTGCTTTTGATGCCGGTAATTTGCTGGTGGTCTGTAAGGCCATGCGCGAGCGGTTTGCCGGTTGCCCGCTGATCATCTGTCGCGACGATGACTGGATGACCACTAAACCCAACGGCGACGCCTGGAACCCCGGTGAAGAGAAGGCCAATAACGCGGCATTGATCGTCGGTGGCCAGGTGGTCGCGCCGATCTTCTCCGGTGAGCGGGAAGCCAAGTGGACCGACTTCAACGATCTGCATATCGCGGAAGGTTTGGAGGCGGTGCGCCGTCAGGTGTTGGCGGTGGTCAAGCCACCGGCCGCTGGTGGTTGGAAGGACATGCTGGCCCGCAGTGAGAGCGGTGCGTTGATTGCGCACATGCAGAACGTTGAGTTAATTCTGGCCAACGATGAGCGTTGGGCTGGTGTTGTTAGCTACAGCGCCTTCAGTTCGAAGATCGTGAAGCTGCGCGCAGCACCGTACGGCGGCGGCACGGGCGATTGGGCGGACATTGATGATGTGCGGGTGATGAAGTGGCTCGCGCAGCAGTACAACTTGCGGGTCAAGGCATCGCATGTGATCGAGGCGGTGAGCGTTGTTGCGCATGACCATGCGTTTCATCCAGTGCGGCAGTACTTGCGCAAGCTTGAGTGGGATCGGGTGCCGCGTATTGAAAGCTGGCTAACGGAGGTCATGGGCGTTAAGGCCACGGATTACTCTTCAAAAGTCGGCAAGCGTTGGATGCTGTCGGCCGTGGCGCGAGTGATGAAGCCGGGTTGCAAGGCTGACTCGGTGATGATTCTGGAAGGTGCACAGGGCGCCGGTAAGTCGACGGCGATGAGCATCCTCGGCGGCGAGTGGTTTATGGACACCCCGTTTGCGCTGGGTGACAAGGATGGCTTTCAGGCGATCCGGGGCAAGTGGATCGTCGAGCTGGGGGAGCTGGATAGCTTCAACAAGGCCGAGAGTACGAAGGCCAAGCAATTCTTCTCTGCTTCCACCGACACCTATCGCGAGAGCTACGGCCGCAGAACGATGGACGTGCCACGCCAGTGTGTTTTCGTGGGTACGACCAACCAAGACGAGTACCTCAAGGACGCCACCGGCAACCGGCGTTACTGGCCGGTCGCGTGTACCAAGGTGGATCTGGAGTTGTTGCGGTCGATGCGCGATCAGCTATGGGCCGAGGCGGTGTTCTGTTACGACGCGGGCGATCTTTGGTGGGTGACGCTGGATGAGGCGACGATGTTCGGCGAGGAGCAGGACGAGCGTTTCGTGGTGGATGAATGGGAAGGACCGATTCTGACCTGGCTGGAAGAGTCGCAGATCGGCGAGACCACTACCGGCAGTGATGTGCTGACCAGTGCGCTCAAGTTGGACTTTGGGCATTGGGGTAAGCCGGAGCAGATGCGGGTCGGGGCGATCATGCATCGGCTGGGTTGGCGACGGGTGCGGTTGCCTGCGTTGGCTAAGAGCGGGCAGCGGCCTTGGGCCTACAAAAAGCCGGCAGGGTGGGGTGGTACCTCGGCGCTGCAGCGTGAAGCGTTCGAGGAGCCTTGTTTTGATTAAGGAGATCGATTCGCTGCTTCGGTTATGGGCGCAGGAACTCCACTCGGAACATTCGAAAGGAGGGCTGGCAGGGGGAAATATGGTTGCCATGATGATGGAGAACAACGGGCAACTGATCAGGGGGCGGCGCGCCTTCCGTGCGCCGCTTGAAAGTTCGCTGGACATCGAACTGATCGTGACCAAGTACCTCGCACCGGAGCTGGTGACGGTCGTGCGGGAGCATTACTGCACCCTCGATGTGGATATGCGCTTGCGGTATGCCCACTGCGGTTGTGGCCGCGACACGTACTACCAGCGTTTGCATGAGGCGCATCTGCAGATCTTCGGCTTGATGATGGGGCAGGCTGCGTGACCCCAGGCATTGTTCCGGTTGTGGTTGTCCCACTGGCCCGTCTTGTCTCGCTGCGTTTTGATGCAGTGGGACAGGTGCGTGCCTTGTCGTTGTTGGGTTGTCCCACCGTCCCGCCTAGTAGTGCCTCCCGCCCGTGTGAGCGTAGCGGGCAAGCAGTACGCGCTCACGCGCGAACGCGTGTTCTTTAAATTTCTTTCTTTACACGAGAAAGGAGAAGGATAAGTAGGACAGTGGGGCGAGGCCCCGAATTTAGGCGCTCTCAGGCGTCCTACTCCTATTCTGAAAAGTGGGACGTATGGGACGCCGCCGAAACAACAGAATGCCGTGGTGGTGTATTCGCCGACATTCGCTAGGCGTTCACCCTGTGTTGTCCACTTATTCACCGGGTGGCATTAAAACAGGGTTGCTGCCACCGGAATCGACCTGTAAAAAGTAGTCATCTTCGATAGGTGCGACCGCAGAGAGCGGCAGGCACCACACCACCAAACCCGGCCATTGCGCCGGGTTTTTGCGTTCATGGGGTAGGCGATGACAAGCGAGCAACAAGCACTGGCAGAAATGCCGATCTGGTTAGTGATCGTCCTGGCTCTGGTCGGTGGCGTATCGGGGGAAATGTGGCGGGCGGACAAGGATGGGGCGCGGGGCTGGGCGTTGTTGCGCCGCCTCGCGCTTCGGTCCGGGGCCTGCATTGTCTGCGGGGTGTCTGCGATGATGCTGATGATCGCAGCCGGTATGACGATCTGGACGGCGGGCGCCTTGGGTTGCCTGACGGCAATGGCCGGGGCCGATGTGGCCATCGGGCTGTATGAACGCTGGGCCGCCAAGCGGTTGGGCGTATCGGAGTCGGCATCGACCGACCGCAGCTAGCTCGGCGGCCGGGTGGAGGCGCCATTTTTCCGGGGCCTCCCAGAGGGCCGCCCCTTACACGGGTTACCGAACTCTCGTGTCGGAACTCTCAAAGGAATGTGAATGTATGTCTGTCTTTTAAAGCAATGAATATGGAATAGGCTTCAGATTCGCTACCAATGCGCTCTGTAAGACTTTATGTGTTCCAGACCGTCGATTAGACGATGACCCGGGCTACGCATACCACTTTCTAGACCGTCCAGAATAGTCGGCATGATCATGTAGCCTTCTCCTGGTGTAAGCAGTGACTCTCTTAAAGTCTCGACCCCCTTAGGAAAGCGCTCGTGAGCTTGGGTGTGTAGTGGGTTAATAACGTCGAGTATGGCCTCTCCATAATCCAATGCTTCCCGCCTACTCGGAATTTTTCCTTTATGAACTACTTCGTTCCTAAACGTGGTTTTACTATTACTTAGAAGCGCAGGGGGAGAGCCGAAGCTTTGAGAATAGAGAAAAATGAATGCTCCCAATTGTCTTTCAGACTGAGATTTGACTAGGTTCCACATTGCACTGATAGATTCAATCGTATGCCCTTCTTCAAGCATTTTTGCTCTGATAAAGAACTCGTAAAAGCGCTCTAGGCTGGCGGTGAAAGACGTAACGGCCTCTCTGTAGTATCCATCTAATATTGCATATGCTCCGACTTCATAGAGTATTTTAAATTTTTCGATTTGAAGTGAAGCGATTGTGGAGTGACCGTAGTCGCATACAAGCTCGTACCTCCCTGAATCATTCAGCTCTATGAAGGGCGAACGCGTTGGGTTTAGGCTGGGTAGGTTCTGTATGCAGCACTCTTTGCAGCGCATTGGTATTCGCATAACGTGTTCTGACCTGATGTTTTTTATGAAGGGGCCGAGAGTCGGTGAAGACGAGTTTATATTCTTTCCGTGTTCGGTGGGGACCCTGGAGAAATGACTCATACACGGGGCATGAAACCCGCAGGAAAGCGTTAGCGGCAGGGCTGCCAGCTTACTGAAATTCAATCCATTGAAATTGAAAGGCTCCATTGAAAAGCCGTTGAAAAAGGAGGGCTCATGACAGAACCAACCTACCTGTCAAAGAGCGCTTTCGCGGCTCGCATCGGCAGGTCACCCAGTTACATTACCTGGTTGAAAGATAACAACCGCCTGGTGCTATCGCCCGACGGCAAAAAGGTCGATGTCCTGGCCACCGAAGCCCTCATCGTTGAAACAGCCGATCCAAGTAAGGCCGCTGTATCGGCTCGTCATCAACAGGCTCGGATCGAGCGTGACGTTCACAGCCAACTCAGCCCCCTTGCCGAGCCGACTTCCACGGCTGCGCCGCAGCCAATGGCTACCGCCGGGAAACCTGCCGATTTTCAAAAGGCTCGCGCGCACCGCGAGTACTACCTGGCGCAGTTGGCTGAGATGGAGTTTCACAAGGCTCAAGGCTCTATGGTCGAGATCGTCGCGGTTCAGTCGGGGGCCTACAACGCTGGACGCATGTTGCGCGACACCCTCTTGGGCATGCCGCCCCAATTGGCGCCGGAATTGGCCGCTATGACTGATCCTTGGGAAATCGAACGACGCCTGACGGCAGCGTTACGGACAAGACTCGAAGAGGCCAGTCGCATGTCCGCAGAGGACTTCGGGCACACACTCGAAACCAACTGGGAGGTGGTCAATGACCCTGGCCAGATCTGATGGCGCGGAGGTATACCGCGAGGCTTACTTTCGAGGTATGCAGCCTGATCCCGATGTGTGGATTGATGAGTGGGCAGATGAGCACATGCGCATACCACGCGACACCGGTGCCGCGGAGCCGGGTCAGTACCGCACCTCTCGGACGCCCTACGCCCGTGAGCCGATGCGATGCCTATCACCGGCACACCCGTGTAAACGAGTCGTGACCATGGTGGCCTCGCAGTTGATGAAAACGCAGATTGCGTTGAATTGGATCGGTGGGTTGATCCATATGGCACCGTCCAACATTCTTACACTGCTACCCAGCTTGGGGCTTGCCAAGCGGGTGTCGTCTCGGATCGGCAAGACCATCAAGGCCACTCCGGTATTGCGTGAGCGCGTTGCAGCAAGTCGCTCGCGGGACTCGCGCAATACCATGGACACCAAGGAGTTCGAGGGCGGCTCGCTGTATGTCACTACTGCCGGCTCCGCGGCCAACTTGGCCGAGTTGTCGGCACGCTACATCTACGGCGATGAAGTTGATCGCTGGGAGGTCGACGTGGGCGAAGAGGGTGACCCTATCGAACTGGCGGAAACGCGTGGGAGTACCTTTGGCCGCAACGCCAAGTTCTACTTTTCGAGCTCACCGACGATCAAGGGCGCGTCACGCATTGCTGATCTGTTTGAAACCAGCGATCAGCGCTATTACTACGTGCCATGCCCGCACTGCGGCCACATGCAGGTGCTTGAATGGGAGAACCTTCTCTACTCAGCCGACTTTAGCTTGGTGCATTACAAATGTGCTGCGTCCGGCTTGGACTGCGATGTGTTGATCGAAGAGCACTTCAAGGGGCAGATGTTAGCCAAGGGTGAATGGCGCTCCCACAGTCATGGCGATGGGGAGACCGTGGGCTTCCACCTCAACGCACTCTATTCGCCGCCGGGGTGGATGGATTGGAGGTCGCTGGCTAAGCAGTTCGAAAAAGCCAAAAAGGCCCAGGCCAAGGGTGACCTTGAGCCCATGCAGGTGTTCTACAACACTCGTCTGGCAAAGGTCTGGGACAGTGCACAAGAGCAGACCAAGGCATCGGTCCTGATCGAGCGGGCTCGTAAGGAGGGTTTCTCCCTCGGTGCGATACCTGCTGCGGTACTGATGATCACTGGCTCTGTCGACGTGCAGGCCGATCGCCTGGAATTCATGGCAATGGGCTGGGGTGTCGGCATGGAGCGCTGGGTCATCGATCACCGAGTAATCGCCGGTGACCCATCAGATGAGCGTACCTGGGCTGTCCTCGACGAGCTGCTCAAGGAGCGCTATCGCCACCCTTGCGGCGTTGGCCTGGGCATTCTTGCGGTTGCTGTCGACTCCGGTGGCCACCACACGGATGAGGTGTATCAGTTCTGCCGCGTGCGTCGCTGGCGCAACATCTTCGCCATTAAGGGCGCGAGCAAGCCCGGCAAGCCGGTGATCGCTCAGCGGCCTTCGATGGTTGATGTGACCTGGAAGGGGCAGACCGAACGCGGCGGCGCCGAACTTTGGTTTGTCGGAACAGACACTGCAAAGGACTGGATCTACAACCGCTACCCGTTTGAGTCTGGCCCTGGTGCGGTGCACTTTGCCAACGACCTGCCGGATGAGTTCTTCGCCCAGTGCGTGGCCGAGCGAAAGGTCGCTAAGTACGTGCGTGGTCACAAGCGTATCGAGTGGATTAAGGGCAAGGCCGAGCGCAACGAAGCGCTCGACCTGATGGTGTATTGCCTGGCAATGGCGCATTACCTCGGTATCAACCGGTATCAGGAACACGACTGGGATCGGGTACGAAACTCTCTGGCCCAGGCCGGCTTGTTCGATGAAAAGGCGGTCACCGCCGAGCGTGTCACGGTCTCCGAGCAGGCTCCCGTGATACCGCAACCAGCGACGCAACCCATTGCCCCGGTCGCCCAACCGCGTCCCGCTGCACCCCCTCAACGCCGCAGTTCAACAAGTGGTTACCTGAAGAGACGCTGATATGTCGTTTACCCCGAAGCACCTCGAAGCCATCGAGCGCGCCATTGCGCGCGGTGAAAAAACCGTGCGCTATAGCGACCGCACGGTGGAGTACCGCTCCATCGACGAACTGCTGAAGGCCCGCGACGAGATCCGCACGTCGCTGACCAACGCCGCCGGGCCACGCTCTCGCGTGATCCGGCTTACCCACGGAGGCAAAGGACTCTAATGGCCCGACACTATCCGACGCTGACCCGTAACGGATTCTTGCTGCCGTCGAACATCAAGGCCAGTTACGAAGGCGCCGGGGAGGGCCGACGTTCGGCCAGTTGGGAAGCCACCGACAACGGCATCAACAGCATCAACACCCCGGCACTGCGCAACCTGCGGGCACGTTCGCGGGCGGCGGTGCGCAATGACCCGTACGCCTTCAACGTCATAGACAAACGCGTCAGCAACCTGATCGGCACGGGGATCACGCCCAGGCCGACCACGGACGATGCCGACCTGCGCAAACTCCAGCAGCAACTGTGGGACGACTGGGTGGATGAGGCAGATGCCGATGAGCTGACCGACTTCTACGGCATGCAGGCCCTTGTGGCCCGCACCGTCGAAACGGCCGGTGAATGCTTTGTGCGGTTGCGGCCACGCGGCCCGAGCGAAGGCTTGGCGGTGCCGCTGCAGCTGCAAGCGCTGGCACCGGAGTTTGTCCCGCACGATAAGTTCGAGGCGGCCAAAAACGGCAACGTGATTCGCGCCGGGATCGAGTTCAACCCGGCCGGTAAGCGCGTAGCGTATTGGATGTACTTGTCGCATCCCCGCGATTCGTCGTCGTTGAACGCCGGTTACAACCAGCTGGTGCGTGTGCCGGCGGCGCAGGTGCTGCATGTTTTCGAGCCAATGGAGCCTGGGCAGCTACGTGGCGTGCCGCGCTTGGCGCCGGTACTGAAGCGCTTGCGCAGCTTAGACAATTACGACGACGCGGTACTGTTCCGCCAGGAAGTTGCGAACCTGTTTGCCGGCTTCATCAAGCGGCCATCACCGGAAGCTGGGCCGCAACCCCGGGATCCAGTTACGGGGCAGTTGCTAACCACCGACCGCGACGGCTTCACGCCAATGGTCGCCCTGGAGCCCGGCACCATGCAGGAGCTGGCACCAGGTGAAGAGGTGGAGTTTTCCAAACCCCCCGACGCTGGCAACAACTACCCGGACTTCATGCGGCAGCAGCTGATGGCGGCGGCGGCGGGTTCTGGCACCCCTTACGAGATCCTCACTGGCGACATGCGCGAGGTCAACGACCGGGCGCTGCGGGTGGTGCTCAACGAGTTCAGGCGCCGATTGGAGCAACTGCAGTTCGGCGTGTACGTGCATCAGCTGTGTCGCCCGGTGCGCGCTGCCTGGATGGACATGGCGGTGTTGTCCGGTGCCCTGGTGTTGGAGGATTACGCGCAACGTCGGCGCGAATACCTACGCACGCGCTGGGTGCCGCAGGGCTGGGCCTACATCCAGCCGGTGCAGGACGTTCAGGCCCGCCAGATGGAGGTTCGAGCTGGCTTTGCCTCTCGCAGCGAGATGGTGCTACGCACCGGGTACGACGCGGAAACGGTCGACACGGAAAACGCTGCTGATCTCGCCAGGGCCGCGGGTCTCGGCCTCAACTACACGACTCTTGAAGCCATCGAGACGATCGATGACAAGGAACAACTATGAGCAAAAAAACTAAACCGCGTGTTTATGACAAGGCAGGCAAGCAGGTGAAGGTCGCGGATAAGAGCTGGTACACCCTTCAGGCCAGCGGCGAAGCCGAGCAGCGCAACATCGAGATCTTCGTGTACGGCGAGATCGGCGCCTGGGGCGTTACCGCCAATCAGTTCGTGCAGGATCTGCGCGCCATGGATGACGGCGTGTCACCGGTGATCGTTGCGTTCAACAGCATCGGCGGTGATCTGTTCGATGGCCTTGCGATCCACAATGCGCTTTCGCGCCTGGGTGAGCGCTGTACTGGCCGCGTTGATGCCCTGGCGGCCAGCGCGGCTAGTGTTGCGGTATGCGGCGCGCATCGGGTGGTGATTGCCGCCAATGCCATGCTGATGATTCACAACCCGTACACCTTCACCGGTGGCGATGCCGAAGACTTCCGCCGTGTCGCCGATGTCCTGGATCAGACCTTGGAAGCGATCATCGCGGCCTACAAGGCCAAGGCACCGAACATTGACGAGGCCGAGCTGCGGCGCATGGTTAACGCTGAAACCTGGCTCACGGCCAATGAAGCGGTGGCACTGGGCCTGGCCGATGAAGTAGGCGATGGCCTCAAGGTCAGTGCCTGTCTCGGCCAAGGCAGCGTGTTGCAGCGTTTCCAGCATGCCCCGCCGGAACTGCTCGCCCAGCTCGATGAAGATCCAGAGGTGGAACTGCCAGAGCCAAACGATCCACCGGCGCCAGCTCCCGTGGTGGACGCGGCAAAACTGGCGCTGATGGTCACGCAAGGTTGCGCTGCTGCAGGCATCAGCAATCTGGTGGAACCACTGCTGGCCGCCACCAAGCTCGAAAGCGAAGCGGTGATCCAGGCGGCGTTGACCAATGCGAAAGCGCTGCACGGCCTTTGTGTCGCAGCACGGCTGCCGGAGCTGACCGTCGAGTTCGTCGCTGCCGGCTTGGACGAAGCGGCAGTCCGCGCGCGGCTGTTCGACAAGTTGGTAGGCAGTGGCGGCGGCTTTGAAATCAACAACAGTCTGCCGCTGGACAACGACCCGGCCCCCAAGGTCCTGGCTAAGCAGGCCGACCCTCAATCAATCTGGGCTTCCCGTCAGGCGGCGCAGAACGGCAACTCGAAAGGAGCAAGACCATGAAAACTGAATCGATACACGCGGGTGAATTCTTGCTGTCCGAAGGCGCTGGCACCATTTCCCGCGAAGCGATCAACGTCGCTGCCGGCCCTGCGTTAGAACCTGGACAGATCCTCGGTTTGGTCACCGCCACTGGTGAGTTCGCGCCATATAACCCGACAGCTGAAGACGGAAGCGAGAACGCCCAGGCGATCCTCTTCGGACCACTGAGCATGTCGGATGTGGTCCGCCGTGGGCGTGCGGTGGTGCGTCTGGCTGAGGTCAGCGAAGCGCATTTGACCGGCCTGGATCCGGCTGCTGAGAAGGCGCTGAACGCTCGAGACGTGATCATCCGTTAAGGCGACTCGCGTAACCCCTTCAGCCCGCACTGTGCGGGTTTTTTGTTTTCTGGAGAACTGTTTCATGGCTGACATTCAAATCTTCAATGACGATGCGTTTTCGGTGTCTTCGTTGACCGCTGCAATCAACGAGCAGGAGTACGTACCCGGGCGTATCGGTAGCCTGGGTTTGTTCCAGGAGGAAGGCATCACCACCCTGACGGTACAGATCGAAAAGGACGGTGACACCTTGGCATTGGTGCCGGCGGGTGAGCGGGGTACGTCCGGTCTGGTGGTCGGTGGAACCAAGCGGACGCTGATCCCGTTCAACACCGTACACCTGCCACAACGCTTCACCATCAAGGCCGATGAGATTCAGGGTATCCGCGCCTTCGGCACGCGTTCCGAGCTTCAGTCGGTCCAGGACGTGGTCAACAAGCGACTGGCCAAGGCACGCCGGCAGTTGGACGTTACTCACGAGTTCCAGCGCCTCGGCGCCCTGAACGGCAAAATCTACGATGCCGACGGCAAAACGGTGCTGCTCGATTTGTATGACCGTTTTGGCGTAAAGCGAAAGTCGTTGTCGATGGGGCTGGCTGGCGAAACGAAGTCGTTCCGTGTGCAGTGTGGTGAGGCATTGGATATGCAGGAGGACGCATTGGGCAGCGTGACCCGCAGTGGGTCCCGTGCTTTCTGCGGTAAGAATTTCTGGAACGCACTTCTGGAAATTGAGGAGGTGAAAAAAACTTACCTCAATACCCAGCAAGCCGCTGCTCTTCGCGGTGACGCTCGTGAGAGCTTCGACTACGGTGGCATCACCTGGGAACGTTATCGCGGCAAAATTGCCGGGATGACGTTTGTGCACGATGACAAGGCGTTGTTGATTCCTGAAGGCGTTCCGGACTTGTACATTTCGGTGTTCGCGCCGGCGGACTACATGGAAACGGTCAATACCGAAGGTGTTCCCTACTACAGCAAGATCGAGCCGCTGCCCTTCAATAAAGGCATGGCCGGGGAAGCCAAGTCCAACCCGCTGCATATGTGCACGCGGCCCCTGGCGCAGATCCTGCTGGAAATGTGACCGTGGCCTTCCGCGATCTGATCGACGACATCGACGACGTGGTGTTCGAAACCCTGGGCGATTCTGCCCAGATCGAAGGCCGCGCCGAGCCGGTGCTGGGTATGTTCATGGCGCCATGGACGGCGCCGAAGTTTGGCAAAACCCAAACGGCCATCCGAGAGCCGCGCTTTGAAATTCGCGTGCGCGATTCTGACGGCCTGAGCAAAGGCCTGCGCGTCACTGTCGATCTGCCTGTTCTGGACGGCGGCGGGGAGTATGACCTGCTGCAGCTGGAGCCCGGTGGTGATGGCCTGGTGGCCCTGATCTTGAGGAAACGTCCATGAGTGTCGGCAGCTACGCACAGCAGAAGCGCGACGGTGGATTGATCAACATTCAGCCGTCGCTCGCAGATCTGCAGCGCTTTCAGGACTTCGGTCGGCTGGTGCCAAAGGCAGCAGCCGCTGCACAGCGGCGAGCGATCAACAAAACCCTCGGGTGGCTGCGTACCCACATCGCCAGGGCAGTGGGTAAGCAAGAGCGCATCGCCATTGGTGCGGTCCGGCAGCGTTTGCGGGCCTACCCAACAAGTGGCGGTGAAATGCGCGGCAAGCTGTGGTTCGGCCTAAACGCCATCGAGGCCAGCCGGATCGGTCGGGCGCGTCAGTCCAGCAGAGGTGTTTCGGTGGCGGGGCGTCGCTACCAGGGGGCTTTTTACAAGAAGGTCTACGGTAGCAGCGCTGATATCTGGATCCGTACTGCCAGCAAGCACTTCAACAGTGATGACTACCCCGAGGCGACTCAGGGCCGGCGCCGTAGTGGTTTCGTCGAGGAAAGCGACAATCGCTTTCCCTTGGCCAAAGCCAAGGTCTCGCTGGAACAAGCCCGCCCGCACTTTGATGCCTGGATCAAGCGCGCTGATGAGCAGTTGCTGGTGGTCCTTGAGCAGGAACTGAATTACGAGCTGCAGAAGTATCTGAAGGGGAGCGCCAATGTCCGATGAGCCGTTCAGCCTGAGTCAGCTGTACCAGGCTATCGAGCAACACCTGACGGAGCATCTGTCGGGCATCAAGGCGGTTGTGTTTTGGCC
>Ga0308159_1002679_pt1 | contig 19867 bp, 18 predicted proteins | sample PhyCR1_FD_201040 | JGI IMG/M metagenome (GOLD analysis project Ga0308159, IMG submission 201040) | Phyllosphere microbial communities from UC Gill Tract Community Farm, Albany, California, United States - DLSLC.R1 | ecosystem: Host-associated > Plants > Phyllosphere > Unclassified | place: USA... | reverse complement strand
CAAGGTTAATATTTATACATAAAGCATTTACCCAAGACATAACTCCGCCTTTCAAAATTTAACCAGTGAATTACTCCACGTAAAAAGTCTTAAAATTCCATGCATAACGGAGTTTATCCGAATGGTTATTTTAAAAATTTAGCCCAATAGCAGGGGAAAATGCTGGAACATACCTCGAAAGAGTGGCGCGAATTGCGCTTATTTCACTGGCGAAATAAACATTATTGGATGAAAAGTGGGCAGGCGCACCATTATGGTGCAACGTGACGGGTTTTACGCTTGAGGGTTTTTTAGGCACTTTGCTGGCAGGACAGGCTGTGAGCGTCGCGCAGAATGTAACTGATTATTTCAGAGTTGGCGCACATGTTGCATCGCTCTCCCCTTGCGAAAGTTTTGTGTTGTCGTCCGTTTTCTTTCTTCCAACGCTTTTTGTCTCGTCGTATTTCCTACGCAGACAGGTCGCAAAAACCAGCCAGGGGTTTGTCATATGGAACTGAAGTGGTTCGAAGATTTCCTGAGCGTGTCGCACTGTTACAGCTTTACCCGCGCGGCCAATGAACGCAACATTACCCAGTCGGCGCTGAGTCGTCGCATCAAACAGCTGGAAGAGTGGCTCGGCGTGCCGCTGTTTGACCGCAAGACCTATCCCGTTCGTCTCACGCCCGAAGGTCAGGAATTTCTGACCACCGCCTCCGAAATGGTGTTCTCTCTGACCCAGCTGCGCGGTGAACTCCGCGAACGTCACGGGCAGAAAAGCTCGATTCTGCATTTCGCCTCGCTCAATACGCTGGCGCAGACGTTTTTTCCGGACTGGATCAACAAGGTTGACCCGACTCATCAATGCGGCTGCATCCGCCTTTCGGACCATCCGCCCTCCTTTGCGGGCAATATTGCCCTGCTGCTTGACGGTAAAACCGATTTTCTGCTGACCTACACCCATGATTCGGTGGCCCTGATGAAACAGCTTGAGCGATTCCCCTCTATTGAGCTGGGCACCGAGGTGGCGATGGCGGTCTGTGCGCCCGACAGCGACGGCAAACCGCTTTATCCCCTCGTTGAGCGCGGCATGCCGACGCCGTTTCTCAGTTACGGTAATCGGTCCTTTTTCGGCCATGCTCTGAGTGCGTTGTTTGCTACGCGTCCGCTGCCGTTAAAACCGATTTATGAAAATCCGATGTCCAGCGGCCTGAAAGCCATGACCATTTCCGGCTGTGGCGTGGCGTGGTTGCCCGCAAGCCTGATCAAAACCGAACTTGCCGGCGGCACCCTGACCCGCGCAGGGGATCGCAGTTGGGATATTCTGACCACCATCCGCCTTTATCGTCTCGAAAAATCGCGCAATCTCCAGGCCGAAAACCTGTGGAACAAGGCGCGAAAACTTCACGCCACACAACGCACCGCGCAGGCCGTCGCCTAATTCTCTCTCCGGCCTGCGGGCCGGTTTTTCCTCTCTCTACGTCACACTATTCCGTTTTTGCATGGCCGCCGTCAGTGCGTCCGAAACTATGCAAATTCGGAATGAGGCATCGCAAACTCTCATTGGACCTTTGCCCGTTCTGCACACATTCTGCTCGAAAGCCTTTTTTTCGCCTCCCTACGCCGCTACAAGGAGTCCACATTGAAGAGTGAATCTGCACAGCAAAAAACGCTGGTCTGGAATCTGGTCGATGCCAAAAAAGCCCTGTTTACCGCCTTGAGCGACAGAGTCTGGGGCATGCCCGAAATTTGCTATACCGAATACCGTTCGGTCGCCGAACACACTGCCATGCTGAAAACGCAGGGTTTCACCGTGACCGAAAATGTGGCCGCCATTCCCACGGCGGTGATGGGCGAAGCCGGACACGGCGGCCCGATTATCGCCATTCTGGGCGAGTACGATGCCCTGCCCGGTTTGAGTCAGGTCGCCGGTCTGGCACGTCAGGAAGCCTTGCCGGGCAACGGTCATGGTCATGGCTGCGGACACAATTTGCTGGGGTCTGCGGCGATGCTGGCCGCGACCGCGATAAAAGACTGGCTGGCAGAAACCGGCACACCGGGCCGCGTGCGTTATTACGGGTGTCCTGCCGAAGAAGGCGGCGCGGCCAAATCCTTTATGGCCCGCGCGGGCGCATTTGACGACGTGGATATCGCCATCACCTGGCATCCATCGGCCTTTAGCGAAGTGGCACGGGCGGAATCGCTGGCCAATACCCGTATGGATTTCGTGTTTCATGGCCGCGCTTCCCACGCCGCCGCCGCACCGCACCTTGGCCGCAGCGCCCTAGATGCCGTCGAACTGATGAATGTGGGCGTCAACTATCTGCGCGAGCATGTCCCTGCGGATTCGCGGATTCACTATGCCATGCTCGACGCCGGTGGTATCGCGCCCAACGTGGTGCAGGCTCGCGCGGCGGTGCGTTACGCCATTCGCTCCCGTGATGTCCACGCCATGTTCGCCCTTAACGAACGCGTCAAGAAGGTCGCCAACGGTGCAGCGATGATGACCGAAACCACGGTCGATATCAGCATCATGAGCGCCGTTGCCAATCTGCTCGGCAACGAACCGCTGGAAGAGGCGATGCAGCGCAACTTCGAATTGCTCGGCCCGCTTGAATTCGACGATGCCGACAAAGCCTTTGCCGCCGAGATTCAGGCAACCCTCAGCCCCGAAGACATCAGCAGCGCCTATCGCCGTATCGGCATCAAAAAGCCGCAGCAGGCGTCGCCGCTGTGTGAATTCATTGTGCCTCTGGAAGCCTCGGGCGAACTGATGCTCGGCTCGACCGACGTCGGCGATATCAGCTGGAAAATCCCGACCGTTCAGGCGCATGTGCCGACCTATGCCATCGGCACGCCGGGCCACTCGTGGCAGCTCACCGCTCAGGGCAAAATGCCTGCCGCGCACAAAGGTTTGGCCTATGTCGCCAAAATCATGGCCGCAACCGCCATCGACACCCTAACCGACAAAGTGCTGCTGGCGCAGGCGAAAACCGCGCATTACGCGTTAACCGCCGAAACGCCTTATGTCTGCCCGATTCCCGCCGAAGTTTCACCGCCGTTGCAACCGCGCCCGACGGAGGAATCCGCATGATGACATTCACCCGCGCCTGCGCGACCCGAAAAAAACGGCTGACCGCCCTGATTGCGCTATCGCTTGCAGGCAGTGTAATTCCGCTCGCGGCACAGGCCGAAACCCCCGCCGATTCGCTGGTCATGGCCTGGAATATCGATGCGATAAGCACCTTCGACCCTGCGCAAATCGGCGAGGTGGTGACCAATGAGCTGATTAAGAACACCTGCGACACGCTGGTGGATTTCGATCCGAAGGATGAATCGAAAATCATTCCGTCACTTGCAAAAAGCTGGGACATTTCCGCCGACAGGCAAACCCTCACCTTTCACCTGAACAGCGGTCTGGTGTTCCCGTCCGGAAATAAAGGCAGCGCGCAGGATCTGGCGTGGTCGATGCAGCGTGTCGTGCTGCTCGGTTTCGGCAATTCGGCCACGTTGACCGAATATGGTTTTACCAAAGAGAACGTCAAAGAGCGGATAACTGCGCCGGACGACAACACGCTGGTGATGAAACTCGACAAACCCTATCCGAGCAACCTTATCTTGCAGGCGATCGCCGCCAATGATGTCGCGATCACCCTCGATAAAGCCCTGCTCGAGAAGAATATCGTCGGCAATGACATGGGCAATAAATATCTCACGACGCACACCGCCTGTATCGGACCTTATCAACTGGTGCGCTGGAATGCGGGCGAAGGTCTGGTATTGCAGGCCAATGAAAATTACTACGGCAGCAAGCCCAGGCTGAAACGTATCCTGATTCGTCATGTGGCCGAAACCGGCACGCAGCGCCTGTTGCTGACACAGGGCGATGTCGATATTGCCCGTGACCTGGCGCCTGACGACCTGCGCGATCTCGACAAGAGCGGCAAAGTGAACATCGAGAAAGTGCTCAAACCACAATTGTTTTTCTGGACCATGAACGCGGAAGACCCGATTTTCAAAAACGAGAAAGTGCGTCTGGCGATGCGTTATCTGATTGATTATCAAGGTCTGGCGTCGACTGTGATGCCTTATCTCGGCGTGCCGCGCGCGAGCTTTGCCCAACTCGGCGCATTCGGCGCGCTGGACAAAGACAAGGGCCAGCCGTTCAAGCTGGATTTGGTCAAGGCCCGACAACTGCTGACCGAAGCCGGTTATCCGAACGGTTTTTCCGCCAAGGTCTATATCGGTACGCTGCCGCACTCCGCGCCTATTGCCCAGAATACGCAGGAAAACGCCGCCAAAGTGGGCGTAAAACTGTCGATTGAGAGCATGGCCAATGCCCAGCTGTTCAGCCGCGTGCGCGGGCGTGAATTCCAGAGCGCGATGATGGCCTGGCAGACCTCGGTTCCTGATGCCTACGGCAATGCCTCGCGGCTGGTGTCCAATCCGGACAACAGCAAGGAGGCCAAGAAAACCCAGTATCCGAGCTGGCGCGCCTCCTATTTTGACGCGGCCATGAACAAAGCGGTCAATGAAGCGCTGCTGGAACCCGACGAGCAGAAACGCGTCACGCGCTATCACACCCTGCAGGAAGAGCAGATGCAGCAAGGCCCGTTCGCCATCATGTTCCAGATGTACAACACCGCCGGGTTGAATAAAAGCGTGAAAGACTGGACCTGGAACGGCTTTCGCGTCTATTACGCCGTGGCTTCGAAATAATTTCGTTCTGGAATAATGGAGGAGACCCCATGTCGCTGATTGAACCCACGGCGGGCGTGCAGCCTGCCGAAACACGGTGGGCAAGGGTAGCGGAACGCGCCGCTTCGCTTGGCAAACTGCTGGTGTCGGTGGCGGTTACGCTGCTCGGACTGGCGGCGCTGACCTTCTTTATAGGTCGGCTGCTGCCCATCGATCCGGTGGTGTCTGTGCTTGGCGATAACGCCAGTCAGGAAGCCTATCAGAAAATGTATGTCCTGCTGGGGCTGGACAAGCCGCTGTGGGAACAGTTTCTGCTCTATCTGAAACACGTCTGCATGCTGGACTTTGGTACGTCGCTGACGACCGGACATCCGGTCAGCGAAGACATCGCCCGCGTGTTTCCGGCAACCCTCGAGCTCGCCAGTCTGGCCGCCCTGATAGGCACCTCGCTTGGCATTCCGGCGGGCGTGCTGTCGGCCATGTACCGCAATACCTGGTTCGATCACGGCATTCGCTTTATCGGCCTGCTGGGTCATTCCGCGCCCAATTTCTGGCTTGGGCTGATGGGGCTTGTGCTGTTCTATGCTGCGCTTGGCTGGATTGGCGGACCGGGGCGTATCGATTTCATGTATGAATTCGACGTGCATAAAGTCACCGGCTTTTACCTGATAGATACCGCGATTGCGGGCAATTGGGAGGCCTTTCGCAACGTATTCAGTCATTTGATATTGCCTGCGTCGATTTTGGGCCTCAGCGGACTTTCCTATATCAGCCGGATGACGCGCAGTTTCATGATTGAACAACTGTCGCAGGAGTATGTGATTACCGCGCGGATAAAAGGCCTGTCGTGGGCACGCAGCGTGTGGATCCACGCGTTTCGCAATGTAGCGGTTCAAGTGGTCACCGTGGTGGCGCTGTCCTACGCCTTCCTGCTTGAAGGCGCGGTACTGACCGAAACCGTGTTTGCCTGGCCGGGCTTTGGCCGCTATCTGACCAATGCCATGCTGGCCGGAGACATGAACGCCGTCGTGGGATGTTCGCTGCTGATTGGCGTGATTTTTGTGGTGCTGAACCTCGTCTGCGACCTGCTGTATCGCATTTTCGATCCCCGCACCCGACAGGAGCAGTCATGACCGATTCCGTGAAAACACCGGCTGAACAGCCGAAACACCGTTCGCTGCGCGGCTGGCTCGATGCGCCTGTCCCGGCCACGCCCTGGCAGGCACGGGTGCAGCAAAGCCTCGGCCAATGGCGTCGTTTTCGCCGCAATACGTCGGCGATGTTCGGGCTGATTGTCATTCTTGTCATCGGCGTGGCCGCGATTTTTGCGCCGTGGCTCGCGACACACAATATCTTTGCGCAGGACCTGCAACTTCGGCTGACCGCACCAAGCCGCGAATATTGGCTCGGCACCGACGAACTCGGTCGCGATATTTACAGCCGCTTAATCTATGGCGCACGTATTACGCTGTATATCACCTGCCTGAGCGCGCTGATTGTCGGCCCGATCGGCCTGCTGGTCGGCACCATTGCAGGCACGGTCGGCGGCTGGACCGATACGATTCTAATGCGCATCGTCGATATTTTTCTTGCCTTTCCGAGCCTGATTCTGGCGCTCGGTTTTGTCGCCGCACTCGGTCCCGGCATTGAAAATGCGATTATTGCTATTTCGCTATCGGCATGGCCGCCGATTGCGCGTCTGGCAAGGGCCGAGGCGCTGTCGATTCGCAAGATGGACTATGTTGCGGCGGTGCGTTTACAGGGCGCATCGCAAATGCGGATTATCTTGCGCCACATTATTCCGATGTGTCTGCCGTCGGTGGTTGTGCGTTTAACGCTCAACATGGCGGGCATTATTCTCACCGCGTCCGGCCTTGGCTTTCTGGGCCTTGGCGCGCAGGCACCCAGCCCGGAATGGGGCGCGATGCTGTCATCGGGACGGCAATTCATGATGACTCACTGGACGATTGCCGCCATTCCCGGCCTGTCGATTCTTCTGACCAGCCTTGCCTTCAACCTGTTTGGTGACGGCCTGCGCGACGTACTGGATCTGCGCCATGACTGATAACGCAATGGGTGTACAGGAAACGCTGCTCGAGGTCGAAAACCTGAATGTGGTGTTCAAAGGCCATCGGCAGCAACATCACGCCGTGCGTGATATTTCGTTCAGTATCGGACGGGAAAAAGTCGCCATCGTCGGCGAATCCGGTTCGGGAAAGTCATTGACCGGCCGTTCGCTGCTCAAACTGACGCCGCGCGGTGCCACGGTGACGGCGGCGAAAATGCGTTTTGGCGACATCGATCTTTTGCGCTGTTCCGAGCGCGAAATGCGCAAAATTCGCGGCAAAAGGATTTCGATGATCATGCAGGATCCGAAATTCTCGCTCAATCCGCTGATGCGCGTCGGCCATCAAATCACGGAAGCCTACCGCATTCATTTCAACGTCAGCGAAAAAGAGTCGTACATCAAGGCGATGGACATGCTGGAGGCGGTCAATATTCGCGATCCGCAGCGCGTTTTCGGGCTTTATCCGCACGAAATCTCCGGCGGTATGGGCCAGCGCATCATGATTGCCATGATGCTGATTCCGGAGCCGGATCTCATCATCGCCGATGAACCGACCTCGGCGCTCGACGTAACCGTGCGCCAGCAGGTGTTGGGCGTCCTCGATGCGCTGCTTGAACGCCGTAATACCGGATTGCTGTTTATCACGCACGATTTAAGTCTGGTATCGAGTTTTTGCGACCGCGCGCTGGTGATGTATGCCGGTCGCATTCTGGAAGAGATAGCCGCCGACCAGTTGCATCTGGCCAAACATCCCTACACGCGTGCGCTGCTGGCGAGCCAGCCTGACCTGAAGCATCCGGTCGATATGCTGGCTATTCCCGCGCGCGACCCTGCCTGGCTTACCGGTCCGGTCTACCGTCATGGAGAAGCCTTATGATGCTGTCATCCGACACCGTAAAAACGCCGCCGCTCACCGCCGATCGCATGATTGAAACGGTAGACCTCAGCATCGCCTTTGGAAAAGGGCATAAACGACGTCTGGTGGTGGATAAGGTTTCATTGAACATTGCACGCGGCGAGAGCTACGGGCTGATTGGCGAATCCGGCTGCGGGAAATCCACGATATTGCGTACCCTGACAGGGCAGAATACGCACTACGACGGCGCAATTCTGTATCAGAATCGCGAGCAGCCTGCCCGACGCGATAAAGAGGAGTATCGCCAGATTCAGATGGTATTTCAGGACCCCTACGCCTCGCTGCACCCGCGCAAAATGGTGTATCACACGCTGCTGGAACCGCTGGTGATTCACGGCATGGACCGCCGCGAGGAGCGCATCAGCGAGGTGCTGACCTCACTCGGGCTCAGCGATGCCTTTCGTTATCGTTATCCCCACCAGCTCTCGGGCGGACAACGCCAGCGTGTGGCCCTCGCCCGCGCACTGATTATCGAACCTCAGGTTCTGCTGCTCGACGAACCCACGTCGGCGCTCGACGTTTCGGTGCAGGCAGAAATCCTCAACCTTTTGAAAACGTTGCGTCGGCAGCGCAATCTGACCTACTTGATGGTCACGCACGACCTCGCGGTGGTTGCGCATCTCTGCGACCGCGTCGCCATCATGCATCAGGGCAAAATGCTGGAAGAGTTGACCGCCGATGAAATCCGCTGCGGCGCGGCAACGCAGCCTTATACCCGGCAATTTCTGGCGGCGAGCCGCGTCGACAGATTCCCGCTCGCTCAGCCTGACCACCTGTGACTTTCCCGATTCACCCTTGCCGGAGACTACCGATATCTATGAACGCCATTGAAGCCATTGCCGCCTGGAGTCATCGACAGAACACCTTCAGCCCGCAGGCGCGCGAGCTGGCGCGGCTGGCGATAACTGATACGCTGGCCTGCCTCTACGCCGGACAACAGGATTTTTCGAGCCGCGCGGTGCGTCGCGCGTTTGCCGGTTATCTCAACGATGACACGGTTGCGCGGGTGATTGGCGGCGGCAAAGCGCCTGCGGCGATCGCGGCCTTGCTGAACGCCACGGCGGCGCACGCCATCGATTATGACGATAATTTCCAGCCGGGCATGAGTCACGCCTCGGCGGTACTGGTCCCGGCATTATTAGCCGTTGCCGATGAAATCAACGCCAGCGGCCACCAGCTAATTGATGCTTATTTGGTGGGTTTACAGGCGCAGGCCTTTGTCGGCTGGGGCGTAGGTCCTTCACATTATACGGCGGGCTGGCACGGCACCTCGACGGTCGGCTGCATTGGCACCGCGGCGGGCGTCGCGCGGTTATTGGGGTTGGACTCGGCGGGAATGGCGCGGGCGTTAAGCAATGCAGTCAGTTTTGCCTCGGGTACAAAAGGGCAATTTGGCACGCCGATCAAACCGCTGCACGCCGGTTGGGCGGCACGCAACGCCATTGACGCCGCGCGACTCGCCGAGCAGGGAATGCAGGGGCGTATCGACATCCTCGAAGCCCCGCAGGGATTTTTAGAACTGTTCGGCGGGGAATCCCCGTCCGGATGGGACGTCGAACAGATTCTTGCGACCGAAAAACACGTCATAGAAACCATCGGCGTGATGCCGAAGCGCCATCCTTGCTGCGGCTCGACCCACATGATTATCGATGCGCTTTGCGATATCCGCGAGCAGCATGTCTTTGCCGATGAAGATGTGGTGAGTGTCGCAACGCTGGTTGGCATCGCCAATCAGCGCAATCTGGCGTATACCGTGCCGAAAGACGAGATGCAGGCCCGCTTTTCGATGCCATATTGTGTAGATACGCTGCTGCGTAACGGCGCGCTGGGCGTGAACGATTTTACGCCGCAGCGTGTCGCGGATCTCAGCGATCCCGAACGATTGGCGCGGATCTCCATGCAGGCCTACAGCGCCGCACAGGAAAAAGACACGCCGCTGGGCGAGCGTTTGCCGCACCGCGTTACCGTTACGCTAAGGGATGGACGGGTATTCGAAGCCGAGCGCACTCTGGCCAAAGGCAGCCTGATCGAGCCTTTTACTCCTGCCGAACGGCTGCAAAAATTTGTCGACTGCTGCGCTTCGCTTCGACACGCCGAGCCGTTGTTCGCCCAACTCGAACGGCTGGACGAGCAGCAGGACATGACGTTTTTAACGGCGTTTTTTGCGGACTCGCGCCAGCAATAGCCTGAGCGGAGCGCGCGTCGACGTCAAAACCGTCTTGCCGGACTGAACGGCTGCATATCGATGTGCGGTGTTTCGCCGGTCATCAGCGCGGCAAGCAGCTCACCGGTGGCAGGTCCGAGCGTAAAGCCCTGATGACCATGACCAAAGGCACACCACATGCCTTCTACGCCAGGCACTGAGCCAATCACGGGTTTCATGTCCGGCATGCACGGGCGCGCGCCCTTCCACGGCGCGGCATCGACTCTGTCGCCGAGCGGCAGGAGGTCGCGCGCCACAGGTTCGGCATCTCGCAGCTGCGTCGGCGTTGACGGGCTATCCAAAAGCGCCAACTCCGCTCCTGTGGTGAGTCGCAAACCGTCTTTCATCGGCGCCACCAGATAACCACGCTCTTCATCCAGCACCCAGTGCGCGAGTTTTCTGTCGGGCAACGCCGCGTAATGCATGTGATAGCCGCGTTTGACGAACATCGGCGGAGCGAAACCAAAACGCTCGGTAAGCCGCGTGGTCCACGGGCCAAGTGCGATCACGACCTCTTTTGCCGTCACTGTTTCGCCACTTTGCGTGCGCACCTGCCAGCCTTCGGCCTGTTTTTCCAGCGAAAGCGCATCGCCCAGCCGCATTTCGCCGCCGCGTTGCATAAATAGTGCTGCATAGGCCTGCACCAGCTCGCCGGGGCTGCGCAGCGTCCAGGGATCGGTCCAGTGTACCGCGCCTGCCAGCTGATCTTTTGCTATGCCGGGTTCCAGTGCGGCCAGTTCGGCGCGGTTAAGCTTACGGTGATTTACGCCGTTTTCGCGGTGCAGCAGGTCGGCCTCGGCAAAGGCGGCCGCCAGATTTTTTTCACTGCGCATCAGCATCAGCCATCCCTGCTTCTTCACAAGCGATTCCGCCTGCGCCGCACGAATAAGCTCGGCGTGGGTATCGATCGACATCGCAATCATCGAGGCATAGTCTGCGGCGATCCTGGCATACGGCGTAGAAGCCGAATGATTGAAATATCGCAACAAAGGGCCGGCAACGTGGCGCAGCGCCGCTGCGTGGTACCGTACATCAAGTCGACGATTGGTGGCCGCGCCCGCGATAACCGACAGGGCACGCGGAAAGGCATAAGGTCGCACCGCCTCGCGCTGGATGATGCCCGCATTGCCGAACGACGTTTCCAGACCGGCGGCCTGCCGGTCGAACAATACAACCGACCGCCCCCTGGCCTGCAAATGTAGCGCGCTGCTCACACCGACCATGCCCGCACCCAACACCAATACGTCGTATTTCATGTTTCGAGACTCCGAAAATTTAGGCGGGCACGCGGGCGATGACGGTGATTTCCATCGCCGCGTCGTCAACCATCATTCCTGCGCAGACCGTGGTTCTTACAGGCAGCGGCGCGGTAAACCAGCGGGCATACGCCTGATTGAACTCGGCGAAATAGGCTTTGTCCGTCAGGTAAACCGTACAGGAAATGACATCGCGCATTCTGATGCCATGCTCTTCCAGACGCGCCTTTACGCGCCCGAGCATGGTGTCGGTTTGTTGCGTGATGCTTGAAGCAAAGCTGCCGTCGGCTTCAAACGGCACTTCACCGGATAGATAGGCGATTCCGTCCACAATGCGGATCGGCGAAAAAGGCAGATTGGCAGGAATACTCATGGCATGGCTCCAAAGCTTGAAAAGAGGGTCAGCGGCAGAGAAATTCCGCCGCTGGAAACACCAGACTAACCCTGACCTACCGGCAGATAGAAATCAGGCATGTCGGCAATCGGCCTGGCGCGTTTCAGCGCCGCAATGTCGGGCACCGGCCGTGCGGTCGACGGACTGCCTTTCAACTGCTCCTGCAACGCGTAGGCCATGCGCAGCAGCTGAACGTCACCGCCGCGCGGACCTATGATTTGCAGGCCGAACGGCATTCCGTACTGATCTACCCCGACCGGCAGCGAAACCGACGGCAGACCGGCAATCGTCGATGCATAGGCCAGCGCCAGCCAGTGATAATAGGTGCGCGTCGCCTGCCCGTTTATCTCCTTCGGATATAGCTCGGTCCACGGACGCGGGCTGATAGTGACCGAGGGCGACAGCATAAAGTCATAGTCGTCGAAGAAAAGTTGCCAGCGGCGATAAATCTGCGTTTGCAGATCCAGTCCGCGCGCGATGTCCTGCGCCGTGTAGCGCAGCCCTTCTTCCACGTTGAGCCGCACGTTTTCGCCGACCTGACTCGGATCTCGTTGATAAAGCTCGCGTGTACCGGTCAAGAACATCAGCGAACGAATTTTTTCAAAGGCTTCATCCGTGCCGCTACAGTCGGGTGTCGCGAATTCGGCACAGTTGAATACCTGTTTGAAACGCCCCGTTTTTTCGATAAACGTCTCGGCGACGCCGGTTTCAGTGGGCGCGAAACCGAAATCGGTAGTGAGCGCAACGCGCTGGGCGGAGAGGTCCAGCGGCGCAATCGGCGTAAATTCGCGGGCGTGGCGCATCGTGCGTCCATGAACAGTATGCGCCAGCGGATCGCTTTTATCTTCGCCCATCATGACGGTAAACAGTGTTGCCACGTCTTCGACAGTACGCGCCATCGGCCCCAGCGTCGAGATTTGCAGCCACGCCGTGCCGCGTTTTTCGGCAGGGATGAGTCCTGCCGTCGGGCGAAAGCCGACCACGCCATTAAAGGCCGCCGGATTGCGCAGCGAACCGCCGGTATCGGAGCCGGTGGCTATCGGGAACATGCCGCTCGCCAATCCCGCCGCCGAACCACCGGACGACCCGGCCGCCGACTTGGTGGTATCAAACGGATTGCCGGTCGTGCCATACACCGGGTTACGGGAATTTCCGCCCGCGCCCCATTCGGGCACATTGGTTTTGCCCAGCACATTGGCACCGGCTTCGCGCAGCACACGCACCAGCCGCTCGTCTTTTTCGGGCAGATAGTCCTTGCGCGACAGACTGCCGCAGCTGGTCGGCAGCCCGGCGGCATCAATCATGTCTTTCACGCCGAGCGGCAACCCATGCAGCGGACCCAGGGTTTCGCCGCGCACTACGGCCTGCTCCTGCTGGCGTGCCTGCGCACGGGCGGCGGCAAAATCGTGTGCCACTACCGCGTTGACGGCCGGATTCACCTCTTCGATGCGGCGAATGCAGCTTTCGGTCAGCTCGACCGGTGATATCTGTTTCTGTCCAATCAGGCTGCGGGCCTCTGTAGCCGACAGGTCGCATAGTTCGGTCATGGCCTCTCTCCTTGTTAAAAACGCGTTGTATCATTCAGGCGAAACCCGTCTCTCAGGCACGTTCCGCCTTGATTTGCTGGCTGGTCGGTGTACGCAGCGTCATGCTGATGACCACCGAAGATGCAGCCGCAATCATCAGGAAAATAAACGCGGCGGAATAGCTGTAATGCTGCACCAGCACGCCAATCACTAGCGGTGCGACAAAGCCTGCCGCCTGTCCACCAAAGTTGATCATGCCTATGCCCGTTCCCATCATTTTTTCCGCCAGGATTTTCGTCGGCAACGCAATGGCGACGGCAAACACAAAGGATTTAAAGAAATAGACGCAGGCCTGCGCCGCGATCACCGCTGAAATCGACTGCGCGCTGTACATGAAATAGAGGAAAAAGGCCGTCAGCGCGGCACTGACCATCAGCATATATTTCTCTTTGCCGTCGAAAAACTTGATCATCACCCAGCCGCCCAGCATGGTTGCGATACCCGCCATCAGGTACGGAATGGGCAGCAGCACGCCGACCGCCTTGAGATTCAAGCCGCGTTCGGTCATCAGGTAAATCGGCATCCAGGTGTCGAGTCCCTTGTTAATCAGGCTCAGTCCAAACCACACGGCCGCCAGTTTCCACATCAGCGGCTTTCTCAACAGTTCGCGCAGGTCCGCACCGTTCATTCGCTGATGCACGGCGGTGCAGCTCTCTTTGCGGCGAACGGTCAGGCCATACACCAGCACAAAGGCGATCCCCAGTCCGCCAATCATCATGAACACATGACGCCAGCCGAAATGAATCAGCAGCGGCGCAATCAGCAAAGGCGCGAGCATGCTGCCGATGTAGTTGGAAGACATCAGGAAGGAAGAGACTTTGGGTTTATCTTCAAGGCTGAAGTTTTCCGTCACGCCCTTGACAGACGCCGACGGAAAAATGCCTTCACCCACGCCAAACAGCAGACGGATAACCAGCAGCGCGCCGAGCGACCACGCCATGCCGGTAAACAGGGTGAACAGCGACCAGCAGCCAATACCGATCATGATGATCGCCTTGGATCCAAAACGGTCCGCCAACCATCCGCCCGGCAGCTGCATCAGCCAGAATCCAAAGTAAAAAATACTTAATACCAGGCCGATTTCGGTAGGCGAGAGGTTGAGCTCTCTGGCAATCACCGGTGAACCCAGACTGAGCACTACCCTATCAACAAAGGCGATACACCAGGAGGTGTACAGCAGCCCAAGCACCCAGTATTTGTTGTCTTTTGCGGCCTTGCCAATAATCGCGTCTACCATGTTCATTTTCTCCGCTGAGGATGAAAGAAGAACCCGTTTTTATAATTTCAAAGTCGACCTAAAGGTGCTGCATGATTTTTATGTTGAAACGGCCTGTGGATGGCTAATTGCATCCTATCCAGCGCTCAGACATACTTCCAGTTCAACTTTTTGAAGACTTCATTGCCGAAACGGCAAACTTTGAGGACTCGACATGAGCGCACGCATTCTTCAGGACACGGCCATTCGCTATTTTCTTGAGGTAGTTCGCTGCGGGTCCATCAGCGAGGCAGCGGTACGCCTGAATGTGGCGGGCTCGGCGATCAGTCGGCAAATCAGCGGCCTTGAGGCCAGCCTGAATACGCAATTATTCGAACGCCGCAAGCGCGGCATGATCCCGAGTGCCGCGGGCGAGTTACTGGCCGCCTATGCCTTTAAAAATCAGCTGGAAACGGAGCGTGTCAGCAATGAGATCATCGAATTGCAGGGTATGCGCCGTGGTGAAGTGCGCATAGCCAGCACCACCGGATTTTCCATCGACTTTCTGCCGCGGGCAATAGGCGAATTTCGCGAGCGCTACAGCGGCATTCATTTTCATCTCGACGTCGTCAATGCCAGAGAAGTCACCCGCCGTCTGCTTGAGGGTGAAACGGACATTGGCCTGACATTCAGCCAGACGCCCGAACCCAACATCAACGTGCAGTGCCGACGCAGCGCACCGATTTTTGCAGTGATGAATCAGTCTCATCCGCTGGCGGAAAGACAAAGTCTGCGGCTCTCGCAGCTGGCAGGGTATTCGCTCGGCATGCCGACGCGCGAAATCATGATGCGCAGCGTTATCGATGCCTGCTGTAGCCGCCAGGGTCTAATGATTGAACCTACCTTCACCACCACGTCGATGATTTCGCTGCTTTCTTTTGCGAGCATGAATGGTGGAATCATCTTCTCGACCGAATTACTGGTGCGTCACTATCTTCAGACCTATAACCTGCGGGCCATTCCCATCTCCGACCGCGACATGAACTCGCTGAACATGGAATTGCACACGCTGGCAGGCCGTACTTTGCCCAGGGCGGTGTCCAGTTTTGTCGAGCTCCTGCAACAACGCCTGCGTTCCGAATCCTCCTAATCGCCCCGCCTGCACTGGCGTCACCCCTTGTGGCTGCTAGGCTTAAGACAGTCCTGCTTTTTGTAGGGTCTTTGTTGAATAAACAATCACACGCAAAAGAAAAGGAGCATGTCGTGACGTATAAAAAAGCTATCGCGCTTTCAGCGCTGGAAAATAATCAGTTAAAACAAGTAGAAATCGGTGAAACTAACGTTGTGCTGGTTCGTCGGGGCGACAGCGTGCATGCGTATCAGGCAAATTGTCCGCATGCAGGTGCGCCCCTGGCCGAGGGTGCCATTTGCGAAGGCAAGCTGGTTTGCCCATGGCACAAAGCGGTCTTTGATTTGGCAGACGGCAGTCTGGATCAACCGCCTGCATTGGAAAGTCTCAAACAGTATGCCGTGAAGATTGAACAGGGTCAGGTGCAGGTGAATGTCGACGATGTCAGCCAGCATACCCACCTCGACGCCGGTGAGGAAAGCGAGCAAATTGTGATTCTCGGCTCCGGCGCGGCTGGCAGTGCGGCACTCGGCACGCTCGAAGAGAGCGGCTATCACGGCCGTATCGTCGTTATCGATCAGGAAAAATCAGCGCCCTACGACCGCACGGCGCTCACCAAATTCGTGCCGAATGGCAGCATGGACGTCAGCGACGTGCCGACACTGCTTGAAGACAACGCCTTCGAGCAAAAAAATGTGCAGCGCATCGTGAGTAAAGTGACGCAAATCGACAGCAAGAACAGAAAGCTGCATCTGGCCAATCAACAGACTATCTCGTTTAAAAAATTGCTGATTGCGACCGGTGGCGCGCCGACGCGACCTGACTTGCCGGGCAGCGAACTCAGCGGCATTCACGTATTGCGTAATTTGCAGCAGGAAAAAACGCTGCTCTGCGCCGTCGATCAGCTTAAACAGCTGGTCATTGTCGGCAACAGTTTCATCGGCATGGAGATGGCTGCGGCGCTGCGCAAACGCGTCATAGACATTAAAGTCATTGCGCCTCATCCCCTGCCTTTCGAGGCGCAGTTCGGCGAGAAGATTGCCCGCTATTTCCGCGCCTTGCATGAACAGAACGGCGTGGAGTTCATCGACGGTGAAGTCGCCGGTTTCAAGGGCGGTCGTCGTGTTGAATCGGTCGAACTGAAAGACGGCACTCGTGTGAAAACCGACGTGGTGCTGCTGGCAACCGGCGTACATCCTGTCACGTCGTTCGTGCACGACTTGCCGCTTAACGACGACGGCAGCGTAAAAGTGGATGAATATTTGCAGGCCGCCGAAGATATCTATGCGGTAGGCGATATCGCCAGTTTCCCGCTCGACGGCAAACCGACGCGCATCGAGCACTGGCGCGTGGCGCAGCAACAGGGACGCACCGCCGCCAAGAACATGATTGGCAGGAAAGAGGTCTATGACCGTGTTCCGTTCTTCTGGACTCAGCAGTTCGGCACCCGTTTCGAGCATCTCGGCCATCCCGATAAATGGGACAAAGTAGACATCATCGGCTCACTCGAAGACCAAAACTTTGTCGCGCTCTATGGCCTTGAAAATCATCTGGTGGGGGTCTTTGCAACCGGCCGCGTCCGCACCACCGGCAAACTGCTGCTGGAGATGCAGCACGACCTGACGCTTAAACAGGCGCAGCAAGTGGTGAATGAAACGCAGGAAGGCTAGGTCGCCGACAGCGCGCTGCCTTTAGCCACGTCGTGCAGGCAATGCCCTATCAGCGAATGCAGAGGGGATTGCCTGTTGGCGTGGCGCATCACCACGATAAGTTCACGATAAAACGTCATGTCGCCAAGAGAAATGACCCGCAACTTCGCCTGCCGCTCGCGCCAAAGCCCGGCCAGCGGCACCAGCGCCACTCCCAATCCGTTCTCTACCATCTTAACGATGGCGTCGATTTCGTCGATTTCCAGCGCCACGCGCGGTTCCAACCGGTGTTGGCGCAGAAACTGTGTCACCATTCTGCCGCCGAAAGATGTGCGATCGTAGCGAATAAACGGCTTGTCGCGCAGCAGCGCCAGCGGTTCCTGCTCTGCCATGTCGGCGGGTACAATCAACACAAACGGCTCGCGAGCCAGCGTTTCGCTGTGCAAATCCTTGGCGAGCGGAAAGCCGGGTTTGATAACAATCGCCAAATCGATATTGCCGGCATCGACCTGGGTCAGCAGATCAAACGACACACCCGGCAGCAGTTTGGTTTCCAGCGCAGGCGCGCTCTCGTGCAGTTTGACCAGCACCTGGGGCAGCAGCCCCGTCTGGAACGTGGAGATAGCGCCAATCTTGATGACCCCGCGAAAATCTCCGGGGTTGTCGGGCCGTGACATGCTGGCGAAAATCTCGAGAATTTGCTGCGCCATCGGCAAAATCCGGCTGCCCGCGGCGTTTAATAGTGCCGTGCGACCGGTTCTGTCGAACAGCGTTACACCCAGATTCTCTTCCAGACCGCGAATTTGCGCGCTTACGGCCGACTGTGTCAACCCAATGCGCTGCCCCGCCGCCGCAAAGGTGCCGTCCTGCGTCACTGCGATAAAGGTTTTTAGCTCGCGTAACATCGTTGCCCCATTCATCTGTTTTTTTGATGATTCACAATAATATTAATTGTTTTTAATTAAAAATATTATCGACAAGAATAGGTCATCACCATGTCATCCTCACCCATCATCCCGCGTCGTTGAACAGACTTCGGGAAAGGAGAATTCAATGGCTTTAAGCCCGTTTCATCTGGCAATTCCGGTTTATGACCTCGCGGCCTGTCGTGCTTTTTACGGCAACACCTTTGGCCTGTCCGAAGGACGCTCCAGCGCGCAATGGGTCGATTTTGATTTTTACGGCCATCAGCTGGTTATTCATGAACACCCTAAAACGGTGACGCAGGAGTCGGCGCACACCAATCCCGTGGACGGACATGACGTGCCGGTGCCACATTTTGGTATCGTGCTGAGTTGGGAAGAGTGGGAGGCGCTCGCGGCGCGTTTGAAGTCTTTCGACACGAAATTTGTTATCGAACCCTATATTCGTTTCCAGGGTCAGGTGGGTGAACAGGCGACCATGTTCCTGCTGGACCCCTGCGGAAATGCCCTTGAATTCAAGGCATTCAAGGACATGAGTCAGCTGTTCGCAAAATAATGCGCCGAAGATAAGCCGGATCTAACGGCGGGTTGCCAATGTGCGTGGCCCGCCCTTCTTTTATCAGCGATCGTCTTCGTGAATTGACGACGGATGGCGACATAACGGCGTCACCTGAATTTCCATATACGGGTAAAGCGGCAGGCCCGACAGCAGGTTGTGCAACTCGCTGTTGCTCTCGACGTCAAAAATACTGACGTTGGCATAACTCCCGGCCACGCGCCAGACATGACGCCATTTCCCCGCCGCCTGCAACTCCTGCGCATATTTTTTCTCACGCAGCTTAATCTCGCTGGCATGCTCTTCCGTCATCGTCGCAGGCAGTTTTACCGTCATTTCAACTTTGAACAACATTATGATTTTCCTCTTGATTGCCCGCACAACACGCCCGCTGCGCGGCAGCGTCGTTTAATCTTAGTCCACCTGCCCACGGCACTGGACATATAAATGTGCGGTACAGAGAAAATAACTGGCTCTATCAAAACCCCATAGCAAAAAACCCGCGAGCCAGAAGCCGCACTGTTTACAAATCAGCCAATTCGCCTACAATGACTATAATTCTGTACTTTATAATGTACTTTTTATTTTACCAAGGTTGCTATTGTGAATCGAATTTTGACCGAATTTACTGTTAACGTTACCGAACTACGGAAAAACCCCGTTTCCTATTTCCATGCCGATCAACCGGTTGCCGTCCTTTCCAATAACAGAACGGCCGGATATATGGTGAGTGCCGCTTTGTTTGAACAGCTAATCGATTTGATTTCTGCTCAGCAGGCTGGTCGAGCCATTACAGCCAAATTCAAACCTTCCGCTCATCGGCTCGAAGAAATCACACAGCATGCAGACGCTATTCTTGAGAATCTTTCAGGTAAAGATGTCAGCGATTTCGAGGAGTTCGAACCTTGAGCCCAAGGGTTTTTACATCAAAAGCCCTAAGACAGCAGTTAAAGCAGGAAGAATTGGCAAATCTTGTCGGGGATTTTAAATCTTACAAAGCGAGCGGATTTCCACCGGAGACGTTTGGCAGGGATGCGCCGTATGATGATGAAAGAACATGGCCTTTAGTGCGGCAAGAGGAGGTTTCACTTATACACCTCGCCGATGCCCATAAAATGCATAGAGATCCTCGGCATATGGAAAAGATTGGGCTTATGGCGCAGGCGTTCAGGAATCGATTCTAGCGGGCTTCAGTTGCTCGAAACCCCCATAGCAAAAAACCCGCGAGCCAGAAGCTTGCGGGTTTTTCTAAATGTGGTCGGCGAGAGAGGATTCGAACCTCCGACCCACTGGTCCCAAACCAGTTGCGCTACCAAGC
>Ga0308159_1002678_pt1 | contig 19873 bp, 17 predicted proteins | sample PhyCR1_FD_201040 | JGI IMG/M metagenome (GOLD analysis project Ga0308159, IMG submission 201040) | Phyllosphere microbial communities from UC Gill Tract Community Farm, Albany, California, United States - DLSLC.R1 | ecosystem: Host-associated > Plants > Phyllosphere > Unclassified | place: USA... | reverse complement strand
GGTAAGTGACATGTCCCTGCTTTCTTTCCTGTTCCCCAGCAAGCCCAAGAGCGCGGTGGCGGCGAAGGAGCGGCTGCAGATCATCATCGCCCGCGAGCGCTCCAACGGCCGTCAGGGTCCGGACTTCCTGCCGGCCCTGCACAAGGAACTGATCGAGGTCATCTCCAAGTACACCAAGGTCAATGCCGACGACATCAAGATCTCGCTGGACCGCCAGGGCAACCTGGAAGTGCTGGACGTGAACGTGGTGCTGCCCGACAGCGACGTCCCGGCGGCCTGACGCGACGGTCGCCACCGATGCAAGGGCAGCCCTGGCTGCCCTTTCGTCCATCTGAGTCTCCTTGTCGATAACCTGCCCTTGTCCAGCCTGATGCCATGAAGATCGGGATCATCTCTTCCGACGCCGATACCGTCACGCTGGTGACGCAACTGGCCGAACGTCACGACGCCACCGTCTATCGTGGCGCCGATGGCTTTGCTGCGGCCTGCGACGATGGCGCCCAGCTGGTGGTGCTGGACCTGGATGACGTGCAACGGCATCTCCAGGCGATCACGACCCTGGTGCAACGCCATCGCCCGCCGGCGGCCGCCAAGGCGCGACCGGTATTGCTGCTGTTGTGCACACCGGCGCACCAGGCCTGGCTGCGCAGCCTGCTGCTGGCCGGTGCCGACGATTTCCTGGTCAAGCCGGTGCGGCGCCAGGAACTGGCATTGCGCCTGGACCTGCTGCTGCTGGCAGCGCAGCCCTATGAGGCGCCGCCCAGCATCGTCGAGGCCGGCGGTTTCATGGTCGACCTGGCGCGCCTGCGGGTGACCCATCCGGGGCTGCCACATCTGGATGCCACGCTGACCCGCAAGGAGGCCGAACTGGCGCTGCTGTTCATGCAGCACCTGGGGCGCCCGCTGTCGCGTGCCTTCCTGCAGGAGCGCATCTGGGGCGCCGAGCCGGAGACCCCGACCCGCACCATCGATACCCATGTCTCGCGCATCCGGACCAAGCTGGGGCTGCAACCGGCCAATGGCTACCAGCTGGCGACCGTCTATGGCTACGGTTATCAGCTGGAACGGCTGGAATAGCCGCCGGGGCCGGCCGGCGGGCTGTTGTTTTTGTCGTTCCCAGTGCACGCCAAACCTGATCCATGTCACAGACATATACCGATTATCGGGGACCGTCCCAACCCGAAATGGCCCGAAGAGTATAATTATTCCCAAAACCGGGCCCGAAACTGTTCGAAATTGTCTGTTTCGGGACTCATAGATCGCACCATCCCAGCTCATCGGCACTGCTGCCGCGCACTCCATGCACTTGCTCGCTGTCGGACTCAACCACACTACCGCGCCTGTCTCGCTGCGCGAGAAAGTGGCCTTCCCCGCTGACCAGATCGGTCAGGCGGTGTCGTCCGCGCGTGCCTGGTTTGGCGGCAATGACAAGATCATCGCCAGTGGTGAAGCGGCCATCCTCTCCACCTGCAACCGCACCGAGCTGTATGCCGCGGCGGCGGCCGGGCGCGACGGGGTGGAGTTCGCCATCGACCGCACCGCGCAGTTCCTGGCTGACTACCATCACATTCCCTACGCCGACCTGCGCCCCTATCTATATTCGCTGCCGCAGGACAATGCCGTGCGCCACGCCTTCCGCGTCGCTTCCGGCCTGGATTCGATGGTGTTGGGCGAGCCGCAGATCCTGGGCCAGATGAAGGATGCGGTGCGCCAGGCCGATGCCGCCGGCGGGCTTGGCACCTACCTGCACCAGCTGTTCCAGCGCACCTTTGCGGTGGCCAAGGAAGTGCGTACCACCACCGAGATCGGCGCCCATAGCGTGTCGATGGCGGCAGCGGCGGTGCGGCTGTCGCAGCGCATCTTCGATTCCATCTCGGGCCAGAACGTGCTCTTCATCGGCGCCGGCGAGATGATCGAACTGTGCGCCACCCACTTCGCCGCGCAGAATCCCAAGACCCTGACGGTGGCCAACCGCACCATGGAGCGCGGCGAAACCCTGGCCCACCGCTTCAACGGCCGTGCCATCCGCCTGGCCGACCTGCCGGCGCAGCTGGCCAGTTTCGACATCGTGGTGTCCTGTACCGCCTCGCAACTGCCCATCATCGGCCTGGGGCTGGTGGAACGGGCCGTCAAGGCGCGCCGCCACAAACCCATCTTCATGGTCGACCTGGCCGTGCCACGCGACATCGAAGCCGAAGTCGGCCGCCTGGATGACGTCTTCCTCTACACCGTGGACGACCTGGCTTCGGTGGTCCAGAGCGGCGTCGAAAACCGCCAGGCAGCGGTGGCGCAGGCCGAGGCCATCATCGAGACCCGCGTGCAGTCCTTCATGCACTGGATCGACAGCCGCGCCATGGTGCCGCTGATCCAGGACCTCCAGGAAACCGGTGAGGCCCTGCGCCTGGCCGAACTGGATCGCGCCCGTCGCATGCTGGCCAAGGGCGACGACGTGGAAGCCGTCCTGGAAGCCCTCTCCAAGGGCTTGACCGCCAAGTTCCTGCACGGCCCGCAACAGGCCCTGCACCACGCCCAGGGCGAACAGCGCAGCCAGCTGGCTTCGCTGCTGCCGCAACTGTTCCGCGCCAAGCGTTAGCGTTCTCCTCTCCCGCCGCCTGCGTCCTTGCCTGATGCAGACGGCTGATCGTGCTGCCTTTCCCGGGCCGCCGATATCTCCTTCTTCCCCTGTTTTACGTTACCGGATTCGACACCCATGAAACCATCGATGCTCGCCAAACTCGACCAGCTTGCCGAACGGCTGGAAGAGCTCAACAGCCTGCTGGCCCAGGAAGATGCCACCGCCAACATGGACAACTTCCGCAAGATGACCCGCGAACACGCCGAACTGGGGCCGCTGGTGGCGCTGTATCACGACTACGTACAGGCCGGTGACGACATCCGCACCGCCCAGGAACTGCTGTCGGACCCTGACATGAAGGCCTTCGCCCAGGAAGAGATCGATGGCGCCAAGGCGCGCATGGAGGCGCTGGAACTGGACCTGCAGAAGATGCTGCTGCCGCGCGACCCCAATGACGAACGCAATATCTTCCTGGAAATCCGCGCCGGCACCGGTGGCGATGAATCGGCCCTGTTTGCCGGCGACCTGCTGCGCATGTACACGCGTTACGCCGAACGCCAGCGCTGGCAGGTGGAGATCGTCTCGTCCTCCGAATCGGAACTGGGCGGCTACAAGGAAGTGATTGCCCGCATCGTCGGCTTCGGCGCCTATTCGCGCCTGAAGTTCGAATCGGGCGGCCACCGCGTGCAGCGCGTGCCGGCCACCGAAACCCAGGGCCGCATCCACACGTCGGCCTGCACGGTGGCGGTGATGCCCGAGGCCGACGAGGTCGAGGATGTGGACATCAACCCGGCCGATATCCGCATCGATACCTACCGCGCCTCCGGCGCCGGCGGCCAGCACATCAACAAGACCGATTCGGCCGTGCGTATCACCCACCTGCCCACCGGCATCGTGGTGGAGTGCCAGGACGACCGCAGCCAGCACAAGAACAAGGCCCAGGCCATGAAGGTGCTGGCCGCGCGCATCAAGGACGTGCAACTGCGGGAACAGCAGTCCAAGGAGGCGGCCACCCGCAAGTCCCTGATCGGCTCGGGCGACCGCAGCGAGCGCATCCGCACCTACAATTTCCCGCAGGGGCGCATGACCGACCATCGCATCAATCTCACGCTCTACAAGCTGGACTTCATCATGGATGGCGACCTGGACGAACTGACCAATGCGCTCATCACCGAACACCAGGCCGAACTGCTGGCGCAGCTGGGGGATGACTGAGCGGTCACGGAACCAGGTTTTCCTGCACCGGTCTCAGGCTGACCATGCGGCCTGTTCGGGGGAACAGAGTGCAGGGTCTCCGGGATGTCTCTACAATCGCGTCATGGCCGGATTGCCGCAGCCATGAGAATCCCACCAACCAAGACAATTTCGAACAACAACCATGAAATCATCCAAACCGGTTTTCCTGCTGGTGGCGCTGGTGTGCGCCGGCCTGCTGGGCTTTGCCATGTATCTGCAGATCGTCGAGGAAATGCAGCCCTGCCCGCTGTGCGTGATCCAGCGCTACATGTTCGTGCTGGTGGGCATCTTTGCGCTGATCGGCGCCGGCCTGCCGGCCGGGGCGCGTCGCGGTAGCGCGGCACTGGGCCTGCTGGCCGCGCTGGGCGGCGCCGGCACGGCGATCTGGCATCTGTATGTGAAGGCGCATCCTGGCGTCTCCTGCACCACCGATCCGCTGGAAACGGCCCTGAACCAGCTGCCCACCGCCAAGCTGCTGCCGCAGATGTTCACCGCTGACGGTTTCTGCTCGGCCCCGTGGCCGCCGGTATTCGGACTGCAGATCCCGACCTGGTCGCTGATCTGGTTCGCCGTGCTGGCCGTAGTCCTGGCGGTCCAGGCCTTCAAGCGCGCGCCGCGCACCACCATCTGGAAATGATGGAACCGCTGTCCAGCTACGCAGGCTGCACGCTGGCCACCGTATTGAAGACGGCGCCGCTGGACCCGCTGGAAAACCGCATCCTGCTCTGCCACGCATTGCGCCTGACGCGGGTGCAACTGATCACGCAATCGGAACGGCGCCTGGACCAGGCCGAGTCCGATGCGCTCAAGGCCCTCTTCGCACGCCGTCTGCGGGGCGAGCCGATCGCCTATATCGTGGGCCTGCGCGAGTTCTATGGACTGGATTTCCGGGTGACGCCGGACGTGCTGATCCCGCGCCCGGATACCGAACTGCTGGTGGAGCTGGCCATGGAGCGCCTGCCCACCGGCGGCGCCTTGCTGGACATGGGCACCGGATCGGGCGCGATTGCCGTGGCCATCGCCCATAGCCGCCCCGATGCCGTGGTCACGGCGCTCGACGCCAGCGCGGCAGCATTGGCCATCGCACGCGAGAACGCCGCCGCCCACCAGACCCGCGTGACCCTGCTGGAGAGCGACTGGTACGGCGCCCTGGCCAAGGACCAGCGTTTTGCCGTGATCGCCTCCAACCCGCCCTACATCGTCGAAGGTGACGTCCATCTGTCGCAAGGCGACCTGCGCTTCGAACCGGTGGATGCCCTCACCGACCACGGCGATGGCCTCTCCGACCTGCGCACCATCATCGATGGCGCCCCGGCACATCTGCTACCGCAAGGCTGGCTGTTGATGGAACACGGCTACGACCAGGCCGCCGCGGTGCGCGCCCTGCTGGCCGGTACCGGTTTTACGGACGTGCAAAGCTGGCGCGACCTGGCCGGCATCGAACGCGTCAGCGGCGGCCGCCTGGCCTGACGCGCTCCCTCCACACCCTCAGTTCACTCCACAGGGGCCGCTCAGGCCGCCTGCTTTCCTCCATCCGGCGGTGATTGTGGTGATTGCGGTGCTTGCGACGGCCTCTGGCCCAGTTGAGCCAGCAATGCAGCCTCCTTCAGTTTTGCATCCTGCAAGTGACGTTCCTTGACATGCCCATAGCCCCGAATCCCTTCCGGGACGCGGGCCACGGCAATGACCTGCTCCAGATTGGCCGGTGTCAGTTGCGACAAAAGGCGCATGAGCGTGTCACGATAGGCGCCGATGAGAGCGCGTTCCTGCCTGCGTTCCTCGGTATAGCCGAAGGGATCGAAGGCCGTGCCGCGCAGGAAGCGCAAGCGGGCCAGCACGCCAAAGGCCGGCATCATCCAGCTGCCGAAGGCCTGCTTGCGCAGGTGGCCCTTTTCGTCGCGGCGGGCCAGCAGCGGCGGCGCCAGGTGGAAGCGCAGCTTGTAGTCGCCCTCGAACATGCCGGCGATCTTGGCGCGGAAGGCCGGATCGCTGTGCAGGCGCGCGACCTCGTATTCATCCTTGTAGGCCATCAGCTTGAAGAGGTAGTTCGCCACTGCCCGGCTCAGCTTGAGGCCGCGACCGGCCTCGCCCAGCGCGCTCTCACGCTGGCGCACCTGCTCGACGAAATCACGATAGCTGCGGGCATAGGCGGCGTTCTGGTAATCGGTCAGGAAGGCCACCCGGCGCTCCACCAGTTCATCCAGCGATGGCGTGCGCTTGAAATCGATCACTTGCGCACTCGTGCCGTTGCGGCCGGCCGCATTGAGGACGAACTCGACGTCATGCGCCGCCACCCGGCCCCAGGCGAAGGCCTGCTTGTTGAAGTCCACCTGCAGGGCATTGAGCTCGATGGCGCGCAGCAGGGCGGCTTCCGACAAGGGGACCCAGCCCTTTTGCCAGGCATAGCCCAGCATGAACATATTGGTCGCGATGGCGTCCCCCATCAGGGCGGTAGCGATCCGGCCGGCATCGACCAGCGACAGGTTGTCGCGCCCGCAGGCCTGGGCGATCTCGCCCTCGCTGGAGGCGGTGGGGAATTGCCAGTCGGGATTGCGCACGAAGGCTGCCGTCGGCATCTGCGTGGAATTGACGGCGGCATGGGTACGCCCCTCTCCCATGCGTGACAGGGCGTCACGGCCCGCCGTGACGATCACGTCGCAACCAATGACCAGATCCGCCATGCCGGTACCGACACGGGTGGAATGGATATGCGTCGCATCCTCGGCCACGCGCACGTGCGACATCACCGGCCCGCCCTTCTGTGCCAGGCCGCTCATGTCCAGCACCGAGCAGGCGCGTCCTTCCACGTGCGCGGCCATGGCGATGATCTGGCCGATGGTGATCACGCCGGTGCCACCGACGCCGGTGACCAGAATGCCGTAGGGCTGGGCCAGCCCCGGCAGCACGGGCTGCGGCAGCGCCGGCAAGCTCGGAGCGGCGGCGGCCTTGGCACGGGCGGGCTTCTTCAACTGCCCGCCTTCCACCGTCACGAAGCTGGGGCAGAAGCCGTTGACGCAGGAATAATCCTTGTTGCAGGACGACTGGTTGATCTGGCGCTTGCGGCCGAACTCGGTTTCCAGCGGCTCCACCGAGAGACAGTTTGACTGCACGCTGCAATCGCCGCAGCCTTCGCACACGGCTTCGTTGATGACGGCGCGCTTGGCCGGGTCCGGGTAGGCATTGCGTTTGCGACGACGACGCTTTTCCGAGGCGCAGGTCTGGTCGTAGATCATGGCCGATACACCCGGCTTCTCACGCAACTCGCGCTGGACCGCATCGAGTTCGCTGCGATGGCGGATGGTCACGCCCTCGGCCCAGCGGGTGTCGGCCGGATACTTGTCCGGTTCATCGGTGACAACGATGATCGGCCCCACGTTCTCGGCGGCCAGCTGGCGCGAGATCATGGCCGGATCGAGCGGGCCATCGAACTCCTGACCGCCGGTCATGGCGACCGCATCGTTATAGAGGATCTTGTAGGTGATATTGACCTTGGCGGCGACCGAGGCCCGTACTGCCAGCAGACCGGAGTGGAAGTAGGTGCCATCGCCCAGGTTGGCGAACACGTGCTTCTCGCTGGTGAAGGGCGCCTGCCCGACCCAGGTCACACCCTCCCCGCCCATGTGGGTGAAGAGATTGGTTTCACGGTCCATCCAGGTCACCATGTAGTGGCAACCGATACCGGCCAGGCCACGGCTGCCATCGGGCAGTTTGGTGGAGGTATTGTGCGGGCAACCTGAACAGAAATGCGGAATGCGGTCCTTGTCGGGATCGGGCTTGCTGCTGATGTTGAGTGCGGCTTCCTTGGCCTCCAGATAGGCCACGCGGGTGCGCACGCGCTGCTCCACCGGATGGCCGGCAAAGTAGCGCGAGATGCGGGTGGCGATGGCGCGCGCGATCTGCGCCGGGTTCAGTTCATAGGTGGCCGGCAGCAGCCAGTTGCCATGGCCTTCACGCTGCGATCCGCTCCATTCGCCGGTGTCGTCGAACTTGCCGACCACGCGCGGGCGCACATCATCGCGCCAGTTGTAGAGCTCTTCCTTCAACTGGTATTCGAGGATCTGGCGCTTCTCTTCCACCACCAGGATTTCATCCAGTCCCTGGGCGAATTCACGCACGCCTTCGGCTTCCAGCGGCCAGGTCATGCCGACCTTGTAGAGGCGGATACCGATGTCGGCGGCGACCTGTTCATCGATGCCCAGGTCTTCGAGGGCCTGGCGTGTATCGAGATAGGACTTGCCGGCAGTGATGATGCCGATGCGCGCACGCGGGCTGTCCCAGATGATGCGGTTGAGCTTGTTCACGCGGGCGTAGGCCAGCGCGGCATACCACTTGTAGTTGATCATCCGCGCTTCCTGGCCCAGCACGGTGTCGGGCTGGCGGATGTTGAGGCCGTCAGGTGGCAGTGCGAAGTCTTCCGGCAGCTGGATCTTGACGCGATCGGGATCGATCATCACCGACATCCCGGACTCCACCAGGTCGGTCACGCACTTCATGGCCACCCACAGGCCGGTATAGCGGCTCATGGCCCAGCCATGCAGGCCGTAGTCGAGATACTCCTGCACCGAAGACGGATAGAGCACCGGGATACCGCAGGCCTTGAGGATGTGTTCGCTCTGGTGCGCAGCCGTGGAGGACTTGGCGGCATGGTCGTCGCCGGCGATCACCAGCACGCCGCCATGCCTGGACGTGCCGGCCATGTTGGCATGCTTGAACACGTCGCCACAGCGGTCCACGCCCGGTCCCTTGCCGTACCACAGCGAGAAGACGCCATCATATTGCGCGTCCTTGAAGAGATTGACCTGCTGCGTGCCCCACACGCTGGTGGCAGCCAGGTCCTCGTTCATGCCAGGGTGGAAGCGGACCTGTTTCGCTTCGAGGTATTTGCGGGCCTTCTCGGCGGTCTGGTCCACCGCGCCCAGGGGCGAGCCGCGATAGCCGGTGATGAAGCCGGCGGTATTGAGCCCGGCGCGTTCATCGTATTGCCGCTGCAGCATCGGCAGGCGCACCAGCGCCTGGATGCCGGTCATGAAGACGCGGCCGCGCTCCAGCGCATATTTGTCGTCCAGGGATACATCGTCCAGCAGCAGGCGTTGCCCGGCGGGTAGGGGTGCGTTCATGTGGTCTCCGTGCCAAAAATCTTGTTTTTGCCTGCACATGCTCCCGGCAGCAGAATCAGAATCTCGAAATCCGTCGCGCTGTCGGGAAAAGGGAACACCTCGGCCTTGTGGGCCGGGTTTTCTTAATGTTGTGGTATCAAGTTAGCACAAGGGTGATCGCCCCGCTACGCACGCTGCAGCAGGGTTTCCGGGCTTTTTTGACATACCGGAAACACTTTCCGCAGGTCCTGCGGCAATCCCGGTGATAGGGAGGAGAAAATGCCGGAAAGGTGAAAACAACAATATTTCCGGCTGAAAAAAAATGGGCGACAAGTTCAGTTGTTACAAGCAAGACGTGAATGTAACAACCAGTAAAAGCCATTGGACGAGGTTCTGCGCTGACGTTTAATAGACCTCACTTGAACAGCGATTGATTGGTTATCCGTTACTGTGCAAGGTTCCTCCCCTCTAGTGTTGAAAGCACCACTAGCTCGCGGATCCGGCCCCCCCCTGCCGGGTCCGCTTTTTTTATGTCCGCAGGGTTGATCAGGGCTGGTCGAAGGGGCGTGGAGGCGGCGTCTTCCCGGTCGAAGGTGGCAAAAATGGCAGGCTCACGCGCGGCTGCTCGCCGGTCAGGGTCTTGAGGAAAGCGACGACCTTGGCGTTTTCATCGGCACTGAACTGCCGACCCAGCTGCAGGCGCGCCATGGTATCGACGGCTTCGGACAAGGTGGCGGCAGCGCCGTCATGGAAGTAGGGATAGCTCAGCTCGACGTTGCGCAAGGTCGGCACCTTGAAGTGGTGACGGTCTTCTTCCCTGCCGGTGACATCGGCGCGACCCAGGGCCGGATTGCTGGTCAGGTAGGGAGCGACCAGGCCCATCTTCTGGAAGGAATTGCCGCCCACCGCAGGACCGTTGTGACAAGCCACGCAGCCGGCCGACTTGAACAGCTTGTAGCCGTCCAGCTCGTTCCTGGTGAGCGCCTTGCGGTCGCCCTTGAGCCATTTGTCGAAACGCGAATTGGGCGTGACCAGGGTCTCTTCGAAGGCGGCAATGGCCTGCGTCACTTCATCGATACCCAGACGGCCGTGACCGAAAGCCTGCCTGAAGGCAGCCACATAACCCGGAATGGACTGCAGCACGTCCACCGCCAGGGCATGCGAGAAGGCCATCTCCTTGGGGTTGGCAATGGGGCCAGCGGCCTGGGCCTTGAGATCGGCGGCACGTCCGTCCCAGAACTGCGCGGCATTGAACCTGGCATTGAGCACGGTGGGCGAATTGATCGGTCCCTGTTGCCACTTGTGGCCGATGGAAGTCTTCAGGTTGTCCGTCCCACCCATCGACAGGTTGTGACAGGAGTTGCAGGAGATGGCGCCGGAGCGCGAGAGGCGGGGATCGAAGAACAGCTGCTTGCCCAGCTCGACCATGGCGCGATTGCTCACGCGGGCGGGCTGGATGGGCGTGATCGGCTCTTTCCCGGTGGTGGCGGTAGTGACGGTGGTGGTGGGGGCCGCGTGGGCGGGCGGTACCAGCAAGGTGCTGGCGGCCAGCAGCAAGGTGGACAGGATAGGCTTGAAGGGCATGGCTTACTCCTTGGTGACGGACAATGAAGTCGATCATTGTCTGTAGCCAAGGCGGGCCTTTCTTGACCTGCATCATCTCCCCGTGAAGGGTCAGCAATCTGACCGGCGGCCTCGAAGTTGTTCAGTGAGTCTTCAACGAGGCCGCCTGCCGATCTCTTCAGGTTTCAGCGATTCGGTGGCAGGTTGGTCTCGCCCGGCAGCAGGCTGTGGGCGGACAACGCTTCCTGTTGCTTCAGTCGCTCATAGATGGGCGTGAAATCGGGCGCGGTGTCATTGAACAGTTGCTCGAAATCGCGGATGACGAAATAGGTTTCCTGGTAGGTATCGATCTTGTAGAGCGTGCGCATGATGCGCTCTACGTCGAAAGGCACGCGGCGTGGCTGCTCGCTGGAGAGGCAATATTCCACCTCGCCGCCGGAAGACAGGATGCCGGCGCCGTAGATGCGCAAACCCTGTTCGCTCTGGATCAGGCCGAACTCGATGGTGTACCAGTACAGGCGCGCCAGGTAGGCCAGGCCGTCGAGCTTGAGCGCCTTCAGGCCGCCCTTGCCATATTCCTGCAGGTGATTGGCGAAGACCGGATTGAACAGCAGCGGTACGTGACCGAAGAAGTCGTGGAACACGTCGGGCTCGACAATGTAGTCGAATTCATGTTCTTCGCGCAGCCAGACCGTGACCGGGAAGCGGCGGTTGGCCAGATGCTCGAAGAAGGTGTGGTCCGGTACCAGGCCCGGCACGGCCACCAGCTGCCAGCCGGTGGCCTTGAAGAGTGCCTCGGTGGTCTGGTCGAAGCGCGGGATGCCTTGCGAAACGTCCAGGGCCTTCAGGCTGTCGATGAAGACGTCGCAGGCACGCCCCGGGATCAGGCGCGCCTGGCGTTCATACAGACGCCGCCACAGTGCGTGCTGGGCCGGCGTATAGGCTTCCCAGTTCTGGGCCACGACGTAGTTGGCGTCGGCCTGGCTGTAGTCGCCGCGCAAGGCGCCGCTATCGGACTTGGTGGCGACGGTGGCAAAGAAATCGTCAGTGTTGGGATTGGTGCTCATGGCATACCCGTTATCAAAGTGAGGCGCATATTATGCGCCCCCTTGCCGGGATGGTCATGCCTGGCGGTGCGGGAGTGACTCTATGCGCCCGGTGGGGGCGGCGTCCGGTCTTTCTTGTCGCTGCCGATGCCGGTCACGCGGGCGCCCCATTTGAGCAGGGCCTTGAAGTTGGCCTTGACGATGTAGTCGAGCATGGCGACCTGTTCTTCCACGGCCTCCTGGAACACCGTGGCCGAATTGGCGGGCTTGATCTTGAGGTAGGCATCGGCTTCGCCGTAATCACGATGGATTTCCATGCCGGCCTTCTTGGCGATGTGCATCATCACCTTGTTGGAGGAAAGGCAGTGCATGTACAGCGTATCGACGTCGGCATTGCGGCAGCGCATGGAGGCCCGCATGAACAGGCGTGTTCCCACGCCCAGCCCGCGTGCGGCGGCCGTGACGGAGACCCCGAACTCGGCCACCACCGGCTTGATGGTGGCGCCGCTGATGCGCGTGCTTTCCTTGGGCGCGAAAGCCAGGTGCCCCACCCCCAGCAGGCGCAGGCGCCGGTCGTAGACGCCGAAGACGGTATCGCGTTCGAAGTTGATGCCTTCGACGTAGCGCGTCACCATCTCGTCGGAGAGCTTGGAGCCGAAGCGCAGCAGGCGATCCTTTTCTTCCAGCGCCAGGAAGTGGCGCAACAGGTGACGCCGCGAGCGGGGTGACAATTCCTTGACGAAGACATTCGGCTTCTCATGCCGCTCGCCCGTGGCCGCAGAGGCGCCGCGCAGTCGTTGCATCCAGCGGGTGAAGGGGTTGCTCATAGTCGGCCTCTGCTTCAGTGCTGCACCGGCCGGTGCTGCGCGACGAAGGCCTCGACCTGGGCGGTACGGGCTGCCAGGATGGCCTCGGGGATGCGTTGCGGCTGCGTCTGCTGGCCTGCAATGGCGCCGGCATCGATCTGTTGCGCGGCCTGCAGCGCACCCTCCAGATAGGGCGCCTGCGGGAAGGGCTGCAGCTCCAGGCCGGTGCGGCCGCGATGATCACACTCGGCGGCGCGCAGCATGTCGATGAAGCGCTGCGGCTTGCGGAAGGCGTCGCAACGGGCGAAGAACCTGACCAGCGTATCGGGACGCATCTCGAAGGCGCGGCCGACGTTGCCGTGCTCGCGGGCCGTCATCAGCGCCAGGTCGCGGCATTCACCCGGTACCTTCAGGCGGGCGCAGACCTGCTCGGCCAGGCGCTCGCTGCGTGCTTCATGACCGTGATGACGTGGCCACATCTCGGGCGGCGTGCTGCCCTTGCCGAGGTCGTGCAACAGCGCGGCGAAGCGGATGGGCAAGGAGAAGCCCTGTGCCGCTGCCCAGTCCACCACCAGCATGACATGCACGCCGGTATCGATCTCGGGATGCCATTTTTCGGGTTGCGGCACGCCCCACAGCGCGGCCAGTTCGGGCAGGATGCGCTGCAATGCGCCGCAGTTGCGCAATACCTCGAACATGCGTGAGGGCTTGCGCTCCATCAGGCCACGTGCAAGCTCCTGCCATACGCGTTCAGGCACCAGGGCATCGACTTCGCCCTCTTCGACCATGCGCTGCATGAGCGCCTGGGTCTCGGGGGCCACGCTGAAATCGGCGAAGCGCGCCGCAAAGCGCGCCAGCCGCAGGATGCGTACCGGGTCCTCGATGAAGGCATCGGAGACATGGCGGAACACGCGGCGCTCGATATCGGCACGGCCCTGATAGGGATCGACCAGGGTGCCATCCTCGTCCTGGGCGATGGCGTTGATGGTCAGGTCGCGGCGCGCCAGGTCTTCTTCCAGCGTGACGTCGGGCGCGGCATGAAAGGCGAAGCCCTTGTAACCGGGCGCGGTCTTGCGCTCGGTGCGGGCCAGGGCGTATTCCTCCTGGGTCTCGGGATGCAGGAACACCGGAAAATCCTTGCCCACCGGACGAAAGCCCCGCTCCAGCAACTGCTGCGGGGTAGCGCCGACCACCACGTGGTCGCGGTCCTTCACCGGCAGGCCCAGCAAGCCGTCGCGCACTGCGCCGCCGACGGTGTAGATCTTCATCTTGCTTGCCTCACTTGTGATCGGGAAGGACTTCCTTCTCGGCCAGCGCCTCGGCGATCCAGCGTGCCACCGCCGGATGCGCGCGCACGCGGTCGGCGTAGGCTTGCAGGGCCGGGGCCAGCGGCACCTGGTAGCTGATGAAGCGCATCACCACGGGCGCGTAGAAGGCGTCGGCGATCGAGAAATCGCCGAACAGGAAATCGTGATGGCCGAACTGCGACAGGCATTCTTCCCAGATTTCGCAGACGCGGCCGATATCGGCCTGCGCCTCGGGGGTACGGCCCTGGCCGGGGTAACGACCACGGATGTCCATGCTCATGGCGCTGCGCAGGCCGGTGAAGCCGGAGTGCATCTCGGCGCAGATGCTGCGGGCGATGGCGCGGGCATCGGTGCGTGCCGGCCACAGGCCACGATCGGGGAACTGTTCGGCCAGGTATTCGCAGATGGACAGCGAATCCCAGATCGCGATGTCGCCATCCAGCAGCACCGGCACGCGGCCGGAGCCGGTGTAGCGGGCGATGTCGGCGGCGGTATCGGGCTGGTCCAGCAGCACGCGCACTTCCTTGAAGGGGATGTCGAAGGCGACCATGGCCACCCACGGTCGCATCGACCAGGACGAGTAGTTCTTGTTGGCGATCACCAGCGTAGGCATGTGGCGGCCGGCTTTTTGCAGCGTCTCGGACAGTACCGGATCAAGTTCAGTGTCTTGCATGGGGGCTCGTTTCTTGAAGGTCAAAAGCGCGGTGAGCGACAGGCTCAGCGCCGCGCGGTGCTGCGAAAAAGGTCGAACTGCTGTTGCGGGCTGCGCGACGACAGGTAGCCGGGGACGATCTCCTCGACCGACCGGGGGGCAAGCCGCAGTTCGGCTGCGATAGGGCCGTGCAGTACGTTGTCCACTTGCATGGAGGCCACGTTGTCGCGGCTCATCAGCTTGCCGGGCAGGTGTTCCAGGACGAAGGCCTGCAGCCAGCCCAGGGCATCCGGCAAGCCTACCACCGGGCGCGGATGGCCACTGTACCAGCCCGCCAGACGCACCAGATCACGCAGGGCGTATTGCCTGGGCCCGCCCAGCTCGAACACCTTGCCGCCCAGGCGCGGCAACGCCAGCGCATTGACGAAGGCCTGTGCCACATCACCCACATAGACCGGCTGGAAGCGCGCCTGGGCGCTGCCCAGCGGGATCACGGGGAACATCCGGTTCAGGCCGGCAAACATGTTGAGGAAGTTGTCGCCCTCGCCAAACACCACCGACGGCCGGAAGATGGCCACATCCAGCGCCGGCGAGGCCAGTGCTTCCTGTTCGCCGGCCGCCTTGGAGCGCAGGTACATCGATGGCCCCTGGGCATCGGCGCACAGCGCGCTCATGTGCAGGTAGCGCGGTACGCCTTGCTGCACGCAGGCGGTGACGATGCGGCGCGGCAGCAGGACATGCTGGCGTTCGAAGTCGGGCCCATAGGGCGCGCCACCGCGTGCCGGGCGCGACTGCAGGATGCCGACCAGATTGATGACTGCGTCAGCCTCGGCCACCAGCCGCGCCAGCACGGCGTCGTCATGGATATCGGCCTGTACCACGCTGACCACCGGCGACACCAGCAGATGCTTGGCGCGCTCGTAGCGGCGCGTGGGGACCATGATGCGATAAGCGGTGCTGCTGCCCAGCAGTTCCACCAGCCGCGTGCCGATGAAGCCGGAACCACCGATGACGAGGATCTTCCTGACTGCCATTTGTCACTCTCCGATTTCCTGTTGGCCGCCGGCCATCGCCGACAGCGCGGGCGACGGGATCAGGGCAGGTCGGTGGCGACGTTGGAATTGGGCGCCACCGTGCCCATGCGCTGCTTCAGCGATTGCGGGCGGTTCTCGAACATGGCCGCATAGTAGGTCGCATTGGACATCACGTTCTTGACATAGCCCCGGGTTTCATTGAAAGGGATGATCTCGGCGAAGATCGCGCCTTCCACCGGACGCGGCAAGGTCGCGCGCCAGGTACGGGGGCGGCCGGGGCCGGCGTTGTAGCCGGCGGTGGCCAGGGTTTCCGAGCCTTCCATGTTGTTGAGCACCATGTCGAGATAGCTGGTGCCCAGCAGCAGGTTGGTGTTGATGTCGTTGACCTGGTCGGCGGTAAATTCGCTCATGCCGATCTTCTTGGCGACGAACTTGGCGGTAGCCGGCATCAACTGCATCAGGCCGGAGGCACCCACATGGGAACGGGCCGACTTGATGAAGCGCGATTCCTGGCGGATCAGGCCATAGACCCAGGCGTTCTCCATGCCCAGCGGCTTGGTGGCGGCGTTCATCTCGGGCAGGTGCGGTGCCGGGAAGCGCTGGGTGAAATCGAATTCACTGCGGGTGCGATCAGAGGTATTGACCATGCGATCCAGCACGTCGCTCTGGCGCGCGTACTCGGCGGCGGCGAGCAGCTGGCGGTCGCTCATGTTGCGCAATTCCCAGTTCCATTCACGGATGGCTTCGAAGCGCAGGTTCAACTGATAGAACTTGAGCGAACGCTTGAAGCCGGCATTCTGCGAATACAGCGCCACTTCGCCTGCACCGGGCGGGGTCGGTCCGGGCGGGATGCTGATCTTCTGGCCCAGCTCTTCCAGGGCCAGCTGACCGTAGAAGCTGAAGTTGGGTGCGATCGATTCGAACAGGCGGCGCGCGGCGTCGGTCTGACCTTCTTCCTTCAGCGCACGGCCCAGCCAGTAGACCCAGGCGGTGTCGCTGCGCAGCGGGGCCGGCATGGCCTCGATGGTCTTGCGCACGGTCTTCCAGTCGCCATCGCGCAGGGCCATGCGGACCTTCCACTGCATGGCATCTTGCGTGAGCGCTGCATCCTTGGCGCGGCGCCAGTAATCGGAAGCTTCCGGCGCCAGCTTGTAGGACGCGGCCAGCGCGATCTGCGCCCAGCCCTGGGCGACTTCCTGCGCGGTCATGTTGCGCCCGGCATCGCCGAGATAGGTAGCGGCCTGGGTCGGATTGCTCTTGGCGATGCGGCCCAGCGCGATGATGTAGAGCTGGTGGTTGGCAGCCCCCTTGCCCGGCCCCTTGGCCAGCATCAGCGCCGGGCGGTCCATGACCTGGGTGACGCCGACATCGCCGCTATCGACCAGCACGGCGGCGCGACGGGCGACGGTAGCATTGCCGTTCTCGGCCGCCTGGCGGATCTGGAACCAGACATCGGCCTGGCTGAACTGGCCGTTCTGGGCCAGCGTGGAGATCAGGTCGCTGCAGCCCTGACCATAGTCCTTGGGGTTGCTCAACAAGGCACGTGCTTCTTCGGCCACGTTCTCGCCCTTCAGGGCGCGCGAGTTGAGGGCGAAGCACTTGACCTGGACATCGTCGTTGAGCACGAACTTGGGGTATTGCTCGTCGAAGACGGTCCAGTTGCCGGTCTTGCCCAATGCCAGCAGCCAGTCGTTGCGCAGGCGGTCGACGATGGCCTGGCCATCCCAACGTGACAGGAAATCGCGGATTTCCTGTTCACTGGCGCTATAGTCGCGCACGCGCGGCTTGAGGCGGTAGTAATCGACGTAGGAGGCCAGTTCGTAACCGGACAGGCGCGCGGCCAGGTCCTGCGCCAGCGCGGCATTGTCGCTGGCAGCGGCCTGGCGCAGGGCGAGGAAGAGATCGTCGGGCGCCGCGTCCGGGGCCAGGCGTTTCTGGGCATGGGCCGCTGGCGCCACGATCAGGATGGTGCCGGTCGCCACGACCAGAGGCAGCGCCAGCGAGGTGGCCAATGAGGCGGCCAGCGCGCGCAGGCGCTGGTTGAACGGATGTTTCTTCGGACGCATACTCATGCAAGCTTCTTCATGCAGATTGATGGAACAAATAATGAACCCAAGCATAGCACGCGATGCACCCGCGCCGGAGACCGAACAGGCCCTCGCGGTGCTGCACAAGAATGCCCTGCGCGCCGACCTGCTGGGACGTCGCAAGGCCCTGGGCGACACGGACAAGCTGCGCGCCGAACAGCGCATCGGCCAGCGTGTGGTGGATTGGTGCGTCGGCTCGGCCATCACCAGCCTGGCGGTATATCAGCCGATACGGCGTGAACCCGACCTGGCTGACGCCTATAACGCGCTGGCAGCGCACGGCGTGGACCTGTGCCTGCCGGTGGTGGTGGGGCGGGAGATGCCGCTGGAGTTTCGCCGCTGGCGCCCGGGTGATGTCCTGGAAAAGGATGCCATGGGGACCAGGGTGCCGCCGGCGGGTACCGCAGTGGTCCAGCCGCAGGCCCTGCTCATTCCCTGCCTCGGCTTCAACGAGGCCGGGTTCCGGCTGGGTTACGGGGGCGGCTTCTATGACCGCACCCTGGCCGGCCCGGTGCGGCCGCTGGCGGTGGGCGTGTGTTATGGCTTCGGGCTGGTGGCGTTCGAACCGCAGACGCATGACGTGCCGCTGGATGCCATCCTCACCGATGTCGGCTGATGTGGGCTGATGTCTTCCAACCATTCGCCATTATCGATTGGACAATGAAAAAGCCGGGCCAAGGCCCGGCTCTGCAACTGGCACCCGCTTGCCAGGTGTGGCGTTACTTCACCAGTTGCTGCCAGATCGCCTCGGTGGGGGCGGCCTGGTTCAGTGAATAGAAATGCAGACCCGGTGCGCCACCGGCCAGCAGGCGCTCACACAGTTGCGTGACCACATCCTGGCCGAAGGCGCGGATCGAATCCGTATCGTCGCCATAGCTGGACAGCTTGAGGCGGATCCAGCGCGGGATCTCGGTGCCGCACATGTCCGAGAAGCGCATCAGCTGCGAGTAATTGGTGATGGGCATGATGCCGGCGATCACCGGCACGGTCGCGCCCAGGCGAGCGGCCTCGTCCACGAAGCGGAAGTAGGCATCGGCGTTGTAGAAATACTGGGTGATGGCCGCATTGGCGCCGGCCTTGACCTTGCGCGCGAAATTCTGGACATCATCCTGCGGCGAACGGGCCTGGGGATGCATTTCCGGGTAGGCCGCCACTTCGATGTGGAACCAGTCGCCGGTCTCGGCGCGGACGAACTCGACCAATTCGTTGGCATAGCGGAATTCGCTGGATGCCTGGTCCATGGCGCCATAACCGCTGGGCAGGTCACCGCGCAGCGTCACCAGGCGCTTGATGCCGTTGGTGCGGTAATCGTCCAGGATGGCACGCAGGCTGGCACGCGAGCTGCCGATGCAGGACAGGTGCGGTGCAGCCTGATGGCCTTCGCCGATGATTTCCAGCACGGTGTCGCGGGTGCCCTGCTGGGTGGAGCCACCGGCGCCGAAGGTCACCGAGAAATAGCGGGGCTGCAATTGGGCCAGCCGGGCGCGGGTGGCGCGCAGCTTTTGCGCGCCTTCGGCGGTCTTGGGCGGGAAGAATTCGATACTGAAATTATGCGTACTCATTGATTCGATCCCGATTTCAGCAACAGCGTCGACAAGGCCCAGGACACGATGCTATAGAGCAGCGCGCCGCCCACGGCAGACCAGAATCCGGCCACGTGGAAGCCGCCCACCAGTTGCGCCACGACCCAGAACATCAGGCCATTGATGACCAGGATGAACAGACCCAGCGTGACCACCGTCACCGGCAGGGTCAGCACGACCAGCACCGGGCGCACGATGGTATTGACGAAACCCAGGATGAGCGCAGCCAGCAGGGCCGAGCCGAAGCTGTCGACCTGCACCGAGTGCATCAGGTAGGGGACGGCCAGCAAGGCCAGGGCGTTGATGAGCCAGGTCAGCAGCAGGCGCACGGAGATTCCTTTCGACCCCGTCAGGGGAGTGATGAAGACAGCAGCGGCCACTGTGAGCGCGGCGCCCCTCGGGACGCCGCACAGGCCGCTGGATCGGACGTTGCCAACCATGCAGGGCCGGCGTGAGGCCGGCCGCTGGCATGGATCAGTAGCGGTAGTGTTCCGGCTTGTACGGACCTTCCAGCTTCACGCCGATGTAGGCGGCCTGCTCTGGCGTGAGTTCGCTCAACTGGGCGTTGAGCTTCTTCAGTTGCAGGCGGGCGACCTTCTCGTCGAGGTGCTTGGGCAGGGTGTACACGCCGACCGGGTAGGCCTTGGTGTTGACGAACAGTTCGATCTGGGCAATGGTCTGGTTGGCAAACGACGAGCTCATCACGTAGGACGGGTGGCCGGTGGCGCAACCCAGGTTGACCAGACGACCTTCGGCCAGCAGGATGATGCGCTTGCCGTCCGGGAAGATCACGTGGTCGACCTGCGGCTTGATGTTTTCCCAGGTGTACTGCTTCAGGGCGGCGACTTCGATTTCGTTGTCGAAGTGGCCGATGTTGCAGACGATGGC
>Ga0308159_1002676_pt1 | contig 19884 bp, 18 predicted proteins | sample PhyCR1_FD_201040 | JGI IMG/M metagenome (GOLD analysis project Ga0308159, IMG submission 201040) | Phyllosphere microbial communities from UC Gill Tract Community Farm, Albany, California, United States - DLSLC.R1 | ecosystem: Host-associated > Plants > Phyllosphere > Unclassified | place: USA... | reverse complement strand
GGGCAGATTTTTACGCTTCCGACCCCCTGAGCAGGCCGCCCGCCGGTTGTTCCGGCGGGCGTGACGGACCATAACCGTGGGTATCATGGCGCTCATCGAAAGCATTCGTCTGGTCGTTGCCAAGCCGCATCCGGCCGGCAAGCCCTTCATCATTGGTGGCGCCGCGGTCGCGGTGGCCGGTGGCATCGCCCTCGGCACCTGGCTGTTCTGGCTGGGCGCTGCCTTTACCCTGTTCTGCCTCTACTTCTTCCGGGACCCGGAACGGGTGGTGCCCACACGCCCCGGCCTGTTCGTGGCGCCGGCCGATGGCCGCGTGGTCATGGTCGGCCCCGCCGTGCCGCCGGAGGAGCTGGGCCTCGGCCCCAACCCGCGCTGGCGGGTGGCCATCTTCCTCTCCGTGCTGGACGTGCACGTCAACCGCAGCCCGGTGGACGGCGTTGTGACCCGCGTGGCCTACCGCCACGGGAAGTTCCTCAATGCCAGCCTGGACAAGGCGAGCATCGACAATGAGCGCAACGCGCTCGCCATGCGCCTTCCGGATGGGCAGGAGATCGCCGTCGTGCAGATCGCCGGCCTGATCGCGCGCCGCATTTTGTGCGACGTGAAGGAAGGGGACCGCCTGGAGCGCGGCCAGCGCTTCGGCATCATCCGCTTCGGCAGCCGCACCGACCTGTACCTGCCGGAGGGCGTCCGCCCCCTGGTGGCCGAGCATCAGCTGATGCTCGGTGGCGAGACGGTGATCGCCGAGATGGTGCCCGCCGCCCAGCCTGTCCTGCACACCGATACGGGAATCTGATGCAACAGACCGCCTCCGGAGAACCTCGCCGCCGCTTTCGCTTCGCGCCAAGGCGGCGACCCCGTTTCCAGGGGCAGTCCTTCAACAAGCTGATCCCCAACATCATGACCATGCTCGGCCTCTGCGCCGGGCTGGTCGCCATGCGTTTCGCGCTGGACCAGCGTTGGGAGCCTGCGGCGGCCATGATCATGGTGGCCGCCATCATCGACGGGCTGGACGGGCGCTTGGCCCGGCTGCTCAAGGCGACCAGCCGCTTCGGCGCCGAGTTCGACAGCCTGGCCGATTTCCTCTCCTTCGGCGTGGCCCCGGCCATGATCCTGTACATGTGGAGCATGGAATCCTGGCGCGGCGTGGGCTTCGTGCCCTGCGTGCTGTTCGCGGTCTGCATGTCGTTGCGCCTCGCGCGCTTCAACGCGGCGCTGGATGTCGGGCTGGCGCCGAAGCCGGCCTATGCGCAGAGCTTCTTCACCGGTGTCCCGGCCCCGGCCGGTGCCGGCCTCGCGCTGTTCCCCATGTTCCTGTCGCTCGCCTTCGAAGGCTGGGGCTGGACCCACATGGCCTATGGCGTGCGCCACCCTGCCTTCGTCGGCCTGCTGCTGGTGGTGGTGGCGCTGATGCTGGTCAGTACCCTGCCGACCTGGTCCTTCAAGAACTTCAAGGTGCGGCGCGAGGTGGTGCTACCGCTGCTCATCTCCGTCGGCGCCTACGCGGCGCTGCTGGTGGGCGAGCCCTGGGCCGCCCTGGCCGCGGCGGGGCTGATCTATATCGGCATGGTGCCGTTCTCCATCCTCTCCTACATCCGCCTGAAGCGAGAGGCGGAGGACCTGATCCAGCCGGTGCCTGCCGAGGCCACCGAAACCCCTTGATCGGTCAGGTGCCCCTGCCATTGCCCGGCGGCGGCACTGCCTGGGTGGGCGGCGGGCCTTTCGAGGCCTGCCCGCCCGCCGCCTTCGGCGTTTGCCTGGAAGTGCGCGCCGCCAACGCCGCCCAGTCCAGGCTCCTCCTCCCCATCCCCGATTTCGGCCTGCCGGAACTGCCGCCGCTGCGCGCCGCCCTGGCCACCATCCTGGCCGAATTGCCGCACGGTCCGGTCTATATCGGCTGCCGCGCCGGGTTGGGGCGGACCGGTACGGTCATGGCCTGCCTCGCCCGCCTCTCCGGCATCACCGAGGACCCTGTCACCTGGGTCCGCCGCCACTACGACAGCCGGGCCATCGAGACGGCGGCCCAGGAAGAATTCGCCCGCCACGCGATACTTCACGCCGGGGGCTGACCCGGTAGCGGGGTGGGGGAGGCGATGCTTCCGGCGCGCCTCTCACCTGCTTTTCCGCATGTCCTTGAGGCGGCCGGCTGTGGAGGGCGGCGTGGGTAGCGAATACTCGTCGGTTTGCGGCCTCTATCGCGCCGGTTGAGGTGCATTGCGTTGCGGGTGATCGAAGGGGCTCTGCCCCCTCGAGCTCCCCCAGCAGGGGATACGATCCCCTGCACCCGCGATGGGTCAGGAACGGCCTTCAATTCTGAGCCCTGGCCCCGATAATAACGTACCAAATCAATATAATAATGGCGGGGCTGCTACAGCCGGGACTCAATCTGCCGGGTTTCCAAAGGCCTCAGGCCTTTGGCGGGGAGAGTTTGAGAGGGGCAGCGCCCCTCTCAACCCGCGGCGCCTGCCATCCAGCGCTCTTGCACCCAACGAAAGGGACCGGACAGGTTCCGCGTCCAATCCTCGCCCGCGTTCCTGATGACACGTCCTGTTGAGCCTCAGGCCCGCTGGCGGCGGCTTGGCGATGTGGTCACAATGGCCGGGTGATGCCCGCTGCACTTCCTTGGCCGAGACCGGCTGCCCTGCCGGCTGAAGGCCCGGTGGCCTTTGTCCAGACAGACATCGCTGGGATGATGCCGCGCAACGCGTGGCTTTCCCTGGCGTTCCGCAACGGCTTCCAGGCAGGGCCAGCATGCCGTGTTTCTCTCGCGCTTCGTTTCCGCCGCCCCGGCCGGCCAATGACCGGACCCCGCTTCGCCGTTGGCGGGCGTGGCCGGGCCGTGGCCAAAGGCGGGACGCGCCTGGGGGTGGGGCCATGCTGCTGCCCTGCGCCGTCATGCTGCTTGCGTTGTTCGCCACCGGGTTCCGGTTCTAGGGCGGGGTGGCCGCATGCCGTTCCACACGATCGCCGGCCGTCCGCGGCGCGGCTGGATTGATGGCATGACCAGCGCCCGCCGCGGCTTCCGTGCCTTGTCCCTGCGCGCCTGGCCTGGGCGAGGGCGCGCGTGATCACGCTTCTTCTCGCGGGGATCCTGGCCTTGATGGCGCCCCTGGCCGTGCTGGGCGCGGCCGGGCGGGCACGGGCGGTGTGGGGCGGCGTGGCCGTGCTCTCGGCGCTGCTGGCCATGCTGGCGGTGGCGGCGCTGGCGCAGGGTGGGGCACCGCCGTTGCTGCTGCCGTTCGGGCCGCCCTGGGCGCCATTGAGTCTGGCGGCGGATGGGCTTTCGGCTTGGTTCCTGCTGCTGCTGGGCGTGGCGGGGTTGCTGGGCGGTCTCGCTGGCTGGGGCTGGGGTGATGTCGCGCCGCGCCGGTTGATGCTGTGGCCGCTGCTGCTGGGCAGCATGGTGTTCACCGTACTGGCGGCTGACGCCTTCGGGTTGTTGCTGGGCTTCGCGCTGGCGGGCTTCGCCGCCCATGCCCTGCTCTCCGCTGAGGGCAGCTGGCGGGACCGGCCGGAAACCGGTTGGCGCGACCTGCTGGCCACCCTGCTCTCCGTCGCCGCGCTGGCCGTGGCGGTGGGGCTTATGACCGGGCTGACCGGCGACCTCTCCTTCGCCGGCCTGCGGGCCGTGCCGCCGGAGGGCGCGCAGGCCGCTTCGGTGCTGCTGCTGGTGCTGCTGGCCGCCGGTGCCCGCGCGGTGTTGCCGCTGCTGGCGCCGTTGCCGCCGGGCCCGACCCTGGTGCTGGTGGGCGGCGGCATGCCGCCGCTGGCGCTGTATGTCCTGGCGCGCCTGCTGCTCGATGTCAGCGGTCCGGCGCAGCCATTGTGGTGGGGCGCTCCCCTGGTGGTGGGCGGCACGCTGGCGGCGCTGTCCGGTGCCCTGCGCGCGTTGCGGGAGGTCGAGTTGGGCCGGCTGCTTTCCGGCGTTGCCCTGCATCACCTGGGGCTGGCCGTGGTGGCGCTGGGCGTGGTGGCCGGGCTCCGCGCCGCCGACCTTGGTGCGCTGGCGGCTGTGGCAGGCGGTGCGGCGCTGCTGCACCTGCTGGCACAGATCCTGTTCCTGGCGCTGCTGTGGCTGGCGGCGGCGGAGGTGGCGCACAATGCCGGCTCCCGCCAGTTGGACCGGCTGGGCGGGCTGGTGCACCCGATGCCGGTGGTGGCCTATGCCGCGCTGGCTGGCGTGGCGGCGGCGGCGCTGGTGCCGGCGCTGTCCGGCTTCGCCGGCGGGTGGCTGTTGCTGCAATCGCTGTTCGCCGCGTGGCGGGTGGGGGTGCTGGGCTTCCAGATCCTCGTCGTGCTGACGGTGGCGGTACTGGGCGTGGCCATCGCCACGCTGGCCTCGGCGCTGCTGCGCTTCTGGGGGCTGACCTTCCTGGGCCGGCCACGCACGCCGCGCACCCTGGGCGCGCAGGAAGCGGCGCCGCTGCCGCGCGGCATCCTGGTGGCGCTGGCGGTGCTGGCGGCGGTGCTGGGCTTGCTGCCCGGGCCGCTGCTGCGCCTGGCCGAACCCGCCCTGCTGCTGCTGACCGGCCATGGCGGCGCGCCCGACCTCGGCCTGCTGAGCGTCAGCCCCGGCCCGGCGGCGGCGGACTACACGCCACTGGCGGTCGGCCTGCTGCTGGCCGTGGTGCTCGGCATCGTCGGCGCCGCGATGCGCCAGGCCTCGCCGCGGGCACATGCCACGGTGCCGCTGTGGGATGACGGCTTCATCGCCCCGCCGGCGCATTTCCCCTTCGGCGACCCGGCGACCCAGCCTGGCGCCGCCAGCCTGGCCACCGCCATGCGCCCGCCCTTGCCCGCCATGCCGCGCTGGCCATGGCTGCAGGCGGCGCGCTGGATGGCCACGCTGCCGCGCTGGCGCCTCTCCCTACCTGGGGGCGGGGCGGCGCGGCGGGCGCTGCGGCTGTGCCTTGGCACCGTGGCGGCCCTGCTGTTGCTGCTGGCCTGGCTGGGGAGTGGCGGCCTGTGACGCTTCCTCTCGGCCTGTTCGCCCAGGTGCTGCACCTGGTGCTGGTGCTGCTGGCGGCGCTGGTGCTGCCCGGGTTGCTGGATTCCGCCCGCGCGCGCTTCCAGGGCCGCCACGGCCCGCACCCGCTGCAGCCGGCGCTGGATTGGCTGGCCCTGCTGCGCAAGCAGCCGGTGGTGGCGGAGAGCGCGTCCGGCATCTCCTCCATCGCACCTTATCTGGGCTTCGCGGCCATGCTGGCAGCGGTGCTGCTGGCGCCCGGCTTCGCGCATGGCATGGCGCTCTCCTCGCTGACGGATCTGGTGGTGCTGGCCGGGCTGCTGGCCCTGGCCCGTGCCGCACGGGCGCTGGCGGCGTTGGATGCCGGCACCGCCACGGGCGGGCTGGCCGCCGCCGGGGGCATGGGCCTCGCCGGGCTGACCCTGCCGACCTTGCTGCTGGCGGCGATGGGCTTCTCCATCCTCACCGGCACCACCGGCGCGGATGGCATCGCCCAGTCCCTGCGGGAAAGCGTGCCGGCCTTCAGGGTGCCGCTGGGCCTGCTGGCCCTGGCGCTGCTGGCGGTGGCGCTGGCGGAGACCGGCCGGCTGCCGGCGGGGAACCCGGCGGCGGAAGCCCTCGGCGATGGCGGCGACGATTCCGTCCCCGAAGCCTCCGGCCGGCATCTGGCGCTGTGGCGCATGCAATCGGCGTTGCGGCTGGTGTTCTGGCTATCGCTGCTGGCCGGGCTGTTTGCGCCGTTCGGCATGGCAAGCGCGGCCAGCGGCGCGCTGGGCTGGCTGCTGGCGCTGCTGCTGTGGCCGTTGAAGCTGCTGCTGCTGACCCTCGCTTTGGCGGTGGCCGAGGCGCGGCTGGCCCGCCTGCGCGCGGCACGGTTGACGGAGCTGTTGACCGCCGCACTGCTGCTGGCACTGCTGGGGGTGGTGTGGCTGTTTCTCTCGGCGGGGGTGGCATGAGCCTGGAAAGCATCTGGTCCAGCCTGTCGGTCTCCGGCCTCGCGCACCTGCTGGGCGGCGCGGTGCTGCTGCTCTCCTTCATGCTGCTGGTGCGGCGGCGGCCGATGCCGGCCATCAACGGGCTGGCGGCGCAGGGCGGGCTGCTGGCCCTGGTGGCGCTGTGCCACGCGGCGCTGCGCGATACCTCTCAATTGCTGCTGGTGGCGGGGCTGCTGGCGGTGGGGCAGGGGCTGCTGCTGCCGCTGACCCTGCGCGAATGGGTGCGGCGGCTGGGGCTGCGGCAGGGCATCTCGGTCGCCGCCGCGCATCGGCCGGGCGTCGGGCTGGCGGCGGGTGTCGCCCTGGTGCTGCTGGCGGTGCTGGCGTTGCTGCCGGTGACCTCCGGTGCCGCCATGGGCATGCGGGAGGATCTGGTGCTCTCGCTGTCCGTCATCCTGCTCGGGCTGCTGGTCATGGCGGCGCGGCATAACCCGCTGGGGCAGGCGATCGGCCTGGCGGGCACGGTCAATGGCGCCCTGCTGGGGGTGCTGGCCACGCCGGGCCTGCCGCTGCTGCCGGCCGTGGTGCTGGCGGCCATGGCGGTGCCGCTCTCCACCGTCACCGCTTTCCTGGCCATGCGCCCGCCCGCCGGGGACGCCGGATGAGGCCGCGCCCATGATGCCCTGGTCCGACATGCTGGCTTCCGGTGCGCTGCCCGAGTGGGCGGTGGCGCTGCTCTCCCCTTCGGCGCTGCCCTGGCTGGTGGTGTCGTTGCCCTTGCTGGGGGCGGCGGTGCTCTCCGCCCTCTCGGCCCCACGCGTGGCGGCCTGGGTGAATGTCGGCGTCGCGGCGCTGACCCTGGGGGCGGCGGCGGCGCTGCTGGCGCTGCCGGCCGAGGCCACCGGACTGTTGCGGGCAGAGGCGCTGAACCTGCCGCTGCTGCTATTGGCGGCGCTGGTGGGGCTGAGCGGTGCCATCGCCCTGGCGGTGCTGCCGCCGCATGAGGGCACGGCGCGCGCCTTCACCGCGGGTTACCAACTGCTGCTGGGCGCCACGCATCTGGCCGTGCTGGCGGACGATTTCGCCGTCATGTGGATGGCGCTGGTGCTGGCGGTGATGACCGTGGCGATGCTGGCGGCGCTGATGCGCGGCCCCGCCGCCCTGGCCGCGGCGTGGAAGACGGTGCTGTTGGGCGGCGCCGGCGCCGGGCTGGCGCTGCTGGGCACCATGGTCCTGGCCATGGCAACGCAGCCGCTGACCGGCGATGCCAACGCCCTGTCCTTCGACGCAATGCTGCGCGTGGGGCGGGAGGCCGAGAGCGGCCTGCTGACCCTGGGCTTCGTGCTGCTGCTGGCCGGCTACGGCGTGCTGGCCGGCCTCGTGCCGCTACATGCCTGGTTGCCCGATGCGCAGGCGGAGGCACCGACGCCGCTGATGGCCATTCCCTGCGCGCTGCTGGGCAATGCGGCGCTGCTGGCGGTGCTGCGGGCGCAGGCGGTGGCGTCGTTGAACCCGGCCTGGCTGCCGCCGGGCGTGCTGCTGTTGCTGGCCGGGCTGGCCGGCATCGGCTTCGCCGCGGCGGCGCTGTGGCGCCAGCGGCAGGCGGGGCGTTTCCTGGCCGTCTGCGCCATCGGTCAGATCGGGCTGGCCGCCTTCGCCTTCGGGCTGGGCGGGCCGGCGGTGATGGCCGGGCTGTTGCAGATGATGGCCGCGACCCTGGCTCTGTCCGCCGCCGCCTTCGCCATTGCCCGGGCCTCCGCCCTGCGTGGGGGGGCGGATGGCATGCATGCGCTGTCCGGCCTCGCCACCACCGACCCTCGGCTGGGCTGGGGCCTGGCGGCGGCGCTGGGTGCGCTGGCCGGGTTGCCGCCACTGGCGCAGTTCGTCAGCGAGTTCCTGCTGGTGCAGCAGGCGGTCGCGCGTTTGCCGTGGATGGCGCTGCCGCTCGGCATCGGGCTGGTGGCGCTGGCGATTGCCACGCTGGCACGGCTGCGTGGCCTGTGCTTCGGCCCGGCGCCGGAGAGCGCCCGGTCGGGGGTTGCTGGTGGTGCCCGCCCCCGCACGCCGGATGGTGCGCGCCTTCACCCATCCCCGGATTACCGCTTCAGGGCAGCGGAGGGCGCACGACGTGAGCCCACCCTTCAGCCGGCGGCAGGCGCGCCATCCGGCACGCCGGAAGCCGGAGAAGCCGGTGCGCCCGACGATGCCCCGGCATCGAGGCCGGCCGAGGCGCGGGCGGAACTGCCGAGCGGCTTGCGGGTGAATCCGCCAGGCCAGGCCCGGGCCGAGACCTTGGCGGACCCGCAGGCCCCCGCGCCGGACCCTGGCCGGACAGACGCGCCGGTCCTGCCGGCAAGTCTGCCCGACAATGCCCGGGCCCATGCGCTGGCCGCCATCCGGGCCAGTGAAGCGGAGGATTCCGTGCCCCTCCACCCTGCCGGAGGCGAGGCGGTGTCCATCCTGATCCTGCTGCATTTGCTGGCGCTGCTGGCGTTGGGCCTGTTCCTGCCCGGCTCGCTGTCCGCCCTTCTCGCCGAAGCGGCGAAGGTGGCCGGATGAGCGCCGCCACCCGCCTGATCCTGGCCGCGCCGCTGGCCGCCCCGGGCCGCCACCTGCTGGCAGAAAGCGCCTGGGCCGCCCTGCCGGCCGCCCTGCGGCAGGAGCCGGAGCTGGACCTGCTGGCATTGTGGGCCGAGCCCGGGATGGTACACGCCGCCTTCCTCGCGTATGACGACCGGCATGAGCTGGGGCGGGGCCGGTTGCTGCTAGCCAGCACGCCGGCGCCCGCCGGCCGCTACCCCGCTCTCTCCCCCGCCCGGCCGTTGGCGGCGTGGTTCGAGCGGACCATCGCCGATTTGTGGGGCCTGCTGGCCGAGGGCGGCACCGATGGCCGCCCCTGGCTGGACCATGGCCGCTGGCCGGTTTCGCGCCCACTCTCCGCCCGCCCGGTGGCGCAGGGGGGCGAACCGCCACAGCCCGTGTTCCTGGCGGTCGAGGGCGCCATGGATGCGGAGGACGTGTTCCAGTACCCGCTGGGTCCCGTGCTGCCCGGCGGCAACCCGGCGCATCTGCGGGCGCATCTGCGCGGCGGTACCGTGCTGCGGCTGGAGGCCCGGCTGGGCTACGGCCATAAGGGGCTGTTCGCGCTGATGCACGGCAAGTCGCCCCGCGCCGCCGCCCGGCTGGTCGCCCGGCTGGCCGGGGATGCCACGGTGGCGCATGCCTGGGCCTTCGCCCTGGCCGCCGAGGCCGCCACCAACACCCCGGCGCCGCCGCGCGCCGCCCTACTGCGCGCCGTGATGGCGGAGGCCGAGCGTATCGCCAACCATCTGCTGGACTGGGGCGAGACCTGCGCCGCCGCCGGCTTCGGCTGGGCCCAGGCCCGCAGCCTGGTGCTGCGGGAGCGGCTGCTGCACGCCAACGAGCTGGCCTTCGGCCAGCGCCTGCTGCTGGACCGCGTGGTTCCCGGCGGCGTCTCCATCGACATCGCCGCCAGCGGGTCCGAGGCGATGCTGGAGGCACTGGCGGTGATCGAGGAGGAACTGCCCGCCTTCCAGTCGGTGCACGAGACCCATGCCGGCTTGCAGGACCGCATCTGCGCCGCCGCCGTGACGCCGGCCGCCGCCGTGGCGTTGCTGGCCGCCGGCGGCGTCGCCGGGCGCGCCGCCGGCCGGCGCTTCGATACCAGGCAGGATGCGCCGTATGCGCCGTATCCCTCACTTGGCTTCAGCGTACCGGGGCATGCGGTCGGCGATGCCGATGCGCGGCTGCGGCTGCGCTTGCAGGAGATCGTGGAGAGCCTGGGGCTGATCCGTGCCGCGCTGGCTCGGCTGGAACCGGGGCCGACCCTGGTGTCGCTCCCCGTGCAGGCGGGCGAGGGCACCGGGATGGTCGAGTCGCATCGTGGCGAGGCGCTGCACTGGCTGGCGCTGGATGAGGCCGGGCTGATCCGCGCCTGCTTCGCCCGCGATGCTTCCTGGCCGCTCTGGCCGTTGCTGGAGGCGGCGATGCAAGACCAGGCGGTGGCGGATTTGCCGCTGTGCCGCGCCTCCCTCAACCCTTCCAGCCACGGTGTGGACCTATGAAGCTGCGTCTCGGCCCCACCCCGCCCATGCTGCGCCTTTGCCAGGATGCCGAGGCGCCTGTGTCCTGCCATGACGCCGGCCCCGGTATCCGTCTTTGGGGTGCGCGGTTGGGGGCGGTGGCTGCCGACACCCTGCCGGCTATTGCCGCATCGGCCCCCGGCACGGGGCACGCCTGAACGATGCTGTGGCCGAAGCTCGCCCGCAGCCTGCTGCACCGTTCCCATGCCACCGCGCCCGCACCGCATCCAGATACCGTGGCCGCGCTGGCGGAGCGGATGCGCGCCGCAGGCCAGACGCGCCTCGGGCGCAGCCTGCGTATCCTGGTGGTGGAGAGCGGCGGCTGCGGCGCCTGTGCGCTGGAAGTCCGCGCCCTGGCCGGCGCTGCCTACGACATGGAGCGCTACGGCCTGCACTTCGTCACCACGCCGCGGCAGGCCGACATCCTGCTCATCACCGGCCCGGCCACCCGCAACATGACCGAGGCGCTGCAACGCGCCTGGGCCGCGATGCCGGAGCCGAAATGGGTGGTGGCAGTAGGTGACTGTGCCGGCGGCAGCGGCCCCTTCCAGGGCAGCTACGCGGTGGAGGATGGCGGCGTGAACGCGGTGCTGCCGCTGGACCTGGTGGTGCCTGGTTGCCCGCCGGCGCCGACGCTGGTGCTGGAAGGATTGCTGGCCCTGCTGGAAGCCCAGGCCAGCCTGGGCTGAGCCGGAGCCATGTCCGTTGCAGGTACCGGTGCCGGGCCGGGCCCCCAGATGGGTTGATCGAATCGTAATGTTTATGCGCTGATGGCGGCAACGACGCGCCCGGCCATCGGACCGGGCGCCAGAGCGGGGAAGGGTGGTCGCCAGCGGCCGGACCAGGCCGGGGGCGGGAATCACGCCGGATAACAGGGCCCGGGCCATGGCACCGCCAGCGGTGCACCGGCATGGCACGGGGTGAGGATTGGCCATGGCGCCACGGTTGAGCGGAATGGCGGGTAGGTGGCTGGGGGCCGCGTTGCTGGGCAGCGTGGCGGCCAGTAGCGCCCAGGCGCAGTCGTTGCGGGACGTCTTCCGCGGCCAGGCCCGGGCCAGCGATTTCGCCAGCGGCTTCCAGGCCCTCAGCATCTTCGGCGGCACGCCGGGCATCAGCGCCGCCACCTACAACGGCGACGAGATGGACCTGAACAGCTACAAGGTTCCCATCAGCGAGAGTTTCGCGCCGTTCGAGCGCGGCCTGCTGGCCGGCGTGTCGCCTTACGCCGAGCTGACGGTCAGCTACCTCAACGCGCGCCAGAACACCTATCTGGGCGATACGCCGGGCCTGCCCACCTACGCCAATTTGCGCTTCAACACCTTCTCCGGCCTGGCCGGCGTCGGGCTGAATTTTCCGCTGGGCAGCCGCACGATGCTGCGCCCGATCCTGATGGGTGGCTATGCGCGCATCGAAAGCGATACGCATTTCTTCGGCCCCAACGCCGCGGCCTTCCAAGAAGCGACGCGCGGCGTGCTGGCGGATGTGCAGATCGACAGCATCTTGCTGGGTGGTGGGCTGATGCTGGAGCACATCCGGGAGATCGCGCCCGACACCAACCTGACCGCCAGCCTGCGCTACAACCGCATCACCGACATCAACTACAGCGCCAGCGACCCCAGCCTGGAATCCACCAACCGCTTCACCGCCAGCACCGCCAAGGTGGAGGTGAAGGGACCGACGGGAATGACGCTGCTGGACTACCCGCTGCGCTGGATCGCCTTCACCGGCGGCACCTGGATGATGGGCCGCCACCGCAACGCCCTGGGCTTCAACAGCTTCGCCGAACTGGGCGGCGGTATCGAACTGGAAGACGATACGCTGCTGCGCGGCCTGGAAGGCGTCAGCCTGCGCGCCTCCGCCCTGGTGGGGGAGCGGGTGACGGGGTGGAGCCTGGGGATTTCTCTGTCGTTCTGAAGACAGTGCCTGGTGGCTGAGGAAGGAAGGCTGGGGAAGGAATTCCCCAGACCCCATCTTTTTTCTGCAAGGCTTTCAGGGGGTGGCTGTGGGGGCGTCGGCTTTTCCAGGCCAAGGCGGGATTATGCCGGAAGTCCTTGGCGGCCAGAGGCTGATGGTTGAGCCTGGAGGCCGTCATCGACCGCACGTAAATTACTGATTACAATAATTTTTATGCCCATCATCGCTCCGATGATACGACATGGGAGCAGCGATCTATGAGTAAGCCATAACATCGCCTGGACGACCCACGATCCTGCCCACAGCTGCACCTGACGGTCCTGAAGCCCCACGCCAACTGACAGAAAAAAGATGGGGTTTCAGGGGAATTCCTTCCCCTGACCTTCTTCCTACCTCAGGCCAAATTTCGATCGGCTCCAGTGGGAAGCAAGAGAGAGAGCCGGGCCGAGGGGGGAGACGCCCCTCGGGAAACGTTCAGGGCTGGTTGCCGGCGGGCAGGCCGGCGAAGGTGTTGCAGGATGCCAGGTCGCCGCGATCCAGGCCGGTGCGGAACCAGCGCACTCGCTCGGCGGAGGAGCCGTGGGTGAAGCTCTCGGGCCGCACGCGGCCGCCGCCCTCGCGCTGCAGGCGGTCGTCTCCCACGGCGGCGGCGGCATTCAGGCCTTCCTCGATATCGCCAGATTGCAGGATCTGCCGTGCGTCGTTGGCGCGCTTAGCCCAGAGGCCGGCGAAGCAATCCGCCTGCAATTCCACCCGCACCTGAATGGCGTTGCCGTCTTCCTGGTCTGACTGCCCGCGCATGCGCTCGGCCAGTTGCAGCACGCCCAGCTGGTTCTGCACGTGGTGGCCGACTTCATGCGCAATGATGTAGGCGGCGGCGAAATCGCCCCGCGCGCCGAGCCGCTGCTGCAGCGAGGCCATGAAGTCCAGATCGATGTAAACCTTCTGGTCGGCCGGGCAGTAGAACGGCCCGACCTGCGCCTGCGCGCCGCCGCAGCCGGACTGGGTGGCGCCGGTGTAGAGCACCAGCGTCGGGTCCTGGTACTGGCGGCCGAGGCGGGAGAACTGCTCGCGCCACACCTGCTCAGTCTCGCCCAGCACCTGAGCGGCAAAGCGGCGGCCGGCCTCGGCATCCGGGCTGGCCTGGCGGCCGGTCTGGGTCTGCTGCGTCTGTTGCGTCGGGGTGGGGGAGGAGCCATCGCCCAGGATCATCGACGGGTCGATGCCCAGGAACAGGCAGATCACCAGGATGGCGACGCCACCTAGCCCGCCCACGGCGATGCCGCCGCCACGCCGCCCGCCGAAGCCGCCGCGCCCGAAGCCGCCACCTTGGCCACGCCGGTCTTCGACATTGTTACTCTCGGGGCCATCCAGCCGCATGATCGCCTCTTATTCCAAAGCATGGCCGCGCCCGGCGAGAGTGCCGGGGGCGTGCGACATGCGGTCCAATACAAGTGCATGGTCGCCAAGGGTCGAAGGATCGGAAGCGAGCGGCATGCAGGCGGAAAGCGATGCGTGGCCGCTGGTGGCGGCATCGCCGGCAGCATCGGTTACACGGTCGGGTCTCTGTGCATGCTGGCGGGCGGTGCGGGCACCGGCGGCGCCGATCATGCGGTCGGGGCCGGCATGGCCTGCCCGGGGCGATGCGGATGCGGCCTGGATCATGTCGTCAGGCCGCCATCGGTCCGGTGCCAGCATACGCCTTCCTGCTCAACATGCTCCATCACCGTAACAATCGAACAAAAACGCCAAGGCGCAGGTTTTGGTTGCAGCGGGATGTGCTGGATCGGGTGCGATGGCAAGGGAATCGGCGGCGGCATGGCGGGAAAAACAGCCTTGTCGGTGGGCGCATCCTGCGGCGCCATAAAAGAGGGCCGGCTGGATTGCTCCAGCCGGCCCAGAGGCCTGCCACGAAGGCTCGGCCGATCGACGTTCCGCCTGCCGGGAAGAGGCGGTTCGCCGAAACTGGCGGGGCGGTTGGCCGGGTGGCGCGCCGCTCCATGACCAGCACCATGCAGGGTGCCACCTCACCAGCCGATGGGCCGGCGCTGAATTAACCGTAACTTAGCGGGGGATGCCGGCCGGGCTGGCCGCGTGCGTAACCGCCAGGCGTGGGATGCCGATGCGTGGTCGGCGGCATCCTTCCACCGGTATGGGTCCGGCCGTTGACAGGCATCGCCTCCTGCAGCCGGCGCGGCGCGCGGTTCAGAGCAGGCAGAGGGCCTTCAATTCCCGCAGCAGCGCGGGCGGCAGGTCCTCGATGCCCTGGGCGGCGGTGCCGGCGCCGATATCAGGGGGGATGGCGCCGCCTTCCAGGTAGCGCCAGCCCTGGAAGGGCTTCATGCGGCGCGCCTCCACCGGCACCAGGGTGGGGTCGAGGATCAGCGCGGCATGGTCGGTGCCGTCCTTGCCAGGCTCAGTGCGGATATCGAGCAGCCGCTGGCGGACGCAGAGCAGCCCGGCCACCACCCAGTAGATGGAGCCGCCATCCAGCAGCTCCTCCGCCCGCTTCGGCATCATGCGGGTCAGGTGGCGCAGGGGCGGGTCCGCCTGCACGCGGCGTTCCTGGATGGCGCGGAGCGCGCCCACGTCCTTCGGGCCGACGGAGAGCTTGATGAGGTGCAGCACCCCCCGCATCTGCCGCCGCGCCGCGCGGGCCGCAAGCTTCACTGTTGCTTAAAGTCGGTGGCGCAGAATGGACAGCAGAGAATCCGGGGTGCCGTCCATGCGCTTTTTCCTCAACCTGTCCGTGGGCATGAAGCTGGCGCTGGCTGCGGGCTTGGCCCTGATGCTGGTCGGCGGGCAGGCCTGGCGGACCCAGGCGCGCATCAGTGACGTGGTGGCGCTGAACGCAGCGCAGAACGCCATCGCCCAGGCGAACGAGACTTTGCAGGTGGCACTGACCGAGGCAGTGCGGGCCGACGTGCGCGCCCTGGCCGCCGCGACCGCCCAGACCAGCGCCCGATTCGCCCCCGCCGCCAACCAGGCGAGCGAGAGCCTGGAGGCCGCCCGGCAACGGCTGCGCCAGGCCGCTGACGCGGCGGGACGGTCCGGGGCGGCGCAGATGATCGAGGCCGCCTTGCCGCTTTCCGCCACCTACGCCGCTGCGTTGGGGGAGGGGATGCAGGGCCGGCAACGCATGCTGCAATTGCGGGACGGAAGGCTGTTCAACGCCCTGACGACCTACGACCAGCAATTCGAAGGCGTGATCAGCAACCTGCCCTTCGAGGTCAGCGGCGCCGAGCGGCAGGAGGAGCTGCGCACCCGCCTGCTGGCCTACCATGCCTCGGTCGGCGATCTGCGGATGAGCATGCAGCGCTATTTGGCGGCGGAGGAGCCGGACCAGGCACGGCGGGCCCGGCGCGCCATCGCGCAGCAGCGCGTGCACGGGCGCGGCGTGCGCGGCGTCGAGGTCTCGGCCCGGCTGGGCGAGGATCTGGGCCGGCTGGTGACCACGGTCGAGGAACTGGCTGCCGTCTCCAACGAGCTGATCGGGCTGATAGAGGGCGCCACGGTGCTGCGCGCCGACAAGGTGGAGCCGGCGCGGGAGGCGCTGGAAGGCGCGATGGCACAGGCGGCGCGCCTGCTCTCCGCCCAGGTGGAGGCGGATGAGCGCCAGCGCCAGGCGGTGCTGGAGAGCACGCGGAGCGAGGCGCTGATGGTGGCCGCGCTGGTGGCGCTGGTGCTGGTGCTCTCCGGCTGGGCCACGGCGCGGACGGTGGGCACGCCGCTGCGGCGGCTTTCCGCGGTGTTGCAGCGGATCGCCCAGGGCGATGCGGCGGTGACGGTGGCGGATCGTGGCCGGCGGGACGAGATCGGCGTCATCGCCGAGGCGGTGGAGGAACTGCGCGGCACGGTGGGCGAGGCCTTCGCCCAGCGGCAGATGATCGAGCAACTGCCGATCGGCATCATCCGCTGCAACCCGCGCGACGAGTTCCGCATCGACTACATGAACACCGAGATGCTGAAGATCCTGCGCGCCGTGCCGCAGATCCTGCCCTGTTCGCCGGATGAGGTGATGGGCAAGAGCGTGGATATCTTCCACCGCAAGCCGGAGCACCAGCGCGCCCTGCTGGCCGATGGCAGCCGCCTGCCGTACCACGCCCGCATCCGCGTGGCGGACCAGGTGATGGACCTGGATGCCTCCGCCATCCGCGACAAGGACGGTGCCTATATCGGCCCGATGCTGGTCTGGACCATGGTGACCGAGCAGGCGAAGCTGGCCGATACCTTCGAGGTAGAGATGGGTGGCGCCGTGGATGGCGTGGCCAGCCGCACCGCCGAGCTGCAGGCGGCGGCGCGGCAACTGGCCGATGCCGCCGCGACTTCGGGCCAGGAGGCCTCGGCGGTGGCGGAGGCGGCCGGGCGGGCGGATGCGGACGTGCAGTCCGTCGCGGCGGCGGCCGAGCAGATGGCGGCCTCGATCGTCGAGATCACCCGCCGCGTCAGCGAATCGGCCTCGGTGGCCGGGCAGGCGGTGAAGGAGGCACGGGCGACGGATGCCACTATGCGCGGCCTGTCCGAAAGCGCGGCGCGCATCGGCGACGTCATCAGCCTGATCAACGACATCGCCGGGCAGACCAACCTGCTGGCGCTGAACGCGACGATCGAGGCGGCGCGGGCGGGGGAGGCCGGCAAGGGCTTTGCTGTAGTGGCCAGCGAGGTGAAGAACCTGGCCGGGCAGACGGCGCGGGCGACCGAGGAGATCTCCGGCCAGATCGCCGGCATGCAGGCGGCGACCAGCAAGGCGGTGGAGGCCATCCGCGGCATCGGCACCACGGTGGAGCGCACCAGCGACATCGCCACCGCCATTGCCGCCGCGGTGGAGGAGCAGGGGGCGGCGACGCAGGAGATCGCCCGCAGCGCCGCCCAGGTGGCGGAGGCGACCGGCACGGTCAGCCAGCGCATCGCACGCGTCCGCCAGGTGGCGGCGGAAACCGGCAGCGCGGCTGGCGGCATGCTGGGCGCGGTGGAGGAACTGGCGGGGCAGGCCGGGGTGCTGCGGGAGCGTTCGGGCGCATTCCTGCAGGCGGTGCGGCGCTGAAACCGGCGCCCGCCGCGCTGGCCTGAACCGGCGGGCGGCATCCGGCCGCCCAGCAATTCCTTGCGGCGGCCGTCATTTCGGCGTTAGTCCGGGCCGGTTTTTGCCCCGTCACGGGAAGAAGGAAGCGCATCATGGGCTACAGGGTCGCGGTCGTCGGCGCCACCGGCAATGTGGGGCGCGAGATGCTCAAGACCCTTGCTGAGCGGGCATTCCCCGTCAGCGAGGTGATCGCCCTGGCGTCTGGCCGTTCCACCGGGCGGGAGGTCTCCTTCGGCGAGAAGGACGTGCTGAAGGTCCAGAACCTGGAGACGTTCGACTGGAAGGGCGTCGATATCGGCCTGTTCTCCCCCGGTGCCTCGGTCTCGGCCGTGCATGCGCCGAAGGCGGCGGCGGCGGGCTGTGTGGTGATCGACAACACCAGCCAGTTCCGCATGGACCACGATGTTCCGCTGGTGGTGCCGGAGGTGAACCCGCAGGCGCTGAAGCACTTCCGCAAGCGCAACATCATCGCCAACCCGAACTGCTCCACCATCCAGCTGGTGGTGGCGCTGAAGCCGTTGCACGAGGTGGCGCGCATCAAGCGGGTGGTGGTCTCCACCTACCAGTCGGTCTCCGGCGCGGGGAAGGAGGCGATGGACGAGCTGTTCACCCAGACGCGCGGCATCTACGTCAACGATGCGGCGACGCCTGAGCAGTTCACCAAGCCCATCGCCTTCAACTGCATCCCGCATATCGACAAGTTCATGGATGACGGCTTCACCAAGGAAGAGTGGAAGATGGCCGTCGAGACCCGCAAGATCCTCGACCCCGACATCCAGCTCGTGGCCACCGCCGTGCGCGTGCCGGTGTTCATCGGCCATGGCGAGGCGGTGAATGTGGAGTTCGAGAGCCCCATCACGGTCGAGCAGGCCTGGGATGCGATGCGCGAGGCGCCGGGCCTGACCGTGCTCGACCGCCGGGAAGACGGCGGCTACGCCACGCAGATCGAGATCGCCGGCGAGGACAGTGTGTATGTCTCCCGCGTCCGCGCCGACCCGACCGTGCCGCACGGCCTGGCCTTCTGGTGCGTGGGCGACAACCTGCGCAAGGGCGCCGCGCTGAACGCCGTGCAGATCGCCGAGGAACTGGTGCGCCAGGGCCTGCTGGCGCGCGCCACGGCCTGACAGGGCACGCGGATGGCGGCGGCCTTCCAAGGTCGCTGCCTCGTCCGTGCCTCACGGAGCTGTGTTGGATTGGGGCGGCGCGGCCTTCGCGCCGCCCCAATTTCGTCCGGCATCCAGCCGAGCCTTTCTGCGTTGAGACGACATAACGGAAGGAACGGCATCATGCGGAACACATTCAAAAAGCTGGGTACCGCGGCCGCGCTGACGCTCCTGCTGGGCGCTGCGGCCTGTACGGACCCGTCGAATCCGGGCCAGCGGGCCATTGGTGGCGGCGTGCTCGGCGCGGGCGCGGGTGCGGGCGTTGCAGCCCTGACCGGCGGTAATGCCGGGACTGGCGCGCTGATCGGCGGCGGCCTGGGCGCCGTGGGCGGCCTGGTGACCACGCCGGACCGGGGCGAGTACGGTCCGAACGGTGGCTACCCGCCCCGTGGCTACCAGGATAATGGCGGTTATCCGCCGCGCGGCCACCGCGGCCAGGGCTATGGCTACTGAGCCAAAGCCTATCTGCGGCGAAACGGGCCGGCCGGGGCAGTGCCTCGGCCGGTCCTTTTTTGTGTCTGGGAAATGACGGTTAAGGCACGAAGGTCAGCCGCGCCGCGTTGACCTTTCACGGCAGCGCACCATAAAAGGGCCAGAGCCGCCCTGACCCCGCCGCTGCCCCGGCGCTGCGCAGAGCGCGGCCTACAATTCGCGGAGCGGGATCGGCCCATGTCCATTACAGAAGACGCGCGCGAGGCGGTCATGACCGGCCGTCGGACCGACGGGACGCGCGTGCGTCGCCCCCTGTCGCCGCACCTGCAGGTCTATGACATGGTGCAGATCACCTCCGGCATGTCGATCGCCAACCGCGCGGCCGGCGTTGCCTGGACGATCGGCATGGTGTTCCTGGTGTGGTGGCTGGTGGCCGCCGCCGCCGGCCCGCAGGCCTTCGCCAACGCCCAGTGGTTCTTCGGCTCCTTCCTCGGCATCCTGGTGCTGGCGGGGCTGACGGCCGTGGCCTGGTTCCACACCTTCGCCGGCCTGCGCCACCTGTACTGGGATTTCGGCAAGGGCTACGACCTGCCGGCGGTGCACAAGACCGGCTACATCGCCCTCATCGCCACGGGCGTCATGACGGCGCTGACCTGGCTCATCGCCATTATCTACTGGTGAGGAGCACGCACCCATGAGCGACCAACATTCCGCCATCCGCCTGCAATCGGCCCTGGGCCGCGTCCGTGGCTACGGCTCCGCCCGTGGCGGCACGCATCACTGGTGGGTGCAGCGCGTCACCTCCATGGCGCTGCTGCCGCTGAGCCTGTGGTTCATCCTCTCGGTGGCCGGCCATACTGGCGCGACGCATGCCGAGATCGTGCTGTGGATCGCCCGCCCGCTGAACGCGGTGCTACTGCTGTCCTTCATCGCTATCTCCTTCCAGCACGCCGCCTCCGGCATGCAGGTGGTGCTGGAGGACTACGTGCGGGGCGAGATGCCGCGGGTGCTGACCATCCTGGCGGTGAAGGCCCTTTGCTGGATTCTCGGCCTGCTCGCTGCCCTGTCGGTGCTGCGGATCGCCATCTGAATCGCGTGGCCGGCCTGCCCGCCGGCCTGAGTGTCTGAAGGAAGACGGCGGCCCCTCTCCCAGGAGGGCGCGCGCCGCCGCAAAGAAGTAACGGACGGATCGGGACGATGAACGCGATCACCATGCCCTCCCAGGGTGCCTACCGCATTGTGGACCACACCTATGACGTCGTGGTCGTGGGTGCGGGCGGCGCTGGCC
>Ga0308159_1002674_pt1 | contig 19894 bp, 24 predicted proteins | sample PhyCR1_FD_201040 | JGI IMG/M metagenome (GOLD analysis project Ga0308159, IMG submission 201040) | Phyllosphere microbial communities from UC Gill Tract Community Farm, Albany, California, United States - DLSLC.R1 | ecosystem: Host-associated > Plants > Phyllosphere > Unclassified | place: USA... | reverse complement strand
GCAGCGCCGCATCTCCAGCCGCCATCAACTGGCTCGTCTGGATTCGCGTCTGCTGGCCGACGCCGGTATCAGCGAAGCACAACGCTACGAAGAGCTGAGCAAGCCGTTCTGGCGCTAAGCAGCGTCGCTGGCTCTGGTCCCAAGACCTACCGCCAGCAACCCGAATTGAACAAGCAGAACCCGTCGTGGGAAACCACGACGGGTTTTGTCGTTTCAGTGCTCAGAGTTTTCTCAGGGCGTATGATTTCAACCGCACCAGTACAATTTTCGTCATCATTAAATTCTGCGGTACAGTTGTGCATTTACACAAACGCAACGCTGGCCATCACTGGGCGAATCGCGAGCGGCAGCCTAATATCCACACAGAACGTGGCGAACGTTAAGCATCTGGCGTCTGACTCCTCAGATACCGAGCCACCTCTCACTACGGTTTATCCAAAGGAGTTCCACATGACCCGTCTTCGTCTGCTCAGTGCCGCCGCCCTGCTCGCCGTGGCTGCCAATGCCAGCGCCACCAGCTTCATCGTGACTACCGACGCCGTGGTCGGTGCGTTGAAATCCTCCTCCGATGCGACTTCCGACGTCACCTCCTCCTTCCGCGACGACAAGATCGTTCTCGCCGCCCGTGACGACGCGGCGAGCTTCGTTGCCAGCCAAGGCGATATCCGCGGGGTGAAACTGGAAAGCGCGCTCGATCACATCCGTCACCGGGCACCACAGCTGGAAGCGACCGATGCGCAACTGGCCCAAGCCATCCTGACGCTGTAAGCGCATCAAGCATTGCGGGACACGCCAGCGTGTCCCGATGTTTCAACGCTGGCTCTGGCCCGGGATTTTGCGCTAGCCTTCAGGCTCGTTAACAGTTGTCGAGTCCCATGCGCTTTCTTTCCAATCCGCTCATCTACTCTGCTTTTCTAACCGCCTGCTGGGCAACATCGGCCGGCGCCTTCGATGCGTTCAATGCCTCTACGCAGGGCACCGTTGTCAGCGCCTACGCGACCAGCATGGTGTCTTCTGCGCCGTTCGACCGTAAACTGCTGCTCGCCGCCCACGATGACGCGGCAGCCTTCGTTGCCAGTGATGGTGAATGGCGAGGTGCCCGGCTGGAATCCGCGCTGCATTACCTGCGCAAAAACCGGCCAAAACTTCATGCCAGCGACCTTGAACTGGCAGAAGCAATTCTCGTCCAATAGTTATCTTGTCCCTTTCGGAGTCGTTCCATGCGTAGCCCGCTGATTGCTGCCGCCCTTGGCCTGTTTTTGTTGGCCGATGTGGCCCAGGCGCACACCCTGGTAGCCACCAGTAACATCATCGTCCGTGCTTCCCAGCGCACCATCGATTTCACCTCCGATACGACCACGTCGATTCGCGATTCGAAAATCATCCGCGAAGCCCATGACGACGCCGCCAGTTTCGTCGCCACCAATGGTGATATCCGTGGCGCGCACCTGGAAGCTGCCATCAACACCTTGCGCACGCGCGTTCCGGAAGCGCGCGACGCCAGCGATCAGGTGCTCGCCGAAGCCATCCTCGCACTGTGAGGTCCATTGGCGCCTGGCTGCTGGCCGGGGCGTTGTTGCTGCTCGGCAATAGCGCTCACGCCAGCCTGCAATTGCGGCTCAAGACCGATGGCTTGAGCCCCGCCGAACAACAGGCCAGCCAGGCGCTGATCAATGAGGCCATGCACAAGCTGCCGCCGAGCTTCATCGAGCGGCTGGATCGGCGGATCGACGTCGGCTGGACCAACGACATGCCCGCCAACGCCTACGGCCAGGCGACGCTAGTGGCTGAGCTCGACCTGAATCGAAAACTGCTCGCCGGGCTGACGGACGGCAGCGCCGCCAAAGAAAAAACCAATCGCCCCCACGGCACCGTGCGTCAGGAACTGCTCGCCACGGTGCTGCATGAAATCACCCACATCTATGACCGCGCCCGCCTCTGGCCGGATGCCGAGCGCACGCTGATCCAGCGCTGCACCCGGCGCTTCGACAGTGCCGGGCTGATCGGCATGCCGGATGAATGTCGCGGGCAGAATGGCCGGCGCTTCACCCTCAGCGATGATCCGCGGCTGCTCGATCTGGCCGGCTGGCAGCAATATGTCGGCCGCCGGGGTGAACGTGAACAGCACAACCGGCAGATCGCACGCAGCCCCGACCTTTACGAAGTGTCGAGCCCCAAGGAATTCGTCGCGGTCAACATGGAGTATTTTCTCCTCGACCCGAGCTACGCCTGCCGCCGGCCGGCGCTGTATCGCTATTACCGTGATCACTTCGGCTGGGCGCCGGAGGCCAAGGACACCTGCAGCAAAACCTTCGCCTTCCTCAATGCCGGTAACGACTTTGCCAAGCAGCCCTTGGGGCAGGTCGATCCAGAGCGGGTTTATGCCGTTGATTACCTGCTGGCCGAGGCCAATCAGAACTGGGTCAGCCGCTGGGGCCACAGTATGTTGCGCCTGGTGATCTGCGCACCGGGCCGCCCGCGCGGGCCGGACTGCCGCCTCGATCTGGACCAGCACCTGGTGCTGTCGTACCGCGCCTTCGTCGGCGACGTGCAACTGTCGAGCTGGGACGGACTGGTCGGCAAATACCCGTCGCGGCTGTTCGTATTGCCGCTGGCGCAAGTGATCGACGAATACACCAAGACTGAATTACGCAGCCTTGCTTCGGTGCCGCTGAACCTGTCCCGCGAGGAAATCGAAGGCGTGGTCGAACACGCCGCCGAAATGCACTGGAGCTACGACGGCAACTACTTTTTCCTCTCAAACAACTGCGCGGTCGAAGGCCTGAAGTTGTTGCGCAGCGGCAGCAACAACGCGCAACTGGTCGGCCTCGACAGCATCATGCCCAACGGTTTGCTGGAGGTGCTTAAAGGCCGTGGCTTGGCGGACACCAGTGTGCTGGACGATCCGAAAGAAGCCTTGCGCCTCGGTTACCGCTTCGACTCGTTCCGCGATCGTTATCAGGCGATGTTCGACGTGTTGAAGAAGCAGTTGCCGATCAAACAGAACACCGTTGAGGAATGGCTATCGCTGTCCGCCGAAGAGCGTCGTGCGTGGTTCGAGCGTGCCGACTTGCGCACCAGTGCGGCGTTGCTGTTGCTTGAGCAGGCGAGTTTCCGTCGCCAGTTGTTACTGGCTCAGGACGAGGTCAAGCAGCGTTACCTCGGTGCCCGCGAACTGGAAAACGGCGGCATGGACAAGGCCAACGCGACCTTGCAAGAAATTCTCGCCAACAGCGGCTTCCTCAGTCGGCCGGCGGAATTGCTCGATGCCAAGGGTTACGGCCTGCCGCAGCCGAACGAGTTCGGCCGGCTCGAAGCGGAAAGCAGTCAGCGGCAGAAAAAGCTGCTGGCCCTCTCTGGCGATCTGGATACCGAAGTGCGCAAGCTGCTGGAGCCCAAGCGCGCTGCGGAGATTGCCGCCAGCGAGGCCAACGTGAAACAGATCGGCGAGCATCTGCGCAAACTGCACAAGGCTTCGGGCGGACTTGAATTGCCCTAAAACAAAAAGGCTTCAGAACACTGTTCTGAAGCCTTTTTATTGAGTCATCAGCCTGCGCTGATCTGGGTCAAACGCGAGCCTTGCGCACACCCTCCGACAGCGCCGCGCACAGGCTCAAGACACCGTCGACAGCCTTCGCAGGCGTATCGGCACTAGCAATGTGATCAATCAACGCTGACCCCACCACCACACCGTCCGCCAACCGCGCGATCGCCGCTGCCTGCTCCGGCGTGCGGATGCCGAAACCGATGCTGATCGGCAGATCGGTGTGCCGACGCAAACGGACCACCGCCTCTTCGACGTGCTCCAGCGTCGCCGCGCCGGCACCGGTCACACCGGCCACCGACACGTAGTAGACGAAACCGGAGCTGCCATTGAGGACCTTCGGCAGACGCGCGTCGTCGGTGGTCGGCGTGGTCAGGCGGATGAAGTCCAGACCGGCCGCCTGGGCCGGGTCGCACAGTTCGGCGTTGTGCTCAGGCGGCATGTCGACCACGATCAGGCCGTCGACACCGGCGTCTTTGGCTTCGGCAATGAAGCGCTCGACGCTAAACTTGTGGATCGGGTTGAAATAGCCCATCAGCACCAGCGGCGTGTCGCTGTTGCCTTCGCGAAATTCACGAACCATCTGCAGGGTTTTCGCCAGATTCTGCTGAGCACCCAAGGCACGGATGTTCGCCAGCTGAATCGCCGGGCCATCAGCCATCGGGTCGGTGAAGGGCATGCCCAGCTCGATCACATCGGCACCGGCGCCGGGCAAGCCTTTGAGGATCGCCAGCGAAGTGTCGTAGTCAGGGTCACCGGCCGTGACGAAAGTCACCAGTGCGGCGCGATTCTGTTCCTTGAGGGCGGCAAAACGGGTTTGCAGGCGGCTCATCAGTGTTTCTCCTGCTGGGAAGTTTCCATATGGTGCATGACGGTCTGCATGTCTTTGTCGCCGCGACCGGACAGGTTGACCACCATCAGGTGATCTTTTGGCAGTTTCGGTGCGCGTTTGAATACTTCAGCCAGAGCGTGGGCGCTTTCCAGGGCAGGAATGATCCCTTCCAGACGGCAGCATTTGTGGAACGCCTCGAGGGCTTCGTCGTCGGTGACCGAGGTGTACTGAACGCGGCCGATGTCATGCAACCAGGCGTGTTCCGGGCCGATGCCCGGGTAATCGAGGCCGGCGGAAATCGAGTGCGCGTCGATGATCTGACCATCGTCATCCTGCAGCAGGAAGGTCCGGTTGCCGTGCAATACACCCGGAACGCCGCCATTGAGGCTCGCCGCGTGCTTGCCGGTTTCGATGCCGTAACCTGCGGCTTCGACGCCGATGATGTCGACGCTCTTGTCGTCGAGGAACGGGTGGAACAGGCCCATGGCGTTGGAGCCACCGCCGATGCATGCCACCAGGCTGTCCGGCAGACGACCTTCCTGGGCCTGCAACTGATCGCGGGTTTCCTTGCCGATCACCGCCTGGAAATCACGGACCATCGCCGGGTACGGGTGCGGGCCGGCCACGGTGCCGATCAGGTAGAAGGTGCTGTCGACGTTGGTCACCCAGTCACGCAGCGCTTCGTTCATCGCATCTTTCAGGGTGCCGGTGCCGGCAACGACCGGAATCACTTCAGCGCCGAGCAACTTCATGCGGAATACGTTGGCCTGCTGACGTTCGATGTCAGTGGTGCCCATGTAGATCACGCAATCCAGACCGAAACGCGCCGCAACGGTGGCCGTCGCCACGCCGTGCATGCCGGCGCCGGTCTCGGCGATGATGCGCTTCTTGCCCATGCGCCGCGCCAGCAGGATCTGGCCGATGCAGTTGTTGATCTTGTGCGCGCCAGTGTGGTTCAGCTCTTCGCGCTTGAGGTAGATCTTCGCGCCGCCGCAGAACTCGGTCAGGCGTTCGGCGAAATACAACGGGCTGGGACGTCCGACGTAGTCACGCTGGAAGTAGGCCAATTCCTCTTTGAACGCAGGATCTTCCTTGGCCGCTTCGTACTCGCGAGCCAGATCGAGGATCAGCGGCATCAGGGTTTCGGCGACATAGCGGCCACCGAACGCACCGAAGAGGCCGTTATCGTCCGGGCCGTTGCGCAGGTTGGAAGTGTGCGAAGTCTGGGTCATGGTGTGCTCCAGGTGAATTCGGGTCAAAAGACAATGACCACCACTCTACCCCTGACCTTCTAAGCTGAAAACCGATAAGATCGCCGCAACCTGTCAGGAAAACTCACAGATACCATGAACCAGGATCTTCCTCCCCTGAATGCCTTGCGGGCATTCGAAGCGACTGCCCGCTTGAACAGCGTCAGCCAAGCGGCTGAACAGCTGCACGTGACGCACGGTGCAGTCAGTCGGCAGTTGAAAGTGCTGGAAGAGCACTTGGGCGTGAGTCTTTTCGTCAAGGATGGACGCGGCTTGAAACTCACAGATGCCGGCCTGCGTCTGCGTGATGCCAGTGGCGAGGCGTTCGATCGCTTGCGCAGTGTGTGTGCGGAGCTGAGCCAGAACAGTGCCGACGCACCTTTTGTGCTGGGTTGCTCGGGGAGCTTGCTGGCGCGCTGGTTCATTCCACGTCTGGGACGATTGAACGCCGACTTGCCGGATCTGCGTCTGCATCTGTCGGCCGGTGAGGGCGATCTCGATCCGCGCCGTCCGGGGCTGGACGCGTTACTACTGTTCGCCGAGCCACCGTGGCCGGCGGACATGCAGGTCTACGAACTGGCCGCCGAGCGTATCGGGCCGGTGATGAGCCCGCTGTTCGCAGGCTATCAAACCTTACAAGCCGCGCCAGCTCAAGCGTTGCTTGAGGAGACCTTGCTGCATACGACCTCGCGCCCGCAAGCGTGGCCAAGCTGGGCGCAGCAGAACGACCTCGACGCCAGAGCGCTGAAGCTCGGGCAAGGTTTTGAGCATTTGTATTATCTGCTGGAGGCTGCGGTGGCGGGTCTGGGCGTGGCGATCGCACCGGAGCCGCTGGTCACAGAAGACTTGAAAGCCGGTCGCCTGGTTGCGCCTTGGGGCTTTTGCCAAACCTCGGCGCAACTGGCGTTGTGGCTACCCAAGCGCGCCGCTGACGGACGCGCCCGGCAACTGGCGCAGTGGCTGAAAAACGAACTGCGCCAGACCGATCACTCGCCGCGCTTGAACAGGAAATAAGCGGCGAGCAGGCCGATCGCACCGACCGCGACGCCGGCCGTGGTCCATGGATGCTCCTGGGCGTAGTCACGAGTGGCAATACCGGTTTCACGGGTTTTCACTTTGACTTCTTCGTAAGCATCGCTGAGCAAATGACGCGAATGTTTCAGTGCACTTTCAGCATTGCTTTTCAACGCCTTGAGGGTCTTGCGCGACTCGTCCGAAGCGTCGTCTTTGAGGCTTTCCAACGATTTGAGCAGACTCTCGATCTCCGCTTCCATGCTTTGCAACGAGGCTTTGCGTAACGAGGTGTTGGCCATGGTGGCTCTCCTGCATTGGTGATGAGTGGCGTGTGTTGGTTGGGACTTCAGCGCATCGAGAAAGTGCAGAAATTCTGAACTTCGGCAGCGCAGCGCCGCCGAAATCAACAGAGCGAATCGCTGCTAGTCTCAATTCCACACGCCTTCCATCCCAAGGAGTTCGTTATGAGTGACCACCACACTTACAAGAAAGTCGAGCTGGTCGGCTCGTCCACCACCAGCATCGAAGACGCCATCAACAACGCGCTGGCCGAAGCCAACAAAACCTTGCGTAATCTGGAGTGGTTCGAAGTCACCGAAACCCGCGGCCACATCGAAAACGGCCAGGTCGCGCATTTTCAAGTAACGCTAAAAGTCGGCTTCAAGATTGCCAGTAGCTGAGTTTGGTCTAGTCTTCTGAACTTGCGCGCTGGCCGAGTGCCATAGGAATGGCAATGCGCTACAGGGTGGTCGCATCGAGCGAACGGCTCGGTGCCCGCCTCTTTAAATCCGACCAGGGAGTGCGACCGATGAAGAAGTTCATGTTGGCAGTAGGTTTGTTGAGCCTTGCGGGTGGTGCGTTCGCAGCCGGCAAGCCATGTGAAGAGCTGAAAAGCGAAATCGCGGCGAAGCTCGACGCCAAGGGCGTTTCCGGGTATTCGCTGGAAGTTGTCGATAAGGGCGCTGCGGCTGATGCCAAAGTTGTTGGCACCTGCGAAGGTGGCAGCAAGGAAATCGTCTACAAGCGCGGTTGATAGCGCCTGAAATGCAAAAGCCGACGTGGATGCGTCGGCTTTTTTGTGTCCGGGATTTGGGTTTCCTGGTCCCTCCCCCTCCGGGAGTGGGTCAGGGTGAGGGCGTTTTTCAGCCTTTCATGACCTGCGCCAGCAATTCGTAGGAATGCAGGCGATCGGCATGCTCATACAAGTCGCAGGTGAAGATCAGCTCATCCGCCTGGGTCTGTTCAACCAACACCTGCAACTTCGCGCGGATTTTCTCCGGGCCGCCGACCATCGCCAGGCCAAGGAAATCACCCACCGCTTCGCGCTCGTGTGGCAGCCACAGGCCATCCATGCTTTTCACCGGCGGACGCTGCACCAGGCTTTGGCCACGCATCAGCGCGAGAATGCGCTGGTACACCGACGTCGCCAGATAATCCGCCTGCTCGTCGGTGTCCGCCGCAACCAGCGGTACGCCAAGCATTACGTACGGCTTGTCGAGCACCGCCGACGGCTTGAAGTGGTTGCGATAGACGCGGATGGCCTCATGCATGAAACGCGGCGCGAAATGCGAGGCAAAGGCATAAGGCAAACCGCGCTCACCGGCCAGCTGCGCGCTGAACAGGCTGGAACCGAGCAGCCAAATCGGCACGTTGGTACCGGTGCCCGGCATCGCGATCACCCGTTGTTCCGGGGTACGCGGGCCGAGGTAGCGCACCAGTTCGGCGACGTCTTCGGGGAAGTCGTCGGCACTGCCGGAACGTTCACGGCGCAGCGCACGCGCGGTCATCTGATCGGAGCCGGGCGCGCGGCCCAGGCCGAGATCAATGCGCCCCGGGTACAGACTTTCCAGCGTGCCGAACTGCTCGGCAATCACCAGCGGCGCATGGTTGGGCAGCATCACACCGCCGGAACCGACACGAATGCTCGACGTACCGCCGGCCAGATAACCGAGCAGCACCGACGTCGCCGAACTGGCGATGCCATCCATATTGTGGTGTTCAGCCACCCAGAAACGCGTGTAGCCGAGTTTTTCGACATGCTGCGCCAGGTCCAGCGAATTGCGCAGCGACTGCGCCGGGCTGCCGTTTTCGCGCACTGGCACCAGGTCGAGGGTGGAAAATTTTATGTCGGACAGTTGTTTCATAAACCTGCATCTCCGGTGGGGAGGCAGGTTTTTCTTGCGAACGAAAACCTGCCAGATCCATAAGCGTGTTGTATGCAATGAGGGCATATACCCGAGTTTCAATAGAGGCGCAGAAATTTCCTACTAAAAAAGTCAACGATTCGGCCGGGCTGAACTTTGTTCCGCGGTCTATCCTCAGAAGCCTTGCTAGTGAAAACCACGACGGCGCGGCGTTCCGCGCCCTATATGAGGAGGCAGACATGGCTATCGTGAAAAAGGCATCGGCGCATTGGGAAGGTGATCTGAAAACCGGTCTGGGTTCGATTTCCACCGAGACTGGCGTGCTCAGAGAAGCACCTTACGGCTTCAAGGCGCGCTTCGAAGGCGGCAAGGGCACCAACCCGGAAGAGCTGATCGGCGCCGCGCATGCCGGCTGCTTCTCCATGGCGTTTTCGATGATTCTCGGCGATGCGGGGCTGAAGGCCGACAGCATTGATACCAACGCTGAAGTCACGCTGGATCAGGTAGACGGCGGGTTTGCGATCACTGCGGTGAAGCTGATTCTCAAGGCGAAAATTCCGGGCGCGACTCAGCAGCAGTTTGAAGAGCTGAGCAACAAGGCCAAGGAAGGGTGCCCGGTGTCCAAGGTATTGAATGCGAAAATTACCTTGGAGGCTTCGCTGGTCAGCTGATTTTCACGGTTGATTCAGCGTTGGCAGTGCCGACGACTTCGCGAGCAGGCTCGCTCCCACAGAGGAAACTCAATCTTTGTGGGAGCGAGCCTTCTCGCGAAGACGATCTGAAAAACAGCGCAAAAAACCAGGGTGTGAGCAAAGTCAGAACCCGCTCTGTAGAAATGTGGTCGAATAACTGACAGCAGCTTCAGCGCACGCCTGTGCGCGCTGCCTCAAGGAGCTTCATCGATGAAACGTATTGGCTTGGCGATCCTTTGCAGTGCACTGGCCACATCAGCTCTGGCAGCGCCAAAAGACTGCGAAGAGCTTAAAAAAGAAATCGAAATCAAGATTCAGGCGAAGGCCATTCCATCGTACACCCTGGAAATCATCACGAGGAAAGAGGCCAAGGAACACGACTCGGCCATGATCGTCGGCTCATGCGACAACGGTAAGAAGAGAATCCTCTACCAGAAAAACGCTAACTGAACGCTCTCAAGGCACGCAATTGACCTGCCGTTCGTTGGCGACAATCTGCCCTTGCTGATTGATCAAGCGAGCGCTTGGCGTGAACGCCAGCGACCGCGCTTCGAGGCGGTAGCGTTGCCCGGCCTCAAAGTGCTCGTAGGGTACCGTCAGGTAACACAGGCGCTCCTGCGGGTCGGTATCCATGCCCAGCCCCCCGCCGAAAATCTCGAAATCGAAGCGAACGGTCAGTTCATGGCTACCCGGTGCGACCTGAAAAAAGCGCCCGTCCCGCAGCCGCTGATGATCCAGGCGCTCGGCCATCAGCACCTTGCCGCCCGGGGTCGGCATGGCAAAGTCGACCCAGGCCTTCTGCGGGTCGGCCGCCGGCAATGGGCTTTGGCAGCCGGCAAGGACACTGGCGGCCAGCAATGTGGTCAACGTGCGCATTGTCGAAGTCCTATGAAAGAGGTCTCCAGCATAGCGCCGATCAGCTGCTCTGGCAGCCCGCCGGAGTGCCCTGCCCCACAACCTTGCGCTGTTCGTCATAGAGTTTGGCCCATGGCCGGAAGCCAATACTGCCGGCCTGCAGTTGATAGCGCTGGCCAGCGTTGAAGTCCTTGAATTTCACGCTCAACCGGCAATCGCGCCAGAGCGGTTCAGCGCCCGGGCCGATATTGGTCGCTTCGACCGGAAATTGATAACGCACCTTGAGTTCATGGCTGCCGGGCTGCACTTCGAAGTAGCGCTTGTCGACGGCCGCCTGGGTATCGACTTGCAGCGCTTGCAGGGCCGTATCCTGTTGGCGGGCGTCCAGATCGATCCAGGCTTGCGAGGAGTCAGGATCGGGCATTCCGAATCCGGCACAACCGGCCAGCGTCAGCAGGCCCCCTGTCAGCATCAACTTGCGCATAGCGGTGCTCCTGAAGGCGGGATAGTCTTGCGGGCAGACTCTCCGAGGGATTTCTTATTTTGATCAGGCCGTTTCCAAGCCTTGGGTTACTTGATCGCGTTTTTCCGATTTTGTTTCCGGGTGTGTTGCTTTTGTTGCTCAACGGTTGTGCCAGCGTCAGTTATTACGGCCAGTTGGCCAGTGGGCAGTTGCAACTGCTGCACGCGCGCGAACCGATACAAGAAGTAATCAACGATCCAAGCCGCGATGCGACCTTGCGCGCGCACTTGGCGCAATCGCAAAAGGCTCGCGCTTTTGCCAGCGAGTATCTGCACTTGCCTGACAACCAGAGCTACCGGCTATACGCCGACATTGGCCGGCCGTTCGTCGTGTGGAACGTCTTCGCCACCGAAGAGTTTTCCCTCAAGCCGCAAAATCATTGCTTCCCGATTGCCGGGTGCGTGGCCTACCGCGGCTATTACAGCCAGAGCGCAGCGCGAGGCGAGGCGGCGATTCAGCGTTTGAACGGTATGGACGTTTCGATTGGGGGCGTCGAGGCCTATTCGACACTCGGCTGGTTCAACGATCCGATTATCAACACGATGATGGGCTGGGGCGACGAGCGTCTGGCGACGCTGATCTTCCATGAGCTGGCGCATCAGCGCTTTTATGTAAAAGACGACACCGAGTTCAACGAGTCTTTCGCCACCTTCGTCGAGCAGGAAGGAACGCGGCAGTGGCGTGCGTTTCGAGAGCTTGCGGCGGAGTCAGGCACGAGGCTCAAGCAGCGTGACCAGTTCATCAAACTAGTACTCGACACGCGTTCACGACTGGAAAAGCTCTATGCGCAGCCGCTGTCCGCGGAGCAGATGCGAGAGCGCAAAGCGGCAGAATTCGAGCGCTTGCGCCGGGAATATCGGGTTATGCGCGACGGTCAGTGGGCCGGGGACAAGCGCTATGACGCTTGGGTCAATGCGCCGCTTAACAACGCGCGACTGTTGCCGTTCGGGCTGTATGACCAGTGGGTGCCGGCGTTCGCGGCGGTGTTCAGGCAGGTGGGTGGGGATTGGCCGAGGTTTTATGCCGAGGTTGAGCGGTTGGGACGATTGCCGGTTGATGAGCGCAAGGCGGCTTTGAGGGCCTTGGCAGTGCCTGAGTGCTCCAGCGCCTGAACGGGCCTCATCGCTGGCAAGCCAGCTCCCACAGGGACAGCGGTAAGCCTGAAGATATCGCTAGCCTGTGGGAGCTGGCTTGCCAGCGATAGCAATCTGATCAACGCTGCAGAAACGCCTGATGCAACGCATCCAACGTCTCGAAATGATAAGCCGGTGCCTCGGCATTCAACTCCTCGAAACTGCCAAACCCATAGCCAACCGCCGCCGCATCCAGACCATTGCTGCGCGCGCCGATCAAATCATGCTTGCGGTCACCGATCATCAATGTCTGCGCCGGATCCAGCCCTTCCTCCTGCAGTAGATGCGCGATCAACTCAACCTTGTTGGTCCGCGTACCGTCCAGTTCGCTGCCGTAAATCACTTTGAAGTGCCGGGCAAAGTCGAAATGCCGGGCGATTTCGCGGGCAAATACCCACGGCTTTGACGTCGCGATATACAACTGCCGCCCTGCGCGCTCAGGGTTTCCAGCAACGGCGTCACCCCGTCAAACACCCGGTTCTCATACAGACCGGTGACCTTAAAACGCTCACGGTAGAAATTCACCGCCTCCCAGGCCTTAGCCTCGTCGAACGCATAGAACTGCATGAACGCCTGCAACAGCGGCGGGCCGATGAAGTGCTCCAGTTTGCTCAGATCCGGCTCGTCGATGCCGAGTTTGCCGAGGGCGAACTGGATGGAACGGGTGATGCCCTCACGCGGGTCGGTCAGGGTGCCATCGAGGTCGAACAGTACGGTCTGGTAATGCATGAATAATCCTGGGCAGTCGCGATTTCGCTTCAGAGTGTGTCGTAGCCTTCGGCCAGATGCAGATCCTTGAGCTTCACATAATTGGCAGCGCTGTAGGTGAAGAAGGCGTTTTCCTTCTCAGTGAGCGAGCGCACCTGTTTCACCGGGCTGCCCACGTACAGGAAGCCGCTCTCCAGACGCTTGCCCGGCGGCACCAGGCTGCCGGCGCCGATGATCACGTCGTCCTCGACCACAGCGCCGTCCATGACAATGCTGCCCATGCCGATCAACACGCGGCTGCCGACGGTGCAGCCGTGCAGCATGACTTTGTGGGCGATGGTCACGTCGTCGCCGATCAGCAATGGGAAGCCATCCGGGTTGAACGGGCCGGCGTGGGTGATGTGCAGCACACAGCCGTCCTGCACGCTGGTGCGCGCGCCGATGCGGATGCGGTGCATGTCGCCGCGGATCACGGTCAGCGGCCAGACGGAGCTGTCTTCGCCGATTTCGACGTCGCCGATCACCACCGCGGAGCCGTCGACAAACGCGCCTTTGCTCAGCTGCGGGGTGTGTTGCTGGTACTTGCGAAGGGCCACGATTAGTTCTCTCTCTGTCGCCGATAGCTGCGGTGAGTGTCGATTGTAATTAAGATGGGCGCATGTTTCTTCCAGCCAAGGTGCCAACCGTGAGCGTGAACAACCCTCTGCTGCAGTCCTATGACCTGCCACCGTTCTCCACGATCCGTGCCGAACACGTCCTGCCGGCCATCGAAAGCATTCTGGCCGACAACCGCGCGGCCATTGCCGAAATCCTCAAGACTCAAGTCCAGAACCCGACCTGGGCCGGCCTGGTGTTGGCGATGGACGAACTCAATGACCGTCTCGGCGCTGCCTGGAGCCCGGTCAGCCATCTCAATGCCGTGTGCAACAGCGCCGAACTGCGTGAAGCCTACGAGTCGTGCCTGCCAGCCTTGAGCGCCTACTCCACCGAAATGGGCCAGAACCGCGAACTGTTCCAGGCCTATGAAGCACTGGCCAACAGCCCGGAAGCCGCGGGTTTCGACGTTGCGCAAAAGACTATTCTCGAACAGGCATTGCGTGACTTCCGTCTGTCGGGTATCGACCTGCCGGAAGCCGAGCAGAAGCGTTACGCCGAAGTGCAGAGCAAGCTGTCCGAACTGGGCAGCCGCTTCTCCAACCAATTGCTCGATGCTACTCAGGCCTGGACCAAGCACGTCACCGACGAGGCCGCCCTCGCCGGCCTGACCGACTCGGCCAAGGCGCAAATGGCCGCCGCCGCGCAAGCCAAAGGCCTCGACGGCTGGCTGATCACCCTCGAATTCCCGAGCTATTACGCGGTGATGACCTATGCGCAGGACCGTGCGCTGCGTGAAGAAGTCTACGCGGCCTACTGCACCCGTGCCTCGGATCAAGGTCCGAACGCCGGCCAGAACGACAACGGCCCGGTGATGGAACAGATTCTCGACCTGCGTCAGGAACTGGCAAAACTGTTGGGCTTCGCCAGCTTCTCCGAGCTGAGCCTGGCCACCAAAATGGCCGAGTCCAGCGATCAAGTGCTGAGCTTCCTGCGTGATCTGGCCAAGCGCAGCAAACCGTTCGCCGAGCAGGATCTGCAACAGTTGCGCGCCTACGCGGCCGAGCAGGGCTGTGCCGATCTGCAAAGCTGGGACAGCGGTTTCTACGGCGAAAAGCTGCGCGAGCAGCGTTACAGCGTCGCCCAGGAAACCCTGCGGGCGTACTTCCCGATCGACAAAGTGCTGAGCGGCCTGTTCACCATTGTTCAGCGTCTGTACGGCATCGAAATCGCCGAGCTGAAAGGCTTCGACACCTGGCACCCGGACGTGCGCCTGTTCGAAATCAAGGAAAACGGGGAGCACGTCGGGCGCTTCTTCTTCGACCTCTATGCCCGCGCCAACAAGCGTGGCGGTGCGTGGATGGATGGCGCCCGTGACCGCCGTCGCACCGTCGACGGCGTACTGCAAAGCCCGGTGGCCAATCTGGTGTGCAACTTCACCCCGGCCGACAGCGGCAAGCCGGCGCTGCTGACCCACGATGAAGTGACCACCCTGTTTCACGAGTTCGGCCATGGTCTGCACCACCTGCTGACCCGCATCGATCACGCTGGCGTGTCGGGCATCAACGGCGTGGCGTGGGATGCGGTCGAGCTGCCGAGTCAGTTCATGGAAAACTGGTGCTGGGAGCCGGAAGGCCTCGCGCTGATTTCCGGTCACTACGAAACCGGCGAGCCGCTGCCGCAGGATCTGCTGGAAAAAATGCTCGCGGCGAAAAACTTCCAGTCCGGCCTGATGATGGTCCGTCAACTGGAGTTCTCGCTGTTCGACTTCGAACTGCACGCCACCCACGGTGACGGCCGCAGCGTGGCCCAAGTACTCGAAGGCGTACGCGACGAGGTGTCGGTGATGCGCCCACCGGCGTACAACCGCTTCCCCAATAGCTTCGCGCACATCTTCGCCGGCGGCTACGCGGCGGGTTACTACAGCTACAAGTGGGCTGAAGTACTCTCGGCGGATGCGTTCTCCAAATTCGAAGAAGACGGTGTGCTCAACGCGCAAACCGGTCGTGCGTTCCGTGAGGCGATTCTGGCCCGTGGCGGTTCGCAGGCACCGATGGTGCTGTTCGTCGACTTCCGTGGCCGTGAGCCGTCGATCGACGCACTCTTGCGCCACAGCGGCCTGAGTGAGGACGCGGCAGCATGAGTGACGGGCCTGTGATTACCAAAAAACGCTTTATCGCCGGGGCGGTTTGCCCGGCGTGCAGCGAGCCGGACAAACTGATGATGTGGAACGAAGACGGCGTGCCTCACCGCGAATGCGTGGCCTGCGGTTATTCGGACACGCTGAACGAGCAAGGGCTGTCGGTGCCGAAGGAATTGGGCACGCGGGTCAACACCAGCGCGCTCAAGCCGCCAGCGGACAAGAAAGTCCAGGCGGTGCAGTTTTTCCCCAATCCGAAGTTGAAGAAAAAATCTGACGAGTAAAACGCCGCTGCGAGGTGGTATTCCTTTACCGCCTGATCTTCGCGCTTTGTCCGTAGGCTGAGTTTTTCAGCCTACGGTCAAGGAAGACGCGATGCCCCCTGCCAACCCCCTGCTGCAACGCTGGCAACTGCCGGCCTGGTCCGAAATACAAGCCGAGCACCTGGCGCCGGCCTTCGATGTCATCGTCGCTGAAAACCAGCGGATCATCGCCGAGGTGATTGCTACGCAGACCGTCCACCCGAACTGGGATGATCTGGTGATCGCCGTCGACGAAGCCGACGCACGCCTCGCCGAAGCCGTCGGCATCATCGAAGTGCTCGACACGGTCAAAGTTACAGATGCCGATTGGCTAGAACAAAGCGCGCTGTGCATTCTCACCGCGAAGCGCTATCGCCAGCAGAAGTTTGCCAATCTGGCGCTTTACCGCACGTATCAAGGTCTGGAGCGTAGCCCGATTGCCGACAGCTTCGATGCGTTTCGCAAGGCATCGTTGGCCAAGACCCTGCTCGACTTTCGCCTGACAGGCATCGAATTACCTGCTGAGAAACGGCAGCGCCTGGCCGCGCTAGCAGGCGACATCGACCTTCAGCAGCAAATATTCCTGATCAATCTGCAGCGCAGCAACGCGGCCTGGACCTGGCAGATCGACGACATTGCTACGCTGGATGGCCTGTCTGCCGCCTTCAAGGATCAATTGCTGCTCAATGCGCGTCAGGCGGGAAAAACCGGCTGGCTGCTGACGCTCGATCGCAACACTTACGAATACCTGATGAAAAACGCCAGCGACCGTCGTTTGCGTGAGGCGTACTTCTTCGCGTTCAACACCCGTGCTTCGGATCAGGGACCGCATGCCGGTCGATTCGACAACGGTCCGGTCTTGCAGAAACTGCTTGCGTTGCGCCATGAAGAAGCTCGATTGCTGGGCTTTGAAAGCTTCGCTCATCTGCGTCTTTCCCAGCAGATGGCTGCTTCGCCGGTTCAGGTCGAAGCTTTCCTGAAACAGCAGATCGCGCACAATCAAGCAGCGCTGGAGCGGGACACGCAGGCCTTGCAGGTCTTCGCCGCAACCTTGGGAGTCGAAGACCTGCAGGCCTGGGATTTTGATTATTTCGCTGAACAATGGCGCCAGCACCATTCGGCTAGCGCATTCAAAGGCCTTCGCCAGTATTTCGCGCTGGATGAAACGTTACGCCGGCTGTGCCGGCTCATTGAACATCTGTTCGCAGTCAAACTGACCGAGCGCACAGACCTGAGCCCTTGGCACGCAGCGGTGCGGCTGCTGGAACTCAGCGAATACGACCAGGTCATCGGCTATATCTACTTTGATCCCTTTCATCGCGAGGACACTCCCGACTTTGCCCTGACCCACACTGTGCGCGACCGGCGCATCGATGCCGAAGGTCGGCCAGCCCTGCCGATCGCCATCCTCCATTGCAACTTCCCGCCGACCACCGACGGTCACCCTTGCCTGCTTTCGCACAAGGACTTGCGCGTGCTCTTTCACGAATTCGGGCATTGCCTGCAGCATGTGCTGACCCGCTCGCCCCACTACAACCTCTCGGGCATTTCGCAACTGGCGCGGGACTCGGCAGAGTTCGCCGGGCAGCTGTTCGAGCAATTGACCCTGTCGGCAGAGCTTCTGCAGTGGCTGTCGGCGCATTACCAAAGCCGTGCGCCGTTGGACCGGGCACGGATAACCTCGGCGCTGACCGCTATCACGGCCCACACCAGCCGCGAGACCGCGACGCTGCTGCTCGAGTCTCTGCTCGATCTTGAGTTGCACCGCAGCGAGGCCAATGGCCGCAACGTGCAACAGTGCTTCGACGCGGTACTCCAGCAGATACCGCAACTGAACCTTCCGGCGTATTGCCGGTTTGCCAACAGTTTCGATTACGTGGTGACCGGTTACGAAGCATCGGTGTATGCCTACAAATGGTCAGGTGTGCTGGCCAGCGAAGCGTTCAAGCGCGTGGAACGTGAAGGCGTGTTCAACGCGCAGACCGCTCGGGATTTGCGCGACGCTTTTCTCTCCGGCGATTCGTTGTCATTGCTGAGCGCGCTGGAGAAGTTTCTCGGCGAGCCCGTGCGCACTGATCTGTTTGCTGCGATAGCGGATTGAACGCTGATTACTCGATGTGCGCGGATTTGAACCAGCTCTTCATCGAACAGGTGGCGAAGGCACTGGTGCTGCAATCGCCGTTGGCCAGCGCTGTGCGCAACTTGTCGACATCCGCCTGCATCATGTAGCGAATGCCGTCCTTGAAGTGGGTGCTGTCGCCGAAACCGCCCTGGGTCATTTCGCTCAGGGCGTCCTCTTTGCTCCAGCCCTGCACGACGACCCGGTACATCGCCGCCATCAGACCGGTGCGGTCGGAACCGTGTTTGCAATGCATCAGCACCGGGCCATTGGCTTCAGCTGCCTCGATCGCACGCAAAGACTTGAGTACGTCGCTGTCGTCGACGTGATTGGTGCGATAAGGCAGTTGCACCTGCGCGATGGCTGGATCCGCTAGCCAGCTGCGGTCATCGTCGGGGAGAAAATTGATCACCGTGACGATCTTGAGATTTTTCAGCAGCGGCAGCGCACCACCGTCGGGCAAGGCGCTGCGATACAAGGTCGGCGACATCTGGAACAAGTTGTATTGCACCTCCACCGGCTGCGCCCATTCAGCGGGGCGAGGCATCGACTCCGCCTGCGCGAACGTCAGATGCAACAGGGCGACAAGCATCGAGCAAAGAACAGGAAAAACACGTACTCGAGACATGCTGGACTTGACCGTTTCGGAGGTTTCAGTGAAAGACGGCGCAGCTTCGCGGTTGACCGGTCAAAGCCCTGTGAGTCGCTTGTTAAAGAATTGTGAACGGCGCTTGATGAAAAAAATTTCATTGCGGTCGCGGCTTTTTTCCATCGAGTCGGTTCATGGGGATGCTTAGCCTGCTACCATTTGTCACACGATGTTGCAGGCACACTTGGCTTTTTAGTCCAGAGCGCTGCCGTTGCGACGACAAATCCCAAGCCTTTCGCAGAATCGGCTCAATGCTAATGCCTGATGAGGTGCACCCCATGTCTGATGAAGATCGAGACAACCCGCGGCGTGAGTTTTTGCGCAAATCCCTGACCCTGATTCCAGTGGTCACCCTGGCCGGCACCGGTCTGGGCAGCAGCGTGCTGCACGCCGCGCCTGAAACCGCCCCCGCCAAACCTGCCCCCCAGCCAGTTCGTGCCGAGGCCGGCGAATACCAGCCCAGCTATTTCACCGCCGAGGAATGGGCGTTTATCAATGCCGCCGTCGCGCAATTGATCCCCAACGATGCCCAAGGCCCGGGTGCGCTCGAAGCCGGCGTGCCGGAATACATCGACCGTCAGATGAACACGCCGTACGCCGCCGGTGCCCTGTGGTACATGCAAGGCCCGTTCAATGCCGACGCCGCGCCGGAGATGGGCTGGCAGAGCAAACTGGTGCCCAAGGACATCTATCGTCTGGGCATCGCCGCCACGGATCAGTGGGCAAAATCGCTCAACGGCAAAACATTTGCCGAGCAAGACAGCGCTACCCGAGACGATTTGCTCAAGCAACTTGAAGCCGGCAAACCGCAATTCGACGCGGTGCCGGCGAAGATTTTCTTCAATCTGCTGCTGCAAAACACCAAGGAAGGTTTCTTCTGCGACCCGATCCACGGTGGCAATAAAGGCATGGTCGGCTGGACCATGATCGGTTTCCCCGGCGCTCGCGCCGATTTCATGGATTGGGTGGAGCGCAACGAGCAGTACCCCTTCCCGGCAGTGTCGATCCGCGGCGAGAGGGCGTAAGCATGGCAACGGTAATGAAAAAGGTGGACGCCGTGATCGTCGGTTTCGGCTGGACCGGCGCGATCATGGCCAAGGAACTGACCGAAGCGGGTCTCAACGTGCTGGCGCTGGAGCGCGGGCCGATGCAGGACACTTACCCCGACGGCAACTATCCACAGGTGATCGATGAACTCACCTACAGCGTGCGCAAAAAACTCTTTCAGGACATCTCCAAAGAGACCGTGACCATTCGGCATAGCGTCAACGACATCGCCCTGCCGAACCGCCAGTTGGGCGCATTCCTGCCGGGCAACGGCGTCGGCGGCGCCGGCCTGCACTGGTCGGGCGTGCACTTTCGCGTCGACCCGATCGAGTTGCGCATGCGCAGCCA
>Ga0308159_1002672_pt1 | contig 19906 bp, 20 predicted proteins | sample PhyCR1_FD_201040 | JGI IMG/M metagenome (GOLD analysis project Ga0308159, IMG submission 201040) | Phyllosphere microbial communities from UC Gill Tract Community Farm, Albany, California, United States - DLSLC.R1 | ecosystem: Host-associated > Plants > Phyllosphere > Unclassified | place: USA... | reverse complement strand
ACCATGGCGCGCGACATGCCCTGCGCCTCGGCCGCTGCGATCATGCTGCCGCGCTCGGCGATGCTGACAAACACTTGTGCGGCCGTGATGCGGTCCATGATTCGTCCGGATTATGCAATTGAGATGCGCAGATTACCCGATTTTTCTACCGTATCAAGCAATTTAAGATGGGGCACCTTTAACCAATACGAGACCCTCATGATCAAGCACACCATCTTGTCCGCCACGCTGGCTGCCGCAGTCGTTACCGCCCCTGCCTTCGCCGCGCCACTGAAACTTGAAGTCTTCAACCCGGGCGAAGCGGCGATCTTCCCGGTCGCTTCCGTGCTGGTGACGGGCGACAACGATGCGGTGCTGGTCGATGCCCAGTTCTCGCGCGGCGAAGCCGTCAAGCTGGTCGAGAAAATCCGCGCCAGCGGCAAAAAGCTGACTACCGTGTATATCAGTCACAGCGACCCCGATCTCTACTTTGGCCTCGACGTGATCCACGCCGCCTTCCCCGATGCCAAAATCGTCGCCACCGCGCCAACCGTGGCCGGCATCGAAAAGAAAAAAGATGTCAAGGTCGCCTACTGGGGTCCTATCCTGAAAGACAACGCGCCAAAATCCGTGATCGTGCCCCAGGTGTTGAAGGGTGACACCATCACCTTGGAAGGCCAGAGCCTGAAAATCGAAGGTTTGAAAGGCCCGACGCCGGACCGCAGCTACGTGTGGATTCCATCGATCAAGGCAGTCGTCGGTGGCGTGGTGGTATTCAACGACCTGCACGTCTGGGTGGCCGACACGCAAACCGCCGAATCGCGCAAAAACTGGCTGACCACTCTGGCCGGCATCGACGCGCTGAAACCGGTTACCGTGGTGCCGGGCCACTTCAAGCCCGGTGCGCCGCTGACGCCAGCCGCCGTCGGTTTTACCCGCGACTACCTGGTGCACTTTGAAGCCGAGACTGCCAAGGCAGCCGACAGCACCGCCCTGATCGCCCGCATGAAGCAGCTGTACCCGACCGCTGGCCTGCCTGCCGCGCTCGAGACCAGCGCCAAGGTCGCCAAGGGCGAAATGAAGTGGTAAGCAGGTGATAAAAACAGGTGAAAGCAGGTGATGGGGAGCGGCGAATGCTAGACTGCCGGCTTTAGCATCCCCGTCACTTCCCATGCACACACTTGAGCAGTTGCGCGCCGGCGCATTGCAGGGCATCACGCGCCTGCAATTGCGCGCCGGCCTCACCGAATTCCCGCGCGAAATCTTCGACCTGGCCGACACGCTGGAAATCCTCGACCTGACCGGCAACGCTCTCGCCGCCCTGCCCGACGACCTGCCGCGCCTGCACAAGCTGCGCATCCTGTTCTGCTCCAACAACCGTTTTACGGAACTGCCCGCCATGCTGGGCAGCATGCCGGCGCTGACCATGGTCGGCTTCAAGGCCAACCAGATCGCCTCGGTGCCGGCCTCGGCGCTGCCTCCGGCGCTGCGCTGGCTGGTGCTGACCGACAACCGCGTCGAACACCTGCCCGACGAACTGGGCCGCCGCCCTGCCATGCAAAAGCTGATGTTGTCGGGCAATCGCTTAAAAACGCTGCCGGACACCATGGCCAACCTGCACCAGCTGGAATTGCTGCGCCTGGCCGCCAACGCCTTCGAGGCGCTGCCCGCCTGGCTGACCAAGCTGCCGCGCCTGGCCTGGCTGGCGTGCGCCGGCAATCCGTGGGGCTTTGACCGCGCGCAGGCGATGAGTGCGGCACCCGCCCCGCTCATACACTGGGGCCAGCTAGCACTGCAACAGCAACTGGGCGAAGGCGCCTCGGGCGTGATCCACCGCGCCGACTGGCGGCATGACGGCGGCAGCACCCCGGTGGCGGTCAAGCTCTACAAGGGCGAGATGACCAGCGACGGTTCGCCGCTCAACGAAATGGCGGCCTGCGTGGCGGCCGGCCTGCATCCGCACCTGATCCCGGTGCTGGGCCGCATCGCCGGCCACCCGGACCAGGCACAGGGACTGGTGATGGCGCTGCTGGATCCCGCCTTCGTCAACCTGGCCGGTCCGCCGAGCCTGGCCAGTTGCACGCGCGACATCTATGAAGACGACAAGCAGCTTGACTGGCAGGCCATGCTGGCAATCGCCCACGGCGTGGCGGCAGCCACGGCCCAGCTGCATGAACGCGGCATCCTGCACGGCGACCTGTACGCCCACAACATCCTGCACGACGATCTTGGCCGCTGCGTGCTGAGCGACTTCGGTGCGGCGGCGTTCTACGATCCGGCCGCTCCCGATGCGGCGCCGCTGCAACAGCTGGAGGTGCGCGCGTTCGGCCTGCTGCTCGAGGAACTGGTGCAGCGCTGCACGCCCGCAGCGGGCGGACAACCGGCGGCCGTGGCGCACTTGACGCAGCTGGCGCAGGACTGCCTGGCGCCGCCTGCCGAACGGCCGATGTTCGCCGCCATCACTGCCCGGCTGCAACAAATCGCCGCTCAATAGCGCGGCCCCGCAACTGCACTCCATCGCGCTGTCCCGGCAGCGCCACTGCCGCCCTGGACGCAGCCTTTTGCGGCCACCATATCCGCTGCCATTATGGCCGCCATCGTCGCACCTGGTGAAACCGCCCCGGACATCGCCCGGGCGACTGCACGCGTCGTTGCACAATTTATATAGGTCATATAACTAACCTATTGACCCTATAAAAATTAACAGCTACTATTTCCCTGTCGCCTGTCCCGGGCGGCGCCGGGACAGGCGCATTCGAGGCAATAAAAACCATAATGAACGGCGCCCCCAAAGGCGCTCCAGGAGACTGTTGTGAATATACTTAAAGCGACCCCGGCATTGGCCGTGGCCCTGCTATCCCCGTACGCCGCCGCCCAATCCAATGTCACGCTGTACGGCATCCTCGATGCCTGCGTGGTGTCCGCCCATGGCACATCGGCTGCCGGCACCCAGGCCAACAGCGGCTGCGCCTATGGCTCGCGTTTCGGCTTTCGCGGCCAGGAAGACCTCGGCGGCGGCCTCAAGGCCGACTTCACGCTCGAATCGGGCATCAGCCTCGACAACGGCACCCTGGCCCAGAACGGCCGCCTGTTCGGCCGCAAGGCGCTGGTGGGGCTGATCACGCCGTACGGCCAGTTGCACATGGGCCGCGACTACGCCCCCACGTTCTACCTGGTGCGCCCGGTCGATCCGTACAAGGCCGGCATCGGCAGCGCCACCACAATGGTGTCCACGTCGGCGCGGCCGGACGGCTCGGGACGCAACGACAATTCGATCGTGTACACCAGTCCGCGCAAGAATGGCTATGGCTTCAAGGCCTCGTATGCGCTGGGCGAACATACGGCCACCAGCACCACCACCCGCGACGCCAAGGGCGTCCTGTTCAGCTATGAATCCGACAAGCTGCTGGCCGGCGTCGCCTACAATGCGACCACCAACGCCACCGGCCGCGCCGACGACCGCACCGCTACCATCGGCGCCAGCGTCAAGGCCGGCTTTTTCCAGCCCGCCTTCCTGTTCCAGGTCGGCAAGTGGGAAGGAACCCGGTCGGTGGCGGCGCCTTCCGTGGCCACCAGCTTCTTCAGCCGCGACTACCGCAGCGCCATGGTCGGCGCCACGTTCGCCTTCGGCCCCGGCCGTGGCAACCTGATCGCCACCTACAAGCGCTACGACGACAAGACGGTGCGCAACTTCGATGCCGACCAGGTCACGGTCGGCCACAAGTACCAGCTGTCCAAACGCACCGAGCTGTACGCCGTGTACACGCGCCAGTCGAACAAGGGCGCGGCCGCCTACGGCCTGATGGATGCCACCAATGCCTTCGCTGCCAACGGCGCCGGCACCGCGCCGTCGGCGTTCTACCTGGGCATCACGCACATCTTCTAAGCTGCCCCTCTTCCGGAGACATCCATGCACCATAGAATGACACTGACCGTGATGGCCGGCGCCATGCTGGGACTGGCCGGTTGTGGCGGCAGCTCGTCCACCGCCATCGGCAGCACCGCTCCCGCCCCGGCCTTGCCTGCCGGGCTGGCGCCCGATTGCACCCAGGTCCTGAAACTCGCCTATCCCGACACCGTGTTTCGCAGCGCGCTGCGGGTCGAAGCCGACGCCGTCAGCGCCGGTACCGTCAAGCTGCCGGCGCACTGCCTGGTCACCGGCGAAATCAATCCGCGCACCGGCATCAACGGCGTACGCTACGGCATCAATTTCGAACTGCGGCTGCCGCTGGCGTGGAATGGCCGCTTCCAGTTCCAGGGCGGCGGCGGCACCGATGGCAATGTACCGCCCGCTTTCGGCGTACTCAACAACCGGCCCGCCGTGATCCCGGCGCTGTCGCAAGGCACGGCCGTGGTCAGCAGTGACATGGGCCACGCCGCCACCGACAGCCGCGACGCCAGCTTCGGCCTGGATCCGCAGGCGCGCCTGGACTGGGGCTACAACGCGCTGGACCAGGTGACGCAATTGGCCAAGTCGGTACTGAACAGGTTTTATGGCAAGGCGCCCAGCCATTCCTACTTCGTCGGCTGCTCCGGCGGCGGCCGCCAGGGCATGATGATGACGCAGCGCTTTCCCCAGCATTTCGACGGCGTGGTGTCGGGCGCGCCGATACTCGAGCAGCACGTGGCGCAGGTGGGGTCGATGCAGATTCTCCAGCAGCTGCGCGCCATCGCCCCGCAGGACGCGGCCGGCAACCGCATCCTGAGCCGCGCCTTCAGCGACGCCCAGTTGCAGCGGCTGGCCGACGGCGTGCGCCAGCAGTGCGATGCGCAGGACGGCGCCGCTGACGGCATCATTGAAAACTACGGCGCCTGCACCTACGACGCGGCCGCGCTGCAATGCCGCAGCGATGGCAGTGATGCCGCCGCCTGCCTGTCGCCGGGCCAGGTCGCGGCCGTCAACCAGATCATGACCGGGCCGAAGAACAGCGCCGGCGCCCTGCTCTACCCGCCGCTGCCGTGGGACATCAGCCCGGCCGGCTGGCGCAGCGCCATGCTCGGCACTTCGACCACGGCCGTGCCCAATGCCCGCCGCGCCACCAACCAGTCGATCCGCTACGTGTTCATGACGCCGGCGCGGCCCGACTTCGATTACTTCGCCTTCAATTTCGACACCGACCCGGCCACCATGCTGGCCTCGGCGGCGTTCACCGCCACCAACGGCACCAACTACGACGGTTTCAAGGCCCGCAAAGGCAAGACCATCCTGTACATGGGCGTCAGCGACAGCGTGCTCAACGCCAACGGCACCAACCGCTGGTACGACCGCCTGAGCACGGCCAACGGCGGCGTGGCGGCCACCCAGCAGTTCGCCCGGCTGTTCAACGTTCCCGGCATGGACCACTGCAGCGGCGGCGAGGCGCTCGACGATTTCGATCCCGTCACGCCGCTCTACGACTGGGTGGAAAAGGACCGTGCGCCCGCCTTCATCCTGGCCAGGGGAGCAAGCTTCCCCGGCCGTGAACGCCCGCTATGCCCGTATCCGCAAATCGCCCGCTACCAGGGCAGCGGCAGCCACAACGATGCCGCCAATTTTTCCTGCGCGGCCCCCTGAAAGGATCACCATGCAACACTATTTCAAACACACCATGCTGGCGGCAGCCGTCGCGCTGGTGACGGCTGCGCCGCTGGCCCGCGCCGCCGATGCAACGGAAACGGCAGCGGCGCCCACCGTCGCCGCCGCCGAACGCGAAGGCCGCCTGGTCTGGTACACCACGCTGCTGGGCGAAGCCACCCAGCCGCTGGTGGACGCCTTTGCCAAACGCCATCCGGCCATCAAGGTCGAGGTGGTGCGCGCGGCCGCGCCGCTCAATGCCGCCAAGGTGCTCGCCGAGGCGGCGGCCGGCCAGCCGGTGGCCGACCTGTTCGACGGCAGCTCCACCGCCGGCCTGCTGATGGCGCGCCAGCTGGTGCAGCCGTACGTGTCGCCGTCGGCGGCCACCATCCCGGCACGGTTCAAGGACCCCGACGGCTACTGGACGTCGACCGTGCTGTATTACCTGACGACGGGCTACAATCCGGCCATGATCGCGCCGGACCAAGCGCCGCGCACCTGGCAGGACTTGCTGGCGCCGCAGTGGCGCGGCAAGATGGTGTGGAGCGCGGAACAGGCGCCCACCGCCGCCCAGGGCCTGGTGGCCAACGTGCTGCTAACCATGGGCGAGACCGACGGCATGAACTACCTGCGCGCACTTGCCAGACAGGACATCGCCAACGTCAACACCAATCCGCGCAAGATCCTCACCCTGGTCGGCGACCAGGCCTACCCGATCGGCTTGCAGGTGATGGTGCACCACACCGTCATGGCCCAGCACGAGGGCATGACCGTGAACTGGGTGAAGATGGCGCCGCTCACGGCCACCGGCAACGCCATCGGCATCGTGCGCGGCGCGCCACATCCGAACGCGGCGCGGCTGATGGTGGACTTCGTGCTCTCGCGCGAAGGCCAGACCCTGCTCAAGGGCGCCAACCACATTCCCTCGAACACGCTGGTGCCCACGGGGTTCCCGGAACTGACGGATATCCCGGTCACCTTCATCTCGCCGGTCCAGGCTGCCGCAGGCCAGGACCGCTGGAACGCCATCCTCAAAGAACTGTTTGCCACGCCAAGGACTACGCCATGACCCCGAACCTGCCACACAACCGTCGCCGCACCCTGTTGAACCTGGCGCTGCTCGGCGCCCTGGCCGCCGCCGGCGCCGCCTGCGGCCACCTGCCGGCAGCCGGCCCGCAAGCCACGGCCCGGACCGAGATCGCCGAGGCCCGCCTGCAAGTGGGCGCCACCACTGTGCCCTACCGCGACAGCGGCGGCAGCGGCGTGCCGGTGGTGCTGCTGCACGCGGCCAGCGGCAAGAGCCAGATGTGGGTGCACCAGTTTCCGGCGCTGACCGGCGCCGGCTACCGCGTGATTGCGATCGACTGGCGCCAGCCCAATCCCGGCAGCCCGATCGGCTCGCAATCGACCATCCTGGTCAAGGCGGTGCTCGACCAGCTGGGCGTCAAACAGGCCCACTTCGTCGGCAGCGCGGCCGGCGGCGGCGCCGCGTTCCAGTTCGCCCTCAGCCACCGCGACATGGTACGCAGCCTGGTCGTGGCCAACAGCATCGGCTTCGTCACCGACAAGGACTACCTGGAGATGGGCAACCGCATCCGGCCGTCGCCGCAATTCCGGGCCATGCCGGTCGAGTTCCTGGAGCTGGGGCCGTCCTACCGCGCCGCCAACCCGGAGGGCGTGGCGCGCTGGATGCAGCTGGCGCACGACTTCGTGCCCGGCGCGCCCACGCTGCCGTCGGCCGCACCGGCCGGCGCACCGAAAACCGTACCCGGTTCGAATGCCGTGGTCACGTTTGCCGGCCTGGCCACGCTGAAGATGCCCACCCTGTTGATGACGGGCGACGCAGACCTGTACACGCCGCCGTCGGTGCTGCGCATGTTCGGCGCGCACATGAAGCAGGCGGAACTGGTGGTAATACCGGAAACGGGCCACTCCGCGTGCTGGGAGCAGCCCGAACTGTTCAACCGCACCGTGCTGGCCTTCCTGGCCAAACACTAAGCCCCCGCAGGGGCCACCTTCAATAGCCCTTGAACACAGGCGCGCGTTTTTCCTTGAACGCCGCCTGTGCTTCTTTCGCATCTTCCGTCTTGCCGATCTGCGCGGTCATGTCCTGTTCGTAGCGATAGCCGTCGCGCAAGCTCATATCCTCGATCACGTTCATGGTGTGCTTGCCCATGCGGGTGGAGACCGGGCTCTTGGCAGCGATTGCGTGGGCGATCTCCAGCGCCTTCGGCAGCAGTTCTTCCGGCGCGGTGCACGCCTCGACGATGCCAAGGCGGTACAGCTCCGCCCCGCCCACGCGCTGGCCGGTAAGTGCCATCCGGCGCAAGCGCGAATGGCTGAACAGGCGCATCGCGTGGCGGCAGCCGCCCAGCAGTCCCACATCGACTTCCGGCAAGCCCAGGCTGGCCGCTTCGCTGGCCACCAGGATGTCGGCCGAGGCAACCATCGCCAGGCCGGAACCGAGTGCGGCGCCGTTGATCGCCACCACCACCGGCTTGGCGCATTCGCGGATCGCGTGGAAGCACTCGCGGGTGCGGCGCGAATGCGCCATCAGGTCGCCCGGGTGGCGGATATTGTCGGCGCGGCCCTTGAGGTCGGCGCCGGCGCAAAATACCTTGCCGCGCCCGGTCAGCACCACCGCGCGGATCGCGTCGATTTCGGAGATGGCGTCAAGCGCGGCGGTCAGTTCATCGTTGAGGATGCGCGTGAGGGCGTTGACGGGCGGGTTGTCGAGCGTGAGCACGGCCACGTGGCCATCGATACGCAGGTCGAGCTGGGTGTAGGCAGGGAAAGCGGAAGTCATCGGATTCTCGGGATGGTTAAGTTAAACGAAGCCGTACAGCAGCGCAGGGTTGTCCACCAGGATTTGCCGGCGCACGGCCGGATCGGGCACCCAGGCGGCCAGCAGGTCGAGCAGCGCGCCTGCGTCGGGCGCGTTGTCGCCCATGCGTACGAACGGCCAGTCCGAGCCCCACAGCAGGCGCGCCGGGTTGGCGGCCACCATGGCGTCGTGGAACGGCCGCAGGTCGTCGTACGATGGCGCCTGCTTAGACACCCGGCACAGCGACAGCTTGATCCACACCTGGCCCGCGCGCAGGCGTTCGAGCAGGTGGACAAAGGCGGCATCGGCGGGGCCGCGCGCGATATCGAAGCAGCCCATGTGGTCAAGCACCAGCGGCACCTCCAGCGCCAGCAGCGCTGGCAGCAGGCGCTGGTAGTCGGCGGCACTGGCCCACAACTGCGCGTGCATGCCGAGCGCGCGCATGGCAGGCGCCAGCGCGGCCAGGTGCGTGGTATCGACGCTGCCCGCGTAGCGCTGGCCTTTCGGGTCGCGCATCTCGACGAAGCGCAGGCCGCGGATGCCGGCATCGGACCAGCGCGTCAACTCGGTCACGGAGATCGTGGCGTCGGCCACGCCCACGCCGCGCAGGCGGCCGCCGCCCAGCGCCAGCGCGGCGAGCATCGGCGCCGGATCGCTGCCGTACGGCGCCGGCTGCACCAGCACGCCGCACGCGGCGCCCACGGTGTCGAGCATTTGGGCGTGCAGTGCGGCCGGCGCCATCGGCAGCGGATAGCTGGACGGCTGCGTCAGCGGAAAGCGGTCGAACGGGCCGAACACGTGGGTGTGGCTGTCGCAGGCGCCCGGTGGCAGCGGCGTGGCCGGCGCCTGCGGCATGCGCGGCGCCACGCTGTCGATGGCGGTCATGCCGCCGCTCCGGTGGCGGCAGGCAGCGCGGTCAGGCCGTCTGCGGCGGCGACCGGCGCCAGCGGATCGGCCACGCCTTCGTCCGGCAGCGGAATGTGGTGCAGGTTGAGCGTCATCGCCACCATCGTGTAGTAGCCGACGATGGCGCCCAGTTCGACGGTGCCGGCTTCGCCGTGGGTGGCCAGAACCTGCTGGTACACCGGCTCCGACACTTGTCCGCCCTGCTGCAACTGGCGCGCGAATTCATAGACGGCGGCGTCCTGCGCATCGTCGAACACCGGCGCGCGCGACTGCGCGATGGCGTCGATGACGGCCTGCGGCAAGCCGGCCACGCGCGCCGCTTCGGCATGGATATACCATTCGAGCTGGCTGTTCCAGCGGCGCGCCGTGACCAGGATCGCCAGCTCGCTCAGGCGCGGCGCGATGCTGGTGCCGAAGCGCAGCAGCGCGCCCATTTTCTGCCAGCGGTCGGCCAGTTCGGGATTGTGCAGCGCGGCCCGCAGCGGGCCCACCAGGCGCGCGCGCGGGCCGCTGACGATGGCGTCGTACACCAGGCGCTGGGCCGGGTTCATGGTGTCGGGTTCGGGAAATGAAATTCGTGGCATGGGGTATCCGTGTAATCAAATGGCGCCGGCGCCGGACCAGGCGGCGATCTCGTCGCTGCTGAAACCGAGCTCGGTCAGCACTTCGGTGGTGTGTTGTCCCAGCAGCGGCGGCGGGCGGTCGAAGCTGGCCTGGGCATTGGCAAAACGCATCGGGCTGCGGATCTGCGGCACGCTGCCGGCCGTGGGATGCGGCACTTCGATCAGCATGCCCCGGTGCTTGACCTGCTCGTCCTCGAGCAACTGGGCGACGGTGTTGATCGGGCTGCACGGCACGCCGGCCTGGTCGAGCAGCGCCACCCAGTCGGCCATCGGCTTTTGCAGGAACAATTCGGCGATCATCGGCAGCAGCACCTGCTGGTTGCGCACCCGCGCGCCATTGCTGGCGAAGCGCTCGTCGGCGGGCCACTCGGGACGGCCGACCACGTCGCAGAACTTGGCAAACTGGCCGTCGTTGCCGACCACCAGCACCACGTGGCCGTCGGCGCAGCCGAAGACGTCCTGCGGCTGGATGTTCGGGTGCTTGTTGCCGGCGCGCTTGGGCGTTTTGCCGGACACCAGGTAGTTCATGCCCTGGTTGGCCAGGCTGCCTACCATCACGTCGAGCATGCCGATGTCGATATAGTCGCCCACGCCGGTCTCGCTGCGCCGCGCCAGCGCGGCCAGCACCGCCACCGAGGTGTACATGCCGGTCATCAGGTCGACGATCGGGATGCCGACTTTTTGCGGGCCGCCGCCGGGCAGGTCGTCGCGTTCGCCGGTCACGCTCATCAGGCCGCCCATGGCCTGGATCATGAAATCGTAGGCGGCGTGCTCGGCGCGCGGGCCGGTCTGGCCGAAACCCGTCACCGAGCAGTAGATCAGGCCCGGGTTGATGGCCTTGAGGTCATCGTAGCCGAGGCCGTAACGCGCCAGCGTGCCGACCTTGTAGTTTTCGAGCAGGATGTCGGAACGCGCCACCAGCGCGCGCACGATGCGCTGGCCTTCAGCGGTGGCCAGGTCGGCGGTGATCGACCGCTTGCCGCGGTTGGCCGACAGGTAGTAGCCCGATTCTTTGGTCGGCTGGCCGTCGGCGCCGGCCAGGAACGGCGGCCCCCATGCACGCGTGTCGTCGCCGGCGCCGGGGCGCTCGACCTTGATGACATCGGCGCCGAGATCGGCGAGGACCTGGCCCGACCACGGGCCGGCCAGGATGCGGCTCAAATCGAGCACCTTGATATGCGAAAGCGGACCTGCCATGGAATACTCCTGCAAAACGGGATAGCAAAAAAGGAAAATGCGGCTCAGGTGGCGGCGTCGTCGGGCATGCTGGCGGCCATCGACGGCCGGCGGCTGAAGTCCTGGTGCCAGGCGGCCAGTTGCGGCCGGGCGGCGCGCCAGTCCATGCCGGCAAACCGGTAGTCGAGATAGGACAGCATGCACGCGAGCGAGATGTGGCCGATATCGATGTCACCGGCGCCGGCCAGGTCGGCGGCTTCGCCTTCGAGCTGGTCGAGGGCGGTGGAAATTTTCAGCTCGAAGGCGTCCAGCCAGGCCGGGGTGGCGCGGGCGGCGTCCTTCATGCGTTCCTGGCGCCACAGCAGCAGGATGGCCAGCATGCCATCGGCCAGGGCCTGGCGGCGCAGCGCCAGCCAGCGCGCCGGACCGGCCGGCGGGAACAGCGGCGTGCGGTCGTGGCGGCTGTCGAGGTATTCGCAGATCACGGGCGAGTCGTAGAGCGCGCTGCCGTCGTCGAGCAGCAGGGTGGGAATCTGGCTGAGCGGATTGTCGGCCATGAGCGCCGCGTTCGGGTCGGCCATGGCCACCACCGAGCGGATACGCTCAACCTGTTCGTATTGTCCCGTCTCGTGCAACAGGACCACTACCTTGCGCACGAACGGGGAGCGCGGGGACCAGTGAAGTTTCATGCCTATCCTTATCTCGGTGATAAGTGAAGGCATGCGCCCTCACTTGAGTTTAATGTCGAGGCGAATCACATCGCCCCGGTAAATGCCCTTGCCGACAAAGACGATGCTGCCGTCCTGGTCGATCGCCGTGCGCGTGACGTATGCGATCGGCGCGTTGAGCGGAATTTGCAGCAGCTCGGCGATCACCGGATCGGCCGAACCGAGCGTGAGTACCTGGTGCGCCTCGGCGATCTCCAGTCCCGGCAAATCGCGCAGGATGCGCATCGAGGTCTTGGTCTCGAACGCCTTTTTCGGGATCCGCCGGCTGACGCTTTCCTCGATGTACACATCGCCGAGGTAATACGGCTTGCCGTTGCGCCAGTGGCGCCGGCGCCAGTGCTGGTACGCCGCCGCCAGCGTGCCGGCGCCCGGTTCGAGCACCGGCACCGACTGGCCGGAACGGCTGGCCAGGATTTCGATGGTGGCGCCCTCCGGCGCCATCAGCTGACCCGACCAGTCGGTGGCCACTTCGCACCAGAACTGCTCCTGCGGCTTGCCGATCACGAACGTGCCCTTGGCACGGTAGCGCGCAATCAGCTTTTCGTCTTCCAGCAGGTCGAGCGCCTGGCGCACGGTGGCGCGCGCCACGCTGCACGACGCCGCCAGCTCGTCCACGGTCGGAATCTGTTCGCCCACCGGCCACTCGCCCGCTTCCACGCGGTGGCGGAACAAGCTTGCCAGCTGCACGTAGCGCGACACCGCGCTGCGGCTGAAATCGATCGGGGCGTCCTGCTTTGCCGTCTCCGTCTTCATCAAAAAACCTCTTTCAATCGTCTGTCCAGTATTGTCAGCGGCGGCGCACGCGCGCCCCGCAATTCGACAATATAACAACTTCTGGCGCCAATCAATTGATAAACCGGTCTTTTGACTCAAATACCAAAAAACAAAACTTGTGGAAAAATCCAGCTAGCTGCCCTGGAACTGCGGGCTGCGCTTTTCCAGGAACGCCTGCATGCCCTCGCGCTGGTCGCCGCTGTCGAACAACAACTGGAACGCTTTGCGCTCGAGCAGCAGCGCCGAATCCAGCGGCAGGTCCTGCCCCATGTGCACCACCTCGCGGATTGCCCGCACCGCCAGCGGCGGCATGGCGGCAATCGTGACAGCCAGCACCGTGGCCCGCGCCAGCGCGGCGCCGTCGGCCACCACCTCGGACACCATGCCCGCAGCCAGCGCATCGGGGGCGGCGATCGGTTCGCCCGTGAGCATCAGGCGCAGCGCCTGGTATTTGCCCATGGTGCGCACCAGACGCTGGGTGGCGCCGGCGCCGGGCATGATGCCAACCCGGATTTCGGGCTGACCGAAGCGCGCGCCCGCGCCGGCGACGATCAGGTCGCAGGCCAGCGCCAGCTCGCAGCCGCCGCCCAGCGCATAGCCCTCCACCGCCGCGATCAGCGGCTTGCTGCTGCGGCGCAGCTGGTGGAAGACGGCATCGGTGGCCAGCAGGGTGTGGTCGGTGGGCGTCATGGTCGCCATCTCGGCGATGTCGGTGCCGGCCACGAAGTAGCCGCCGGCGCCGGTAATGATCACCACGCGCACGCTGGCATCCTGCTCCAGCGCGGCCAGGGCCTCACCCAGTTCTTGCTTGACGGCGAGGTTGAGCGCATTGCGGCGCGCGGGCCGGTCGATGGTCAGCAGCGCCACCCCGGGCGCGGGGCTGGAGACGCTGACCAGCGGTGGGGTTTGCAGCGTTTCGGTCATGTCATGCCTCCGCAACGCGTTCGATCAGCGCGGCGATGCCCTGTCCCACGCCGATGCACATGGTGCACAGCGCGTAGCGGCCGCCGCGCAGTTCCAGCTCGTGCACCGCACTCATGACCAGACGCGCGCCGCTCATGCCCAGCGGGTGGCCCAGTGCGATGGCGCCGCCGTTCGGGTTGACGTGGGGGGCATCCTCGGCCACGCCCAGCTCGCGCAAGACGGCGATGCCCTGGGCGGCAAATGCTTCGTTCAATTCGATCAGGTCGATGTCGGCCAGCGTGAGGCCATGCTGCGCCAGCAGGCGGCGCGTGGCCGGCACCGGTCCCATGCCCATCACCCGGGGCGCCACGCCCGCCGTCGCCACGCCCAGCACGCGGGCGCGCACGCGCAGGCCCAGCCGCGCCGCCATCGGCTTCGAGGCGATCAGCATTGCCGCCGCGCCGTCGTTGACGCCCGACGAATTGCCGGCGGTGACACTGCCGCCAGCGCGGAAGGCCGGCTTGAGCCTGGCCAGCTGTTCGGCGCTGGTGTCCAGGCGCGGATGCTCGTCGGCGGCAAACATCACCGTCTCGCGGCCGCGCCGTACCGGCACCGGCACGATTTCGGCATCGAAGCGGCCGGCCGCCTGCGCCAGCGCGGCCTTGCGCTGGCTGTTGAGCGCAAACGCGTCCTGGTCGGCGCGCGAGACGCCGTAGTCCTCGGCCACGTTCTCGGCGGTCTCGCCCAGCGGCTCGGCGCCGTAACGCTCAGCCATCAGCGGATTGACGAAGCGCCAGCCGATGGTGGTGTCGGCAATCGCCGAAGCGCGGCTGTACGCCTGCTCGGCCTTGGGCACCACGAACGGGGCGCGGCTCATGCTCTCGACACCGCCGGCCAGGTAAAACTCGCCGGCGCCGGACTGGATCGCCCGCACGGCGGCGCCCACGGCGTCCATGCCCGAGCCGCACAGCCGGTTGACAGTCACGCCGCCCACTTCCTGCGGCAGGCCGGCCAGCAGCAGCGCCATGCGGGCGACGTCGCGGTTGTCCTCGCCGGCCTGGTTGGCGCAGCCGAGGATCACGTCATCGAGCAGCGACCAGTCGAGCTGCGGGTGGCGCTGCATCAGCGCGGCGATCGGCAGCGCCGCCAGGTCGTCGGCGCGCACGCCGGCCAGGGCGCCGCCGTAGCGGCCGATCGGGGTACGAACGGCGTCGCAAATATAGGCATCGAAGGTCATGCGGTCCTCTTGTCGAAAAATGTGTGGTCGGTGGCGCCCAGGCGGCGCAGCAGCGGCGCGGCACGGTAGCGGTCTTCACCGTAGCTGGCGGCCAGGTGGTCGATCGCCTGCACCACGCGCGCGGGGCCGATGGCGTCGGCCCAGGCCAGCGGACCGCGCGGGTAGTTGACGCCCCTTGTCATGGCCAGGTCCACGGCGGCGGCATCGGCCACGCCCTGCTGCACCAGTTCGGCCGCCTCGTTGGCCAGCATGGCGACGGTGCGCATAACGATCAGGCCGGGGGCGTCGTCGAGTTGCACCACGCGCTTGCCCAGCCGCTGGAAAAAGCCCGCCGCCAGCGCCAGCGCATGCGGCGGCGCCTGGTCGGCGCAAGCCAGCGCCACCAGGCTGGCGCTGCGGTAATCGAAGGCCAGGTCGAACAGCACGTCCACCGGCGCGGCGCCGTCACCGGCAGCGCTACGCGCGGTGGCGGTGCGGCCGTCGGTGAGGGCGAGCGCCACGCCATCGAGGCGCAGCACGCCCGCACCGGCGGTGCGGCTGACCGCCAGGCCGGCCTGCTCGGCCAGTTCCGCCAGCACGGCGGCCGGCCCCAGGTCGCCTTCGACTACCACCGTGGCAGGAGCTGCCGACTCGGCTATCAGCAGCGGTGCCGGCGCGGCCGCAGCGGCGCTGTAATCGTAGAAACCCCGGCCGCTCTTGCGCCCGAGCCAGCCCGCATCCACCAGGTCTTTTTGCAACAGCGACGGCGTGTAGCGCGGATCGCAATACATGCCCTGCCAGACGGTGCTGGTGACGGCATAGTTGACGTCGTGGCCGATCAGGTCCATCAGTTCGAAGGCGCCCATGCGGAACGCGCCCGCTTCGCGCAGCACGGCATCGAGCGTGGGCACGTCGCCGGCGCGGGCGTCGAGCAGGCGCAAGGCTTCCGCATAGAAGGGCCGGGCCACGCGGTTGACGATGAAGCCGGGCGTGGAGCGGCACCGCACCGGCGTTTTGCCCCACGCGGACGCGGTGGCAAACAGGGTATCGAGCACGGCGGCGTCGGTGACCTTGCCGCCCACGATTTCCACCAGCGGCATCAGCGGCGCGGGGTTAAAGAAATGCATGCCTGCCACGCGCTGCGGACGCGCCAGGCGCGCGGCCAGCGCCGTGATGGACAGCGACGAGGTATTGGTGGCAACGATGGCGTGCGGCGCCAGCAGCGTCTCGAGCTCGGCCAGCACGCGGGCCTTGATGTCGATGTTCTCGACAATCGCCTCGATCACCAGCGCGCAGCCGGCCAGGTCGGCCAGAGTGGTTGCGCCATGCAGGCGCGCCAGGCGCTGGTCGCTGTCGGCAGCAGCCAGGCGGCCCTTGGCCACCAGTTTGGCGTAGGTCTGGCGGATCGCATCGAGGCCACGTTCGAGCGCCGCAGGCGCGGCGTCGTGCAGCAGCACCGTGTGGCCGGCGTCGAGCGCCACCTGGGCGATGCCGCTGCCCATGGCGCCGGCGCCGATCACGCCTATCTGCGCGTCCTGTTGTAATGCGGTCATCTTCTCTCCTGGATTGTCTGGATTATTAGCGGTCATGGCGCTGGCAGCCGCTTATTTGGCAGCGGCGGCGTCGGGGCGCACGCCAATCAGCAGGGAGATGGCGCCCAGCGCCAGCACGCTGCCGAAGTAGTATTGGCCGGCCATCAGGTTGCCAGTCTGGCTGGCCAGCCAGCCCACCAGGATCGGGCTGAACACACTGCCCAGGCCGGCAGTGGCGCTGAGCACCGCGATGCCGCCGGCCGCTGCCGCACCGGACAGGAAGGTCGAGGGCAGTGTCCAGAACGGGCCGGTCAGGCTCAGCGTGCCGGCGGTGACCAGGGTCAGCATCAGGACCGACAATGCCGTGCTGTCGTGCACCGACGGCAGCGCCAGCCAGCCAGCGGCGGCCACCAGGGCCGGCAATGCCACGTGCCAGCGGCGCTCGCCGGTCTTGTCCGAGTGACGGGCGTTGAAGTACTGGGCGAACAAGGCGATACAGAACGGGATCACCGACAGCAGGCCGATGGTGAACACATTGTCGATGCCGGATTTGCGGATGATGGACGGCAGCCAGAAGAACACCCCGCCGGTACTGACCAGCACGCCAACACCCATGCCGGCAAGCCAGTACAGGCGCGGCTCGCGCAGCGCTTCCTTGAACGAATGGCGGGTCTTGGCTTTCTTGGCCAGGTTCTCGGCATCGAAATCGCGCTGGATCAGCGCCTTCTCGTCAGTGGACAGCCAGCTGCTGGCAGCGGGCGAGTTTTGCAGGTAGAAGTAGGCGAAGATGCCGATGAAACAGGCCGGCAAGCCTTCGACAATGAACAGCCACTGCCAGCCACGCATGCCACCCACGCCTTCAAACGCGTGGATCAGCCAGCCCGACAGCGGACCACCGATCATGCCGGCGATCGGGATCGACATGGTGAACAAGGCGGTGAAGCGGGCGCGGCGGCTAAGCGGCACCCAGTAGGTCAGGTAGAGCAGCATGCCGGGAAACAAGCCCGCTTCGGCCGCGCCCAGCAGCAGGCGCATCAGGTAGAACGACAGCGGCGTGGTCATGAACGCCATGGCGGCGCTGCACAGTCCCCACAACACCATGATGCGCAACAGCGTGGCGCGCACGCCCACGCGGTGCAGGTACATATTGCTGGGCACTTCGAACAGGATATAGCCGACATAGAAAATGCCGGCGCCGATGCCGTAGATGGTTTCGGTAAAGCCGAGGTCGTGGACGAAGTGCAGCTTGGCGAAGCCGATATTGGAGCGATCGATGAAGGAAACGACGTAGCACAGCATCAGCAGCGGCATCAGCCGCCATAGCACCTTGCGGTAGACCGCGTCGGCAGCGGCATCGGGCAGGCGCGGCGGTGGCGGTGGCGAGGTCGGCGTGGCGGGCCCCTCTTTGATTACATCCGCGTTGGTCATACAGGTCTCCATCGATGGGTGAGTGCGGTTTTCTGACGCAGGTTGCGCCGAAAAGCTTATAGTCCATATGTATGACCTATAGGTTACGCTGCTTTGCCGACGCTGTCAAACGTCTGTCGCCTTGAAATTACTAGACAAATCGATCTAGATATTTTATTCTAGATCGATGACGACTACTCCCAAACCCACCGCTGCCGAGCTCGAGATGCTGCGCCTGCTGTTCGCGCTGGGTCCGGCCACGGCCAAGCAGGTGCACGCCGCCGCGCTCGACACCCGGCCGGACATGAATTACGCCACCGTGCTGCGCCTGCTGCAAGTGATGCACACCAAGGGCCTGCTCAAGCGCGACGAAAGCCAGCGCGCCCACGTGTACGCGCCGCTGCAGGAGCAGGATGCGATCCAGACCAATTTACTCAAGGAGCTGATCCAGAAAGCTTTTTCCGGCTCCGGCAAGGCGCTGGTACTCGCTGCGCTGCGCGGCGGCCACGTGAGCAAGAAGGAGCGCGCCGAGATCCAGGCGCTGCTGGACCAGGAAAAGCCGTAAGCGTCACCAGCAACTCAAGCACGCCAATTCCCGGCACCGCCCCGGAAATGTCGCCGGGCAGCCCGGTGGGCATCACCAAATGCCACTACAATGGTGTCCCACCCGACTTTGCGCCGCACCGATGAACCACCGTTTCGACTCCTGGCCCGCCCTGCCCCATCCCGTCATTGCCGTCATGCTTGGCGTCGCCATCTGCGCGGTGCCGGTGATCCTGCCGCACTTCGACCTCGCCAACCTGGCCGCCAACCTGTTCGCCTACTGCTTCGCGTGCGTGCTGGCGTACCCGTTCGCAGCGCTGCTGCGCCACCGGATCACCAATGTCGTACTGTTGTGGGCGGTGGCTTCGCTATTGATGCTGGCCGCGTGCTTCTACCACACCAACATCATGGCGGAGACCGCAAACGCCTTGTGGCCGCAGCGACGCGACGCGACCCTCGCCAAGTTCCTGTTCAACCTGCCGCAGGTAACCTTAGGTGTGTTGGGCTGGTGGATACTGGTCATCCGCCCCGACCGCCGCGCACCGGTCGTGCGCGAGGAAGACGATGAATTGCTGGAACCGGAAGACAAGCAGTAACATCATTCCTCGTCGGGATTGTCTTTTTTGCGCTTGCCCGCGTGGTATCCGCCAAATGCTCCGGTAGCGGCCGCCAGTGTCATCTTCAGCACTTCGATGATGACTTCTTTACCGCCGTTCAAGACCATGATCAGTGTGAATGTGCAAACCAGCAGGACGGTAAGTATGATGTAAATATAGCGGTGCACCGAGTGCTTGTTGTATTGCAGCCGGCCATCGATATGGAAGCGCTCCTGCGCCTCGATCGCCTTCATTGCAATACGCTCGTTCGACGCTATTTCCTGCGACCGGATATCGAGCTCCTGCCGCTTCATTTCAACTTCCTTGGCCTGGCTCTCCGCAATCGCCTGCACCATCCGCAGCAGCGTCTCCTGGTTGCTCTTCGGAGTGTCTGGGAGATCTGGCTCCGTCATTTTTCATGCACCAGCCTGGCTGTATGGTATTCAACTTCGAAGGCACCGAAGCCAGGCTTGCCGATGGTGGGGATAACGTAGGTGGCGCGCTTGATATCGGCTGGCCGGCTACGGCTGAGCTCGATAAATTGCGTGGGCGACAGAATCTCTCGTTTCACGGCGATCAGCTTTGCGACAGCAGTTCCCTTGAATAGCTTCATGACTACCTCCCTTACTATAAGCGGCACCATCCACATACAATTTAGCAGAGTTCATTACTGATGAGCGTTGCGTTTTCCGTACGCGCAGCGACGCTCGAAATGAAAAAAGCCGCCTAGCTTGCACCGGGCGGCTTCTTTGGCATGGGCCGCAGCCCATGCTCACATTGCTTGTGCGTCGATTAACGCTGATCCAGCGGCTTGACGTCGCGGACGGTCGAGCCGACGAACAGCTGGCGTGGACGGCCGATTTTCTGTTCCGGGTCGGCAATCATTTCGTTCCACTGGGCGATCCAGCCAATGGTGCGGGCCATGGCGAAGATACCGGTGAACAGCGATACCGGGATACCCAGTGCCGATTGCACGATGCCCGAGTAGAAGTCGACGTTCGGGTATAGTTTGCGCGAAACGAAGTATTCGTCGTTCAGTGCAATCTTTTCCAGTTCCATCGCCAGCTTGAACAGCGGGTCGTCTTGCAGGCCCAGCTCTTCCAGCACTTCGTAGCAGGTTTCGCGCATCAGCTTGGCGCGCGGGT